>LFIK01001183.1_pt1 | contig 20415 bp, 15 predicted proteins | sample 643401 | NCBI WGS metagenome assembly LFIK01 (sample SAMN03777447, study PRJNA286221) | soda lake metagenome | biome: soda lake; feature: Kulunda steppe; material: water; isolation source: sample T5-Br brine of Lake Tanatar-5 | place: Russia: Kulunda steppe | collected 2010-07
CAAACACACACACACTCACACGCACACACACACAAAAGCACGCATGAATGCACACTTGCACACTTGCACATACACTCACACTTGCGCACACATGCACACATGCGGGCATACACAGACCCTGGACATGGTTTAATATGAGGAGAGGGGATGTCAGAAGGGTCTTCGTTAATGAAAGCACCCTTGGTAGCACACTTTGTAGCAACCTTTCCAATCTGTGAATGTTTCCTGCTGCCTTATGTCTTTTGTTGAGTCAATTAATCAAATTTGCTAAATTACCCTCGTTGTAAACGCAACCAGGTTTTATTATCAGATAACTGGCTTGTTGGGATGGCTTCATTGAGGTTAATCGATTTTACAAAATGTAAACGTGCAGTGCATCAATGATTCAGGCTGGTACCGATCCTGGTGAGGTTGATCCTTTATCATGAAGTCACTGCCCTTCAGCAACAGCTACATTTCCTCAACATGTCCTTTCAAGGAAGAATGAAGAACATGTATGCTTACATACCAACCTCCTGTTCCTTCCGGAATTATGTATGCCAGCTGGCAGACAGCCTAATTCACCAACACTCAACTTTGATCTATAGCTAGAGGTCTGAAGGTATTAAATCGATCATTGTCATTGATTTTCCTTTCTCTAATTCTTTTTTATTCAAGTCTTATTTGCTAGTAGCCTAAGATCAGTGTTGTATGCACATAAGTGCCGCAAACAGACTTACAATCCTCTGTTTCAGACTGCAGATCAGCTGAAACATGTACTAAACATCATAGTTTGTCCTGGTATCATTGACACCATACACATCGATACAATTAATTTAATCGAGTATACGTAAACATAACATTTAAGATTACCCTAACAATCACTGTTGACCAACGCGTGAGTGTTGTTCTGCACCCATTCACTCAAACTTTGATTCAAAGCTTGTAAATTGATGTTCTGGGTTTACGATTTGTAATGCCTGTCTGGTTCAAACTTTGGGTTTGACCTAGAGATCTCCCTGTAGGGATTGCTAACCTCTGTATTTACTGAATCATTCTCCCCACCTCGTCCATTCTAATTCGTCAAAATCTGGTGGCAGGACTTTTGGAGCCTTGGCCTCTTGTAAGTGTAGTATACTTGCTGACAGCTTTTGCAAGTAAGCATGCGCTGTCATAGTACCTGCAGGTATCAGCTGGTGAATCCAGCTGTGCACGTCAACTTCCAGAGTGTCTCCCCGGGAGCCCAGCGACGTCCTCTGAATCTTTGTAATCCTAAGGTTCACTTGCCTTGTCAAGTGGTGCTCAAGGTATCAATGCCACATGCGCTCAATGCAAAGCACGTGACAGTTCCTCAGGCAACGGTACAAGATCCGGCCGCGATTGATCCAGGAGCCCCTCCTTGTTTAAAAGCCATATAGTTGGACCATATTTTAGAACACAGGGATAAGGGAGGTCTGGATGTTAGATATTGCGTTCTTGTTTGTTGAGGCGCCTGCACTGGCATCCTGCCAATTTGAGTGGCTGCTTTGCAAGCATCACCAATTAAAGGGTTCAACCTCGCACGCTCGCCAGACTTGGCGCTTTAGCTCATGGCGTGATCACAGTAATGGCCATGTTGCACGCTTGATGATGCACCCAGCTCTGGAGAAATATTCAAAGAGCGCACGGGGATTTGACCACTCCCCGTTATGTTCAGGTGCGTGCACGAGGCAACTGCTTGTTTCTTATCTTGAGCAGTGTATGCTAATCAAGCATAGTTATAATTTGCGCATGGCATAATCTAGAGCTTCTTGTGGTCAGCTGGGGCCTTGATCAATGCACAGCAGCAGGATCAGAGACCAGCAGGCTCAAATAAAAGTTGATCAAAGGGCCATAGGGTTCGAAGCAGGTGCCACAGGCCAGCAATCTCAATGCTTGCAAGTTTTCATTTTTATTTTCGAAGCTGAAGTACATGCCTGGCAATTGACTGATCGATGGCGCAAGGCATTCCTATCTAAAGCACACACCACTCACAGATCAGACGTATCAGGCACGAAATACAACTCGATCTCCACTATTTACTACTTTAACAAAATATAAAGATAGCAAGATCGATCAACCCAGTCGCTTTGAAACCTGAAACGTCCCGATCCTAGCATGACGGCCATCGATACCCGTCTTTTTATTAAGATTTCAAAATGTTTTTATTCCTGTAATCTATTGGCTTGCAGCCAAAATTGAAAGCCTGCCTTCAAGGTCAAGGTCATCTAGCCTCAGGGCCTTCATCTTCCTTTAATCCTTATCTTTAGATAAATCATGACTCTAGAATATTTGTCCTTGGTCATGCTGCTGATGGCCTCTCTCAGCGCAGGCCAAACGCCAGCTGAAATAGAGCAGGTGCTGTCCGAGCCACGGCCTGTGGAGCTTAACCCTTCTGTCCCTCTATTAGGGTAATGAACTGCATGTCAATGATGCTCATGATGATATTGTTATTAATGGAAGCTTGCGCGCCTTGCACACCGCTATCCAACTCTGCTTGGCTCAGATCACCCTCTCTCAGCGCACCTGCGTGCGACGGCCGTGCCTTGCAGAACATTTGATTGGCTGCCGTATCAAAGCGTCCCACCATTCACATCAAGATGCACAGGTGGGCAGCATTGCTTGAACTTGCAAGCACTCAAGCGCTAGATAGCACCTTGATCTGCATGAACTGGATCAAGCGGTGCTTCACCGATTGTGCAAAGCGATTTGCGCACCACTCCTACCCTACACAGACATGGTGGACCGCGCAATGCTGAATGTTGGTGGCACGCGCTTGGCATGGTAAGGCCTCACTTGCCTTGCCCCTTGCTTTGTTGATTTGCCTGGAATTTCGGCGAGCAATCCCACATAGCAGGCGGCAATGTGAGCCAGATCAGGCACCAGAATTTTTGCTGAAGGCATGAGCAGCCTTCAAGAGCTTACCTGGCACACAAACCACACGCAAACAGGGTGCCCACCATCTACTGGACAAGCAGCAGGCCGGACAGGGCAGACGTGACTGGCTTCTGCTTTATGGATGGCGACACAGGGAATACGCGCTGCCTGCCTGCCACCCAGGTGGGGCATTCATCAAGGCCTGCCTGCCACCCAGGTGGGGCATGCATCAAGGCCTGCTTGCCAGCCAGGTGGGGCATGCATCAAGGCTTGCATATTGGCTCCGGCAAGCAAGTTTTTTGGTGTGTGTTGGCAGTGAATGTCTGTGACGGTGAGCTCAGCTTTTTTGCATGCATCTGGTCCAGTGTGCACGACGGATGAGCATATCCCTTGAATGCCTCTAGGATTGAAGGGTGAAACAAGAGCAGCAAGGCACACAGATAAAAATGCATGTGTATATGGATGGAAGGATAGAAGGATGGATGGATGGATGAAAGGATGGATGGATGGATGGATGGATGGATGGATGGATGGATGGACGGATGGATGCATGGATGCATGGATGAAGGGAGGGAGGAAGGGAGGGAGGGAGGGATGCACGGATGGAAGGATGGACGTGTTTGCGCTGGGGGGTAGACATGTCAATTGGAAATACATATTTGCAAATGGCTATGAGCTGATCAAGTATGCTCTTCAGTGCAGAATGATTCTGCCGCCATATTGCTGGCTGAATTCTAAAGACTGACATTGAAACCCCTTGAGAAGCTGGACCTGGCCTAAGGCTCTCCTGCTGGTTATGTACAGCCTTCCTGGATTCAAGAGGTGCCATGCATGTTCACTTGTCTTCACTTTGCTGCCTTTGCAATCAAAGCACATCTTCAGACACCCGGCTTGAACAGCCCCCACTGTTGGCTCTATACCATCGGCAGGCGCTAATTGATGAATTCCGCAAGGGCCTGCAGCTATGCATGCAACTGGCGAGCGACATCGGCGTCAATGAGCACGCGGTGTGTGCATTTGTTTGTTTGTCTATGGGGTCCTGCCCTGGCACATGCAGCTGGTGAGCAACATTGGCGTTGGAGAGCACGCAGTGCGTGCATGTGTTTGTCTGGCAGATCCTGCCGAGGCCACTGCTCAGGGGACCAGTAAGCTGCATGCTGCTGCGGCTGCTGCTGCTGCTGCTTTGTGGATAATCAGGAGTGCCTCCAACTCACGCGCGCTCAGTGGATCTCTAAGCACAATTTGTTTGTTTACCATGGTGCCCAGAGTGTTTACCATGGTGCCCAGAGTGTTTGTTTACCATGGTGCCCAGTGTTTGTTTACCATGGTGCCCAGAGTGTTTGTTTACCATGGTGCCCAGAGTGTTTGTTTACCATGGTGCCCAGAGTGGGTCATTTGAGCATCCGCTCAGGGGTTCTCAAGCAAGTAATTGCTCGCAGGTGGTACCCCATCTGGATGAGTCATCTCGCCTCAGCTCTGCCTGGCGCAATGCGGTTGTGGTATCTCCACTGCAAAAGTGAGTTGCTATTCACAGCACCGAGCCACCATGGATTTGCAAGACTTCATATCCAACGTGCGATCATCTTTCTCTTCTTCCTTGCCTGCATCATCTTAAGAAGAATTGCCGCTGATTGTAAGTGCATTATATAGCAAGTTCCAAAGGTGCCACACCACATTAAAGGCTCGCATTGAAGGAGTGCTTCCAGGAAGATATTGCCCTCAGATCACCAAGAGAGCGTGCAGCCCTTCATGCCTCTGCGCATGCACAGGGTTGTGAAGGATTGAATTCAGCAATGCAGGGAAACTTGTGAAATTGTAAATACACCAGCTAGTTAACGAGTATGTACTGAATATATGTATGTACATGAAGTGCCTTCATATACGTGCCCCAAAGCCCCATTCGTGCAGGTACAAGGGCTTTACATATGAGGAGGCATTGCTCAACCCTATAGCAGATGCCCTGGGGTCCGTGGCAAAGCCATTCACAAAGATATATTTTGCCCTCCAGGTGAGATCATTTGTTTATTAGATGGCAATAATTACCACAGTCATTATAGCCACAGTTGCCATCGTAGCCATCGCAGCCATCATAGTTTGTCATCACAGTCATTCCTGACGAGGTTGTGGTTATCCATCGACTGCAGTAGAGGTGCTACAAGGATATAGGAGAGATGGCCTGTAATGCGAGGGTCAATGCTTCATCAGAGCTACTCAAAGATAATGTGGAGTACAATGCAGGATCAGAACTGCTTTATGAATACGCGCGGTGTGCAATTGTCTAAAGCCTCGATCAAAACCGATCATCAACCTGGAAGTATTGATCTGACAACGATGCCAAATCCCATTCTGGCTCTACCAGGTCCAGCAACACATATGCAGGCGGAGCATGCTTCCTGAAAGTGGATAAATCACATCCAAGCTCTACTCTTGCATATCTGCACAACAGTGTAACGTTCTTTTTCAGGCCACAGAGGGTTGACCATGCTGCTATACAGGACTCATGTATGGCTATCCTTCTTTCAAAAACATGGCACACTTATGAGATACTGGTGCATGGATTGTCCTTTAAACTCTTATGGTGTCATTCAATTTTGAGCATCACAGGGGGGACGAAACTGGCAGGAACACTCTGCTCTTGGACACAGCATGTCATCCAGAGCAGGCAGCTGACTGTACTCTTTCTTCCCTGTCTGTCCACAGGGCGAGATGTCTGCAACAGTCATGCGCTATCCCCAGGAATACTCGGAGCTTATAGGCCGCGTGCGCCAGAGGATAATCAGGGCAGCCGAGGCAGTAGGCGTGAATCTCCCAGAGGAGCAAGTGGGTATCAGTCATGGCTAGACTTCGTGCCTTCAGACGTGCTGAACTCTTAAGCAAACAGTGGAATGCTGTCCACTCTTTTCAGTAAGCTTACGCGCATGAGCAACTGCAGTGTGTGTGATGCATTGTGTGCTGTGCACAAGAAGGTGACCCTGTGTTTGTGCTGCAATGCGTGCACCACTGGCATTGGCTGCTACCAACCTGTGCCAGGTATTGGACCAATTTGACGTTGAACATGAGTGGATCTGCCAAAGCTACTGCTTTGAAGGGCCCTGAACTTGCTTGCATCTTTGGTTTCAAGAAGGTGTACACACACCAGCCCGTCGGGAGTATGCATTTTCGTTTTTGTACTGCTGCCATTGCGACAAAGTCCATGTGCTACAGCTCCTGACCAGCCTCAGGGCACTGCCAAAGAGGTGTGCTAGCTTGGGCTGGTTTGTTGCAGCAGATCAGGAGGACCACTGGCCCACACCACCCTTTGTTACAGGTCCAGATCGGGCTCAGCTGGAACTACAATGCAATCACGCCGGGCGAGGTCGACGCAGAGCTCACGCCAGAGGTGGTGGCAGCCCAGGGCGTGGTGGCCAACGGCAGGCGCCTCCTGCAGGAGCCACAAGACATCCGCGCCCCATCCGTGCGTGTGTCGATGTGAGTAACATCCTGCGTGAGTATCCACCTGCTGCTGCAGTGTGACTTGTGTGGGGGTGTTTGATGAAAGCTGCACTGGATGCATGCCTGCCCCCCGACACGCGCCATTAGGGGGGCAATCAGGGCAAATTTCTTCTTCACCTCCTTTCATACTTCCCTTCTTTCTTCCGTGTGATGGCGTGGTGTGCCGTTGCCATGGCTGAAGGCTGTAATTCCTTGGGGGCAAACTTCCTTGCCATGCGTTGGGTAAGTCTGCAGGCAGAGCTGTTGCCAAAGCGGTGGGGGCTCTTGCAGGTCTTTGTGCTATCTTTAGATAGATTATGAGATGCTGTTCTGTGTTGTGCTTATGTCTAGACAGGTTATGAGGAGCAGGTCTATGTGCATAATTCTAGACAGATTATGAGGAGCAGGTCCACGCAGTCTATGAGGTATAGACAGGTTACAAGATCTAGACAGGTAATGAGATGCAGGTCTATGTGCTTAGGTCTGGACGAAGTTATGAGGAGCAGATGTGCACCGTCAGCTGATCAGGTTCACCTTGAAGGATCACTTTGTCTGTTTCAAACCCATATCAGTTTATGAGGAGCAGCAGCACACGGTCAACTCAGCAGGGTCACTTTGCAGGCGTTTAGACTGCTTGTTGGTGATGCGCAGTCAACTCACCAGGATCACTTTACAGGCACGCAGACTGCCTGCTGACCCTTGCTGGAAGGTTGTCTGCTTATGCATGTGCCTGCATGTGCAAACCTTGCCTTAAGCCTGTACTTTGACTTTCCCAGCAATATCAGGGCAAGGACGGTGCACCCACTGTCTGACGTCAAGGACGGTGCACCCACTGTCTGACGTTAACTGGTCAGTTCCATCCCCAGCAAGTGATCAAGTGCATCAGCAAAGCATGATTTGAAAATCAAGCTCATTCCCAGATGAGCCAGAGATTTGTTGGGTCCGCCACTGTTTGCTTAGTTTGTTCTATCAGCAAAAAAACACCCCACTGAGGCACTGGAAAGGCAAGCAGCTCAGAAGCTGAGACAGAAGAGCCGCAGCTTGTGCGCAACACCCACAGGGCCAGTGTCTGCATGCACATGTCCATCTCCCTCTGCACTCTCCCCCTGCAATATCTCATCTGTTGGCTTTGGTGCTCTGACTCATGACTGACGCACCCACAGTGTGGATGCCTTGATGTCTGCACTCATGCCTCCCTTCTTGGCACCCCCCAGCCGAGAAAGACCACCTCGGGCGCCAATCTCTCCAGACCAAACACCCGGGGACGAATCGGACCCCCCCATCGACCCCCCCACGGGAGCTACTCTGGCGGAGGCCAGGAGGTGGGCCCATCCAGCTTCCCATTGCCTTGCCATGACTAACTTGCGGCTTGTGTGTGCATAAGGTGGGCCCATCCAGCTTCCCATTGCCTTGTCATGACTAACTTGCGGCTTTTGTGTGCATGAGGTGGGCCCATCCAGCTTCCCATTGCTTTGTCATGACTAACTTGCGGCTTGTGTGCATGAGGTGTTTGTTGTGCAGACCTCAACAATGAAGGTGATTTGGCATATGACAGCCTTCCCCTGCTCATGGCAGAGGCCTTGTGAAGGCAGGAAATTTGAGTTTGAGTGCATGCATCCTTCCAATTTGTGTGAGCGCGTGCTCAATTGTGATGCGGCCAGACATAACCGGCTTGAGCAGGCCCTTGTTCATAGCCTTTGTTGATTCCAATGCTTTGGCTCAACAACAGCACCTGTGAGAACAGGCTCGTGAGCTTGAATGGGCCTTCCCGTTCAGGCAATGGTTCCTCTCATTGTCTCCTGGGACCCGAGGCACAGGTACCTTCCCTGCCCAGGCAAAATCAGCCCCTGGCTTGACTTGTCAACTCCGCGCCATCCCCTCCCTTGCCTGGAGCCATTATGCACTGCAAGGCGCCTCAACTATGATCATTCCCTTGGGCTGTGCGCCCCCACAGCTTCATGAGTTGGAAAGCATGGTGACATCTGGCTTTAACACTGAAGAAAGCTGCAACCTAATTACTAGACTTGTGGCATGGTCGTGACACACAAACCTAGGCGCCTCTTCTCTGGAACCCTACCTTGGGCTGTACGCACACCAAAAGGCTCTTTTTGATTGAGGGAGGTCTGCACTGTCTAAATTGTCTAGCGACCAAGTGATACAGGCAAAACAAGCCATAAATACCCAGTCAACTACCAGATCCAATTGTGCATACAAATGCAGCATGTAACTGGTGCAGCACAAATTTGGCGTGACAGCTGAGTGGATTTTCCATTCTTAGCCAATGCCCTTCTCCTATCCACAATTTCAACATTGCCCCTCGCACGCACGTGTCAAGGTTCCTTTTCTCCACGCCTAATTAACCACAGGCTGTGTACATGCATGTGTATGTGTGTGTGCAAGCTTAGGTAACCCCTCTCTTGGTGCTGGTAGCTTTTGTGCATAACGTAGTCTCAGTATGCACCTTTTGGCTACAGTGCTGGTCTGGTGTGTGTTGTGTGTGTGAGTGTTGAGGACCAGCTCCTCCCCACACCTTGAACATGTGGACCCTTTTGCTGGTCAAGATGCCTCCTGCTAGCATCTCCTTCAGGCTTTGTGCAGCATTTGCGCACTCAACATTCATGCACAAGTCAAACCTCTCTTTGGCAGATGCGTGAGGTCAGCCAGCCAAGATACGTGGGGGCAGCCAGCAAGAATGTGAGGTCAGCCAGCCATAATCATCTCTGGCCACATGCAAAATGTTGGCTCTGCACCTTGCGCTTCATTCTCTTTTGGATTTATCATGCCGTGAACTCAATTGGTGTGACTGGCTGGCTCTCAAACCTGCAGGCGTGGGCTGCCCCCCATCCTGGCACCTCCAGTGGATCTGCGGGCCGTGCGGCGGCTGCTGAGCCGCTGTGAATTCATTGGCATCAGCGCGTGAGTCATTGCGTGCAGAGAAACGAGTATCTTTTTCAGTTAAGGAATTTTTTTGTGTTCAAGGCAGGAACTGTAACCTTGGCTAGTCCTTTGGGTAATGCATGCTTATCCTCACACTAGGCAGTGATATGGCCGGGGGTGGAATGCTCTGAAGCAGAGGCTAATGCAGTGTTTGAGCAAACTAGCAACAGGCTTTTACCCTTGGGGGGGGGGGAAATCTACTTGTGTGGCATGATGCCACATGCAGCATATTGATGGATTTGCCTGCCTTGATCGAACACAATTGTGAATGACAATCACCAGAGGATGACCCATGTGGACCAAATAGCCTCCAGTCGTATAAGCATTGGTTTCAAGTCAGGTGATGTCCCTTGATGTGTATTGACCGTCAAAATGGCCCTTAGCGGCCCTCAAGTCTAGAGTGCAGAGCTGCATTTCAGATGTGGATGGCCCCAGTCTAATACAGAAGCCATGCTGGACAGAATTTTGTAGCAGATACCTGCGTGGGATCCAGGCTTCTTAAGCGGCCCTCGCTGATATCACACTGTTGTAGCAGATACCTGCGTGGGATTCAGGCTTCTTTAGCGGCCCTCGTTGATATCACACTTCACCCCTTTGCCTTTGCACAGGTACGCGTCCATCAACGCTGACTTCTCAGAGAATGAGCTGCAGAACAGTGCCTTCACTTTCTTCAACGAGTTCAAGGAAAAAACAGGCATCGACCTGGCACAGTTGATGCAGGTATGGGCTTGTTGTTGTGTGCCGTACAATCCCCATTCCTAAACGTGCTTTCCTGCAGCTCTTGTGCCTTGCTCCTCTGCTGTCTTGTTCAGAAACAGCACGCCGTTGATTTGGCCTCATGTTGTACGGCTGTGTTTCAGGCATTCTTTACTTGTTAGGGGTCCACCAGAATCTCTCGCTTACAGTCGCAACCCCTCCTTTGATCTAACTTTCAGGCATTTCCACTCCTTTCTAGTTTGTAGTTCATATCACAGGCTTGCTAGAATTCAGCAAAGCTGCCTTTTTCCGTCTGAAACAGCAATCTTACCCTAGCATTGTGGGCCAGGGGGTAAGCCTGTGGTGTGACAGAGCCAGCTTGGCGCAAGGGAGGGGGTAAGCCTGTGGTGTGACAGAGCCTGGTGTGACAGGGAGGGGGTAAGCCTGGTGTGACAGAGTCAGCTTGGCGCAAGGGAGGTCACCCCTGCTTTGAGTTGTGGACCAACACCTCAATACATGAACCAGGCTGCATGTCGACCTGAGCTGCCTTAGTGGCACATGCAAGGTCCCCTCACAGTAGAGCAAGTCAGCAAACTTTGCCAATCTGCTGCCGGCAGGTGTACCGCATCCCGCTGCACTACTCCGAGTATGGCCTGGGGGGCGGCATGAGCATGGACGGCTCGACGCCTGCAGAGACAGCAGCCCAGGCAGCCCTTAAGCCCTTCTTTGGGATGTACCCCAGCGTGTACGAGCCTGCCAAGGATCCATGGAGGAATAAGCAGGTGAGCCTGCCAAGGACCCATAGAGGACTAAGCAGATCTGCTGTGCACGTATGTCTGTCTGTGCTCACCATCGTCAACACATGCGCATGTGAAATGTACGTATCTGTAGGTATGGAGAATGGAACACCAAAACACTGAGGTGGACATTAAACTTTTAAGGCTTGCATGAAAGCAATAATTGCTTGATAAGGCTTGTACTTGTTTGCATGCAAGATGAAAAACGTTTTGCCTTGAGTAGTGGGGTGCAATCCTAGGCAATCCATTTCACATTCCAGTTAAGAGAGATGTGCAGGAGGATTCTTTATTGATGTAGGGAGTAATTTCACTGCCTTCTGCAGGTTCGTGTTTTAACTAAGCAAGGTTTGAATCTCAAGGGACTGCCATCATAGGATTTGAGTCTCCTTCTGCTTGCAATCTCCATGCAATGCACACGTGCACAGGTCCGAAGTTTCATGGAGAGCTTCTGGGCCAAAACCTTGTCATGGCTGTCTAAGGTGTGGCGAGAAAGGGGGAGGGGGGTGTCAAACACACTTTAGCATATGGTGATCAATGCAACAGATATGGCTTGGCATAGGTGCCCTGTTTAATACAGGCGCATAGCCAGTGTGAGTGTAAACTATTCCTGGCTCTCAGTGCTTGCTTGAGATCGCGGCTGCAACTGGTGTCAGGTTAGGTGACAACTTGGGTACGCTCTATCAGGGCTTAGTTGGAGCTTATCTATACATGGCCTTAACCAAGGAGCTGAGTTCACAAGTCAAAGCAACAGCAAATGGCCCAGAGCTCCACGACCTGGCAGCAGTGGTGCTTAGACTCAAAGAAGTAGTTTGATAAGGTGACTGTCAAGGCAAAAGTCTGAGTGACACCAGGTTATATGTTTAGAATCCCCCCTGAGAGCGGCAGGCCCCCTTTTCCCATAGTCTGCCTTAAAAAAGCGCTGGGATCCCATGACATACTCTTGACTCAAGAGTCTTGAGTACGATCCTCACCCTCAATGTATAATACTCATGTAGGGCGGGGTGCCTCCGCACCGCATTGCGGCCTGACCTGGTATCACACCTGCCTGACCTGATACTGACAATGCTTGTGCAGGGTGGGGGGCCCACGTACCCCATCACGGCTTGTTTCACATGGACGCTGGGATCTTATGACATCTTTGCTCTGTACCCAGAGTCCACTGCCCTTGACGGTAGCAGCTACTTCCAGCCCCAGGTGACCAAGGGGGTGGCTTGGTCGATGCATACCAGCTGAGGTGGCGTACGAGCTGAGGCCAGCCAGGCACACAATGGGGCAGTTGATCCAAGGGGTGCTAGGCTGTCCTGGTGCTGGCCATGTAAAATGTCCTGTGTGTCACACACAGAAGACCTTTTTGTTTGCTGGTCTGAGCCTAGTTGAGCTGCAATCTGCCGCACACACTTGACATTACGCAGCCCTGTGAGGACCCACCTGCCAACCCTTTACAGGCCGCCAGGGCAATTCATGTACCCATACTTCATGCTCTGCCATGTGAATCTTGCAATGAGTCAAAATATCTTGCTGATATTTTTGATGGGTGATGTGTACATGATGTGATGCGCCAAAACGACAACATTTTGCAAAGGCAAGGCGTGGGCCACGTTCCCCATCTTGCAGGTTGCCAAGGCGGTCAGACAGCACAACACAGCTGTGTCTAGGCGCAACAGGGAGCTGGATCTCCTGGGGGTGGCACTTGCGCAGCGCAGTCCTTGACAGCTTGGTGACAAAAGTGGCAGTGCATGATCACAGGCTGAGGCTCGAGCAAACATTTTGCTAAAGGGGCCTGTAGTAAGGGGGCTTCAGGACCTGCTGGAAATAATGTGCATGCGAGGACGGCGCTGTCAGATGATCATGACTTGGTCGACAAGTGTGGCAGAAAGTTAGAAAACATGTTGCGTGCACAACTGCAATTGTTGTAAGTCTGCCCTAATGGGGCAGCCTGGACATCATCAATTTGATGTGTTGTACATTGCAGTATGTTGCACTTGCAGCATGATTCAGTGCAGGAAAGGCAAAATCATATGGACATGGAATAGAAGCTTGCTGCGCACCTGTTGTTGCTAATGCAGTGGCTCAAAACATGTGGGGCACTGTCCTTTTGATTTTGACTTTTGATCATTTTTTGTTGAGTATCTATCAAAATTCCACCTTTTGAGATAACAGCAATGTGAGCGGCCACATCAAGCTGGCAAGGGCATTAAAGGCCATTCAGGTTACTGTATACCAAGTGGAAAGGCCGCTAACTGCCAGAGAGCAGGGCGCAAGACAAGTTTCTCAAGGAGCTTCTTGCCTACAGATTTGCATGTAGCAAGACAGGGGTGTGGACCATTTAAAATGTGTCTTTGAGCTGAATGCACACACAGCACGCTCTTCGACGCGCAACAAAGCTGATCAACACTGAAAGGAAATTGCAACCATTCTTAAAGAATGCACGTTGGAAAGGGGTTTGGGGGGGGTGTTCCCAAGGTAAGTTGCCCTCAGGATGATGAGCATTGGACAAGACCTCTCTGTTGCTTTTGGTCCTGTGGCTGATGAAATGCAATGATGAGGGATACCTGTTGAGTCAAACATGTCCGCTTTTTATGGTGGGTGCCACTTGGTGCTCGTACATGCTTCATTATGCATGGTATGCCACCCCTCCTACATCCATGCTAACAAGGTTATAAATTAAGCCTGCTGACATGAAATTTCCTTGATTCCCTTTAAAGATATTGGTTTAAAGACATTGGTGGACGCTTAATGGTGCCTAGCAAGGTCCTGATCCTTCAATACCTACGTATGTGCAGCTGGTTGAAGCTGTAGCAAGGCAAGCCTGCCTCATCACCAAGCAAGTCCCTTCAGAGGTCCCCATTGTTTACTTGCGATCGGCGCTCGCAATCTGTGACATTTGTACCTGACCCCAACAGACAACACTGCGCGCTCTGTCAGTACTTTAACCAAGCCGCAGCTGAATCCAGCCTCCAACTTAATCTCTGGGAGTGGGTGGCGCTATTGATAGCCCTTTCACTTTGCAGCAACTTCAGACACTTGACCTTGATTTGCGATGGAGCTACCAGACTTGCAGGCACTTGACCTTGATTTACGATAAGCTGCCAGACTTGTCATAAAGCTTCATGCTCATTTGGTTCAAAATGCATTTTAACTCGTAAGCACTAGGCACGCTCTTGAAGAAACTGCTCGTATTGAAAGTCAGGAATGGGGCACTGATTGTCTCCTTCCTGATACCTATTGACTTCTCATACTCCTGTAATGTTTACATGGTGCCTTGGCCTTAGGCGGCCCCTATTTCTAAACAGCATTGATGGGAGTGCCTTTTGCTGACTTTCAGTTTTGCTTTCTTTCTTTCCATGCCTGACAACTTACTTGATATGGAACATTGAGTAGAGTTGAGCTTTGCGTAGCTAACCCTTATCATTTCATGACTGTCAGATCTGTCTTGCATGCAAAGCATTATTTTGTTTTAAAGCCATTGTTTCTTGGGCATTATCCTGTATTTACTCCAATGCCTTTTCATGCCAGATAAGTGTTATTGATAAATAAATACCGATGTCCATTTGCAGGTAGTTAGGCGGTAATTATTGCTTGCTGTGACTGGATTTATCTCTCTCTTCTATATTTTGAAACCCTCCTTCTCTGGACTCTGAGGCACTCCCCGGAGGCGCTGGCCGCCCTGCCAGGGGCCTGGTGTCCCCATGCAACAGAGGCCTGGTGTCCCCATGCAACAGGAGCCTGGTGTCCCCATGCAACAGGATCCTGGTCGGATTTGAGTAAGGACAAGAGCAGAGAGGCCCCAGCACCCGTGGGATATGGATGGGTGGCAGCAGCATTGTACGCCTCAGCGCAGAACCAGCTTGTGTGTACAGCTATGAATTCAGGTCATTTGTAGCATGATTCAAGGCTGCTCTGGACAGGTAAGACAGCCCCTCCTCACAGCAAAACACAATGGTGCACCATAGCAGTGCACATGGCAGGCATGCTCTCCAGTCAAACCCTGTGAGCAAGCATCTATTTGCAGGGAGTTTTTTAGTCATAGATTGCAGGCCTGGTAGGCTTTACACATTTTGCACAATATATAAAACTGAGACAATCCTAGTCTCTCAAACGAATTGAGATAATTCTTATTCGAAATAAGGAGGGTATAGCCATGTAACCCTCACTTTAAAAACTAATTGCATGCCTCTGCATTGGCAAACGTGCAAATTGAGTGAATGCCCCCCTCCCCCCCTTCCTCTATCCATTGGCGGACGTCCACATTGGGCTAATGCCATTTAACCTCAAGGGGTAACACCAAATTGATTGCGTATACCACCACTTTCTGATGTTGTAAAGCTTTTAGTACTGTAACACCTGACTGGCTTGCATCGCTGATGTTGTGACTCAGCTACAATGAGAGGATGGCAAGTGCCTCATGAGGCATGTAATTTTGCAGCCACCATAGCTTAAGTCTGGAGGATTTGCTCTGAGTTGGATATCAAGAACAGGAAGCACGCCGTGCTCTGGATTTAGCCTGTCTTTCTGCATTTTCTGCAGATCTATACGGATGCCAGGAAAAAGAAAAGAAAAAGAAAGAAACCACGTACCGGTAAGCAGCAAAACAGCTGCTCACAATCAATTTATCAATTAAGGAAAAGGGGCCACTTGGGAAGTCCCTTTATCCGATAAGAGAAGGGCAGTCAGTGAGGATCAGCAGGGTTGCGTGCAGACAAGCCAGCAAATCTCTCCTGATCAATTTGAAAGTGAGGATAATGCTCCAGCTGGGTTTGGGCTACAAGTACTCTCATGTTTATGAGTTTAAGTGAAAACTTTTAACAAAAATGAAAGCCCACATCCGTCGCGTTTACTTTCTGAAGATGCTCTTTGGTGTTAAAAGAAGCACAGACACACAGTACCCTTTATGGGAGATAGTCCAGATGCCACTTTATTCACACAGATTTCACTGTGTTTTCAGCTGTGTTTTGAATAGCTTGCTGTCGACTAAAAATACCATTTCTAGGTAGTGCCTTATTGGGAAAGATCAATGAAGCTATTTATTGCTGGCGGGAAAAAAGGAAGCCAGACATTTAAACCCATACCTGCTCTATGTGACTTATCTGGAGCTGATTGTCACACCAGATCAGTGCTGCAGCCAGAAGTGTGCTGCACTGCGTGCTCAGTCGGATGGAGTTGGTTGGCGGAGTATTTGACCGGTTGGCAATACAGCTATCCCTGTATTTAGAGCACGTCTAGTTTAGCATCTGAAGGAAGGACGAACTCGCAGTAATACCTTGTTGAGTCTGGAAGCAACCTTGTAATAATGACCCTCATGGAGTAGTCCACCCCAGGTCCTTGGGTTTGCATGCAGCATACTCTCAGCCTGACATGATGTGCATTTCTCTGCCGCAACGAGCCGCTTCAAAATCAACATTGACCTTTGAACTTTGAACCGTTGATGCGCAAGCAAAGCATACGAGAATGGAGAGATCTGGACCAGATTCATCCGTATGATGCACATTTTTTCAGTAGAGTCACAAATCAGGATGCCACATTTGGGGATGAGAACGCGCAACCAAGCCAACCCTTCCATTTTACTAAGAACTTCTTGCGAGGAAGTACCTAAAAAAACATCCTTCGCCCTGAATTTGCGTGCCTGTACTACAAGTGCACATATACATACTTCTAGTAGGCTTGCCTGCCTTAAGAGTCTGGCTTTTTATGAGCTCTCTTAAACTGGCCTACGAGGCCCAAGTTTGGCTTGTCTCTTGAATTTTGCTTTCCACCATAACCCCTTGCTTGCAGACACAACCTTTCAAAGGAAAAAGGATAACTACATAGAAAAACCAACCAAAAAACCACCCCTAAAAAGCAATCCTTAAAAACAGCCCTTGTGTGAGCAGGCTAGCAGCCGCACTTGTTAACTGAATGCATTTTCTTCAACTTAAAAAATCTGAACCCCTTGTAAAACCCTTGTGTTGAGCTGCTCCGGCAACAATACGATAGAGTCTCATACGATCCGTATATCTGCATCAGGTTATCATCCTATCCCGAATGGGACTGACAAGACTTTGTGGTGTATTTGCGTAAGCGCTTGCGTGCAGTATGGAGGGAGTTTGATATTGCAGATCCTAGGACACACGCTCAAAAACTGGCTGCTTATCATGGATGCTTATCATGCATGGATGGCCTTACCTCTCAAACCAAGCAATGTATGGGGCCCCTCCCATTTGTTGCCTAGGTACCTGGAGCAGGAACTAAGTAGGCATGTGCTTCGGAACATTGCTCGTTTTTGTTTGCGTGCCCATTCCCTGAGAGTTGAAACCAGTTGTTGGCAAATCCACAATAGGCTCTGTGACAAATGTGACTTGCATGATGTCCAGGACAAAGAGCATGTCCTTTTTTTAATGCCCCTGCTTAGAATGTGCTATTTGAGAAGGAGATTCGGAGAACAATTTGCTCGTTGTACTGGTAGGACTTACATTGGAGACACAGGCGCTTTTTATTTTGACAACATTGGAGCTAAGGATGTAAAATTGTTTCTCTTGAAGCAGACATACAAATCATTCCTCTTTCTTTCTGAGACTATGGATATTTTTTGTCTGGCTGGCAGTGTCCATCAAGCCCAGCAGTCAACCCATCTGGCTGAAGGTCTTAACCCATTGTAACTTAACTATCCCAAACGGATGATCAAGTGTGCCAGATGATGTCTAATTTCTGCATTTAATGCAACTGGCACTGTGGGCATGATGAAGAGCATGCACTTTTCGACTGCCCGAGCGCAGACTTGGCAAAATTGCACAACAAGCACCATCACCTCTTCAGCACCCTCTTTCCTAGTAATACTACTAGTGGTAGATAGTATCTACTAGGAAAGACAACTACTAGCTTGTTGTGGCTCGAGCTCTAGCTTTCAGATACTATTTTTTCATGTTTGTGCCTCTTTAGCTTAACTCCAGGTTGCAGGCCTTCTAGGTTTCAGCTAAGCTGCCCTTGTTCAGCAGGTACAGCTATGCAACCTAATCTGTTGTTATGATCTGAGGTTGCTATTCTTTGCCTGTCAGAGCTCTTGTCTATGACCAGACACTGTCCTGCTTTGAATGCATTGGTACCCTGATCTGTAGGTACAGCGATACAACCCATCTAGACTTATCTGAGGGGCTTATGTGAGTGCCTGCTGTGTCCACGGCTCTCTCTTCACAGCATGCGGCCTGTTTATTCAATACTTAACAAGTTGTATGGGTCCAGCCTGGATCTAGCCTCGGGATATCTAGAGTCGGATGGTCAGGGACGTGAGCATCACAACGTAACCAACCTCACCAAGCGCATGCGCAGTCGCACTAAGTCCAAGGAACAAGTCTGCTGTTGGGTCTATGCCCAAAAAGCAGGCCAATACATAAAGGAGTCCTGTTGGGTCAAAATGAACTGCAAATCCAGCAAGGAGCCAAGTTCAAACAAGGGCACGCCATGACACCAGTCTGTGTTCCATACCCTGCTCCATTTTGCATGTGCTTTGACATTTTTGAGAGAGGTTTCAAATCTTCAAAACAAGCGCCTGGCACCAGGTGGCACACAGCACTGCTGTGGCTGAGCACTTGGAAGCTGGGCAACTCCGCCCCCCTTATTTCACTCATGTCACTCAGTGCATCCCTTTCCATCCTTGTCCTTGCAACACGCGCGCACGGGCCTCAAGAAAGCACTGAAACTGTAGTGAGGGGAACTAACAGAGGGGACATCGCATGGGGGCGGCACAGCCGCCCGCACCCTTCCATCTATATGGCTCAGCGCCAAGAAAGAACCAAACCAAAACAGACAACCAGCTACCATGGACGGCACCAAGCACATGCACAGGGGCGAGCGCAGCCCCAGCTCGTGTACCTCCATCTATGCTCAGGGAGTCTAGTCCCTTGCCACCCCGCCAGCCTCAGGCAAACGCATCACACACAGGAGACACTGCATAGTGGACTTCTGGTGGCAAGGGATCGTGGCACCAAATGGTGTGAGTGCATGATGGTCATGCACGCTCGGCATGGGTGGGAAGTGCCGCAGTTTGACGTGCCAATTGAGGCGCAGCCACGGCCCTCGGGCCCATAAGCCGCATGCGTGTAGAGGTGCATGCAAGACCTGCACTCAGTTCCGTGCGAGCCCGCCCGTGGCAGCTTTGCCCATGCTCCTGCAGCGCACAGGCCATCCTGCCTTTCTGACACAGTATGCCTGGCCCACGAAACCAAAGGAACACAGATGTGGCTTTGCCTGCAAGACTAGGAACTCACACGACTCTGCCAACGAGATTATTAAATCACAGAGTACCTGGACGGCGAGACTATTTTGACACAGCTGGCTAAGCCTGCAAGGCCACAAAAACAATTCCTGCTTGGCCTGGAGGCCAATTGAAGGTGCATATCTTTACCTCCCTGGGCACATGGTCGCAACCATTGCTCACACATCACAGCTCTGCCAACCCTCACCACCCTGCCCTTTCCCCGCACCCCTCACACCAGCTTGCGCGTGCGCAGCATGGCCCGGCGGCCAGCTTTTGCAGCAGGCGGGGGTGCAAACACGCCTTGTGCAGGGGGCTGGGTGAAGGGCGCCGCTGCTGCGGGGCTGCCGCCTTTGCGGGGGTCACTGACGCCTGTCATGGCGCGCGAGCGGAGGTCGATGGTGATGGCCTGGTTGACGCCCAGATTGAAGTGTGTGCCGTGTGAGGTCTCCTGGACGTGCAGTGTGTTGCCCTGCAGCAGCGCACGTTGTGGTGTGGGTGTACATGGTACAGAGGTAAGGGTGAGCACGTGGTGGTGGGATCAGCATGCAAAACGTGCACCCGCTCTCCGTCTCACATGCAAATGGTCATGCGCCCGTACGCATGTGCCTGTGCATATAAAAGCACTGCGCACAGCGAGCGGGATGACAGGTTTTGAACAGCTTTTGAAGCTGCCGGTGGGTGGAAGCGTGGGATGGAGTGTGGGGGGTGATCCTGGGGGAGGTGGTGGTTCCCATGATCCTTCCCATGATCCTTCCCATGATCCTTCATTTCCTCCGCCTCTCTTTCTCTTATGACTAGCACACATGGGCGCTTGCACCCTGCCCAGTACCGGCACCTTGCAGCTGCACCTCCCGTCCAAACAAATGGCTTTGCTCCTCCCTGCACCAGCCTCTCCGAGCCACAGGAGGGGATTCGGCAGTGCACGCTTGCTCGCTTACCCGCACGCCTCCCCCATCTCTGGCCATGCTCAGTCAGGACAGGTAGCTTGATTGCAGCCACGCTCAGCCACGCCACGCTCAGTCAGGACAGGCAGCTTGATTGCAGCCATGCTCAGCCAGGACAGGCAGCTTCATTGCGTTGCCTCAGGGTCATGTTCAGCCAGGGCAGGCAGCTTGCTTGTGGTACAATTGACAGGAGCAGAGGAACGCGGCTGCGTCCACCATGTGCTGCGTCCTCCACGTGCTGCCAACCCAGACGCGCAGCACACACCCCGCGCACCTTGCCGGCCAGGAACTGCAGCGTGGCGTTGGCCACGGTGAACTGCATCTTGCTGTTCAGCGCAAAGTCCTCGTACTTGAGCTCATTGGGCAGAAGCTGGTGGTGCAGGCGCGGCTGTGACACCGCTGCCAGGGGCGGCTGCTGCTGCAGCAGCACCCTGCACGTTGGGAGGGGTGGGGGTGGGGGAGGGCG
>LFIK01001184.1_pt1 | contig 20410 bp, 17 predicted proteins | sample 643401 | NCBI WGS metagenome assembly LFIK01 (sample SAMN03777447, study PRJNA286221) | soda lake metagenome | biome: soda lake; feature: Kulunda steppe; material: water; isolation source: sample T5-Br brine of Lake Tanatar-5 | place: Russia: Kulunda steppe | collected 2010-07
ATGAGCAGACTGACTATTACTGGAGGGTAAAAGCTGTAGCGGCAGATACAGAAAGTGAATGGTCAGAAACGCGGCGGTTCACCACTATGATGACGACCTCAACAGATCCGGAAGACACTGCGCCGATTACGTTTGAACTTGCGCAGAACTACCCGAATCCATTTAATCCTTCCACACAGATCCGCTTTGCCATGCCGGAGCACGGACATGCAACGCTGCAAATTTACAATGCCCTGGGTCGGCGTGTTGCCACCCTGGTCAATGAAACCAAAAATGCAGGCTGGCACGAGGTGAGTTTTGATGCATCGAACCTGTCGAGTGGTATCTATTTCTATCGTCTGCAGACCGATTCGCATACGGTGACGCGACAGATGATGCTAATCAAATAGAGGCACCAGCAAAGTAAATCGAGGACAATATGAGGCCCGGACTGAGAATCCGGGCTTTTTCTATTTTTGTTAAGTTGAAGTGCTTTGTGAACATAAAAATCCTGATATTACTGATGGTATAGGAATAAACATACTATGTGAAGCGCCCGGATATTTGCTTATTCAGGATACCTTTCTTGTGAGCCCTGAACATCAGTAAACCAATCACGAATCACAGAAAAGTGCCTCGGCGGCAGCTATATCAGATTGTCTGATGAAGTCACGCAGTCAGGATATTCCTTGGAATCGATACGCTTCATTATTGTCTATTGCATTGAGTTGTAGGGGCGTAATGAGTCAGGCGGCGGATTCCTCTGTCATTATATCTTGACAAGAAAGCATCCACCCTAAACTATCAAAAAAGGTGAAGTGGGTCAGGTGGATACGCGTAAATTGATGACTGCAGAAAGTCTAGTAACAGAGACCTGTGAGTAAAGCAGTGCGTTGGATCTGGAAGTAATGTGCGAGGATAGATGTACTATGAGTATACCTGAAAACAATCTCGCCAACGACAACCGATTAATACAAAAAGGGGAGATTCAAAGTGTAATAATATGCCATATATTGAACGGTTTGCTGGGTGGTGTGGATAGACAGATAGGGAACTAATTCCTATCTGCCATACCCGATTAAGCCTTAAGTAATATAAAAAAAGTGCAATTTACTCATCCTCTAAACGGGCTATTTTATAACCACCTGCACGTTTATCATTGATGAATACTATCAAAAATATAATGCCAACTATGAAGGTGACTGGTGCAACCCAAAGAAAGGACATCCTGCCTCCATAATTGTCGGCAGGCCGAAGAATGGCAAAGGCTTCATCCATTATTGCTTCATCTTCCACACCTGTATCTAGCACAGCTCTGAGTGCATTACCAGTAATATTTCCTTCAAGTTCATTGTTAGAACGATAATACGAAAGTGCACCTTCAACATAATTCAACGCATTCCGTACATCAACGGCCCGATAGCCCAGATCCGCCAATGCATCCGGGTCATTAGAAACTGCTTCAGCTCTCTGTATGTATGTTGGAAATCTTTCTTCTACATCTTCAAGAACTTCTACAGTTCTTTGTTCATCTAATGCATCTGGGAGATAATAGTCTGCAATTTGCCCCATAATTCCATTTGCTGTACCAGAGGCAGCAAGCCCTAGCCCGATCATAAGTACGATTCCTAAAGATCCAGCTTTCGGGAAGCGCTCACTCATTAAACCAACCATGGTTGGCATAAAGAATGCAACACCCAATGCAAAGATTGTTGCGGCAATCATTAAGGGAAAAAGACCGGTTTCAATAAAACTAAACATTAGTAGCCCGATCCCGGTTAGGAATGATGCTCCCAGTAACATGCCGGAAGGAGTAAATTTTTCTACAAATGTTCCAGCGAATAGACGTAATACCATCATCAAACCACTTATCCAAACAAGAACTAAAATTCCATGCAAACCGGCAGCTTGTAATACTTCTGGAATCCATCTCATTGGGCCTAATTCAAATGAAAGAGTAAACATCATTAATAAAATTAGACCGATAACCAATGGACTGGAGAAAGTGTATTTAAACAATTCTGAGGCTGGTATGCCTGCTTCTGATGTCTCAGTTTTTGGAAACTTCTCAGGCAGTAAGAGAAAACCGTATATCAAAACTGGTATATAGACAATTGCCATTTGCCATGTCCAGTGCCCAATGTTAATTGATCCTATGGTTCCGGCTTGTACCATTAACCATCCGATTAATCCACCCAATACCATGCCACCTGGGAAGAACGCATGAAAATGATTAAGTTTGGTTGTTTTCTTATCAGGATACAATGCCGGAACAAGTGGATTTCCTGTCGCTTCTATAAATCCATTACCTATACCAAACCCGATAGCCCCGAGAAATAGCACCCAGAATCCAACAGGATCTCCTGCAAATGGTAAGGCTAATAGAAATAGTGTAATACCCAATATATGACCTAGAAAAGCTCCGATTGCAGCCTTCTTAAGTCCGATTTTTTCTAAAAAAGGACCCACTACTAATAGAGAAATAGCCATTCCCCAAAGCGCAGAGCCACCAATGTAACCAACTTGAGCATTTGTTAAGATAAATTCAGTTTTCAACTGGTAAAGTATATTACTGACTAATACAAATGAAGCACCAGTTGGGATAATGGCCACACATATCCCAGTAAATAATTTTTTTCGGTTAACTCCGGTTGAGTTTTTATCTGATGAGCCCATTGTTAAATAATAAATTTAAGTTAGAGTTTATACAGATACTGCTGTTGAACATAACAATCTTGCTAAGAGTTTTTGCAAATAATTATAAAGCAGGTATCAGTAACTTCATCATGTTCTTTAAATCCAGCCTGTATCAATTGTAAAGAGACAAGCGATTAAACAATCTACTTGCAATAATTTATTCTATTGTTTATTTCATTGTGCACAGAGGAGGGTTTAAATCTATGCACTTTCAGTGCAGAACTTTAGTTTTACGAAAAGCCTAAAAAATTGGTACCCTTCGAGCTACAGGAAAACCAATGCGCAAAGGAAGCCATACTAAGACTCGATTATCCTGTCATATCATGCGGGGTACGAAATATCGATATCATGTTTTGAAAGCAAATCTTCAGAAGCGATGTCGGGAACTGGTAACACAGATCTGTGATGTGGAAGAAGTGAAGGTTTTGAAAGGGTTTATGAGCAAATATCATGTACATATCTATATATAGTATCCCCCCACGAATTTCGATATGCGAGTTAGTCAAGCGTATGAAAGGTCGATGCTTCAGAAAGAATTTTCTAAGCAAAAGAAAAGGTGTTGGGGCAGGAATTTTTGGGCGACGGGATGTGGAGCATGGAGTACAGGTAATTTAACTAATGAAATGGTTCCGATGTCCCTATAGTACCACAGAAGCAAGGAGAATGATGACGACTCTGATCTCATCATGGAGTTGGAGATCAGTCTATTACTAACCATCGTAACTACAGTGAAAGGTAGTTTAGTTAATTTAACGGGTTAGAAGACATAAAAAATAGAGTAGATTTCATCTTTGAAGATCTCTTTATGATTGTAAGCTTAAAACTGACTTGTTTAAACAAAAAAACGATAAATTTTTATGAATACTTATCCGAAACTCCATAACGCTGCCTGGCCAGGATTAGTTGGTAAAGGACCCGACTCAGAACCTCCAATAGGGTTGGATAAAATGCTTGAATTGACTGCAAAAGCAGAGGTAGATGGAGTCAAATTTGATGGCATCGACCTGTTTCTGTTTGACCCTCATGTGGATATTGACAGTACAGATGATCAGCTCAAATCCTTGGCTGAAAAAATTGCTTCACATAATTTAAAAGTAGGGAGTCTTGTAGCCCCAGTCTGGCCGGATATTGATGGTGGTTCAGCTATGGGTACAAAAGAAGACAAAGAGAATTTTATTACGCAGGTTCGGAAATCATGTGAAATCGCTAATAAATTGAACGAACTCGGTATACGGGACTATGGTGTTATTCGTATTGATTCCGCAACAGATCCGGCAACGTGGGCGAAAAATCCAAGGGAAGGTACGAAACAAATTGCCGAAACTTTCAGGAAAGCATGCGACATTGCGGCGGATTATGGAGAGAGTTTGGCTGCTGAAGGTGAAGTATGCTGGGGTGGCATGCAAAGCTGGAAAACAATGGTTGATACACTTGAAGCTGTTGACCGGGATAATATTGGATTCCAGGCGGATATGTCTCATACTCTGCTTTATCTGCTGGGTACTAACAAGCCTGAAGACAGAATTCTGCCAGAAGATTTTGACTGGGACGACAGAGAGACTCTCGAAGAAGGTCTGAAAACGATGACTGCAGCCCTGCGGCCCTGGACAATCGATTTTCATGTGGCACAAAATGACGGAACAGTTTTTGGTTCCGGAAGCCATGAGAAAACCGGAAGGCATTGTCAAGTGACGGATCCTAACGGAAAGCTTGATGTTGCTCATGATGCAGGATATTGGCTGCGGGATGAGAATGGTGAACTAACGAAAGCATTTAAACACATCTGCTGGGATGGATGTATGTTTCCCAATGAGGTAATGCTGAGTGGAAAGACCTGGAATGATATCCTTGAAGTAATGATCGAAGTCCGTGAAAAACATGGCTGGAGTGAATAGTCAGGAAAAGCTTTAATTAATTGTAATAAAAAAAGCAGAAGTAATATGTCGGATAAAAAAGAATTGAGAATTGGTATGGTTGGGTATGGACTTATGGGAAGAATCCATACTAATGGGCACAAACGAGTGAACGATTTCTTTCCGGAATTGGAATATCGTCCCGTCTTAAAAGCCGTTTCGGGGCGTTCTGAGGAAAAAGTGAAGAACTTTGCTGATCAATGGGGATATGAGTCGTACGAAACTGATTGGAGAGCAATCATAGAACGTGATGACATTGATGCCATTGATATTTGTACCCCTAATGATACGCATGCCGAAATAGCTATTGCGGCTGCCGAAGCGGGTAAAATGATTCTATGTGAAAAACCCTTGGCACGTACAGTCGATGAAGCTAAGCCGATGGTAGAAGCTGTAGAAAATGCAGGTGTGGCAAATACAGTTTGGTATAATTACCGTCGCGTGCCTGCTGTAACATTAGCGAAGCAGATTATCGATTCTGGAAAACTCGGTAAAATTTTTCACTTCAGGACGAATTTTCTACAGGATTTTACAATTAGTCCAGATGTACCTCAGGGTGGAGAAGCATTGTGGCGTTTAGATAAAGATGTTGCCGGATCTGGTGTGACCGGTGATCTTTTGGCTCACTGTATAGATACAGCAATGTGGCTTAACGGTGGAATCAAAGATGTTTCCGCTATGACTGAGACATTCGTGAAGGAGCGAGTTCATCAGAAAACAGGTGAAAAAGAGGAAGTCACCATTGATGATGCGTGCTCGTTTCAATGCCATTTTGACAATGGATCACTGGGTTTATTTGAAGCTACTCGTTATGCACGTGGCCATAAAGCACTCTATACATTTGAAATAAATGGGAGACACGCATCAATCCGGTGGGATCTGCATGACATGAACTGGCTTGAATTCTTTGACCATTCAGATGATCCTAGTGTTCGTGGATGGCGCCGAATCCATGTATCTGAAAGTGAACAGCCCTATATGGATCGATGGTGGATACCGGGTACTTCTATTGGATATGAGCATACCTTTTTACATCAGGTAGCTGCTTTTCTTGAATCTATTGAAACGGGTGATTCTTGTTCTCCAACTTTTAAGGAAGCATTGGAAACACAAAAAGTTTGTGAGGCAGTTTTGGATTCCGCTTCATCAAAAAGCTGGAAAGATACCGGCGTAAACTGGCAGGAAGACTGATTAAAATTTCAATTCATAGAGTGTAATCATTTGAAACCTGAAAACAAGAAAGTTGGTCACCGGAATTTCCCGGCTGATCGTTGGAAGGGCAAGGTATCTAACAGCCAGCAGTTAGGAGGTATTGAAACCGCTGTACTTGATAATGGTAATGGCTCAGGTGTGAGAATTGCCTGGGTCAATACCGGAAGCGGATTGCGATATAGAGTTGTACTCGACAGAGGTATGGATATTGCAGACGCTTTTTATAATAAGTATAGTCTCGCCTGGATCAGCCACATGGCAGTTAAACCACCGAATCCATCAGCTGTACAGGGTATCAGGTGGCTTGATTCATTCGGGGGAGGGTTACTCACAACATGTGGTCTTACACATGTCGGCGGACCCGAAGAGGATGAATTTGGCATAAGAGGCTTGCATGATCGAATAAGTCATACGCCTGCAGAAATAATTTCAGTGAAACAGCCAGACTTGAATAGCGGCAATTTGACGATGAGCCTGACAGGTAGAATGATTCAATCCACTGTCTTCGGCCCACATCTTGAATTAATAAGGACAATTTCTTCTGTAGTTGGATCACCGAGGGTTAAAATCGAGGATAAAATCACAAATATCGGAAATGAGCCTGCTCCTCACATGTTGCTATATCACTGTAATTTTGGATGGCCTTTAATCGATGAAGGCACTGAAATTATTTGGGAAGGCGATTTAAAAGTGCCAAATGATCAAAGCCGTAAAATATTTAAGGATGGCAGCGATTATAAGATCTGCCGTGACCCGATAAAAGATCATTCTGGCAGTGGCGAAGCGGTTGGTTTCATTGATATTACCTCAACTGCAGATGGGCATTGTGAATGTGGAGTTTTAAATCGTACTATTGGATTGAGACTTAATATAAAGTTTCAAAAAGAGCAGTTGAAATGGCTAACCAACTGGCAGCACTGGGGAAAAAAAGAATACGTAATGGCTTTAGAACCCTGTACTCATCCTCCCATCGGCCAGGCTGCAGCACGAAGGAATGACACTCTTATTTTTATAGAGCCCGGTGAAACAAAAACATACAATATGGAAATAAATGCCAGAGCTGTTTAGAAGACATTATCTAATAACTTTATTAACTGACTCATTATTTATACAAAATAAAACGAATTGATATGAGCTTAGCACAAAATGCATTCGAACAAGGTAAAGGAATTGTAAGACTGGCCCCAAATTGGGTACCGAGATCGTTCTGTGTTCCGGGACGAAGAATTAAACTACATCCTGACGATTACTATGCTCTCGGAGGTGAAAGAGGCGGAATTGATGAACGATGGTTTTCTTCCACAACCCCGGCAGATAATGGCCCTTTGACAGGAAAAAATGAAGGATTAAGTGAAATAGTTTTTGAAGATAATGGTAATACTAATAAAATTATACTCAGAGACGCCGTTGAGGAATTGAAGGGCGATCTTCTGGGTGAGCGGATATGGAACAAGTATAATAGCTGGCCCATGTATTCCAAATTTTTTGACAACAAAGGTGCTCTGCCGCATCACGTACACCACAGGGATAAACATGCAAAATTGACGAATCAAAACGGGAAGCCGGAAGCATATTACTTTCCCCCGCAGGTGAATAATTATGGTGGTGATTTTCCGTATACATTCTTTGGGATCAATCCCGGAACAAGTAAAGATCAATTGATGGAATGCCTTAAGAATTTTACGAAAGGCGACAATAAAATAACAAATCTTTCCCAGGCTCACAGGCTTCAGCCCGGAACCGGCTGGGATGTGCCTCCCGGTGTGTTGCATGCTCCCGGAAGTCTTTGTACCTATGAACCGCAGAAAGCATCCGATGTATTTTCTATGTATCAGTCGCTTGTTGGCGATTCGATTGTGCCTGAAGAATTACTTTGGAAAGATACTCCTGAAGATCGTCTCGGTGATTATGACTGGCTGATCGAAATACTCGATTGGGAATTAAATGTTGATCCAAATATTCAAAAAAATCGATTCATGCCACCTTTGCCCGTCAAATCGGTTGATCAGATGAAGAAAGAGGGGTATATAGACAAATGGATCTGCTATAAATCAACCGATTTTAGCGCCAAAGAACTGACAGTTCTACCGGGGGCTTCGGTCACAATTAAGGATTCTGCTGCCTATGGAATGATTATGATGCAGGGCCACGGAACTATGGGGGTTTGGGATATTGAAACTCCCACTATGATTCGATTCGGACAACTAACACATGATGAATATTTTGTTAGTGAAAAAGCGGCAAAGGAAGGTGTGAAAATTGTGAATAAATCAAAAACCGATCCTATTGTAATGCTCAAGCATTTCGGTCCTGATAATCCGGATCTTGATATTTAATCATGACCAGTAAATATGCCGGAAGCTGGTTTAGGACTATCGGTTTCCCTTTTTTTAGTACTTGAAAATAATTAACGTGAGGTGTGTACAATGACAAAAGTTGGATTTAATCTGTTGGCATGGTCAGCAAAAGTTTCCGAAGATATGTTCCCTGTCACTGATAGGTTGAAACGTATTGGGTACGACGGAGTAGAAATATTTATGGGCGTGTCTGACGAAAAAGCCTATAAACAATTTGGCAATTATGCCAAAAGCCTCGATATGGAAGTTACAAGTGTGATTGGGCTTGGACCCGAAGAAAATCCGATCAGCCCCGATGCAAAAGTCAGGGAAAAAGCAGTAGAACGAATAAAATGGTTTGTCGATTGCGCCCATGAAATGGATTGTAGATTGATCGGTGGTCCGCTACATTCTGCTTTTGCTACATTTGCGAACAAGGCTCCGGATGAGGATGATTATAAAAGGAGTGCCGAAGTTTTGTCACAATCAGCAGAATATGCTGCTCAGTCTGATGTTGAACTTGCAGTTGAAGCTATTAATCGGTTTGAGTGCTATCTCTGTAATACCGTTGCACAAATGATTGATATTATAAACCGGGTTTCACAACCTAATATAACCGCTCACTTTGATACACATCATGCCAATATTGAAGAAAAGAATATTATTCAGTCAATTCACAATGTAGCCCCTGTTCTTGGGCATGTCCACATAAGTGAAAATGATCGTGGTACTCCCGGTGATGGGCATATTCCTTGGGATGATGTATTTTCAGCTTTATCAGAGATCGGGTATGATGGATGGCTGACTATTGAGTCATTTTCAAGGAATGATGTAGATTTTGCAAACTCGATAAATGTTTGGAGGGAATACTCAAAGCCGTGGGATGTAGCTGAAAAAGGATTTGATCTTATTAAAAAAATGAAAAAGAAACACAATATATAAAGATAGCATGTGGAGCAGATTGAAGAGACAATTCACCCGGCGCAGCAGATAGCAGAGGTAATTCACAGAGTTTGGATGAAGGGGCTGACAACTGCATCTGGAGGGAATATAACAGTAAGGGATAAGAGTGGTAATATCTGGTCCACCCCGGCTTCTGTAGACAAGGGATCGTTAAAAGCAGATGATATTGTTTGCCTCAATTCAGAAAGGAAATCAGGTTATAAACCTACCTCTGAATTACCATTTCATAAAGCGGTATATAATAAGAGAAGTGATATAAATGCTCTAATACATGCTCATCCTCCCGGGCTCACAACATTTAGTATGCTAAAAAGTATCCCCACGACAGACATTATACCAGATATTATAAGAATTTGCGGTATGCCGGTCATCGCACCCTATAAAATATCAGGGGTTGAAGAAATTATTGAAACTGCTGAGATGGCGTCGTACCGGCCTGAAAATTGTATGGAAGAGTTGGTCAGCCGGCTGGAGCATGATGATCCATCTGTTCGCTTTTGGGCGGCAATGGGGCTTGCGAACAGCGGGGAACAGGTAACTGAATATAGCTCGAATCTACTAGAAAAACGGAATGACTCCTCCGGTGAAGTTAAGGCAGCCTTGGCTGAAGCTTTACTGGCTGCAGATGAAACATCAGAGGCGATGGAATTGATCGAAGAAACCCTTGCGGATCCGGATAATCATGTAAAACTCCGTGCACTGAACTTAATAGAAACTCTTGATGAAAGCCTGGTAACTGAAGAGGTCAAAAACACCATTCGCAGGTTTGAGGATGAATTTGAAAATCAGGAGGCTGCTGCTGCCGGATATATATTTCTGGCTTCTGAAAGGCTGGTTGATAAACTCGGGTTGTAATCTTTGTGAAAATTCGTTAATTCAAGCTGGAGCTTAAGAAAATGACAATTTGCAGTAAATATCCTCTAATAAGTTGATAGTGGTAAATAAAACAACTATTTAAAAATTGGGAACGGCATTAAATACTTATTAATATGATAAAAACAGTCAGGCAGGTAGTTGACAATGTATTGCATTTTGTAATTCTGCTATCAATTATAATTACTTTAATAGCAGGATGCGGCGAATCGTCTGACCAGTCATCTGAAGTATCCTCTGAATCCCCACCAAATATCGTTCTCATTTTCCTGGATGATGCTGGGTATGCCGACTTTACGCCGTTTGCTGAAACCCGCTATCGCACACCCAACGTGCAGACTTTGGCTGAGGAAGGGCGCACCTTTATGAATTTCTATGTTCCGCAGGCGATCTGTTCAGCTTCAAGAGCCGCACTGATGACGGGAACCTATCCAGAGCGAAACGGCCTGTTTAATGCGCATCCTCCAAAAGCCCTGGGATTGAATCCGGATTTTATGACGATGGGTGAAATGCTGAAAGAGAATGGATATACTACCGGCTTTTTCGGTAAGTGGCACCTGGGCGACCAGGATGAGACTCGTCCTCATAATCGCGGGTTTGATGAAACGGCCGGAATTATGTACTCCAATGACATGTGGGCAGGTCATCCCGAAAATCCGGAGTATTGGGGACAATATCCCATGCATTACTGGAAAAACGGGGAAATAGAAATTGATTCGGTAACGGCAGAGCATCAAACCCAGTTTACGACCTGGTTTACCGAAGAGTCGGTGGATTTTATTAACCGAAACAGCGGTGACCCTTTCTTTCTCTATGTACCTCACCCCCAGCCGCATGTGCCGCTTTTTGTAAGCAATAAATTTACAGGAAAATCCGGCACGGGCCTTTATGGTGATGTGATGATGGAGATCGACTGGTCGGTACGTGAGATAGTAAAAGCCCTGGAGGAGAACGGAGTGCGCGACAATACAATGATACTGTTCTCTTCGGATAACGGACCCTGGTTGTCCTACGCCAACCACTCAGGCCAAACTCATTTCAGAGAAGGAAAAGGCACTTCATTTGATGGCGGAATCAGAAGCCCTTGATCATCTCTTACCCGAATGGGATTGAAAAGAACAGCGTATCACACAGCACGTTTTTTTCTATAGATTTGATGCCAACCATAGCTGAACTTACGGGATCGGCTCTACCTGACTATGAGATTGATGGTAAAAACGTCTGGGAACTGCTTAATGGGCCGAATGGATCTGAATCTCCCCAGGAGTATTACGCCTTTACAAACGGCACAGAATTTCAGGGAGTGATGAGCGGTGATGGCAACTGGAAGCTGCATGTTCCCCACAGCTTCAGAACCAACCCTGTTGGTGGCAGGGATGGTCAGCCTGGGCGTTATCAGCAGTCAAATATTGAACTCTCCCTGTTTGATATGGTTCACGATCCATACGAAAAGGTAAACGTGATTGATGAATATCCTGAAATTGCCGACGAATTGATCCGAATTGCTGAAGAACACAAAACAAAATTTTTCGAGTAGTGAATAGCGAGTCATCGAATGACTGTGAATGGAAAAATAAAACTGAAACGATCAACCAACTATCCATGCGCTTTTCAATTCAAACGATCTTAACCGCAATAGTTTTATCGTTGCTGGGAGCTTCCAAAGCCTTTTCACAACCCAAAAATGTGATTTTCATTCTGGCAGACGACCATCGCTATGATTACATGGGTTTTCATCCCAACAGTCCCGACTTCCTGGAAACACCGGCCATGGATCGCATGGCTGAGGAAGGGGCGCATTTTGCGAATGCATTTGTAAGCACGTCGCTCTGTTCTCCAAGCCGCGCTTCCATTCTTACAGGGCAGTACCCGTTTCGTCACGGCGTGGTCGACAATAACAACGTGATGCCGGAAGGTGTACCTCTTTTCTCTGAAGCTCTGCAGGATGCAGGATATCAGACCGGATATTTTGGCAAGTGGCACATTGGCCATGACCACGATAACCCAAAGCCGGGCTTCGATCGCTGGGTCAGTTTCCGGGGCCAGGGAGTCTACTACAACCCGACACTGAATGTTGATGGTGAGAGAGAGGAACCTGAGGGGTATATCACCGATTTAATGACCGATTATACCCTGGATTGGCTGGACGAGATTGACCGTGATCAACCATTCTTCGCCTATCTCTCGCATAAAGCGGTTCACGCTGAATTTGAACCGGCAAAACGGCATGAAGGGATGTACTCTGATGCTCATATCGTTAAACCGCAGTCGATGAAAAACATCGACCAAAATTACGAGGGAAAACCAGACTGGGTGTATGAACAGCGTTTCAGCTGGCATGGAGTGGAGCACATGTACCACGGGCGAGATGATCATCCCCAAAGTTTGGACGAGATAATTGTACGCTACAGTGAATCTCTGATGGCGGTGGATGAGAGTATAGAAAGGGTTCTCAACTACCTCGAAGAAAATGATCTCGCTGATGAAACGCTTGTCATATACATGGGCGACAATGGGTTTATGCTGGGTGAACACGGATTGATTGATAAACGGCAGGCCTACGAAGAGTCGATGCGTGTACCCATGCTGGCCTGGGCTCCCGATTATATCGAACCCGGAAGAGTGATAGAAGAAAATGTGATGAATATCGACATCACGCCTACGATTCTGGCCCTTGCAGGCGGCTCCATGCCCCAGAATCATACTGTAGATGGGCAGTCGTTCATGCCGCTGCTTGCCGGTGAAACTGTCGATAACTGGAGAGACGAGTTTGTCTATCAATATTTCTGGGAAAACTCATTTCCTCATACCCCAACCACTTATGCAATTCGCGATGCCCGGTACAAGTACATCTACTATCACGGGTTGTGGGATAAGAATGAACTATACGACTTACAAACCGATCCTTTTGAGATGGTAAATCTGGTGGATATGCCCGAACACCAAGATCGTGTTAACCGAATGCGGAACCGGATGTTCGATATTTTTGAGGAAAATGGTGCCACAGATGTGAAATTTCGCCGGCCGTCTGCGGGTCAGCAGGATGAACGTAAACGATATTAATCATGAGTTCTATGAAAACCACACTCTCCTTTTTTATATTTGTTTTTTCTTTTGCGGCGCTTTCGTGTGAAAGCGATGAGCAGGAAAATGAAATGAATGCGGGCCTCGCGGATCAACCCGCTGGAAATGAATGGACTGCCGGCGATTTACGGGGTGCAGCACTCAATGGCGATCTCCAAACGGTAAGAGAAGCCATTGAACAAGGTATCTCAGTGGATGAACCTGATGAATTAGGCCGTACTGCTCTGATGTTTGCTGCTTTTAACGGGCATAATGAAGTTGTCGATTTACTGATTGCAAACGGTGCCGAAGTAAATTTAAAGAATGTTGAAGGCCGCACAGCGCTGATGTTTGCCTCGAGCGGATCGTTTCCCGAAACGGTTTTGCTACTTCTCGAAAATAGAGCAGACGTTAATCACTCTGATTCAGTGGAAGAGTGGACACCGCTTATGTATGCCGCCGCCGAGGGAAATAATGAGGTAGTTGAATTGCTCTTAGAGCACGGTGCAAACCCGAATGCACAGGATACTGACGGGGAGACAGCCACAGATTTTGCAGAAAACAACGGGCATACGCAAACGGTTACTCTTCTCAGGAATAGTTTAACACAGTGAGGGCAATGCCTTGAAAGAGACTCAGCGTAAATTTGCGAATAGCTCAGCGATATTCTGTGAGAGAATATCGCCGGTATTTTTTGTACTGCTGCTTGCAGGTTTATCGGGATGTACGGGCAATTCCCCACAGGTAGAGGTATCTGATAATTCAGATCAGAAACCACCCAATATTATCTATATCCTGGCCGATGATTTAGGGTATGGTGATCTCGGCAGCTATGGACAGCAGAGTATCAAAACGCCTAATCTCGACCGAATGGCTGAGGAAGGGATGCGGTTTACGCAGCACTATGCAGGCAGTACGGTTTGCGCCCCTTCCCGGTCATCGCTGATGACAGGCCTTCATACAGGCCACACGCCCATTCGAGGAAATAAGGAGATTATGCCGGTGGGACAGTATCCTCTCCAGTATGCTACGGTTACCATTCCAAAGCTGTTAAAAGAGGCCGGATATTCAACAGGCGGGTTTGGTAAGTGGGGCCTTGGTTATCCAGGATCTGAAGGTGAACCGTCGCTTCAGGGATTTGATGAATTTTTTGGTTTTATGTGCCAGAGAAGATCCCACTTTTTTTACCCGGAATTTCTCTACCACGATCAGTGCGGAGTACCCATCAAAAAAGTTGAGCTTGAAGGGAACCGGGTTGAAAATGCATCCACGGAGAACTTTCAGCGGGAGGGAGCCGGCCCGCCCATAACAAAAGCACACTACAGCCAGGATGTAATTATGGATAAGGCGATAGAATTTATCGATAAGAACCGGGAGTCGCCTTTTTTCCTATACCTTCCCTCCCAGATTCCCCATGCATCTCTCCAGGCACCTGATGAAGCCCTTGAAATGTATCTTGATGAAAACGGAGCAAGTATTTTTGATGAAGATACCTCACACCCATTTGGCGCATATACTCAAACCGATAAGCCGAAAGCCATGTATGCCGCCATGGTCACTCTGCTTGACAGCTACGTGGGTATGATTGTTGAAAAACTGGATGAGCTGAATCTAACCGATAATACACTGATCATCTTTACCAGCGATAATGGTTCTTATTCCGAAGGCGGATACCACTACTCCATGCACAACTCAAATAGTGATCTCCGCGGTGGGAAACGCGACCTCTACGAAGGCGGAATTCGCGTTCCGTTTATTGCAAAATGGAGCGGAAAAGTTGAGCCGGGAAGTGTCAGCGATCATATATCTTACTTTCCGGATATGATGCCCACGTTTGCAGAACTTGCGAACCAACCAGTGCCGCCGGGTATTGACGGTATCTCAATGGTACCTACACTTCTCGAGTCGGGCGTGCAAAAAGAGCACCGATATATTTACTGGGAATTTCATGCTCAGGGCGGAAAACAGGCGATTCGAAAAGGTGACTGGAAAGCGATTCGGCTGAACGTAATCGAAAACAGGCAGTCTCCGATTGAACTGTACGATTTGTCAAATGATAGTTCCGAATCCGAAGATGTATCGGGGCAGTATCCTGAAATTGTTGAGGATATGGACAGCCTGTTTCAGCAAGCTCATGTTCCTTCGGAACTGTTTCCGTTGTTTAACGAATAATATTTTTTAGGCACGACAATGAAAGTAATACAGTTTCCTTTTCAAAACCCGATTTTTACCATTGGTCTTTTGATGGTTAGCCTCGGGTTATTTTTTTTAATGTACAGCTGCGGGCAAACCGGCGAAGACCGAAAAGATAACAGCCAGGAGGCTTTTGAAGTATCACGAGATCACACGTTTGTAGGCGATCAAACCTGCCAATCGTGCCACGGCCAAGAGTGGGAGGACTGGAAGGGGTCTCACCACGACTATGCCATCGGGGAAGCAGACGAAGAACATGTTCTCGGAGATTTTGAGGATGCAGAATTTTCGCACGGAGAAAACAGCTATCGTTTTTACCGAAACGGGCAAAATTATATGGTTGACGTAACTGAGCAGGGGGAAACCGAAACCTATAGCATTGATTATACGTTTGGATGGGAGCCGCTTCAGCAGTACCTGATTAATATAGGAGACGGCAAAATACAGGCCCTGCATATTGCATGGGATACGGAGGAAAACCGCTGGTATTCCCTACAGCCTGATGAAGAGTATGACTCTGACGACTGGATGCACTGGACAGGAGGTTCCATGAACTGGAATACGATGTGCGCGGACTGCCATTCGACCAATCTGCGCCAGAATTATATCGCCGAGGCCGATTCGTTTCACACCAGCTGGGATGTAATCGATGTGAGCTGCGAGGCGTGCCACGGGCCGGGGGGCGATCACGTGGAGTTTGTCAATAGTCCGCAAGGTGAGAACGCGTCCAGGGAGCGTATTCGAAAGGATTTGAACCTGACGAGAACAACCTCCCAGATCGATGAGATCAACACTTGCGCCCCGTGCCATTCACTAAGGCAGAAACTCACCGATGATTATATCCATGGGGATCCGTACCTGGATCATTTTGATCCATCCCTTCCTCACCCGGCAACTCATTTTGCTGATGGACAGATCCTGGAAGAGGTATATGTTTTTGCATCTTTCCTGCAGAGTAAAATGTACACTGAGGGCGTAAAGTGCAGCGACTGCCACGACCCGCACAGCCAGCAGCTGCGCCAGCCGCTAACCAATAACCAGCTGTGCTTGAGTTGTCATGAGCCTGAGTATAATACCGCCGATCATCATTTTCATGAGCCCAATACCGAATCTTCCCAGTGCATTAATTGCCATATGACCGGGCGGGTGTACATGGGGAACGACTACCGCCGTGATCACAGCTTTCGGGTACCTCGACCAGATCAAAGTAAACAATTTGGCACCCCCAATGCCTGTAATGACTGCCACAGCGATCGATCGGCAGAGTGGGCGGCAGATGCTGTTGAAACGTGGTATGGTCCCGACCGCCCGGATCATTTTTCAGATACATTATTAAAAGCCAATGCAGAGCAAAGTTCGGATAGCAGAAGCCTTTGGGAGTTGATAGAAGATAGATCTGAGCCTGAGATCATCCGTGCTACAGCTGTTTGGTATGTGGGACGATACCCTGACGAGGATGCCGTTGACATTCTGCGCGATGCAATAGAATCTGACTCTCCAATGGTCCGCACCACGGCCGCCAAAGCGATGGAGACGTTACCATCTGGCACTCGACTTCCACTACTTGAAAAGGCACTATCCGACAGCGTTCGCTCGGTGAGGATTGCTGCTGCTCAGCAGTTGGCGGAGTTTGCTCTTCATGACGTAGCTGAAAGCAGGCGGAATCATTTTGAAAACGCCATGCAGGAGTATAGAACTTATCTGGATGTGAACCAGTATTTTCCACAGGGCCTGATGAACAGGGGACAGTTTTTTGAAAAACAAGGACAGACAGACCAGGCGATAGCTGCTTATCAGGATGCTCTGCAAAGAGATCCCTATTTTAACCCAGCACGAATAAACCTTGCATACCTTTATAACGGCATTGGAGAAAATAAACGAGCAGAGGAACTGCTAAAAACCGTAATTGAACAAGAGCCCCGGTTTGGAGATGCTTATTATTCCCTGGCCCTCTTGCTTGCTGAAGAAAACCGAATGAATGAAGCTGTCGACTATTTTGAGCAGGCAGCGGAAATATTGTCCGAAAATGCCCGTGTTTTTTATAACCTTGCTATCGCCCATCAAACTATAGAAAATCCAGAGCAAGCTGAAGCGGCTTACAAACGAGCGATAGAACTGGAGGAGGAGAATGGGGATTATAGGTACGGTTTAGTAACTTTGTACCTACAAGAAGGATTAAACCAGTTGGCCCTTGAACAGGTTCAGGAATTGATCAGGATGTATCCAAACAATCCACAGATTCAGCAATTACTGCAGGTTGTGAAATCACGTTTGTGATGAACTAAAAAATAAGGTTAGGAGTAGAGAGTGTGAATTTAGGTGGAAACCAACTGTTTAGTGATTAAAATATTTCAAGGAGATCAGCATAGGATGTCTGCTTAGTTTCCTCGGCCATCCCTATAAACGTGTCAAGACTATTATGCTCAAATGTTTGTGTCCACAAGCGATATAGAAAATTAAAACTACATGAATTCGGTATGGGTATCCCTTACTATGGTATTGTTGACGCATTCTGCCCGACGGGGAATTCTGCCGCTCATGTCCTTAGCCTGAATAATTCATAAACAGTTATAAAAAAGGTTTTTTTGAATCGTAACTAGATGATATTTATACTCTTAGAGGTGCAAAAAAACCTTGGATAAATCTACAAACTTTCCGGCAACAAACACATCCCAATCAGAGGTTTCTCCCACTTTGTTTAACCTGTCAGATTTTGACAAAAAGACTGTGGACTCCCGTTTTTCTGCCGAACAGACCTCCCACGATGGGGCTGACATTACCCATATAATTTAAAGTGGACGGTCAAACGCATATTTGCGCTGATAATGGCGCATCCTAAATGCTCGTACCATTTTCATATAGAGCGCCTCGGTTTTTCGGTATGCACTGGTATAAATGTGTCGAAACCGTTGTAAAACAGATGTTTTTTCTTCCTCACTGGGTGGAATATCAACCGTCGTTCCGATGCATACCTGTAAGGCATAACTCAGGCAACTCAGTACTACCAATTTTTCGAGTCGTTGATTTTCAGGAATCTTTCGGGTGTAGGTCTCCCATTTTAGGACGCTTTTCAAATCCTTGAACGTTTGCTCGATCCATACGCGTCGCTTATAATCGGCAATGGCCTGCTCTGGGTTATCCAATGAGGTGGCCAGATACCATCGGGTGTCCTCATACTCTGAATCGCTGTGAATGGCCAGGTTTAAAAACTCCACCGTGTCATGCTTGGCCAGCATCACGTCGCGATAGCTGCCCTCATCACAAAGATGCAGCTGCACAAACTCTTGTCCGCCGGAGGTTTTGATCTTATAACTGCCATTGATTCGAATCACCTGATCCCACTCTAACTGTTTGCAAAGCTTGAACATACGTGATCCTTCAAACCCTCTGTCGCCAATGATCTCGTAGGAGAACTTATCTGGAAGAAGCTCTTTTAACTCTCGCATAAATCCTTCCACCCGAGCCCAGTAATCATAGGAGGTGTTCACGCCTTCCCATATCTTCAGGTAGACCGGGATACTGCGGCCCCGGTAGCTGATTGAAGCCGCCAAAATCCAGTAGTCTTCCCGCAAAGTGGTGGCATCAATGAGTAGCGTGACCTTCCCGCGGAAGTGCAACTTCATGTAGGGTAGACAGAACAAGGTTTTTATAAAGCTCTGCCAAAATTGCCGGTCGAGCTCAATGCCATCGAGAAAGTTTTGCAGGCGTTTTAACTTATGTTTTACGTTCGTTTCTCCCAACAGCAAAGAGGCGATATGCCGTAAAGTAAACCGCTGGTGCAGGAACATGGCAAGCAGCAGTTCAGAAAAACAATCGAGGGTATACTTGTTATACTGAGGGAAGGTTCGCTTTAAAATCAGGTAGGTTTTACGAGCAAATGTATCCGTCATAAACAAGAAATTAAATCTAACGCTATAACTCCATGAAATATAATAGTTTGATAACCGTATATCAATATTATATGGGTAATGTCAGCGGTTCATGGGGGCATTACCAGCGAGTAGTAGCCAAGGTCGAAGTCAGCTCTATGGGCACCAACGTACGGTTCATTACAAGCAGTCTGAGGAACGTCAAAGCCGAAAAACTGTACGATAAAGGCTACTGCGCAAGGGGCGCTACCGAACTGCGTATCAAGGACCACAAGTCCTACCTCGCCTCCGACAGGATGTCCTGCACCAGTTTTAAGGCCAACCAGTTTCGGCTTTTCCTGCATTCGGCAGCCTATGTGTTGATCCACACCCTCCAGCAAGAGGTGCTGAAAGGGACAGCCTACGCAACGGCTACGATGAAAACCATCCAGTTAAAGCTCATTAAGGTGGCGGCCAACGTAAAAATCCTCAAAACCAAGGTGACCGTTGAGCTGCCGGAAGAGTTTGCCACACGGTGGGTATTTGAAAAGTGCTTTGGCCTGTTTCAGGTATTACGGATGTAGCCCGCTGCCCCGACCACTCCCCGTTCTTTACCTTACTGCGCACGTCCAAAACAGATGATGAAAAAGGCATCGGAGGAGTGTGCGCCCCGCCGGATTCAACAAGCAGGCTGGAATCAGGAGTTCGGCAAACATCAGGGCAAATTCCGGGGTTTGTAGCGGATTCCCCACCTCTAAATCTCTTTTATGAATTATTCAGGCTAAAATAGAGGCGGGTCAGATATTGGAAAGAATCGAGTTCTTTTATACACCAAAACACGCAAGCTGGCTTAACATGGCTGAAATTGAAATAAATGTAATGGGTAAAGAGTGTCTACCCAACATAATTCGAAGCGAGGAGCTCCTCAAGCAACAGCTCGAGCCATGGACAACTCAAAGAAATGCGGAGAAGAAAAAAATTCATTGGACCTATACCAATCAAGATGCCGACAAGAAATTATCTAAACACTATGTTGCATAATTAATTTGTCGCAAAACTAGATAAAGACTTTTCCGAATTATACGAACTGATCAACATGCAATTTGAATTGTTTCCACTGGGCCAGTTGGAACTCCTCATCCTGCAAAAGCAGAAGCTCGCCGGCTTCGGTAGCCTGGAAACACTCCCAGGGTTTTTCTCCGGTGGTGACATGCGGAGTCATTCCATTTTCGTACCGGCACCACTGCAGAGCTTTAGCATTCGACCCGGCCAGCGTTAGTCCCGGATCCATCGCTTTGAAGCGGCGAAACAGATCCCGAACCGGCGGGACCAC
>LFIK01001185.1_pt1 | contig 20400 bp, 21 predicted proteins | sample 643401 | NCBI WGS metagenome assembly LFIK01 (sample SAMN03777447, study PRJNA286221) | soda lake metagenome | biome: soda lake; feature: Kulunda steppe; material: water; isolation source: sample T5-Br brine of Lake Tanatar-5 | place: Russia: Kulunda steppe | collected 2010-07
CCAACCATTGCCTCGAATTTGTTGCCCCATTCTGGATAAGATTGCAAGTGCGTGCCTTTTCATCTTGAATAGTGAGCAACCTTTGAAAGAGAGTAGGTACAGTGTTGGCGTCAACGAATCTGAGATGCGTAGTTGTCTCTTTGCCTACACGTACTGCAATAAGGCTTTGGAAGGCTCGTAAGCAAGCATTTTTAAAGGAAAAACACGCAGCATAGGAAATTATTGCGTCCTGCAAGTAGCCTGCCCCGCGATCGCTGCAACAGACTGGTTCGCGCAACTATTCGAGAAAGAAGTAAGAGACATGAATCTGGGCTGGCTACAGCAAGTATTGCGAAGTCAAGCTATCAATGAAACAAATGCCTGAACACAATGTTCAGGTTTCTGTTGTAAAGAGCCAGATGGAATGCTGGCTTATCGAACCCTTTGGGTATGTGTTGGACACTTGTTGCAGCATTTGGAGCACACATACCAGCCCGGGATGGTCTGCCGTTCATGTTTGTCCGAACTATCGAATTGGGGTTGCCATTCCGAGCAAGGCAACGGCAAAGCCAAACAGGTAAGATGCATAGCCAGACAATGGTCGCACACCATGCTTCCACCTATCAAGCCATGCGGAGAACTTAGGGTGTCGTGGTTCAGGTCTGCCATTGCGGTGTTCCAACGCCAATCCTCTCCCATCGATTCTGTGCCAGTGCTCCAAAGCCTGGTTATCTTCGCAACTATTCCTAAATCTCACTGCGTGGAAAGTGCAATGGTAGAAGGTGCTATCAGCCAACGACAAACGCGCACAAACCGAGTCCCTTGCTATGCTTCTAAGAGAAGTTCTGGGACTTCATTCTCCATGTCAAGCAAGACGTTGTAGATGTGCTTGGACCAGGTGTCCACACTTTCACCTCTCTGCTTGACTTCTTTGTCCGTGAGTTGTTTTGGCATCACCCAAGTTACTGTGAGTGTCTGTTTGACTTCGTCCATGTGGCCAGAGATGAGGTGAAGGGAAATTGCTTTCATGATGAGGATTTCTATCTTCGCAACTGGAACCTTCGACGACTTTGCCAAGGAGTCAAAGGTGAATTCGGCGTTTACTGCCGAGGCCCCAATGATGCGGTTCACAAGAGCGAGCAAGGCAACCTTCTGCTCAATCTTGGCCTTATTTTGGACGAGGAGCGGCTGGGCATTAAAATAATTAGCATGCTGGTTGGTAATTGCCCCGAATCCTTCCAGGTCCCCGCTGTCCACGTTTTCCAGCAGGCCATGCAGCCACTGGTGCGGTCCCTCTCGCAGCCCTTCCACGAGCGGGTGCCTCAGAAGTTCCCCAAATGTGTAAGTATCTTCTCCCAACAGAGCAGCCAGCACCAAATCGACCGCAAACATGGTCTTGTCTTCAGTGGGCATTGTTTTCAAGTCCACGTATGCCAGATATGTGAGGGCATTTTTGTAGTACTGAGAAAATTGGTGGTTCGCCTTGAGGCTGTCGCAGGAAGCAAGGTAGAAAGCTGCCTGTAGTTCTGGCAAAGGGTCCTGAATGCACTCCATCTTGGCTTTGCTTTCTTGGATGGTCGTTTTCGCGGCGACATGTTGTCCTTGTTGCACCTGCAGGCTGGCAATGGACAGCTGCAGCAGGAGGTCTGCTTGTTCCCATCCTGGGGTTCGCATCTGCTCTACGCGCTTATCCGCATCGTTCAGAAACTCGATGGCACCCTCGGGGCTGTCTATCTGTTCGCTCGCTTGGACCGCAAGCTTCTCGCATCGTGGTTGGATCGGTCAGCACTAGGTCTTTCGAGGTGCAGGTTTCGGTTCGTCGTTTACGGGTGCGTCTTGGTTCGGCCTCGTCGCACGCACCTTCGCCAATCGAAAGGGCTGCAGTTTGTCTTCGATGGGACGCAAAACAGCTTCGTAGACTTGCACGAGGAGGGTCCCATGTCCACGCACGTCTTCTTCGGCGTAGAACGCTTCCACGTTCACGGTGAGCTCGTGCCAGAGTTTCTTCTCCAGAAGCGCGCCCATTTCCGCGAAGACGGCGGCGTGTTGCGGCCATGTTCCGACCAAGGCATCCATCGAGGTCATCTTTCGCTTTTCGGCTGCGCTCCTTTCCAGCTCCTCACACTCTTTCGTTCCGTCGTATGCGTCCGTGCTTCGTGCGACGTGGTGTTGATCTTTACGATCGACGTGATGAAACCGACGGTGGTGAGGGATCCATCGATCCGGTTCGACTTCCCTTTCGATCGGTGGATGGAACAGGAAAAAAAGAGGGTTTCGATAAGAATGAAAAGGAACGATGAAGAAACGAAGGGAAAGGGTAAAAGACACGAGCAGCACCATGGGATTCTTGTACCAGTGGAAAGCGAGAATGGTGGGAGTCCAAGGCAACGAAACGAGCCATGCGACGACAAACGAGGGCGCAAACAAAGCCACGATGCAATGGCGAATAAAAAAATGGTACCGAATTACCCCTTTGATGTCCGCATGACCTAGACGAAAGAAGAACGCATCCTTCTTCCAAAACTACACTCAGCTCCATTCTACGGACGGGATGCATCGCCCGTATTTGACGGAGGATTCCTTCTCCCGTTCAAGCGATCGTGCCGGCTATCGAATGGTCCTCTCTTCCACACGGAATCCAACGCTCGGTTTCCAAGTCGTCCCCTGTGAGAGAGAAAGCCACGGAACAACCGGGACCATGCTTGATGGAGTGGGCAAAGACTCGCCTGCTTTGTGCGTCTCTGATGATTGACCTCAAGATGCCAAAGTTGTTCGCCGAGACAAATATACGCAAAGACCAACGGGAATGCTCCATCGTTGAACCTCGATCTTCTCGGTCCCTCGTTCACCGGACGTGTCCGGCATAGTTGAAACCCATGTTCATGAAACCGTCGGCATCCATGATTCCGCCCCTACCATGCTCCTCCTTGGGTTGTAAAGAAGTTTGTCGTTCTTGATTCGTCGGACTCCATTCGGGCATCCTCTTTGGCATTGTGTTGCATAGGCATGACGATCGTCTTTATCCATGGGTGGACGTGTCCATCCGTATTCCCTCTTCCACATCCATTTGTCTCGTTGGATGCGCATGGCACGTGCCTTTCAACCGTGTAGACGTCCACGCCCATCCGTATGGTCTACGTTCCTCCTCATCTGATAAGGCGTCGGTTGGAATGTGTCTTTGCCACGCTTGTTTGGGGCCATGGCATCCCCTCCACGTGCTGCTTCGTCCATGGTTGAGGATCCATCCAAGGACCACGAATGAAGCAACAGAGCCCGTCGTCGGGGTGCATACGTGTGACATCGTCGGACACAACATCGCACCATGGTGTCGGATGGATGGACAGATGCGCTGTGGGATTTGGGACAGATGGCCGCGTGGGGAGTCCATCACGTGGATCCAGTGCGCATGAAGCAGCTGCTGCACACCGTCCAAGGGGACACGAGGCAAGTCTGCTTGGTGGCGAGATGCAAGCATTGGAACACAATCGACGGAGTGTACGAAGACCACCTACCACGAGGAAATACGCCATCGGAAGTGGCCTACGTGCTGGTATGCACGCACAAGAGACATGGATGCGATGCCGACGGGAGAGATGCACTCCGAGAGAACGCCAAAGCTGCATTGGTGGTGTGGGGAGCGTGTGCAGAGGATAGCCTTCGCAAAGAACCGGTGTTGAACCTGTTCCGACGCTTGGCCAAACTCAAAGAAGGCGATCGCCTCCTTCTCTCTGATGTGGTGGACGCATGGGAAAGCCGCTTGCAATCGCCTCTCGAGAGCCACGGGAGGAATAAATCCAACGAAACGATCTTCGAAGAGTACTTGGAAAAGTACAATAGCGCAGAAGTCCTGCTTACCAACGAGAAGTTCCAGAAATTCATGAAAGCCATACCGTACCAGCAGGCATTGCTATTTATTAAATGCTTACGGTGCATCAATCTCTTCCACCCTCACTTTGCCTTTGTTCTCGTGAACGAGGAAGCAGACAATCCCTGCCAAGCACCTTTCCAAGCAATGTCCAAGCACCTCGTGGAAGAACTGTGCACATGCAGTGAACTGCATGTTCGCATGTTCCAAAAGCTCTTTGACGACCTCTACCTTCAAGGTACCAGGCAGAAGAAGAAGGAGGGACTGGAAGCACTGTCCCACAAACTTGGAAAACTTGCCACACTGTCCAAGGAAAGTCTTGACCTGTTGACAGAGGACCTGCTCCACATTGCTGCCATCACCACCCCTCAATACATGGGGCACATTGCACTGGGAATGTGGCTGGTCATCCAAGGAGCCAAAAGACAGGGTATCTACGACGAACTCAAGCCCCGCATGGCCTCATTCTTGGATGCGCTAGCCCAGGGAGATCCCAAAGCTGCCCTAAAGGTTTACATCTGCATCTGCAGTTCATCCTTGGCACAAGATGTTTCTGCACACACATCTGAAATCCTCTCCTACGTGAGCACGAGCCAAAGCATACCTTGGGGCACAGTTTTTCCAAGCGAACAATCGATGGACACGGATACTGCACAGGAAGACGCCAACGAGGGAGACATGTTAGACATCCAGGATGCCTCAGGACCCTACCGATAGCAGAGCCAAAGGTTTGCATCCCGGCGCTCTCCCACTCCTGCTCCAGAATGTTAGAGCAGGGGTTGCATGGACTGCTGACCTTCAAACAACCTGCTCAAGCTGGTTCTGAGCAACAATCCGGTTGTGTCGGAAGGGTCTCAGCCTACTTTAGAAGAGGAAAGGCAATGACATCGCGGATGGACGGGCTGTCTGTGAGTATCATAACCAACCTATCGATACCGAGTCCCATTCCGGCGGTTGGCGGCATCCCATGCTCCAAGGCCGTGATGAAGTCTTCATCAAGGACCACGTCGTAGTCTTCATTTTTTGCATGGTTGTAAGCATCCTCTCCCTTTTGCTGTGCTTGCTGGAGTCCCTGCTCTTTCACGGATCTGTGTGTCTCAATCTGTGCCTGGAGGCGCTTCCTCTGTTCGAGCGGATCGGTCAACTCCGAAAACGCGTTTGCCAATTCCCTTCCGTACACGAACAGCTCAAATCGTTCCACCAAGCCGTCCTTGCTCCTGTGAGGCTTGGCCAGAGGAGAAATCTCAACCGGATGATCCATAACGAACGTAGGCTGCATCAGAGTCTGTTCCACTACCCCTTCAAAGATTTCATTCACAAGGTGGCCCTTGGTTGGCGCGTTGCGAATCGCGGCCAGAGCACCTTGGGTCACTTGCTTGCCCTCTAGGGCCCCCAAGGCCTTCAACTTGGCTTGTTCAAGGTTGTCCGATTCCTCGAGGATGACACCAGTCTCATTCTGCACCAGCTGGTGCATGGTGGCACGACGGAAGGGCGGGGTAAGATCGATGGTTTCTCCTTGGTACTGGACGGCCGTGCTTCCGCACACTTTCTTCGCGCACGTGGAGATGATCTCCTCGGTCAAGCGCATCATGTCTTGGTAGTCTGCGTAAGCTTGGTAAACTTCGATCGAGGTGAATTCTGGATTGTGTCGTGTGGACACCCCTTCGTTGCGGAATATCCGACCGATTTCATACACCTTTTCAAACCCCCCCACCACCAGCCTTTTCAGGTGCAGCTCTGTGGCGATCCGCAGAGAAAGATTTTTCCCCAGAACGTTGTGGTAGGTGAGGAAAGGCTTGGCATCCGCACCCCCGGCCGTGCTTTCCAGAACGGGCGTTTCGAACTCCAAAAACTCTCTTTCCTCCAGGAAGGAGCGAAAGTGCGACATGACTGCTGCTCTCTTTTTGAACGTGTCTTTGACGTGCGGGTTGACGATGAGGTCCACGTACCTCTGTCGGTATCTTTTTTCCACATCCTGCAAGCCGTGCCATTTGTCTGGAAGGGGAAGCAAGGATTTTGTGAGCACTTGGATTCGGGACACGGTGACTGAGAGTTCCCCTTTTTCGGTTCTCTTGATTCCACCGATTGCACCCACGATGTCTCCTACATCTACGTTTTGCTTGACATGTTGGAATGCACTTGGTTCGTTTTCCTCTGCAGGTTGATCCATCCTTTTTTTGTCCAGGTAGAGCTGGATGTCTCCAGATTCGTCGTTGATTTTGAAGAAGGCCAGTTTCCCGAACACTCGCTTGGCCACCACGCGTCCTGCCACGGACACCATGTCCTCTTCCGATGCATGTTCTGGTGCGTTGGCTTCTTCTCCGTCCTGCAGGTCTCGATACATCCGTTGCAGTTGTCCTGCTTCGTGTGTCCTTTCCCATCGGTAGGCGTAGGGTTGGATTCCGTTTCGTCTCATGTCTTCTGCTTTGGCGATCCTTGCGTGTCTGAGCTCTTCCAACGACTGGGACGTGTTGTTGGCCTCGTGGTTCTTCTTCCGCTTCGATCCTTTTGGGCTTCCGTTCGTCACTTTCTGCTTCGTCTCCACGGAATCGTTCCCGGACGTTCCCAAGCACCTCGTTCCCTCCCTCCCATTCTTCCACCTCTTCACGGTTGCACGTGGAAGCACCATGCGCTGTGCGCCGCCGGCCCACGCACGTGCCATCGTCGCATCAATCCTACACGTCTCTTTCTCTTTCCTTGGCTTCACCTTTCCCCCCTTGGTTTCGATCCTCCTTCTCTCCGATGGGGGGTGTCTGGTTTCGAACCTCCCTTTCGTCTCCCTTTCGATCAGGTCCACTTCCTGAGGAAGGTCTCCACGGCCTCTCCGCATCTTACAGGAACGGGGGGAAGGAGCACTCCGTCGGTGGATGGCGAATGGAGCAACGGAGGCGTGGAAGGGCAGATGTGCACGAATCTCCATCCTTCCATTCATGTGTCTTGCAAGCATGCAGAGGACATGGAACGGCGGACGCCTCTTGGGGTGTGGAACACGCGATACGACGGAGAGATCCAAGGTAGGTGGAAAGGAGAACCCACGTGCCACACCCCGAAAGATGTGGACCTTGACTTGCGATTCACCCACATGCACGGTGAACTGAAACACGATGGAAGGTAGGACTGGTGATGTTTCCATCAATCAATATCACCCACCATCCACCAAGAAAGAGTGATTGGACATCTTCTTTCCTCCCTCTCTCTGCTCGGAAAATCCACCGTGGGGCATAGGGCGCTTCTTCGAAACATTTCCGTGTTGGGAGTGTGCACCATTGGATGAAGGAAAAGTATGTACCGCAAGTATCGGAGGATGTTGCCAACCTTGGAGAAGGAAGAAGATCGGTGTATGGATGGCAGACATCGTCCTTGCTCCCATTGCTACGTTTCACTCTCGGTTCGCGTTGGGTTCACGAATGGACTCGTCTCCATGGGTGGTTTGCTTGAACTCGAGTAGGACAGACGGATGGATGCATCCTCGTGTCCCCCTTTTGCCCTCTACCTTTCCATCCTTCCTACGTCAACCATCCGTCCTCTCTTTCATCTTCCAACCGCGCAGGCTTGCCTCGTACACTTCCATCGTCATCTCCTTCATCCCACGCGGCCATGAGCGTGGTAGCACCACCGCTTGTTCGTCCATCCACGTTGGGCTGCCTTTGGTGGGTCTTGGACTGCATGGTGGATCCATCGATGGGCTGTCTCATGGGGTACGAACTGCATTGGACACGACACACGTGGTGCAACGACGTGGAACTAACGTGGTGCAGAAGGATGGCGTGGCGAAGGTGGATCCAACGCAACACATGCGACCGTGGAAAGAGGATGGTGCAGACGTGGATGGATGGAAAAGGAAACCACCAAGAGTACTTCGATCGGACGCTCAAACGGATCCATCGGGATCGCATGGCCTGGAGGACACGTGGATTGGAGGAAGATCCACTGCAACGTGAAGTGGCCAGAAACGTGCTCGATCGATTGAAGGATTGCAAAGACAAAAACACAGAGCACGTGGTCGTCCTAGGCGGTGCAGGTGAGAACCAGGCGAACCTGCGACGAGCAGAGACGATCCAGGCAAGCAACGGAATCGAAAGAGGGCCGTCGAGTGCACGATGCTGACATCTATGCGACCTCGACGGTGCAAACGCAACCGGACGCCGTGGATCGTCAACGTAGCGTCGAGCGTCCTGGCCCAACTGCATGCCGAATGGAGAGAAAAAATCCGAAGAATCACCGTCGTGGACCTGTCCCGAAATATGCTGCAAAAGTACCAAGAAGAAATGCACGACAGGAAACCAGAGATGCCAGCACGAAGGTTCTACGTCCAAGGAGACGAAGAATTCCTGCCCCTCAAACCGGCCAGTGCAGATGTCATCATCAGCTGCCTGGGCATGCATTGGGTGAACGACTTACCGGGAGCGTTACGGCAGATCCGACACGTGCTCAAACCGGACGGCCTGTTCTTGGGAGCCATGCTGGGGGGAGAAACCTTGTGTGAACTGCGAATCGCTTGCTTGCTGGCGGAAGAGGAGGTGGAAGGTGGTGTCAGTCCTAGGGTCTCCCCCTTTGCCAGGGTGAATGATGCTGGAAGCGTGCTCACCGCAGCTGGCTACACGCTGGCCGCAGTGGATGTAGACACCGTCATGATGCGTTACGAACATCCCAAGCAATTGGTGGAACACCTCAGGGACATGGGCGAAACCAATGCGCAGAAGCTAAGAAGATCGTACATTCCCAAGAAGACGCTTGATGTATCTATTAGTAAGTATATTGATCAATTTCAAGAAGACGATGGCAGTGTGCCCGCCACCTACGAAGTCATCTTCATGACTGGGTGGGCTCCACATGCAAGCCAGCAGAAGCCTGCCCGCAGAGGCTCGGCCACTGTGTCCATGAAGGACATCGACAAGCTCACCGACGAGGAGGAACCAAGCCCCCCCTCCCAGTGACGGAAAATTGGTCTGGGCTTGGAACCCACAATGTGTACATATCATCCATGCACAAAGAGCCGCTGAGCCGCAGTCCTATTAAGTTGCAGGCTCCAATTCCAGCGTGTCCAGCTTGGCCGGCATCGAGGCATGAGGAGGCCATTTTTTTTGCTCACACCAACACGTGTAAAGTCGCGAGGGTTTCCGTGGTTGACGTATGCGAGTCGCAGCTAAAAGCATCCATTGTTGCAGCCCATACCCGCGGGTCATTGGAACGGATGCTGGGCCCTTCCCCTTTTTTGCTTCAAGACTGCACCATTCGACCGGTGAGGCTGAAGGCACGTGCATCTTCGATGAGAACATCAACAAGCTTTCCCTGGTACTCCATGGGCCCTTCGAAGAATGTAAGTTTGTTCCCTCTCGTCCTACCCATGAGTTGAGATGGATTCTTGGGGTTGATCCCTTCCACAAGAATTTCTTCCACCCGCCCAAGGTACCGCTGGGAACGTTCCTCTGCCACTTGCTTGACCACGCGGTTGATCCTGTGAAGTCTGTCCTGCTTGACAAGGTCGGCTACCTGGTTCTCCCACTCGGCAGCGGGAGTCATGGGACGGGGAGAGTAGGCGGCCGTGTTGACGAGATCAAATCCGACTTCCTGAATAAGTGTGACGGTGTCCATGAACTGCTCCTCTGTTTCTCCTGGGAACCCAACGATGACGTCTGCACTGAGAGAGGCATCAGGCATGTACTTGCGTATGTTCTTGATGATGTCGAGGTACCTTTCCCTCGAATAACCCCTCTTCATGGCCTTGAGCACGTCGTTGTTTCCCGATTGAAAAGGGATGTGGAAGTACTCGCACACCTTTGGCAGCTCATGGCAGGCCTTGATCAATCGATCTGCAAAATACCTAGGATGAGAGGTGGCAAAGCGGATGCGCTCTATCCCTGGCGCATCGTGCACGTGATAGAGCAGATCCGTGAACCTCCACCTCTGGGGCGTCCCATCCTCCTTTTTGGGTAGCACGGCGTCCAGGTCCCTCCCGTACGCATCGATGTTCTGTCCCAAGAGCGTGATTTCCTTGTATCCGGCTTCTCCGACCGCATGGCATTCCCTTCGTATGGCATCCGGTTCCCGACTCTGTTCCACGCCCCTTACGTTGGGCACCACGCAGTAGCTGCATCTCTCGTTGCATCCGTAGATGACATTGACCCAGGCAGTGGTGTTTGAATCCCTTCTTGGAACAGCGATGTCTTCTTCGATGTGGATGGGTTCGATGGCGCACACCTGCTGTCCGAGTTCCACTTGTTCCAGGAGGCTTCCGATACGATTGGCGTGGTGGGGTCCCATGACCAGGTCGAGTTCAGGGACCCTACGTAGCAGGGTTTCTCCTTCTTGGGAAGCCACGCATCCTGCCACCACGATTTTGAGGTCAGGTTGTTTCCGCTTCCTTTCGGCTTGGATTCCGAGGGCGGAGTAGACTTTTTGCTCTGCTTTGTCCCGTATGGAGCAGGTGTTGTACACGAGCACGTCCGCTTGATCTGGATCGATGCAGTTGACGTATCCTTTCGTTTCGAGGTCTCCAGCCATCCTTTCGGCGTCCGCTTTGTTCATTTGACATCCCCAGGTGTGGATGTAATATTTCTTCTGTCCCGTGGTTCCAGGTCCGGTTTCGTCGGAGGGTCGCACGAGGACTTGTCCGTCTTTTCCGCAGTAGAGGTCCGACGTCACGTCCACACGGTTCGCTTCCTGTGCGGCGGCCTTGGCCACGCTCTTCCCTTTCTTACGTGCCGATGTTTCCGCCACGTCCACCTTCCGTTGGGTCGTACGTGTCCGTCCCGCGTCCTTTCCACGCGCCGCCACGTTGGTCCAGGCGGACCTTCGCACGCTTCCACCCCTTTTGGCCATGCCAATCGCCTCGCATCCGCCGCGTGTCGCACGTGTGCGTCGCATCTCGCGTGCACGTGTGTGGCGAGCTTCGTCCCTCGTCGTCGCAGCCGACGGTTTCGTCGTCGTGACGATGCCACCATCCACGAATTCGGAGGGAAAGAGACCCCCCTCTTCCCCTCTCCCACGGACGGAGACGAGGAGACCTTCTCGTTCGTCCTGGGTTTGTCTGACGAGGGAAAAAGGTTCCCGTTTCGGGGGTGGGCTCGTGGATCCGAAGGGGTGGCGGCGGATCCATCCTCGGTTTCGCATCGGTTGGACCTTCGGGTTCAAAACATGGATCGAAAGGGATCCCTTCTCCAATCGAAAGGGAATCGAAACCAGGGTCCAAAGCCCGATGGACCACACGAAGGACAGAGACGTCCCGCCGAGGCGCACACGTCTCGAACGGAGCAGAAGCGCATTTGGACGACGAAGAGAAGGACACGCGTGGAGAAGATCGACGTGGACGTGCGTGAGACGTGGGAACGATGTTCCGTCACCAGCCGGGGTTCTTCGTCAAACCAGAAAATGCGTTGAAACGAGCCGAAGAGTTGGAAGCGGTGGGACAAACCCAAGCTGCACTCAAAGCACTGCACGATGTGATCACGTCCAGAAGGCATCGGAGCTGGTCCAGTGCACTCGAAGGAATCATGATGAAGTACATCGATCTGTGCGTGGAACTGCGAAAAGGGAGGTTTGCAAAAGACGGACTCATCCAATTCAGACAAGTCTGCCAAACTGCAAGCATGTCCTCCCTGGAAGACGTCATCCAACACTTCATGGAAAAAGCCACGCAAAAAGCCGTGGAAGCCTCGGAAAAGCTCCAGGTGAGTTGCAAAAGGCGAATGGTCCGATGCGGGCATGCTGATGAACGTCGACTTCCCATAACGAGGGCGCCCGAAAATGAACCACCACCATAACCATGTTAGAAAGAATCGCATGCTGACCTGCTTTCCACCCCCCAAACACTGTCCGTAGGAAGAAACATTTGACATCGTGGACCTGGAAGCGGACTACACGCCAGAAGAACTCATGCTCAACCACCTGATCGACGAGAATCGCGCGGAACAAAGCGATCGAGAAATCGTCATGCCCTGGTTCAAGTTCCTTTGGGAGACTTATCGCACAGTGTTGGACGTGCTCCGGAACAACAACAAAGTGGAGCCGCTGTATGCTATGACAGCACAGAGAGCCTTCCAGTTCTGTATCAAGTACAAGAGGACTACCGAGTTCAGGCGACTCTGCGATCTGATACGCAACCATTTTAACAACCTACAAAAGTACAAGGACCAAAGGGACCGCCCGGATCTCAACCTGACGGACACCCAACAGCTCTACCTGGAAACCAGGTTCGAACAGCTCAAGGCCGCCTGCACGCTGGAGATGTGGCAGGAAGCCTTTCGTACTGTCGAGGACATCCATGAGCTCACAAAGTATCTACGCAAGTCTCCCAAACCACAGATGATGATGACCTACTATGGAAGGCTGGTCAAGATCTTTGGTGTGTCTGGACATGACAACTACCTTGCGTATTGCTGGCTCAGGCTCTATGCACTCTGCAAGTCCCATTCAAAAACCATGAAAGAGGGGGATCTCTCCCTCATGGCAACGGCAGTGGTGTTGTCGACGCTGGCAGTGCTGCCCTACGAGAGGAAGGCGCTTGGAAGGTTTGACATCGAGCAAGAGTCCAACCAACGAATCGCTGGTATCCTCAGCTTCAACCAAGATGCAAAGCGAGATGTCAGAGAAAGCCTGACGAGGGAAGCCCTCATGGCAGAGATTCGCAATCGAGGCTTGCTTCGTCTGGTGCCCCAGGAGGTGGCGGACCTCTTCCACATGATGGAAGCGGACTTCTACCCCATGGATATTTGCAAGCGAGTGGGTCCGCTCCTGGATGCACTCCCTAGCTTTCGTGGGGAGTTTGGTGCAGGGGGCCCGATTGATGTGTTGGATCCGGCCCAGTTCACCTCCGCCCTCAGGCAACTTGCCCTGTTGCGCATGCTGCAGCAGGTATCCACGGTATACCTGTCGATGAAGATTCCCAATCTCTTGAAGATGATATCGTCGCAGGACTTTGCGGTGGTGGAGAAGGTGATCGTCGATGCTGTGCGCAACGAGTTCTTGTCCATCAAGATCGATCACAGGAACGGGACACTACACTTTGGTGCCCAGACCCTGGAGAGCGAGAAGGTTAGGGGTCAGCTTTCGCTGCTGGCTATGAGGCTGAACAAGGCCATGTGCATGCTTTATCCCGAGGTGAGCCCAGAGGCCATGGCAGCAAAGAAGAGCAAGGTCAAGCATGCCTTGTCCTTGTTGGACGAAGAGCACAAGCGAGCCTTGTCACGCAAGGTGCTGATCGAGCGTCGGAAAGAGGAGCAGGAGAGGCTTGCTTTGGAACAGGAGCAGCAGGAGGCGATGGAGAAGCTACGCCAGCAGAAGATTACGGAGGAAATGGAAAGGAAGAGGTTGGCAGAGGAATCCCAGCGCCGCGAGGAGGAGCGCATTCGCAAGGAGATCGAGCAGAAGGAGCTGGAAGAGGCCAGGGCCCTGCTGGAAGCAGCCAAGGCCAAGAAGGGCAAGAAGTCCAAAATCACGGAGGACGTGAAATTGGACAAGAAACAGCTAATGGAAGATGTCCTCAGCGAGCAGATCAAAGAGAGGCAGGAGCAGGAACGTAAGCTTCAGAAGCAATCAAAGCAGATGGAGTATTTCGAGAGGGCTCGCCGAGAGGAGGAAGCACCCCTCTTGGAGGCTGCCTATCAGCGCAGCCTTGTGGAAGACAAGGAGTACCATGCGCAGCTGCAAGCAGAGTTTTTGGAGCAACACAAGAAGCAATGGGAAAGGGACCTGGAAGAGAAGAGGCGTTTGCAGAGGATGGAGTTCGATAAGAACGAATATCAGGAACTCCTCATGGATCGTCGTGCAGCCGAGTTTGCCCGATTGGAGGCTGCTCGTCGGGAGCGTGTTGCAGAGCAGCGCGCGCTGCGCAAGTCCCAGCGTGACTTGGCCCGTCGCCGTGCATATGTGGCACGCATGCGTGAGATGGAGGACGCATATTTGAATGCCGTGGAGGAAAAACGAATCCGTGAGGAGGAGGAATCCAGAGCACAAGAAATCCGTCCTCCGACAACGGATCGGTACCGTCCGACGCCACTGGCTGCGGCAGATGCTGCGCCTGCAGGCATGGAGAGGGGCACTCTGCCTTCCAGGACAGAAGGGGAGCGTTGGGTCCGTTCCGAACCGCCGCCCGTGCCAGAGCGTCCTGTGGTGGCTCCCGCTGCCCCCAGAGAGGAGGACAAGTGGACAAGGAGGAGTGCGCCCCCGCCACCCCCGCCTTCCGCACCACGTGGGGATGCACGTGGCCCGCCGCCGTCCAGCCAATCATTCGTGCCCCCTCACAAGAGGCGCGGACTTGGCGCTCCCAGAGCAGATGAGGATCGACCCCGGCAAGATTCCCGCCCACCCCCACCCCCACCGAGGAAGGGAGGTGAACGATGGTAAGGTTCAGACAGACATTGGGAAACGTGGTGGGAGATCCATCTCCCTGCCGCGTTTGAGCGTGTAACATTGGTCTTTTGTCCTCCTCCACTGAGGAATTAACCCAAACCCGTTTCATCGCGCGTTTGCCTCATCCAAAGGTGAAGGTCATCGATGCATACGTAAGTGTACATACTTTATTACGTGTGCGCGGGGCTGAGCCGTTGCAGCTGCATGTGCCGCGTTTATTGGCGGGCGTCCTAGTGCACTTCTGGAAGCAGTCTCTCTGCTTCCGTGATTCAATCGGTCCTTCTGCCCCTGGCTGCTGCGGGCGAGGGGGTCTCGCTGCAGGAACCATCCTCCTCTTGGCCTAAAATGTCCCCTGCCTCCGCAGCTTGGGGTGGTGTTCTTGCGTACGTCTGGGACGCGAATCGGAAGAGTTCGACACCCCTGGCACCCGTGTCACGGGCCACCCGTTCGAGGTGCAGGTCCCAATTCGACTTGGCGCGGGTTTGAGACGTTTCCAATCCCAGCAATTGAGCCAGCGCGGGACCTCCTCCCCAGCGTTCCAACGCCCGGGCAATATCTTTTCTGCCCTTGCGTTGGAATTCCGTACGGGTGGGCATGACCTTTGGATCGAGGCCGTGGGTCCATTGGAACCCTTCAATCTCCTCTCTCAGAGTTTCCAATCGATCCCAATGCCCACGTGGCTTGCGGCCAGAGTATGCCAAGGTGGCCCCAATCGCCTCGGCCACCCTTACGGCCCCGCCATGGTGTGCGATGGCCTTCTCCAGGTCCGTCCTTCTTGCCTTCCTCAGCTCCGCGCGAGGAGGCAGTGCGCAATCTTCCCCGAAGGTTCTCTTGAGCTCCATGGCCAGCACATCAAGATTCTCTTTCATCTCTGCCAGCCCAGGGCGTTCGAGAGCTGCATCTCTGGTAGTCGTTTCGCCTTGGATGCGATCCCGAAACGCCAGCAGCATCTCGGGCACGTCCTCATACACCACCTTCTCGTCCAGCGGTTCTTCCTTCCATGCGTGTTGGCCTTTGCGATGGGAAGTACTTGGGCGTGCCATGCGTGCCTCCATGGCAAATTTGAGCACGATGGGACGGCCCTGTTCATCCATCGTGTCGCAGGGTTGGATGAGCCATTTCCCTTGCACCTGCCTAGGGTCCTCTGCTTCCCCTGCGGAGTCCATATCTTGGATCCGGAACTGCATTTCCACATCGTCTTTGATCACCACGTCCAGTTGCAGGTGGGCATCCAACGGGACAGCGACGAGATGGGTACGATAGGTCTGCTGGTACCTTCTCCTGCGATTGCGAGAGGTCGTGTGTTTTTGTCCGTCGGCCATGTTTCTCCTTCCTTCCTCCGCCGGTTCCTGTCCATGCACGCGCACGCTTCGCACCAATCCGGGGACGAAATGGCACCACTCCTGGACGTCTTGGAGCACGTTCCACGCTTGTTCGCGGGTGGCAAGCACCCTTACGCTGGCCACCGCTCTGCGATGAAGGTGGGTGGCATCGTCCAATCTCCTCAGGTGCACTTGGACGTCGTGGACCTTTGGATTCGTCCCCTCGTGTTTCGTCGCCCATCTGGTTTTCTTTCCCATCGTCGCTGCACCATCTTTGCTTTTTCTTTCGCCGCATCTAGGCGCCGGTTCGGCGTGGAACGGATCGGGTTCTTTCCACGCCTTCCTGGCGAACTTCGGCACGCTCTTTTCCGCGCTCTTCTCCGCTTCTTCCGTGGCTTCTCGCACCGCACGTTGCAGCATCTGCTTGGCGTCGAGTTCCAGCACGCGTTTCGCACCACGTGCGTCTTCTGGCGCTTGCACGGCCATGTCCAGCACCAGCTGTCCTTTTTCTTCTTCTACGTCCCTTCGACGCACCGTCCATCTCGCTGCGCCGTGTTGTCCGTCCACGCGCATGCGCCACACGTCCACGTACGCGTCGTCCTTCCCTTCGTCTGCATCTGCTTCGCGTGGCTTGCCTTCCGTCTCGTTCGTCGTGCTTTCGATCCTGCATTGCACGTGCGACGTCTGTCGTGTGGTGGCGTAGATCCCGCTCACGTGCGCGTGCACGTGGACAGGCGGTCCCACGACGTCCATGGCGTCGTCTCCACCACGCACGTTCCTCCTCGACGTGCGCTCGGCTTCGTCCAGCTTCGCGTCCTTCCACGCCTTGGTCGCGTGCGACGTCGTGCAGCGCTTGGACGTCGCCAAAGCGTCGCCACCAGGCGTCGTGGTGGCCAACACGCGCGGCAGTTGGATCGCCACGCGCCAGCTGACGCCATGGACGGCGTGCACGCGATGCCACACCCATCCTTGGCCGTCGCCAGCTGCACACGTCGTCGTGGCAGGCGCACGTCGCAGCCACGTGCGACGGTGGCATGCCGCATGGAACCAGTGCTTGGGATGCGTCGGACGCGTCTGCTTCATCCACACCTCGCCTTGCTGCGACGCAAGCGATGTCACGAGGCGCACGCACGTCCGACGTGCGCCTCCACCACGTCCACGTCCACGTCGTAGACGAGCAGCGACACGGACGTGATGCCGACCAATGCACGTCCACGTCGTCGTCTCGTACTGCAAGGCCAAGCCACACGAAACAAGACGAGTTGAAAGGAAACGTAAACGGCGACAAGACGCACGCGATGGCAGAGGCAATCAAGAAAGATGCAGGAGAGGAACGTGGGGGAAGAGAACGAGCACGTCCACGTGAAAGGCAATGCACGAGTGAGATGGGATGCTTGTAGTGTCATGTGGAGAGGAGGGTCCATTGTACAAGCACGACCGCGTTGCGCGCGGCAATCGTGCGGAAATTCATCCATCCCAAAACGTGCATTTTCGTTCCATCTACGGCTACGTGCCGTTTCGACAAGCAACGGTTTGGTCGACCCCATTCTAGCTCGAGATGCTTCCCACACCACAGAGCGAAAGTCTACGCATGCAACAACGCAGGCAACCATGGCCCAAGCCAAAGATGTGTGGAATCAAGATCGCCACGGGGAAAGCTTGGACGTTATGTCTGGGGAAGAAATCACGCAAATTTACCGACAATGCCGGCGTCGTAGCCCATTCCATTTCGCAAAGCAAGTGACTTTGACGGATCGCATTTTCGAATGAAGGTTCCCTCTTCGTGTGGCTTTTAAGCGATGGCCCTCACATCTCTAGTATCGCATCAAGTGTCAAGCACCTGGCAATCATAGGAAAGCAACCAATCGTACCGGTAATGCATCCAGGCCTACGGTAGCCATGCCAATTCATCCCGAGGCGACCTCTTCACCATGATCGAGACAAAACAACTCTCTTACCTGGTCGAAGGACAACTCTCATGCCCAAACTGGTTCGTGACGAGGAGGCTCGTGGCTTTCCCGCGACATCCATTTCTCAAAGGAAGATTGGGAAAGTAAATTTGCTTGGAAGAACATGGAACTTCCCATGCTTCGGGGTGTACATGGCTTGATCCCCTACGATAAGAGAAACGTGTCTTGCATTCCATCCGTCCTTGCTACCATGCACCCTCGAGCAATCGTATCGCAATGTGCGAAGAATCAAATTATCTTGATGTGCTAGGAATGACGAAAGAACAAGTGCACGGGGGACGATTCCCCATCCGGACCTTTGATCTCTCGTGCAATGGAGAAAGAGGTCGCCGTTGGGTCACCACGAGATCGTTTCCTTTCGTTGCCTCCCAAATAACCACACTATCTTCGCACAAGCCGGGTCTCGCGTCTAACCACATGCGCTTTGCGTTTGTACTACAAGACCATGTCTTTCCTTGGTGGTGGTAGTGGGTGGATCTGTCCCAATCCTCACCACAAAGTCACAACCCCTTCCAATTACCTTGATAGGACACTCCAATTCGACGAGCATAGGTCGATGCGACGTTGCAACCTCACGCACATCACGTCCGATTCCTTTCGCGTCCGTGGGAGGGGATGCATTATCTTTTCCTTGGAACCTCGCCAATCCTCTTCCGGGAGTATGTTCTCCGAAGGGGATTTGAAGGACCGTACACCTCGAAAGAGGAGACATTGCACCGTGTTTTTACATGGAAAGACAGCAGCAGAGTCTATCCAACCTTGGACAGGGCATCGATGGACATGGTGAATGCCCGTAGCAGGACACAAATGCAAGTCCTCGTGGCCTTCCTGCGGCCCTTGTACTTGGAACCAGCGTGGACGACGAGCCCCCTCAAAATCGGGACTGCCAGGGGAAGAAGCACGGGCAGGTACAAACAACGTGGACCAAATAGCATGAGGAGCGCACTTGATTTACAAGAAAGGAAGGGCCACGGAGTTGGATGCAACATTGGCTGTCCAAGGATCCGAAAGGTGAGCGGAGAGGTTCTCCAGAGGACTGGATCCCGTGGAGGCAGCCTGGGCAAAGAAACCGAGCATGGCCATCATAGCCAAGCGTCCGTTCTTCACCTCACGGAGCTTCATCTTCTCGAACTCGGGGCCCTTGGAGAAACCCATGGGATCGAAGATGCCACCCGGGTAGCCGTTCTCACCCCCCTTGAACGCGCCTTCCAAGCCGAGGAAGGAACCGGGTGCGCCTTGAGATCCAGGGTTCTTGAAATCCATGTAACGCTTCATCTCGGCGAAACCAAACATGTAGTGCATGACCACGACCAACGTCACGAAGTTGGTCCAAGAAATGTCCATGGCACCGGCTTCGTACCAGACGGGAAGGTTGACGAGGCCGAGCTTGGTCAACAGCTCCGGCACCAACACACCGGCCACGCCCAACATGGCAAAACGGCAGTGGACCAATTCTGCCTGCACATACCTGCCGTGCGTACGCGATCGTTTCGCATCCTCGGTCAGCTTGGTTCAGGCATCGGATCGTTCTGCGAAGGCCCACCGCGTGCTTCGCACACGTCGCACGACCTTCTCGGCGCGCGTTCTCTTCGTCCATCCTTTCCTCTTCCGCGTTCGTTCCACGCATCTTCCCGTCGCGTTCGAGGCTGGACGCGCGAGTTCACGTACCATTTGAGCGCTTCGGGATCGGCGCCGAGGTTGAGTGGATCGAATCCGTAATCGCCGGCCAAGCTGCAGTTCGACGCACGCATCCCAACGTTCGGATGGGTTCCATGGTCAGCACGATCGTCGAGCACGTACGTCGCGCATCGCTGTTCGTTGGGTCCTCGTCACGAGGTCGCACCTTCCGTCCAGATGCTTGGGTGGTTCACCGCCTGGAAGCCAGAGTTCGCGGCTTGCCGCACGGACGGTCACGGAACGTGCGGACTGCGGATGGGCACGTGTCGTTCGCGTGCGAGGTCAGTCGTTTGTTTCGTTCGTATCCCGGCATGGATCTCCTGACTGGCCACGTTCGTTCCTTCTTCGGCTTGTTCGTTCGTGTGATTTCATCTTTCTCGTCGCACGCGTTCGTCATTGGCGATGTTCGGTTGGTTCGTCAGGTCCGTTCTCTCACCTTGGTTTGTCCTCCTTTGTTCGCCGTTCTCCTTTGGATTCCCGTCCATCCTCTCACGTGTTGGTTGATCGTCGCACGTGCAGCAGCCATTTCGTTCGATCCAAGCGCCTGCTCGCGTGTGGTGCTCGCGTGTGGCGTGACAACGACGGTGTGTCGATCTCTCCTCCCTCACCACCTCGGTCTGTTTCGTGGTTGGTGGTTTGGATTCGGTGCAGATGGGATGGTGATTGGACCGGGACTCCAGAAGATCTGCTCCGGATGGGAGGAGGGGAGAGAAGGGATCCATCCTCCCACGGAGTAAGGGAGGAAGGCAGGGGATCTCTTCCCGTGGCGACCCACCAATCAGAACACGAGGAGGTGGATCAGGACCATCCCCTGCCATCCCTCCCTTGCCACCGCACCCACAGGAGAGAGAGAGAGAAAGAGAGGGGATCGAGTGTATCCCCTCTCTCCCCACGTGGGGAAGGTGGCGTGGATGGGAGGAAACAAGCTAGCGCACAGATCGAAGCACGTCACCCAACGTTCACGGACGAAACGAATGGGAAACAAGGAACGATCCATGGTGTGGAGGATGCGTACCATGCCGTGCGACAGGACGACGATCCGCGGAACAAAAGGACGTCGCACTGCCACGAAGGAAAGGCGACGAAACAAACGCACCCGAAGTGCCGATCCCACCGTGCCATCCACGGCCACGAATGAACGGATCCAAACGAGTCGTCGTCGTGGATCGCAAGAGGAAAACACACGCGACGACTGGACCTGGTCGTGACACGAACACGGAGTGCCCATGGTCGTGCC
>LFIK01001186.1_pt1 | contig 20399 bp, 37 predicted proteins | sample 643401 | NCBI WGS metagenome assembly LFIK01 (sample SAMN03777447, study PRJNA286221) | soda lake metagenome | biome: soda lake; feature: Kulunda steppe; material: water; isolation source: sample T5-Br brine of Lake Tanatar-5 | place: Russia: Kulunda steppe | collected 2010-07
GGTGGCACGGGCGTGACCACGAACGACATTCACCTGTCCCCTTTACAATGAGCACAAGGCAGCCCGCTCAGCCACCCAGCCGCCCACCTGCTGCGGCACGGGTGGCACGGGCGTGACCACGAACGACGCCAGCCGCTCGTCCACCGCCCACCCTAGCACAGATGTGCGATGGCGTGCGTGCATGGACTGGGACCAGGTGGGCGAGGCGCGTGGGAGGTCGATGCGGGACGTAGAGTCAGCACGCAAGCAGCTGCATGGAAGGGAGGGAGGGTGTGTGGGGTGGGGTGTGGATCTGGGTTGACTACCTCCAATGCCACTGCCATGTTGAGCCAATGTGCCTCCTCCTCCTCATATGTCGTCCTTTCCGTGCGCTTTGGTACTGTGGCTCATCAGATGAGTCAAGGTGCGGTGCGATCATGAAGGAGGCTCAGGAGGGTGGCGTTGCTGCAGCCATGCAGCCAGGGCATGCGCTCCAAGCAGAACGCTGGGCCATGCGCTCCGGGCGCAGAACGCAGGGCCATGCGCTCCGGGCAGAACACGGGGCTGAGGAACCCACCGGATGATGCCGGTTGGCGGCGGCAGTGGCCCGGTGCTCGCCATGAACCCCAGGCTCACGTAGCCAGCCGGCGCCACGGGTCGCCACAGGCTGAGGTAGTGCGGGTCCCCAGCCTGCACGCGGTGCTCGTCCACCCACACCATGGAGTAGCCGATGGGCCGCGCCAGCAGGGGCGGGCGGGCCAGGGAGCCCGCGCCACCGGAGCCCTTGCTGCCTGGGAGAAGCGGCTCCTCATCCATGAGCACCATCACGCCCTGGGAGGGCGGGGGGGGAGTGGGGATGGGGGCAGGGGTGGTGGGCTAGAGGAGGGGAGGGGGTGGGGCGGGCAAGGGAGTGTGCAGACTGGTGGTGGTGCTGCAGCAGGAGCCAGGTCCTGGTGAACAGGCCACGGTCTGGCAGCTGAGCGCCTGAGAGGTTGCAGCGCACAAGGGAGCAGGGCGGGGGGGTAGGGCGGGGGGGGCAATGGAAGCAAGCAAGCAGGTAGAGGGCAGCGTTGCCCGTGGGATGCCTGGGGAATGTTTTCTTACAATGTAAGTTACATCCACCATTGTTATTTCTGGCGCTGGCGCTGGCGTTGGTGCTGCTGCTGCACAGGTCCACCACAAGGGCCTTGTTCCAACAAGCAGGTCCAGAACCAAGACTCAAGACTGGACATTAGGATGCGGTGTGACAAGTCGGCCAAGAGGCACGATGCCTGCGCCTCTTCCACACCTGCAAGCTGCAAGCCTCTGCTTACCAGGGGCGGTGCGTGCACGCCTGACACCATGCAGTCGCACAGCGCCACGTAGCCGGGCGGGGGCACAGGGCGCCAGAAGCTGATGCAGTCCTCGTAGGGGCTGGGCGAGCTGTGCTTGTTCCACCAGATGCGGCGGAACTCGACCGCGGTGGCCACTGAGCGGGTGTGCGCGACTGAAGACAGCAGGATGTCGCGGTGCACAAGGAAGCTGCGCGGGGGTGGAGGGGTTGGCTTGGGGCCAGCATGGGAGGAGGGCAGGCACGTACCAGGATGCTCCAAAGGGGGCGTGCTTGTGCCCAAGGTCTGGGGTTATACTGCCCATAGGCAGCTCAAGTGCGCTGAATGAGCCAAGGCTGTATCAGAGCCAGATGCACAGCGCTATCTTGGCAAGTGCTCCTGCTGCTGCTGCTGCTGCTGCAAGCACACTCGCACCCACTTTTCTTGCAGCAGCATGCTGAGTGGTACACGTGCATCCTCCACCTCCTCTAGCTGCAGAGCTTTCTCCGCTGTCATCCCAGCACGCTGCAGCCTCAGCTGCTGCTCATTGGCACGCGCTGAGGGCGACACGCCAAGCGGGCTCCGCAAGTCCCACAGCTGCTGCTGCTGCTGCTGCTGCGGCTGTGGCTCACCCCCCTGCTGGCCCCCTGAGGGCACCACTGCCAGTGAGGCACACGCGTTGGCCACGGCCCAGATGTGCCCAGCCGCGCTCAGCAGCAGGCACTCGCTGGGCCGCGCCTCCACGCATGCACACGCCGCCACGCAGGCCACCAGGCCCACCAACGGCGGGGGGTTGTCGGCGCCAGAGGTGGCGCAGCATCCAAGCGCCACGTACCCGGGCGGGGGGATGGGCGCCCACAGCGCCATGCACTCCACCGCTGACCACACACAGGCAAAGGAGATGGGCCACGCCACAAAGCCGCTGTTCAGGGCAAGCACAGCCACAGGGGCCCTGCGGGAGGGTGCACAGGCGCGTGGGGCCTGCTTAGTGCGCAGGGCTGGGTCTGCCGCCCAAGGTCCCTGGGGCAGGCAGGCAGCGTGTCTGTCGGCATGGCCCGGTCCAGCATCGTGCCTCCTCCAGAACAGGGGGGACACAGTTGGTCAGCAGCAGCACCAGGCATGTGGCGCGCATGAAGGCCGCGGCCTTTCAGGACAGCCACTGTCCCCAACTCTTCCAAAAGGCAGCATGCACCCCCTTCTCCCCTCCCCCCCTGCTGCTCACACCTGGGTGCCTCACTGCCAGCCATCCCCACATCCCCAAGCGCAACGTAGCCAGTGGGTGGCTTCGGCCGCCACACCGTGAGGCCACGCATGTGCGCCACCGGGTCCAGGCCCACCCGCCGCATGCCCCCCGCTGCCATGCGCTGGACCTCAGAGGGGTGCTGGCTGTCGCTGTTGAAGCTGCTCATGCTGCGGTTGAAGCTGCTGCCCCCACTCGTACTGCTGCTGCTCCCCATGTCCTCAGCGCTGCTGCTGCTCCACAGCCGCTCAAAGTAGTCGCAGCGTAGCAGGGGCTGGTCGAGGGCGGGGACTGCAAGGGGCTGCACCACCTGGTGCTCGAGCTGCAAAGGTTGGGTGGGCAAGGTGGCGGAGAGGTGAGTGCACACTCATGGCGGACGCCTGCTGGAGTGCAGCCCACCCTTGGTCAGCACTGCGTTGCCAAAATGCAACACATGCGTGGATGGCAGGCAGGCCGCCTGACCCCAACGCCGGAGCATGGGGCCTCCAGACACCCAAGCACATGATGGAGGGGCCCACCCAGCTCACCACGCACAGCAGCCGCAGCAAGTCGGGCGACATTTTGAGGGACACATCGCTGATGTCAAGCTTGACGTCGATGGCCCCCTGCCCGCGCGCGCGCGTGGTGCTGTGGTACAGGATGGACAGGTCGCAGGGCTCCAGCACGTGGCAGGACCAGCTGGCGTGGGAGGTGCTGGGGGTGCTGCCCGCGTCGGCACGGCCATGGCCGCTGGGGAGGTGGGTGGGAGTGGGCCGCTTGGCTGCTGTCAGCTGCCTCAGCAGCGGGGCGGGCGGAGGCGGGGAGAGCTGGGTGGTCATCGCCTTGATGGTCAGCCCGGCCACGTTGACGTTGCACTGCTGCTGCTGCTCGCCGTCCTGCACAGGCATGAGGTGTGGAGGGGGGGTTGCTCTGACCGCACCCTCAGCTTTGCGCCTCCCTGTGTCCTGCGCCGGTTCCAGTGCCGGTATATGTACCGGTATATGAGAGGCGGGACACTTCTTCAAGCCTTGACTCCAGCCTCACCCCCACGGCGTGCGACATAATCTCTTGCTGCCGCATTCCAGCTAGCACAGGGCAGAGATTGAGCCCAAATGAAGGCAAATTGGGGCCCTCACCTCAGCGCTCATGCGGACCTTTGCCGACACATCTAGCAGCAGCATCAGGCGTTGCAGGGTTTGGATGCCCGGGTCCATGCCACCTCTGCCGCGCCTCAAGGTGCTGCGCTGGATGCTGTCTGCAGTGTGAACAGGGGGAGAGGAGCAGGGCTGTGTGTGAATGCGGCCATTTTGTCAAAGGCCACCACCTGGAGTCAGCAGGAAAGGTGGGCAGAGGAAATCTTGGAGAGTGAGGAAAGTGCCCAAACTATGCCAGCAAGGTGGCGTGATCCATTTGCGCTCTCTCTCTCTCTGAGTGCCAGGTGCCTCTGGACTGCCTCCCCTTGTTTGCATGCACATTCGGAACCGTGTGAGGGACTGATGTTGGTTCTGCACCCACCGCGGCAAAACCAAGTCTGCAGCCCGCACAGACTCCCGGGACCCCTCACCAGCCTAGCCCTTACCACACCGCACCAAACTACACCACACCACACCACACCACACCACACCTGCCCACACCACACCAGCCCATACCACACCACACCTGCCCACACCCCACCAGCCCAAACCACACCACGCCAGCTTACACCAGCCCACATAACCCAGAATCCAGAACTATGAGACACAGAAGACAGAATAAGAGACCCACCTGCCCAGCTGCCCACACCACCGCCGGATGCGCTCATGGTTGACCCCTCTCCACTCTCTCTGGTGCCAGCCCCAGAGTTGCTCCACCTGTGTGCCAAGCAGCGTGCTGGCGGTGCAGCTGCGGATGGCGCGCTGTCAGCACCAACCAGGTGCACCTCTGCCCCGACTGCATGCACCTGCATCTCAAAGCTGCGCGAGGGCACTACTGCTGCTGCTGCTGCTGCTGCTGCTGTAGGTGCCATCTGCCCACGCCCTGCGCCCCCCCTCTCCCGCCCTGCTTCATGCATGGTGCAGCCATCCGCCTCCACCGCGCGCAGGCGAGCGCCTGGGCCCAGGCTGAGGCACGCAGCCAGGCTGCCCGCATTCAGCACGGTCACGTTGCGCAGCTGCAGGCTGCGGTTGGGACCCACTAGAATGAGGGGCAGGACCTCTGAGGGCGGTAGGCCAGGGGGTAGCACCAGCGCGTGGCCTTGTCCTGCAGTTGTGGTGTCCAGGAAGGGGCGCGTGCTTGTGTGGACGTGCGTGCATGCGGACGCATGGATACATGCGTCCAAGGAGGGAGTGCTTGCACTTGAATTTCATGAGCTTTGCGTCAAAGCACACCACATGTGCTGCGCACAGGACACATGCAGGGTAGGCGGATGAGCTGCAGTGCTCCTCTCAGCACCTCCATCTCACACACCGTCGTACACAAAGCGCTCCACGCCAGGTGCATCTGCCAGCAGCCGGACCTCTGGGCTCAACCACAAGTCGCCCTGCAGGCCGTGTGTTGTGTGTTGGGTGGCCTGTGCACTGAGGCCGCAGGAGGTGGGAGCAGTCGCATGCCCTGTCTGTGATTTGATTTGAAAATGGGAGTTGGGCTGCATGGGCTGAGAGCGCATCAGCCGCACCCTGCAATGCCTCTGGGGCGCTCGCGAGCCGTAGGACTCAAACGCCCACCTGTGCCAGGTGCGCTTGCTCCCCCAGCAGCACCTCCCGGTCCACAGCCAGCTGCGCTGTGGGCGCAAGGCCGCCCTGAGGTGCTGCGGTGCTGGTGAAGAATTCAGCCAGCGGCAGCAGGAAAGCCAGGTCAAGAACCACAGTGGGCTTCTGCAGCCGCATCTGCAACGCCTGGCGAGGGACAGGGAGTGGGGGCGGGGACTCCAGGCTGGTGGCCTGCTGCTGCTGCTGCTGCTGCTGCTGCTGCTGCATTTCAGGTGACAGCGGCGACATGATGCTGCGGTACTCCATTGTGAGCAGGGAGGGCGGAGGGCTGCTGCTGGGTGAAGTAGGGCTGGCCTGCAGGATGCAGGAGGAGTTGAGTGTTCGCAGAAGGCTCAGGGAGTTTGAGTTCAGGCTGGGGTGTGAGGTGAGGACTGACGCGTGCCTCCCCAAATGGTCAGGCAGTGTTACACATGGGACACCAGCAATACATCAAGCACGCCACCCCGGTTCCCTCACCAGCACACAGCATTGCCAGGAGCTGGGCCACATCAGGCAGCCCCCGCATCTGCGCACCTGATGTGCCCTGTCATGGCTGTGGCCGTGGCTGTGGTCGTGGCTGTGATTTTGATGTGCACCCACCACGTGCTCTGTGGTGAGCACGAGCGCCCGCTCTGGCTGCACGCCTGGCCGCTCATCCCGCACCGACACGCTGGGCAGGGCCACGCGGATGATCTGGGATTTGCTGGCTGTCACCGTCACCCACACGCACAGCTCTGACAGGCTAGCAGTGGCAAGGGGCTGCAGGGGTGAGGGCGGGTGGCAGGGAGAAAGGAGTGAGGGCGCTGAGATTGGACGTTGGATGAGCTTGATGGCGCATCCCCATGGTTTCAACATGCATGCCTTACGTTCAGGTAACAGTGCCCCCAAAGCACTGCCAGGCCAGGTGTGCTGAAGCTCTTTGCAGCAGAGCTTCCTCACCCTCCCCCATTCTTTGGCAGCAGCAGCTCCTGACACTGTCACGCAAAGGAATGAGCTGGAGAGCTTGAGACCATCCGCCAGCCCACATTCAACTCTTGGGAAGGTTGCACCTGGGGTAAGCTCAGAGATTAGGCTCCAGACTCTTGTGCGCCCCTCCACACCCTTGCCCACCTCTGCGTCTGTTTTGGTGCCCGTTGCCTTGTGCAAGTGCGTGAGCAAGTGCAGCGCCGCCTTGCGCACGCGCACAGACACCGCCACGCTGCAGGAGTCCCCCAGTGCTGCAAGCAGCGCACGTGGGCCCAGGGAGAAGTCGGCCTCAATGCCTGCACTGTGCAGGGAGGTAGGCTGCCCCATGGCAGGGTCACCGCCCCCCGCCCTCCCACCCCCGCCCTGGTCAGCGCCTGGCATTGCTTCACCACTGGATGTGGGGGCTGGGTGCTGACCATGGTTGGGGGGTGGCAGCGCATGGCTGCGGACACTTCCCTGCCGCCTGCCCGCCATGCTCCTGCTGCTGGCACGCTGGAGGCCTGGGGGGTGGCCTGTCGCTGCTCCTGCAGCTGCCACACTGCTGCCATGCCCTTGCTCAGTGCTGCTGCTTTCCCGCTGCTGCTGCTGCTGCTGCTGCTGCTGCTGCTGCTGCTGCTGGTGCTGGTGCTGCCCCTGTGTCTGCTGCTGTGCTGCTGCCAGCACCTCCCGCCGCAGTGCACGCAGCTGCGGATGCTGGCAGGGCCCAGCCTGCAGCTCTGCAAAGTTGAGGGACAGCGCGGCCATCAAGCCCTGGAACTCCAGGTCACTCAGCGCCAGGACCATGTCGGGCACATCCAGCGTCACTGTGAGCGGAGGCAGCCCGGGCACTGCCTGCAGGCACGGGAGGGGTGCAGGTTGCATGGCACCCTTGGAGCCCAGGGGGGGTCTAAACCAGGTTTGTCACCATCGTACCACACTGTGTGCTCCTCAGTAGGCCCTCCCCACCCTCCCGCCCCCCGCTGCACTCACGCCAGGCCCTGCCTGAAGTGGGCCTGCAGCGCCTGCAGCACCAGCCATCCCTTCTGGGCCCCCCACACACCTGCACAGCCGCCAGCTGCTGCAGCTGGAGCGCGCTGCTGAGCGGCCCCCCCTTGCGCGCCGACACCCCAAGCGGGCGCGACAGGCGGAGCAGGAGGCCATCCCCCAGGTCGCGCATCAGGTTGGCGCTGCGCCGGCCGTCAGGGCTGATCACCACCAGGGCAAGGTGGGACAGCACCACCTGCGGTGGCAGAAGGTGCATGCAAAGGATGAGCAGCAGCGGAAGGATTGGAGCAGCGCCAGCGAAAGCGGAAGCAGCAGCGACCTGCTGTGGCCATTCCGCTCCTCACGCGCGGGACAGTAGAACCAAACAGATCCCATTGGGAACCACCCACAACCTGTACATCACGGCGCCCACAGGGCTTAGGGGTGCTGCTGCAGCGCACCTGCATGTGGTCCAAGACCACCCAGCCGCCCACATCCAGCCCCTTGCCCACGGACCCTGGTGCCGAGTGCCAGGCCAGTGTGTTGGAGATGGCCAGGCTACCCAGGTCGAGCTCAATGCCCGCGGTGCTGCGTTGGATGGGTGGCAGCGGGTGCAGGGTGCTGAATCTGGGCCCTGGGTTTGGGTCTGAGTCTGTGGTCCAGTTGCTTGGGCAAGAGACCAAACCCGCAAGCAAAGGGCGTAGAGTCGTTTTAAATCGCATGTTGAGTCGCAAGTAGAGCTCGCCCTTGCGTCACCCGCTGACCTGCCAACGCCTGTGAGGCGCAAGCACGGTGCCCCAGGACATTGTCACGCTGCCACTGACCTGCTCCCCATCTCCAACCCAGAGCACCCACCTCCTGCTGGTCTGCGGCAGGCAGATGACAGGCGCAGCCAGGCGGACATCCATGAGGAGCACCAGGGGGGGGGGGGCGGGGGGCGTCCCGGGCCCAACCTGTTGGCGGGGGGCCTCCCACTGCTGCAGGCCTGGGCTGGGCTGTGCAGCAAGAGGAGGCTGCCTGGGGGCTGGCTGCATGGCCAGCATCACTGTGGCGTGGTGATGGAGAGGTGGGCGGCACGGTGTGTGGGAAGGTAAGAGCTCGAGTGCCAGCAGGCATGGGCAGAGGCGTGCAGTCAAGTAAGGATGGAGGATGAGCAGATGCGGGGGCATCTGTGACATCCAGATCACAGCAAAACTCAAAAGTGAATTGGATTTGGGCAGAATCTGATCCTCTGCTTGTGTGTGCACACAACGCGTCCTGAACCTCGGCCAGCAGCTCTCCTCTGCCTGCCAGCGACAACTATGGAGCGCTGCCGACTCGTACGCGCACCGTTGACGTAGTCCGTGAGCTCATCCAGCGAGCGCTGCAGGAACACCAGCTGCAGTGCGCGGAGCTGCGCATCCAGGCTGTAAAACTGCGTGGACGTGGGGAAGTGGAGGTTGCGGCGTTTGTGTTGGTGGCCGAAAAGTGTGTTTGGTATGGCGCAGCATCATGAGGAGGACTGGATGAGCAGTGACAGGGAAGAGCAGGAACTTAGGGGGCTGTCCAGCCGTAGGCAAGTCAGAAGGGCTTGCGAACGAGCCGCAACCTCCAGTCTCCCCGCCCCCTGGCAGCCCAGCACCAAACCGCACCGTTGTGATCCCCTCTGGCACGCGTGGGTTGCTTGCGGCCTCATGTGGGGCGTGCGCCTTGAACACCACCTCCACCAAAGGCGTACCCTCCAGAGCTTGCTGCTGCGGCTGCGGCTCTCTGCTCTCTGCAGGAGCGCTCAAGGAGCTGCTCTCTGCCGAGATGCCACGCATTGTGCAGAGCGTGCGGTGGGGGGCGGTGCCAGGCAGGACCTGGGAGTGGTGGGGTATGGAGGAAGGGTTTGCACGCAATTCTAGGTTCCTGGTTGTAGTCCTCCATGCCTAGAGGCAATTCCAGTACACGCACGCACATGCACACACATACATCACACACACGCATTTCATGCACACACACACATACACACACACACACCTCGTAGGAGGCAGCAATGTTGCCCAGAGACGCGGCCACATCCATGCTGTCAGGCCCCATGTCCAGCTTGAGCTTGAAGCTGTCAGCGCACAAGTAGGCCAGGAGAGGGGGAGAGGGAGAGGCCGCCTGGTCGCCCTCCTCTGCAACTCCACACTCGTAAGGCAGCACAAGCTGCAAGCGCGTGTCATGTGGCGAGCGGCAGCAGTCGTTACACGCGTCGCTTTGGTGTGGCTGAGTGCGTGGGCATGTTGAAGGCTGACATCTGCAGCCATTTCCCATGGCCCAAACCCAGAATCCACCGCAAAGAGAGAACCTGCCCAAGCCCCCCTCACCTCCAGCTGCTCCATCTCAAACACCATGCGCATGGGGGTGCGCGCAGGCGGCGGGTGAGGGACGCCCCGGTCGCCCAGCACCACAGCATCGCCAGCACCCCCCACGCTGCCGTCCCTGGCGCTGGAGAAGCTGCTGCTGGCGGATTCCTGTGCGTGGGGGCACACGTTTAAATCATGGTGGCGGTTTGGACAGCACATTTAAAAGCCGACAGAGCACGGGCCGTGCAGGCTCACACCAGGGAGCTCAGAGCTTCAACAGTCCTCCCTTTTTCAAGTGCAACCATTATGCTGAAGGCAGGCATTCCATCCCCCAGGTTATTTATTGTGGAGAGCTGCGCACCTCCACTTGCACTCCATAAGTGCCCCCTCCTCCAACCGCAAGCACATAATGATGGGCGATACCATCCGTGAACACATGTCACAGGGACATATCACAGCCACTCCAACACAGCCCCCATTGTAGGACTTGAGGTCACACACACCTGAGCCTGCAGGCCCTCCTCCTCCTCCTCCTCCTTCCCCTCCACCTGCACGCCTGCCTCCCCTGGCGCTGCCGCAGCGCTAAGGTCAGAGCCCAGCGTCATGAGCGCGGCCACTGTCGGGCGGTGCACGGAGAACACAAGGCGCGACAGGCGCGCGACAACCTCAGAGCATGGGCCGGGGCACCTGGTGGGGAGGGTGAGGACGCCATGTGCAAGTGGAGTGGGTGCAGGAGGCGCCGCGCCGCTGACTTGCCCAGTGCACCCTCGAATGGCTCATTCATACTCATGTGCTCATTGTGGCGGTGGGCGGTGGGACCGCAGCATACATGGGGCCTTCTAGGCACATGCATCCCCTACCTACCTCCTTGAGCCAGAGCATGCAGGCATTCCTACCCTCTGGGCCTATGACCAGACCCTCGGCCCTACCCACTTTGTGGATTCTGCGCTCCAGGATGTGAAGGCGAGGGACACAAGGGGCCCACCTACTACCTGCGCTGAGGGCCCAGCAGCACCAGCCCCTATTGGCCCCCCTCCCCTGCCCTCAGAGAAGCTGCCCAGTGGCGTAGCCATTGCCTCGCTCAGCAGGCTGTTGGTGCGCGAGAAGCTGAACTCCCTGGCGTCATAGAACTCGTCGCTGCTGTTTTGGCGGCTGAGGGAACCGGCGCCAGAGCCAGAGCGCAACATGCTCCCCTGCGGGTTGCTGAAGTGCTGCCCAGGGCCTGAGGCGGGTGCTGCATGCTGCTGCTGCTGCTGCTGCTGCTGCTGCTGGAGTGGTCCCATCAGGCAGTCCAACCTTTTCTTGCCCAGGTGTGCTCCAGGGCCTGCACTGGGTTGCTCTGCAAGTGAGGCGCAAGGAGAGCGTCCGTTCGAAGACGAGCAAGATCCTCGCCTACAGGCTCCAGAGCGCAGGGTTCTTGCACCCAAGGCAATAAAGCTCTAGGAGCTGCTGCAGCTGTGCAGGGCAGCCTTGCATGCATCATGTATCACAGGCAATTGCCCACCTCCAGAGCGTGCAAGGGCGAGCATGGCTGGGTTGAACGGGCCCAGGAGCAGGTCATCAACCTGGGTGCAGCATTAGTGGGTGGCAGCTTGCGGAGTGTGTGCAGGCAGCGTCTGGATGCTGTGATGCATGTGGGTCGGAGCCTCTGTTCCGAGCTTCTACAGCATGTTGCATTCCTTTGTCCACTGTGGTGGGACTCCCTCTCTTCCGCTTGCGGTGCAACCCTTTCAACAACCACCCTGAGAGCTCGCTTCCAGGAGGTTTAGCCAAGTATCAAGGATTGCACGGGGAGGTCTGAGGTGTCAGCGCTGCAGCGACTATGCGAAGAGCAAGCCCCTGCGCGCCTCTCACCTCCAATGCGCGCATGGCCGCCACCAGCTGCATGCGCTCTGTGTTGTACGCCACGTCCACCACAGCCAGGCGGAAGCTGCGAGGCAGGGCAAAGTGGGTCAGTGGAGAGAATATGAGAAGGGGGCTGAAGCAGCGAGAGGGATGCACCAAGTCTAAGGCATCAGGAGTTGATGTATTTGCTCCACAAGCCCGCCTTATCTGCCAGTTTTAAGGTGCATGGCAGCTGTAGGTAGCTGGTCCGATGGTTTTCTCGGTTCTGGGTTCTGTGTTCTGGGGGGTTCTGTGTTCTGTGTTCTGCTGCCTTCTACTCTTGTTGCTGAACGCTGGTGGGGTCTGAGCTTTGTGCTTGCACTTACTTTGCCTCTTTCAAACTTATGCCTGCAGTGAGTGCTATCAGAGATGGTAGCGGTCACTGCTTGCATAGTCTTATCTTTCCTTTTTTTCTCCTTTTTTTGCATGCAGCAAGGTGACGAAAAGGTCAAGCGTCATTCTGCCACATGTGCCCTGCTTTGCCTCAGCACGCACCGAGCGGCAATGATGGGCACCTCCTCCTCCAGGCACGCGCGCGTTGAGTCCGTGGTGGCACTGAGCAACTGGGAGCTGCCGCCGTGGCTGCTTGCAAGATGCAGCGCAGCAAGGGAAGGGCGACCTGGGGGATGCAAGGAGTGCGAAGCACTCAAGCTCCACAATGCACGCGCTTGTGAGGTTGTAGTGCAGAGCGGGCACAGCTCCAAGCACACTACATTGAGGGCTGCAGCTGTTAACACTGTCAACACTTGAAAGTAAAGTATCAGCAAGGTTCAGCACAGTAGCATGGGCACAAACAGCGCACACGCCAGGTTCACCTGTCATGCTGAGGCCTAGCTCAGGCAGCACGACGTGCAGCTGCACCAGCTCTGCGTACTTCAGGGGCCCTGACAGCAGGGGCGACTCCTCCGCAGACTGGGGTGAGGAGGAGGTAAGGAAATGCAATTGAATGGAAGGTGGGTGGGTGGAGGAGGTTCTGGGCTGTTTCACGTGGAGCATGGTCCACTCCCTCCACGACAATGGGCAATACTTGACGCGCCATGCATGTGCCCCTGCGCTCTTGCTGTTGCACAGCCTTTGCCTGCAAGCGCGCAGGCGAACAGGCCGCCAGAGGGGTCACAAACCCACCCGTGTGCGCGTCTCGTCGCTGTCCGACTCCACCTCGCCGCCCCCCATCCCGCTACCCAAGAGCCCAGCCACTGTTTCCATGGTGCTGCGGCTACGCATGAGCGCACGCCGCAGGTCACGCAGCCCACCCTTGTCTGCACACCTGCGCAGCCGCAATGAGCAGCACAGCATATGAGGGTGGCTTCCTCTCAAGCTCTGAAACCCAGGCAGGCATGCAGGGTTAGGAGCCAAGACGGCACCCCAACAGGCCTCGCACCTAATGACCACAGCCTCCAGCATCTCTAGAATGCTGGCTGCATTGGGGCGCTGCCACCAGCCGAGGAGGCCAGCCCTGACATGCGGCTGCTGCTGCTGCTGCTGCTGGATTGGCGGAGGTGCGGGTGACGTGAACGCAGAGGCAGGCAGCAGGGCCAGCACAGCCTCCTGCCCGCCGATCAGCTGAGGCGGCACATCCACCACCCGGCAGCTGTCCGCCTGCCAGAAGCTCCTGCAAGGTGGGGCATGGGTGGAATAGGAACAGGACTGGCTGCAGCTTTAATCTGTAAGCACTTATTGTTGGCGCAGACGCTGGGTAGGCACGCAGAGCAGCTGGCGTACAGTCGAGGAAGTGGATGCAGAAATTAAGGATGCAGTGGGTTAGGATTATCCTATCATAGGAAGGCAGATGGCACCAAGCTCATGCAGCACCAGGCTCAGGGGCAAGTGCCTTACCTCATGGTGAGCGGCTGGGCTTTCTCCTCATCGTCCACCACCACCAGCCGGCCCCTCCACACGTACACATCCCGGCTTGCCCATCGGCCCACCGCTGCTGGCTGCTGAAGCTGCTGGGCGGGGTGGAGCATGCCGCTTGTGTGCTGCTGGAGGGCCCCAACGCTGGGTGCATCCCTGCTGCTGTCACCATCGAAGGACAGCACCCCCACCTGCAGCGAGATGGGGGGGGTAGCATGTGTGAGGAAGGATCGACTGCCGGTAGTTAACACCGCTGCAGGAGAGGGGCAGTCCACCAATCGGCAACACACGTCCCAGCAGCAGCGGGACCTGGGTGCACATGCAACCCACCCCATCCGCCCCTCACCTTGGCGTGATACTCGCAGTCCCTCTTCCAAGGCGGGCTGCCACTGCCTGGAGCCTCCCCCGCCTCAGCGCTGTCCGCCTGCTGCCCATGCTGCTGCTGATCCTGGGCGCTGGCCTGGCTCACCAGCTTCACCACACCCATCACGCACTGCAAGCGGAAGGGGGAGAGGTGGAAGCGCACAGCAGATGCCTGCACATCCAGCCGCAGCTGGGCAAACCTGCAGGGGTTGGGTAAAGGGTGGAGGCAGGGATCGAGACCAAAGGATGGCTGCTAGTAACGGGCTGCAGAATGGGGGAAGGAGTTGTGTGTGCGTCACGAGGTTGTGACCCCTGACTGCACTTCAATGCACTGCACTTCATGCGAGAAAGCAGAAGGCCTCCCTTTCACTTCCTACTTCCCCCTCCTCATCTGCATCACACCCCTGTTTGCCCCACTATGCCCTACTTTGGGTGCAGGGTCTTGGCCAGCAGCATGCCCACGTCCACCCCAAACCGCTCCAGCAGCGGCACCAGCCGCCACCTGCTGCTGGACGCGGACAGCACGCGCTCGAGGTCCCACCCCTGGGCTGTGGCCCCGGCCGCCTCACCCCCGCCTCCACCCTCACTGCCCTCACTACTGCCCTGGGACTGTGCGTGCGCAATGAACTCGGGCCACGCAAATGCTTGCTGCTGCTGCTGCTGCTGGGTGGTAGGCTGCTGGTGCTGCTGCCGGGTGCTGCGTGCAGCTAGCCCTCCTGGCTGCACGGGCAACACCAGGTAGGCTGCCACACTGTCCAGCCGCGCTGCAAACACATCATACACTGCTGCCTCCTCTGCGCTGAGCGACGGCGGCTCGTAGCTGGTGCCTGGCCACACTGACATGCTCATGAGCTCGCCACCTGTAGCTGCTGCCTGTGTGTGGGGCTCCAGTTGCTGCTGCGAAGGGTGGGCAGGGGGGGCTGAGGTGAGGCTGAAGCGGCCCAGGTCGACCACGAGCGTGCTGCGGCCAGCGGCGTCCGGCATCGCCACCTTGGGCGCGTGCGCGCACAGCGCCAGCACAAGCTTGGGCTTGTCTGCACTCAAGGCCGCCTGCCCCAGTGACCGCAGCTGCAGCGAGGCCAGCTGCCGCAGCGCATCAGCACGGGCCTCTGCCTGGGCCTGCGTGTGGGCGGGGCAAGGGGCGCAGGAGGAAGAACTTTGTTCTGGGGCCCACACCTCGGGCATGACTTCAAAACTTGCATGGAACCGTGTGGGCTTCCTGCGACAGGCAGTATCTACTTGCAGGCTGCGTGAGTGCACCAAGTACACCTGCAACGGCTGTCAAGTCCACGTGCAACGGCTGTCAAAAGACCAGCAACCAATGGGGCAGCAACCCCCCACGCCCCAGCTGCTCTGCTGCTCTGAGGCCCCAGGTACCAGCAGCACGCACGGGCAGGAAACAAAGCTGCGCCCACGCCCATCTCACACCACCCAGCCCAGTCCCGCCACGCACTTGCAGCGTGGCCAGCTCCAGTGTGCGGCGCGTGGCAAAGAAGCCCTGCACCGACGCCACCACTGCTGGCACGTACGTGATGTAGCTGGGCGCAATGAGCAGGCTGCAGCACGCGTCCGCACGGCCATCAGGTGGTTTCTGCACGTACTCCACGCCCAGTGCATCCCCAGCCCCCCAAACCCAGTCCCCTCCCTCCCCCCCTGCCCCTTCCCCTCCGCCCACCCCACTGCTGCCCCTTGAGGTGAAGGGATCCAGGCCTGCATGCTGTGGCCACCCCCCCTGCTTGGCCTGCGGCGCCCCTGCTCCTACTGCTCCTGCTGCTGCTGCTCCTGCTGCTGCTCCTGCTCCTGCTGCTGCTGGTGCTGCTGGTGCTGGTGCTGCTGCTGCTGGTGCTGCTGGTGCTCCTGGTGGTGGTGGTGGCGCATCTACTGGTGCATGCCCTGTTTGCAGGGCTGACTCTCCCGCCTGGAACAGCTGCCCATGGGGCGAGGCCACGCCTGCCGCACCCACACGCACCCTCACGCGCGTGGTGGCAGGGAAGGTGGTGAGCTCCAGCGCCAGCGCCTCCAGCGACGCCAGGGCCACGCACTGCCTGCCCAGCCTGCCCATGTGGGGGAGGGCTGTGGCTGCCGCGCTGGCGGGTGCGTGGGCAGCAGCGGGCGGGGCGGCTGGGGTGGTGCTGCAGCTGGAGCCCGGCTGGTCGCCCACCAGGACCAGGGACAGGGAGGCCGCCTCCAGCCTCAGGCGCATCTGGGGCGTGAGGGGGCCCTCCTTGGAGGGAGCTCCCCCGGCGTCGTCAGCCGCTCCCGCCTCCTGCGGTGGGTGCGCCAGGGGATGGTTGGTGAGAGGTGGTCGAGCAACGGATCATGTGGTAGCCAGGGCAGTGGCTCAGCACGCGCATGAGGCCCAGGGCACCCTCGCGTGCGGTACCGACCTCCCAACCACATGCCACCCGCTATCATGTAGAGATAGTGCTTGCAACAGTCAAGGACAGGCATCGTAAACCAATCCATGCTCACAAAGTATCATTTCCCCCCTCCCCTCCTGCCACAGCACCTGCTCTGTCAGCAGCTCCTCCAGTTGCCGCCACTCATTGGCGCTCAGCTCACCCCCAGCCTCCGCCCCTGCCACTGCGCTGGCTGCTGGCTGCTGCGCTGGCTTCCCCCCCCACCCCAGCCACGATGCCCAGGTGGAGGGCTGCTGGGGAGGGGCGGCGGCCCTGGCGCCTAGGGCTGTGGGGGCGGGTGCCATGGCACGGACACGTGCGTGTGCCATGCGCCTGTGTGCAGTATCGACGAGGGCGGTGGGATGGAGAATGGGAGGAGGGCATGGAGGAGCCTTATGGTCATGCTGGCTGTACTTGCTCCCCGGCACGCGCCTTGCTCCATAGTGCAGCAGTCACTGCTTCTAAATGGCTTCCTGCTACCCTAGGAAGGTGGCCAGGACAGGGCGATGGAGGCCAAGGGTGCAGCCGTCCACTGAACAAGGCGCCGGGGGCGAGCTCAGTCCTTGCCCAATCAGGCAGTGGCACCTCCTCTCCTGCTGGCACCCACACCTGCGCCCCACCACACACACCTGAACACCAGGATGGTTGCCTCCCCCAGCTCTGAATCCATGGACGCCACGACAGAGTCCCCGCCCAGCCCCCCCTCTTGGCCGCCCCCGCCTGCTGCTCCCGCTGCCCCTGCCGCCGCCGCATCCGCCAGGCACCTTGCGTAGTGCGGCACGTAGCGCTTGCGCAGCGCGGCCACCCTGTGCAGGGAGTCCCAGCTGATGCCCCTGCTGCGCGCCAGGTAGCGCGCCCGCACTGCACGCATCCCGTACTGCCACCACGCACGTGCAGCCCCTCCTGTGTTGGCAGGGGTTGGGAGCAAAGAGCGAGGGCTTGCAGCACCATCTCTTGTGCCTCAGCTTTCTGGTTCCTCAAGTGTGATCTGCCCAACCCACACACCATCATGGCCAGCGCAGAGGGGCATGAGCCCCAACAAAGCAGTACCACCACCTTGCGCACGAGCTGCTTGGGCTACCGCTTCATCTTGGCGTGTGAGCACTCAACGACGCCCACCTTTCCTGCACCAGACCTAGCGAAGGGGAGACAGCGCTGCACACACTTGCCCTACCTTGCTTTGGCCTGAAGTGGGGGCGCATGTGGGCGTGGGGCAGCCGCGCAGCCACAGAGTCCAGCGCCTCTGCCAGCGACTGGGCGCCCACGTACTGCGTGCCGCTCAGGGACATGGTGAGGCCCTGCGGGGGCAGCAGGGCGCAGTGGGGAGGAATTCCCTTTCTGAGGATTCGGATCGTGTCACACGGTTCGTGTGACCTGGTTCAGACGCATGCCAGGCCTGCTTCCACACACGCAGGGGAAGCTGCAGCCACGAACGGCCCCCAAGGGCTTGCAGAGTGGAGCGTGCATGCACCCAGGCACGCACGCACGCAAGCACGCTCGTGCACGGGAGCGGTTGCATGCTGCACGCAGCACACAGTGGATTGCGCATGCGTCCCGGGGAGTCACGGGGACCGTGTGACGCGATCCAAATCCTCAGAAATTGAATTCCCTTCCTCTGATTCGGTTGTGGTTTGGGGATTTGGGCTAGGGTTAAGGTTGGACTCAGGGCTTTGGGGCCCAGACTGCGGCATCATACACGCCCCATGTATGACCTCTATTGAAACGCATGCCCCAACCACGTTTCATGCTCGCACGTGACCCAAATGCAGCGCCATTTGTACCTGTGTTTACCCCCCCCCCCTTCCCCCTCAAAAAGCTCAACAAATGAGCTCAGCAGGACTCAGGGGGGTCGATGCCCACCTGAAGGCGCACGCCCGTCACATGGCAGGGCAGCACCAAAGGCCCCTCTGCAGGCGGCTTGCCCCTGCCTGCACTGGTCTTGAGGGTTCGGAAGCGCGAGGACCTGGGGCGAGAGGAGCCAGAGGGGCCTTGCATCATGTGCACCCGGTGTGTGTGGTGCGGGAGGGTGCGCCGTGCTGCACAGCTCAGCAATTTATTCCTGGAATCTCAATGGCGCACACAATGTGTCTATTTTCACATTCCCTGTCCCTCTCCTAACATTGCACAAGCATGCGCCATCAAATGGAAACTTAACCCAATGATACTTATCCAAAGCCGCACCCACAGCCACACACACGCACACACACACGAATACACACATAAACATGCACTGTACACACAGTAACACCCTACCTGCGCGTGTACTTGCACTCTCCTGACACAGGGTGGATGAGGTAGTCGTGCACATACAGCCCTCCTCCTGCTCCTATGGCCAGGTGGCCCGCCTGCTGCTGCTGCTGCTGCTGCTGCTGCTGCTGCTGCTGTTGCTGCTGCTGGTGTTGCTGCTGGTGCTGCTGGAGGTGCAGTGTGGAGGAAAAAAGGCGGTCCCACTCTGCAGGAGACAGGGCTGTCCACGATGCAACGCCCGTGGGCAGCTCCATGCCAGGACAGTCCACATCAAAGTACACGCCCAGCTGTGAAAGCGTGACCGCCTGCGGCGTTGAAGGTGAGGCAGTGGAGAGGAGTCTCTTGTTAGATGCGGCGCACCACAGGTGTGAGGGAGGAGGCGGCTCAGTCAGGCGTGCAGCCAGCGTCATGTGTGGGGCACTTCCTGCCGCGCAGCACATCTGTCCTGATCGACCACCCGGGAGCATGCCTGCGTGCACCTTACCTGCCCATCATCAGCCATGCTGCCACAATCTACAGGCCGGGAGTGCCCTTATTCCCTCCTGGCTATGTACTACCCATGCAAGCGTGGCCCATGTAAGCATAGCCTCCTCTCCTCCTTCCTCCTCCTTCCCACTCATGCTGCCCATCGCCAGCCTGCGTTGCCTATCTGCCCACCCAGCCGCAGCCCCTGCCGCACCTTGCGCAGCAGCAGCAGCACGTTTGCTGTCACAAAGGCGGGCTTCCCCTGCTCGTCCACCGTGTTGGCCGCCACCCTGCCCAGCAGCACGCCCACCGCCAGGCGGTGCCCCCCCCAAGCCCACCCGTCGTCCTCGTAGCGCACGTGCACGTTGGTCAGCACCAGCTGCAGGTTGCCCAGGATGGAGTTGATGAGGGAGTGGAGCGACACACCCATGCCGCCCAGGCCCCATCCGCCCCTCCCCCCCTCCGCGCCCTGCTGCTGCGGTGCTGCTGCTTCTGCTGCTGCTGCTGTCGCGCCCCTCTGCATTGCCCTCTGCAGCGCGGCTGCTGTCTTGGCCTCCAGGTCATGCAGCCAGCTGGCCTCAGCCGCCGCCACCTTGCGCCGCTTATGGTCCAGCTCAGCGCTGTCCAGGCCCGACACGTACGCCTCCACGTCCTGGGTGAGGTGGCATGTGTTGGAATGAATGGGCAGGCGCTCAAAGGTGTGAGGGGCAGAGCTGGCGCAACCCCCTCTGTGCGCCAGGAAGCACTGTGTTCAGGACCTGCCTTTGGCAACACCGCTCCCACTGCCCACTACAGCCATCATCCTGACTGCCCACACTGGGTTGTGGAACCACGGGCGGTGCAGAGCACTCTGCAGTCCGCTCGGTGGGTGGTGGTGGCGGCTTTTTGCCACAGCTCCAGCAGAGTGCCAAGGTTTGGAAATCTCCGGGACACCTCATGTACCGCATCTCCAGTCCTCTCGGTGGGTGGTGGTGGCGGCTTTTTGCCACAGCTCCAGCAGAGTGCCAAGGTTTGGAAATCTCCGGGACACCACATATACCGCATCTCCAGGACATTGCCGCCTCCACTCATTGATGGCTGAGCTTCTTTTGGCCTGCCCACCTCGCTGTCTGCATCAGGGTTGTCGCTGTCGCTGGGCGTGGCCAGGATGTAGAGCCGGTCAAACTCAGCCACCACCGGCTCCTGCCCAAGCCTGGACCATGGGACCTGGAGGTTGTGGCCAGAAGGGTGCATGGTGTGAGGTGCGTCTGCTGTGAGTTGTCTGCTGTGAGTTATGGGAAGACAGGATGAGTTGCAGGGCCCGTTTACAAGGGAAGCTAAGCAGCAGCCCTGGCTCACAACCAAGGCGGCAACGCGTGCATTCCAACCACCCACAGCACTTGATTCAACCAGTATGGCATCATGAGATGAGCGCGTGCAGTGCCCATCCACTTGCGTTTGCAGATGGCAGGCGTCTTCCATGCAGGCCATTCCGCCCCCTGGCCAGAAATGTGGTGTGCGCACAAAGACAGTTACACACGCATTCATACACATGCATATGCACATATACACACATGCACGCTCGGGCACACACATGTGCGCAAACACACATGCATACATGCACTCACATGCACACACGCACAACACACACAAACACACACACAAACGCACATGCACACACATGCACAATCGCACGCACGCACGCAAACACTCTCACACAAACACACTCGCAC
>LFIK01001187.1_pt1 | contig 20385 bp, 13 predicted proteins | sample 643401 | NCBI WGS metagenome assembly LFIK01 (sample SAMN03777447, study PRJNA286221) | soda lake metagenome | biome: soda lake; feature: Kulunda steppe; material: water; isolation source: sample T5-Br brine of Lake Tanatar-5 | place: Russia: Kulunda steppe | collected 2010-07
GCTGTACCCCTACAAGTCTGGCTGTGCACCTAGGCAAGTCTTGCTGCACTCCTGCAAGTCTGGCTGTGCACCTTTGCAATTCTTGCTGTACCCGTGCAAGTCTGGCTGTGCGCCTATGCAAGTCTTGCTGTACTCCTGCAAGTCTGGCTATACACCTATGCAAGTCTTGCTGTACCCCTACAAGTCTGGCTGTGCATCTATGCAAGTCTTGCTGTACTCCTGCAAGTCTGGCTTTGCACCTAGGCAAGTCTTGCTGTACCCCTGCAAGTCTGGCTGTACTGCTGCAAGCTAGACTGTGCCCCTGTAAGTCATGCTGTGCCCCTGCAAGCTTGACAGTGCCCCTGAAAGTCTGACTGTGTGTGGCACCATGATATCACTTGTGGAAGCCTTACTTGGAAATTTTCCATTGAGTTGTGGAGCAGAGCACAAGCATCCTCAACAATCTCAATGACACCCTTCGGTGGTACTGCATTTGGTTGCCCTGGTCCATCAACTCATTATAGTCATCTGTTGTAAGTACCTACATTAAGAATGGGCTACGGGATGGTAGGAGATGTTTGAACTGATAAGGGCTACATTTTATAATCTGCGCAAATTGGGTTACTGGAACAGAGTTAAAGGGTCTTGTGTGATTACTTACAGCCTTACAAGTCACTGTCAGAAACATAAATTTTTTCCGGAAGTCGTCCAGCTTGTCTCGTAGAGCTTCCTCACCCTTTTGAAACAATACTGAATGCAGCTCAACACAAAGAAGAATAGGCCCAGTCTTCCGGCTGCAACGTCACTCCCACACTACCGGTCTGTGATCATGAATGCTCAGGTTGGTCCAATTTTTAGCAGTCTGATTCATGCTTTGACCATGTTCTTGTCATATGAAGCGTGCACATGCAGTCTTAGCCTTCAGTCCACGCACCCTTGGCGATGATGGATGCACGGATGCACCTGAATGTCGTGCATGCTGGTGCACATTATTTTACAAAGGCCCGCAAACACACCCTGTATGATCATGAATTGTTAACTAGAGCCTGACTTAGAGATGTGTCGTTTGCAATCCAGGTGTGACCACACATGCACCTTTTGCCCTTGTGCATGCACACCCTCTATTTTATATAGGTGCATGTGCATGAACACCCTCTATTTTATACAGGTGTGACCACACATGCACCTTTTGCCCTTGCGCATGTACACCCTCTATTTTTAGCTATATGGACAGGCTGCAAGCCAAGCTTGCCTATTTTTCCCCCCTTCCTCTCACCTTCATCTTGTCTGTGCCTGCAGGATCATATGGGCCTCACGGCCATCAATTTGGCGGCAAAGTACGGCAACTTTGAAAGTGTGCAATTCTGCATCAAAGGAAAAGCCTCTGTCCATATCAAGGACTGCAGGGGCTGGGGACCACTGCACTGTAAGTCACACTGTGCAGGCACTGAGCCCAGGAAAACGAGGAGCATGCTTTCTCCTTACCACTGAATTGTGTAGAGGCAGCTGCTGTCTGCAGACGGACACCTAGGATAGGCGTGTCATGTTCGCTTGCATGATGAGCACAGATCAAGGAATTTCCCAAGGAAAGGTTCCAAGAAAGTGTATAGTAATGCATTAAAAGACAGGTTGCTGCACTCCTTGCAATTGACAAGGGTGGTTGCTGCGTCTTCGAGCTTGATGAAGCGCACACTCATCTTTGTTTGGAACATAATTGCCTACCTGCGTGACTGCAGATGCAGCCTTCAAAGGACACCTAGAGGTGAGTTCTGCATTTTTTATGTCCCTGCAAGTGCCTGAGGCAAAATATAGCAAATCATTACACCCGTCTCCTTTTGCTTACATAGTGCCAAGAGGCATGTTCATTGTTCAATTTCTTTGCACTTGTTAATGTGCAAATAATCTGACAATTTTTCTTTGATTTGAATTCTCCTTAGATTGTGAAGTCCCTGATAGCGGCTGGAGTGTCTTTGGATTCAAGGACAGAAAATGGGGAGACTGCACTGGTAGGTCATACATTTAGTTCATCAAACCTGATAGCATGGCATATATTTTCTTGTTATGTTTCCTTCTTGATGAATGGTTCAACAGACAAGTGTCTCAGCCTTTCTTGGGAAGTCAAATGGGCCGCACACAAGTCAAAGCACTTCCTTCTGCTACCTCCAATGCATCCATGGTTTGCTTAGTACTGAATTTGCATCCTTGAGCTTGTCTGCTAAGCAGCCACTTTGGTGCACAGGGGGAAAAGTACTGAGAGCATCTTAAAATTAGGACTGAATTCCATGCATGCATTATACTTCTCACTCTGCAGACATTAATGCTAAGTAGTACTTTGTCTTAGTGGGACTTACTTTGTCTCAATGAGACGCTGTTCTCTTTGTCAAAGCACCTGTTTTGGGACAAGATTATGTGCCTACTTGCCAGGTGTCACTTTTTTTTGACACGCTGTCCAAAGCGAAATAGCAGACTGGTAGATATTGAGATATTGCAGTCTTGCGTGAAGCTCGATTTTTGGGTATTTGCGGGCTTATTCTATTTCCTGGCTTGAGTTGATTATGGAGCCTAACATTTCATGTGCCTTGTTGAATTTTCTCAGGTGCTCTCAGCCAACCAGAATCACTTGCAAGTCTTGAAGGTGTGTGGATTGTGCATGTGCGCTACATTGTCTAATATCTTGACCAATTTTGATCTGTCAGTTTTATCTCGAACTTTTAAGAATCTCGGAAGTGCCCAGTGTTCAATTGCACGGACACAAACGTAAATAATAGGTTCAATTTTATTTGGTCTATGCTTGCGCCACAGCTCCTGCTCCTTTCTGAAGCGGACATCCATATCTGTACTGCCTACGGGCGCAGCGCGCTTACTATGGCTGCTGTCAATGGCTACTGTCAGGTATGCTTATGTATGAGATGCTTTCAGCAAGAAACATGGATTTTATTGTTGCACACCTTCTGCGACTTACAAAACCATAGCCAGGCAGTCTTGCCTGTGGATTATTCTGTACACAGCAACCTTAAATAAAACATAAGAACTTTTATGAAGGTCGTACCCACCATTGGACCCCCCAAACATGGCCAACTTGCTTTTCTGCCCCCATGCTCGCCCCACTGCCAGACCCAACCATGCATTGAATGTAAATATGTAGTTTACAGTCAGGCCATGTGAAAAGATGCAAGGTGGGGGCGCGGTGTGTGCGCCATTGGCCAGCCTGGCACCAATTTACACCATTTTGGCAGGAAATGGCACTTTCCCAAACTTGCTCCAATCCTGCCGCTTTCCAGGACTTAAGCTGCACTTGCATGATGGTTTGATGCTACCAAGTCAGATTTGGGGGAGGGGGTCAGGGAAGGTTTGTCCGGTGGGTGACCCCGTCGCGACCAGATGTGGGTGTCAACACAGGAAGTGCAATATCTCTGCAACCCCTGCATGCTTTCAAGCCGGACCACGCCTGAGGGCTGCAGGTAATCAAAGACAATTAGAAAATTCTTAAATGGAGGCAAACAAGGGTGTGGGTGGGAAGCGGTGGGCCAAAATGTTGCGTTACATCTGCCTCTCCTCAGCGCACAGATCAGCAGTGGAGCTTCCCACGCCCAAATCCACACAGGCGGTGCAGGCAGATTTTACACATGTGAATGCGCGTCAAGTCTGGAGTTTGGGGCTGTGTATGGGAGATGGTGTGAACCGTTAGAGCATTACATTCTCAAAAAATATTTTCCCACCATTTTTTACACCACGGGCACCATCAAAACTTAAAAACAATCAAGCTATCCAATTGTATGCTCAGGTCAGGAAATGGTTGCAAAGTTATGCATTGAGGACCCTATCTGGCCACCTTTGTCTAAGGAAGGGGTGACCCAGTGGTGGTGATGACCTGAAAGCTGCTGCCTGACAATGACGCAAAATGATGTTTGCCACTCATTCATTCGTAGCAATTGTATTCAACATTAAGTTGTTTGGGCAGTAACCATCCCATCAAGCATTATGATGACAAGATTGTCAAGCACATTTAGTTTTGTTAAAGAATTTGGCTGATTTTTGGAAAAAGCGATGATTACAACTGATGTTTGCTAGCTCAGGAAACATGCTTCTGTGAGTGCTGAACATACAGCACTCAAATCCCCTTGCATGAACAATCCTAGCTCATTATGCAAGCTACTCCTGATGGGTTGTCTGATTTTTTTGAGTGGAATTTTGCTACAGGTAATCGAGCACTTGTTGAGTAAAGGCTCGGACATAGAGCATGAAGATGTTGCTGGATGCACTCCATTGAGTAAGTGCTGTGCTTGGTCTGTAGTATTAGAAAAGGTCAAGAGGCCCACATACATGTACATGGATTTTTTTCTGATTGTCGGCATCATGGAGTTGTGACCTTCTGCCAAGTAGGTCTAAGCGTAGCTTCTAATGATCTTGTTGTGGGTGATCATTTTGTGCCAATATTGTAGGCAATTTGCCGTGATGTCTGCACAGATTAACGTACCATGCGTTCTCAAAATACAACTTTGTGATATAGAAAATGGTTACAATTGTGCCTGTGCCCTTTGCAAACAGTGGCAGCAGCACGCCATGACCGCTTGGATGCTGTGAACTTACTACTGGAGAGGTGGGTGAGATGTCCTACATTGTCTGTCCCTGGCTTAATTATTTCCCTGTCTGCCCGGTCTTCCTGCGTTGGAGGCTTTTCTTCTGGCCTTGGTAAAAAGCAAAGACCTGGTAGATATTATCTTGACATATTGAATTCTGGGCTTTTAGCTTTACTCCTTTCAGTCTCTCATGTACATGCTTCTCACATCTGACAGAAATGCCCGTGTGAATCCAAAGAAGGGAAGCCCCGACTCAGCCCTGGCTTCAGCTGCCCAGTATGCAAGCGCAGAGGTTGGTTCACAAGCGATGACCAATGAATGTTCTGTAAAGCCCTCATGCAGTCGTTTTTGCTTTGTTTGGTGCAGTTGTGCATGGTGCAATCGCTTGCAATTGCTGATCTGCTCCTTCTCATGCTGTGTATCTGAAGGTGGTGGGTACTTTGCTGAAGGCGGGCGCCGACCCCAACTTTTGTGTGAATGGGGATCCACCGTTGAAGTACGCTGCCAGCCGAGGAAATCTCCAAATGGTGCAGCTGCTGTTGGACTCCCCAGATGTGATGGTGGACAGGTCTGTGTGCAGTGAGGAGTGGATGCATTTGGCCTTTATACATGCATGTTCATGCATGCGTGCTGATTCCTTGTTGCTAGTTCTTTCTTGATACAAGAGAAATGAATTCTACCAGAGGCTCTGCTTTTGGTCCCAATGGCAAGGTTTGCCCCTCTCAATATCTCCATGGCTTTTATGAAATGCAACAGCAATTCAGTGAGAGCAATCAGGCACCAAAAGGATTCAACATACCATCTTGATCTTTGAGATTCTTTTGTATTTTGAATCTGCAGTCTAGATGCTGATGGAGCACCTGCCCTCCATTTCGCTATAAGAGCTGGGCACTTGAAGGTGAGGATGTTAGAACAAACGTATTCTGCAAACGTGTAACTCATTGGGGCTTCTTCCAGAGAAACTTTCCATATTTTGTCCCCAAAATTCTGGAAAGCAACATATTCTATGCAGGTGGTGCACGAGCTGATTGACAGAGGTGCAGATGTCAATTCAACTGATTGGAAAGGTGGGACTTGGGTTTTTTAGCAGTGCCCCAGCCGTGATTGAGGCACATGCATTCTTTGGCAGCTTATTCAAAAGCTATAAACAGACCTTGTCAGTTCCCTTGCGATACAATAAGAGTGCACAAGGTTCAGCAATGTACTTAAGAGCATTGCATGGTTGCAAACTTTATTGTATGAAGCTGAGGCTGTAAGCTGTTGCTTCTCCAATCATGACTTGTGCTTTAATTTGAACTTTTCAATGCAATTTGAATTATGGTGGCTTGTCATCTTGCCTGCAGGCAGTTCCCCATTGACCACCAGCTGCATCTTTGGGCAAGTAAGGAAATTAGGCATGTGGTGCATTGACACAGCCTCACTCAAGTCGTTTTGTCATTCAGATCAATTTACAGATGCTGCATTTTTGATGCCGCAAGTTGTATTAAATGTAGTTCTGCTTTTCTTATTGTATTTGCATTCCAGGTTGAAATATGCAAACTGCTGCTGTCTTTGGGAGCCTGCGTCACCCACATGACAGATGGAGGTATTACATGCCACTGTTTTTGCTTCCCTTTTTGTGGTTTTGCAGCTGTATGCCTGTGTCTGGAAAGATCAGGATCGTTGGTCACCAATCTAGTCTTCACTCATTTTCTCCTGCTGCAGCTGCTGCTCTTGCTGCTGCCGCTTCTGCTTAGTTTTCATTGATTACTCAAAGCTGCTGCTCATTCATTACTCACAGGTATGATGGCGGTCCACCGTGCAGCTCAGGTACAAAACTTTTTTTGCACTTAAAGGCATCCTGTAGATACGCTTTTTTAAGATGAGTCACTCATGTAACTTATCCATATTTCTTACTCCATATTGTAAAATGTGCCTTGCATGCATAGGCTGGTCATGTAGACAACATGAAGCTCTTTTTGCTCCCACTGGAAACTCCAATCCAAGACAAGCTTGTGGCTACCTCTTCTGGGCAGACCCTTATGCATATTGCAGCCTCTTATGGGTGTGTGTGAATCAAGGTTTTCTGGATCCTGCTTGCATTGCCACTGCCCACCACATCTGCTTCGACAAAAGTATAACTTGAAGATTGATCCAAAGATTAGCATATAATCTTTGCTGTGTAAGCTTGCCATATAATCATATATTATACATAGGGTCCCCCTCATGTCCCCCTCATAGAGATTTCCTCCTGCTAAGCATGTAAAACAGATCAGGTAGATGTGACCATCCGAAAAGGTGGGGGCAAGTTAGCAAAAGAGCTGCAGCTTAAGAGGAAGGTGGGCCCAGATACTGGAGGAAGGTGCTCAGCTTGCATGCAAGCACAAAGAGCCACAGCAGGTGGCCATTCTGCACGGATGACACATCAGTGCGCAGCATCTTTAATGTTATGCAATTTAATGCATATGTATCCACTTACTTTTGTGAGTAGCTTCGCCAAAGGCCTTGGTCAGGCAAATTGCGAACTGTTTCTGAAGGAAAGAATTTATTCAAACAAAACCGTCCTTTCATTTAAACAAGTGTGTAAGCAGGAGCAAGGGCGTAATAATCCATGCTCTTATCAATGTTGCTCACTTGTCCATTGGTTAATTGCTGTCTCAAAACAAAGCTGATTTCTCATTCTTCACTTCCAGGCAAACTGAAGTCATGCGTTGGCTTTTGTATGAAGTGGGAATGGATATCAAGTAAGGCATTGAAACAAAATGTGCATGCACAGGAGAGGCCTTGTATTTTGCGTAAGCAACAGACAGGCTTTTTCATTGATCTCTGTTTTGTTTGTACTCCCAATTTGAAGCAAGCTTTGCAACCAGCGGCAACTGCTAAAAGGATCTACAGCACATATTTTCCAAGACTTGTCACTTGTCTTTGGCATGAAGGACAAAGTCTCATTTTAATAGAATGCACGTGTTTGTCTTGTAGCCAAACATGCCAAGGTGCCCGTCTGCGGAGGCCAGAAGTGAAGTGGAAGCAATGGAGACGGTAAGCTGATTGCATTGCTGATGCCGGGTAGCTTGATATACCTTCATCTATGAAATGTATGTGTTTTGGCACTGTTTGTTTAATGTAACTCAAGCATAAGTAATGGCTGTAGCAAAGTTTATCAATGTTTTGGATGATAAGGCCTTGACGTCCCTATCACAATCAATGCCCCCCCAAATATGACCAGTACCAGAGCAAAACACTGAGTAATGTTTCAATTGTTCTATCTTGTCTTGCGATCAGTCTTCGCAGAAAGGCTGCATGAGCACCATGTTACTGCTTCCTTGGCCCTAAATCTGGGAAGATTGCAATGCATTAGGTTTTGTGTCAACTGGAAGTTCTCCATCCAGGGAATCAGAATTGGCAAATGCTCATGGGTAGTTGAAGTCCAATTGGTCTACTCCAGGAATTCCATTGTTAAAATGGTAAAAAAAATCCTCTTTCAATTTAAGGCCCAGCCAACCTCTGCGTTCACGAAGTCTCCTTCTGACGCACCAGGTGCTTTGAGGCAGAATTTTTGCACTAAGGGCTTTTCAATGGTGGCAGAACTTGTCCTATTACAAGTCACTAATAAGTAAGGGTCTCGCCGAGACTCAACGACGACGAGACGGTGAGACTAGCCAAGTCTCTTGGGGGGATGGGGGGACCCTTGAAAGAATGGATGGAGAAAGGGAAAGAAAGCACTTGGCAGCAGCAGGCACTTCAGACCCCACCACTCAATGTGTCTTCTACTTGCACCTGTGGGCTTCCAAGCATGGCTTCTCCACCCTTGCAACAGTGCACCTGCTATGCATGCTCCCACAGCTTGTGTCTGCGAGCGCAACTGGCCAATTTGGGGCCAGATGTGCACCAAGCACTGGTCAAGGCCTACTTTGGCGCGCGCGCAGATGCTGATTTACATCTGCTGCAACACAAGGACTTATCTATTGTCAACCTGGAGTCCAGCCTGCAGCTCCTTGCCTAACAAGATGAAAAGAATGCCAAGGATTGAGCGGCTAGGTTGATATGGGTGGAATTGAGGGGGTGGAACAGGAGGGGAGATGATGGAACAGCCTGTGACTCATCCCGACATCTGGAATGACCCGACCTGTACAAGAAGAGGCCACACTCATAAATGATTGATCATTCTGTTCTGACTTGGCGGCATGTGCATTTTTTCCAAGCAGCAGCTGCTCTTGCATCTTGCAGGGAGAATCTATCAATCGACGACTACGTTGTCACATCTGTGTCCACTGAGGATGGCTTTGATGGCAATGCACTGGCAGTGCACACAATGGCCAATGACAGGCTGGTGGGTGTCACTCCGCCTCTGTTTTTAGTTTTGAGCCTGCAATTGGTTCATGTGGATTCAGGCATGCGTTGTCAACCAGTTTGAGATGCTTTGACTCAAACACATTATGTCAAGAGTCTGAGCTTGTATGTGTTTGTACACACTTCACAGCAAAAATGTGTTTTTTCTTTCAAACTTGCAGCTCACGTACATGGAGTTCGAAATCATAGATGGTGATCATCCCTGCAATCTCACCATTGGGCAAGGAATAGACAACGGACGTTATGACTACATGCCAGGTGAGCATGTCATCTTTAGTTGGGAGAACTAAGCGGAAGCGCCACATTTTGGTGTATGTCCTGCCCATACAGACGGGAAATAGCAGCCTCTTCTTTTGAATGACAAAAATCTTTAGCTTCAGTTGCAGAGATATTTGGATAGACTGCAATGATGAAAGCTGTTCAAGCTGTTCACAGAAGAGCAGCATCTTATGAGCAGCTGAATTGTGAGCATACTTCTACAGGTTTGTAAAATCGAGGGAAGGTTAAACCTTTTCTGAGCGTGGCTGACACATTAATTTTACTGCTGTCGATGGCGCAGTATACCATCTTTACTCTGCTTCATGTATCATGACTTGCTTATCTTTATTTCAAGGAATCTATAAGCATTATCTGTATGTCTTTGATCTGCATCATGCACTTCAGGAATGTACCCCGGCACAATCGGCTATTCTGGACTTACTGGCTGTGCCTTGACTGGAAGCCTCAGCACCACCACTCAATACGGTCCTAAGTTTGGAAAAGGGGACGTGAGTGCATTCGACTTTCCTGAATTCTTAGATCTGTAGCAGTCTAAAATCAAGTATGCATGGACATTTCCATCATGCAAATGTTTGAAATTACATGTTACCTAGCATAGTGGCACAATGATCAAATACTTGCCCATCTTATCTTGCTGTATATCACTAGAAATAGAATCATTTTACGCGATTTCCCCTTCTTTGGTCATGCCATTAAATCTGTCTTGCTTTCATGCAGACCATTGGACTTATATACAATCCAGCCTTTGCCACGGTAAGCTTTTGTTCATCACTATGTTCTGCATTTCTTTAAAAACAAGGATGTGCATTGAAATAAGAGTGAACACGCTGTTTTGTCCGAACAGTTTTTTTATTCATTCTTCAAATATGTATTTATGTTCTGACAGGTATCATACACTCGTAATGGCCAACACCTTGGAACTGCTGGCCAGGAAATTACCCCAGGCAACCAAGTGTTCATGATTGGCTTTGGCAGCCCCGGTATCAAGGTACAGGATTTTGCATTGTCTTTTGTGTTTATTGGTGCTTTTTTTGATAAGCCTCTTGTGACTCACAAAGAGCTGCTTGATACCAGATACATCATGGCTGATGTACAGCCTTTGTTATTTTGCTGGCTCACTCTTTACGTGCAAGCATGGATGCAGGTGGCAGTGAACATCTCAGATGACACAGGCGAACCCTGGCAAATCAACATGGATGAGTGTGTGATGGTAAGCAAACGTTGCCCAATGCTGGGTATTCACAGCTTGGGCTTTTGCTTTCGTGGAACCTACTAGTGGCATATGCTCGTACAACTGAATCACAAGGAAAAGTATTCTGAGGACTAGCTCGTGCGTATAAAATAGCAAAGAAGGGAAGTTGTATACATGTCCTTCATGGGCCCTCTCACGGTGACAATCTCACACATTTTTGGCGCAAGCCCTTGGCTATGCCACTAGTAGCTTCCAGCTCAACTCTGGCATATGTAGAGTTTTTGTGCATCTCACCTGCAATGGCCTGCTTGCTAAGTGCCATGTGGCTCCTTTTAATGAAATGAGCCGTCTTAAGACGGATGCAGTAGTAACAGCTAGCAAGAACTCTTGACAGGCTACGCTACCGGGTGTGCACCTTGTGATGCCCTCAATGCTGGTTATGACTTTGTGCTGTTGCAATTGTCAGGCTTTTGCAAACATTGAACTTGCAGGAGGAAGAACAGCGCCAGAATCCCGGAAAAAATAACTACCCCTGGTATGTGGAGGCTGCACGTCAATTTTGCAGGCAGTGTGCAACATGTGCATCCTAGTAAGCCTGTGCATAGGCATTTCAAGGTGAGAATGTGTGTGCACGCAAACCCTTTGGATAGTTCTTGTTCGTTCCAGCGTCCTATTTCATGCGTCCACGCATGCTTCCACCCCAATGAATATGGATTTGCTTGCCAGGAAAATCAAAGACAAGGTTGCACCTCTCCATCTGGCAGCTTTCTCCAGGTGAGGTTCGTGAGCCAGATTTGATTACACCATTAGACTCTTGTGCTGCATGTTTTGACTTTGTCCCCGTACCCACTTGTCCCACGAGCTTGGCCCTGTCCTGGCCTACTTGGCACCAGCAAATGCGCACTGAGCCGCTGCTTGATGCAAATACAAGGTCAAGTTGTGCATAGCTGAGTAAAAATTGTATATGTTCCAAGGACACACCAGATTACATTTGCATTGGGATTGGTATAAAGCGCTATATGAGGCAGTTTTAAAGCACTAAATAGCACTACAAGCACTATATTTTGCTATAATTCAGCAGCTACATCTGCCATTTCGGCATCATAATTGAGGTCAAAGGAGGTACAGTACCCCGTAAAATGCCCCCAAGCAAAAAGTGAAAATTCAAAAATTAATATAGTCGTGGCTGGGGGGCCCCTAGCAACCAGTTTAGCCCTGTATCTGGCACTTAAGTGCAAGTTTTATATGTAAGGCTCGTCTCCATGAATGGGCCCGAGCAATTTTTTAATAATCCTATCACGGGGGCCCAAGGCCGAATTTTTGAGTATCAATTTTGGCGCGCTCTATGTCTGAAACTTTTATTGCCCTATCTAGCGCTATAAGCAAACGCTGATCCCTACACATGCATGTTCAGGCCTTCCTGGACGAAAAGTGTGGGAAATTTTCTTTGTCCAGGCTTACACCATGATGACGTATAGATAGTCAAGCATAATGCCTACTACAAGCCAGGTTGCTCACATTTACTCTTCTTTGTTGGAATCAATGGCTTGCTTGAGAAATACCCTGATTTAATCTATGAGCCTCAGGTGCATTCTTCATGTGTGCAAATACAGAGTTCAGTTTTTGCACAACAGCTGAACCATCACATTTGCCCTTGAGTAGACAGCTATGTCTGAAGCAAATGCAAATTCTGTATGGAAAACACATGCGAGAATTTTGTAAGAAGTGCAGAAGATGGTCTGAGAGGCCACATCCAGTGCCTGAATGGCTCGTTCCAAATTAATCAAACTACGTGCACTCATTAATCTGCCTTTCTTTTTGCGTAGGAGCTATGAGACATTGGACTTGCTTCTCTCCCTAGGAGCAGTGGTTAATCAAAAGGATGTGGACGGTTGGACTGCACTTCATTACTCGGCTCTCGTTGGTAAGTCCAAGAGCACAAGGCGCCAGTGCTTTGGTTCTATGCTCACAAATTGCACCAGGCGCTAAGGGAAATGTTTCTGCTGCACTTGCTGCCTGCAGGTTGGGTCGAGGGCACTGAGCTGCTGCTGAAGTATAATGCCAATCCCAATGCAGTGTCTGATTACGACTCCACGCCCATCCTCTTTGCCATCAAGAAGAGCCACGCTGGTGTGGCACAGGTCCTGCTGAATTCAGGGGCTGAGCCCAAGACCGGGAAGAATGAAACTGACAAAAATAGCAGGACCCTTCTCATGTGGTAGGTCCAAGTCCTTGCTGTGGACTTGTGCTAAATGGTATGATCAAAGTCCGAACTGGTTGATTTTTAAAGACATTTTTTTGGAATTCACCTGCCTTTTGCCACAATTTCACCCTCGTTGACAGTGCGGCACAAACTGGGAGTTCGGCAATTATTGAAATGCTGCTGGAGAGGGACGTCTCAATAAAGGTCCGCTTAGATTGTAAAAAGTAAGACAATTACACCTGTATTGGCAAGTCCTGCTCCTTGTGAGAATAGCAAAAGAAGCATCGGAAGCTGATCAACCTTTTATGCTTATTATGTTTCTGCCAGCAATGCACTTGGGAAATTAGTTAATTGGCAGGCTTATGAGCGGGGTTTGTCTAGACTTGCTCCCTCCGTTCTTTCAACAGGTCAAGAGCTTAAGCCCACTAGTGACTGACCCTTCTACTTCTGAAGTTTGTTTTGACAGCTTTCTTGCAATCGCAATAAACCGCTTTGCATTCATGCTTTTTTCACATGTTGCTTGTTTTCTGTTGCCCTGAACTTTGCTCTTCAGGCCAGAGACAAACTGGGAAAGACGGCTCTGCAATGTAAGGCAAAATCTGACTTAGGGCCTGAGTCGTCACTTCCTTATCCCAGGGTTGGGTTATATGTCCATTTGCCCAGACTTATTTGCATAAGATGCAAACAATGCCTGTAATTAGGACGAATTTGTCCGCAGTCTGGGTAGAAGGGGCCTGGGTGCAAGGACTGCAAGCATATCTCTGTAGCTGGTGCTGCCCGCATTCCTGCACACAACCCCCTGCTTGTGGGGTATGAAAATTACACAGCGGATGAGATAGTCCTGCAGCCCATCCTGTATGAGATGAGGGTCATCAATGCTCAGGGGTAGGCAGCAGGGGCAGCAGAGCAGCGCCAGCTAGGCATCATTTGTACAGCAACAATTGCGAGGACATCTTAGCTTTAAACTAAGGCACCTGCAAAGATGCAGCAAAATACTTGCAATTGCAGTTAGTAGTAGTGAGCAAGGCTGAACAACACAGGAAATGCCGGGGGGCCAGGTTACGCATTGGGACTCTAAGGGCTTTCCAATGTGCAAAGATTCAGATTTTTTTGCAACGCGTACAACGCGATAAAATTTACATGACCCATCTCAACCTTATCCCATAACTGCACATGCATGCAAAGCACAACTGCATTTGATGTGCGGACTGCTTAAGGACAGAATGGACTGTGCCGCAATGTCTTAAATTGCAGATGCCTGTAATGAAAAGGTGGTCACCTATCTAGAGAATGCATTGAACCAGATGCAGACATACCGCGGCACTTTTGAGGTTGGTAAAGCCCGCCTGTAGAGAAGGCCGTCTTTTTAATTTTGCATGTACAGTTGCATGCATGATGGTGGATATATTTGAAAGAGATTATCATTGGGACAATCACTGGGCCTGTACATTTCATAGCTAAAGTAGAGCATGATAAGTCTGTCAAGGCAGTCAAAAGAAACTGCTCTTTTGCATTGCATATATCACACCTTTGCTTGCAAGTTTATGCTGCATAAACATGTGCTTACTTGGCATTTGAGGTGTGCATTTCTTCAACCACAGAAGTTGCTGTACATGCGTGCATTCAGGTCAGCAAGCAACAGGAGGTGAAAGAGGGTGCTGAGGGCAAGGTAGGTGCAAGCATACTTTTTGGCACTTTAAATTGTGAATCACTTACAGATGAGGTGTGTGCACTGTAGTGGATCATGCAATATCTCTGCCTGCAAGCTCTGTATAAACACATTACTCTCAAAAGCAGTGCTGGACATGGAAACTGCCTGTACCCTTTCTGAGTCCATTTTTCAATCATAATTGGCTTCCTGCTTTCATCTTAACCTGTCTCACAGGTCATTTTGGCAAAACACATTGCAAGGTAAGCAGGACATGTGCATTTTAAGATGGCCTACATGTGAAGCAAATGCAAGTCTTTGGAGTGAGTTGTACAGCCACTTCCTGAATCCTGCTCATACTTGAAAATTACTCAGCTTACATACATGACTTTAGCTCTCTGAGCAGAATTCTTATCCATATCAGCCCCAGTCCCCATTTCAGCATTTTGAGCAAGTTACTGTTACAGGGTGGGAGATCACGTTGTATGTAAAAGAGTGGGTAGCTGACTCGCCGTGGCTCAAAAAGACAAGCCTCTACAATCCTCTTTGCCAGAGGTTTTGAAGCCTTGGGGATCCTTTTTCACTAGAACAGCGCCTGGGCATGCTCCAAAATTTTCAATTTATCTGATAAATTTCATAGTCAATATTAAATCAAAACATGCCCATACGTATTAATGAGATGAGTGGGATACAAACATGGCAGACGTGGGGGACAGGTGCCTTGGTTTGTGGAGGTGTGCTGGGCAGGATGAAGTGATGGCAGATGCAGTCTTTGAAACATGAGAAATCATGAGGGCAATGGGAGGATTGGTGGTGGCAATGCATGAGTGCGGTGCTTGTCACTGAGTCAGATGCAAACCCATCCTGTGCAAAATACAGTACAAACTGTGCAAGCAGTTGCTCAGCCCATCCAACCCCTCTGTGCTTGCAAGACACATCTGTAAAGCTTAGTGCCCAAGGAGCATCACTTGGGAGTGAGAGAGGGTCGGGTCCCCAAAGAGCAGCAGCATCAAGCAGCAGCAGCAACGGGCAGACAGGAGGCAGTAGCAACGGCATAGGCTTCAAATGCCAGTCAACGCTGCAGCCAGGTCAGCTGCAGATTGTGGAGTTGGCAGGAGGCGCGGGCCCTGCTCTCAGAGAGGGGCTCAGGTGAGAGAGGAGGCTGGCACATGTGCAGGAATGGAACTCATGTACGTACATGTGCATGTGTGTGTTTGCTTGTTAATGTGTGTATTTAAATAAATGAAAGGGGTGTATGTGCATCTTTAGCAAGTGGCTATTGCCTGTGTGGGCTCCGTGCGCACAAGTTGTGTGTTGTGCTGTGTATGTAGGCGTGCCAAGCTGACGCCCTTTGAGAAGAGTTTGAGTGAGCTGGCCACTTAGCTCCTCCCCAAAAGAAGATGGCAGCTTGCCAACCATCATTGAGCATGTCAACTTGGGGGCTGATGAGCAGCAAGCTTCGATGCAGGCTCACTCTGGAGCATGCACGGAAGCCAATTTCCGTGCATTGTGACAGCAGGCAGTGCAGCAAGAGTGCAGAGGCAGACCTGGCAAGCAGCCTGCAGCTCTTTGAGGAGGACAACCAGTAAGCAGCGTGAACAAAATGCTCAAGATTAGACTGAACAGCAATGTGTAGTGAGGTAGCTTGAGAGACGGGCAGCCAGGGGTGCAGGCAGACCAGCTGCTTGGGTTTCTCCTGACTCATTCCGGCCTCCAGGAGGGCCGGTCCATCTTAAATGTTATTTTTATATTATCAAACTTTGGAAAAGGATCAGGGCGTTTGGGTTTGTCTGTGAAAAGCAGCTTTCTGACAACAATGCACCACCAAGGCCTTTTCCATGTAGCCCAAGGCTCTGTAGAGCCTCAAAGGTCCTCTTTGAGATTTGGAGACGCCCTAATTATCAATCCTTACTTATGTATGAGGATAATTTTTTTGCCATGTCACGCTTTGATTGAAGAATAAAAAAGATAATTTACTTGTGTGCTGCTGTGTGCAGTGGCAATGCAGTAGCGATAAAGTTCAATCGGACCAAGGAGGCCAGAGATTTCGCTTTTCAGGCACGATGACTTTTTTTGTCTGAGCCCATGCGCACATTGGTCTTTGTGTTGGATGTATGAAAACTGATGGAATTCAATTGATGAAGCATGCTCTGCTTATGTGTTCTGCTGGGATCACATCTGCTGCTGCAGAGCATGCTATTTCTTCATGCATACCAAGCAGGTAGCGTGTTCTCTAAACAAACGAGACCAATGCAAGATTCTCATTGCAGAGAAATTATGTCTTGCCACCATATGGGTTTGCTTGTCAACGTAGGTCTTGCAGAGGGTTGCTTGTCAACGTAGGTCTTGCATGGGTTTGCTTGTCAACGTAGGTCTTGCATGGGTTGTCAACGTAGGTTTTGCATGGGTTTGCTTGTCAACGTAGGTCTTGCATGGGTTGTCAACGTAGGTTTTGCATGGGTTTGCTTGTCAACGTAGGTCTTGCAGAGCTTGGTCTCTTTCGGCAACGTCATTGCCACCATACCCAGGGACCTACCAACTGAGGAAGTGAGTAGATGCAAGATGCTCCTGCTCTAGCCCAACTTTCAGTAAATTTGGTTGGAAGGGAACTGGTGTTAGTCTGTAACACACACCTTTGGCTCAAAATAAATGGCAGCGCTCTAAACATTACCTAAGTGGAAAGCTTTAAGACGCCTGAACCAGGATACAAGAATTAAAGTTACATGATGAATTGGTTAATTTTTTGAGTGTGTTTGACCCAATTTTAAGGGGGCATGCTCACCACAAGAGTGCCCTTTGACTTTTCACCATGAATTCGTTCGTATGAATGAATGCCTGTGTTCACCACTTGTGAAGAAGTATTTTTTGTTGAAACCAGTGCCGATAAGGAGGGCACAGTTTCTTTTGCCACAGTGTGAAGCCTGGCTACCACAGCCACTGATTGGCACAAACCCGGCCCCCTAGACCACAAAATTATCATGTGGTTTCAATTTCATGGTAGCCCTGTCCCTAAAGCATTGGTCATTCTTGGCCTTTTCACACCCCGGATATTCGAATTAAGGGAATGTTCTTGCTGTCCGTTCTTTAGCCTAAGGATGCTGGACAATCAGAGCAGCTCAATGTTCCTTGGGTCTTGGGGTGGTAGGTGGATGTGCTTAGTTGTAACAAAACTCCAGAAATGCAGGGGATAAGCTGAAGCTGAATTGGCAGGCAACCGAACAGGGAATTCACCAGGTTGCCTGGTACACATATCTGGGTGTTATTGATGTATTCAAAGGATAAACATTTTCTGCTTTGTCACTCTGTTAAGTTTTGCTGAGGATAACTATTTAAAAAGGAGAAGGCTTTACTTCGGTTCGCTTGTGCAATACAATGCACATGCCAGCAGGCTCTTTGCGGGCCAGTTTTGTGCATGAAGCAGGTTTGTGTAGCAATCTATTTTTTATTTGACTACCAAAGTTTCATTTCAAAATACCTTGATTCCTACTTTGGTATTTAAGGAATGTCATGTCGCTTGACTCATGTGCATTCATGTGATAATATATAAGCATACTTTTACCCTTGAGAAAAATTATTATGACCAAGAATCGATAATGATAGGAATATTATGCCAATAGTTTACGGGTTGATATGATTACTGTAATGCTTGATATGATTACTGTACTGCTCTTTGGCTTTTGCAAGGAGATAAGGAGATGAAGAATCATTGGAGGTCTGCGCTAAAAAAACCTTTTGGAATTAAGTTTTGAAGGGTCTTGTGGAGCATTAGGGTTTGATTCAGGGCCAAGCCCGTGTCCAATTATTGAGACCCACACTCCTAAGGGGCAAGGTACGCTATTTGACATGGGTTGCACAAAGTGGATGCATTTCTGATGAAGGTTGCACAAAGTGGATTCTGATGAAGGTTGACGCTATTTGACATGGGTTGCACAAAGTGGAAGTGTTCAGAGACTGATGGGCAGCCCAGGGAGGTTCAGTTTGATCCTGGTATCGCTCGCCATGTTGGGGAGCATGAGAAGCAGCTAGCGGTAGTCACTGCAAGCCAGCCCCCTCCCCCTAGTTTGGACAGGGGGAGGGGCAGGAGGTGGGCCCACGAAGGTGTCCTTGGAGTCACAGGAGGTCACATCTGAAGTAGACACAGATATGCTAGAGTAGAGGCTGCTACAATTCTGGCAGAGAGTGCTAAATTGAGAAGCTTACGTAAATATAATGTTTGGAAATTCCTTGCAGACGCTTACAAAATTGCGGGAAAATTGATGAACTTATTTGTGGACGTTGTGTATAGGACAGTAATACTATTCTTTAATAACCACATGAAGTAATTTCACAGTACTCATTAATGTATCAAGGATATCTGGGTGTTGATGGCTACGCTTGTAGGTCATGTTTGATGACCACAGCAGATACCCAGGGTTTCCATACGTGTTTGTCATGGAAGGAGGTGTTGAGGTGAGTGCAGGACTCCAATTTAAAGTCGAAGGTGGTGTAGTGGCAGCCCTATTTCTGCGTCTGTTCTTCAGGAGTATAGCCAGCACAAAAGTGGTTCATTGGCATGAAACCTGCGGCACCGCCCCTGTTGTTGGCTGCTACTGAGTTTCCTTGCCGCCATCTGTGCTGCAATAACCCTATGACCTGATGAACTGTGAGTGACAGCTTTTGAAGCACCACAAATTTACAACGTTTCTGATTGCTTAAGGGCAGTAGCTTGCAGGTTTATACTTAATACACGAAAGTGCCAATTGTATGAGACTTAAGGCTTATAGGCTTGCAATAGTGTGCTACAACATGTACGCCGTCTTTTTTTGAGCAGCATTTGTAGGCTTTGGAATGATTGCCTGCTGCGTTTGGGAGGATTTTCTGTGAGATCTGCAGGATGGATATGACAAGCTGGCGTTCAGGCAAGCAGCTGGTCTGCCTGCATTCTCTAGCTACTAGCATTGCACTTCTCAGTCAACGTACATTGGGCTTGGTGGATTACTCATGCATTTTTGGCAATGCTCACAGGACTTAGTGGAGTCCATGCAAAAGTCAGGCGCGGCACCGATGCCAGAAAATCAGATCCGTTACATCTTTGAGTGTGTGTCTACGGCTGTCCACGTCCTCCACAAGCATGTTGTAAGTGGCTAAACCCCAGCAAATGTGCTTGCACCACCTTGCCTCCGAATCTATTCTGTTGGCAAATTGCCCTGTCATTTGCACCTGACTCAGATTCTGTTCTCCAACCAGCAAATTTCTCTCAGCGCTTACTCTCACTAGCTTCATTTAGCATTGCTTTGTGCTCCCAATTGACAGTCCCTACCACTGGGGTCGCCAAAATTAGACGTCACAGGTTGACTAGACTATCTTGCCACCAACCAAACTGCTCCGTTGCCCAACCATGAAAACTTCTCGTGAGCAGTCAGTCTGTGTAGTAATTTGAGGCTCTGTACGCATTGCTGGCAACAGTGGCGTAGTTAGGCACCATTTTGGCAGGCACAAAAGTGTTTCCTACACATTTTGCTATTGCTCGCTCTTAAGCAATCAAGCTGTAAGTGTTCAGTGGTATGGGGTAGGTGGTGGCTGTTCAGTGGGGTTTAGAGGAAGGGGGCAATTTACTGAATGTTTAAGGACACATCATTCACATGCCAATTGGTGATGAGTCCGCACTCCATCACCCATCAGCAAAAGAACTTGCCACCTGGTAAAAGGAAAGCTGAGTCTGAGATGAAAGTTCAACCTTTCAAGAAAATATGTTACCTACAAAGGAGGGGGATCCATTGGAAGAATAGGCTAATTTACAGCTGTGAGCTGTGTGATGTAGGCGCTTGCATTGGCCTACATGCCTAAAACCGCAGAAATTTGAAAGGTTTCACACATTGAACAGATTCAGTGTAGTCTTCCTGATCCTTATTTTTATGAAATCCTAATCTTTTAGTGTTTTGATCCATTTCTTCATTTCATTCACGAACAGATAGCCTTGTATATGCATTCAACATGCTTTTATCTATTTGTGATTTTTTCAGGGCAGAGTCCACCATGACTTGAAGTGAGTGAGCCCAATGGGACTACAAGCATGGAGGTCTACATTTTTTCACTGCTCAGAGTTCAAGAGAAGTGGTCAAGGACAGTCACCTGATCACACACACACGCACACGCACGCACGCACACACACACGTACACGCACACACACACACAC
>LFIK01001189.1_pt1 | contig 20366 bp, 18 predicted proteins | sample 643401 | NCBI WGS metagenome assembly LFIK01 (sample SAMN03777447, study PRJNA286221) | soda lake metagenome | biome: soda lake; feature: Kulunda steppe; material: water; isolation source: sample T5-Br brine of Lake Tanatar-5 | place: Russia: Kulunda steppe | collected 2010-07
CGCCTGCGTGTCGTCAAACTGTAACGCAAGCGCGCCATACCCCCGAACAGTCGACGGCGCAAACGCCGATGCGACGACCTTCGGAACCCGATCCGATATTCATCTGGGGAGATGATCCATGAAATCGGAACTCTACGGCGCGTGTCTTGCTGCCACGACCGCGCTGACGCCCGCGATGGCGCAGGCCGAGGTGACCATCAACTGGTGGCACGCGCTGGGCGGCGAGCTGGGCGAGCTGCTCGAAGACGTGGCCGAGGCCTTCAACGACAGCCAGGACGACTTCCGCGTGGGGAATGTCCCGTTCGATGTTGAACTTCGCGGAGTGAAGGGTGGCGTTGCTCTCTCTGAGCCGTAGGCTCGGGGTGTTCAAATGACAAAGCGCTGGCGACCCCGGGAGGACTCGAACCCCCAACCTGCCGATTAGAAGTCGGCTGCTCTATCCGGTTGAGCTACGGGGCCGGATGCGGTGTTCATAGCGGCGACGTGGCCGGGTGCGCAACGGGTTTTGACGGCGCGGCGCGTGCGCGGCGCGGCGGATCGGCGGTATTCGGCTTTGACATTGCCCCGGCGCAGCGGTGAAATGCCCCCCCACCCGGAGGCTCCCGCTTGGCGTTTCGTTTCGTTCACACCGCCGATCTGCATCTGGACTCGCCGCTGCGATCGCTCGCGCTGCGCGACCCCGAGCTTGCGGCGCTGGTGGCGGGGGCTTCGCGGCAAGTGCTGGGGCGGATCGTCGATCTGTGCCTCGCTGAAGCCGTGGATGCGCTGATCATCGCAGGCGATCTCTATGACGGGGACGCGACCTCGATGAAGACCGCACGGTTCCTGGCCGATCAGCTGGGCCGGCTGGACGCAGCGGGCGTCCGCGTCTTCATCATCCGCGGCAACCACGACGCAGCATCGCGGATCACGCGCGAGCTGACCCTGCCCGACGCCGTGCATGTGTTCGGCGCGCGCGCGGGCGTCGTCACGCTCGACCGTCCCGGCCAGCGGGTCGCGCTGCACGGGCTCAGTTTTCGCGACCGCCACGCGCCCGACAGCCTGCTGCCACGCTTCGGCGCACCGCTGCCGGATGCGGTGAATATCGGCATCCTGCACAGCTCGCTCGGCGGGGCCGAAGGGCACGACGTCTACGCCCCCGTGCGCCTGTCCGAACTGCGCGGCACCGGCTTCGACTACTGGGCGCTGGGCCATATCCACCGCCGCGCGGTGCATGAGGGCCGGCCCCTGGTGGTGATGCCCGGCATTCCGCAGGGCCGCGACATGGGCGAGGCGGGCGAGACCTCGGTCACGCTGGTGACCGTGGCCGATGACGGCACGTGCAGCCACGAGGCGCGGCCGCTGGCGGTGGTGGAGTTCGCGCGCTGCACGGTGGACCTGCGCCGCGCCGAGGGCTGGCGCGATGCGCTCGAGCGGCTGCGCGCGGCGATGTCGGCGGCGCGCGCGCCGGTGCGCGCCGACCATCTGGTGCTGCGGCTGTCGCTGATGGCCACGGGCGCGCTCTGGGCGCGGCTGAGCCGCGATGCCGATCTTCTGACGACCGAGGCCGCGCGCATTGGCGCCGCAGTCGGCAACACGTGGATCGACCGCGTGGTGCTCGACGGCGCCGCGCCCGCGCCCTCGGGCGGCGCGCTGGGGGAACTCTCGCGGATCGCGGCGGCCGATGTGCTGGCCTCGCCCGCCTTCGCCGCCGAGGCCGAGGCGCTGCGCGCCGCGCTCCAGCGCGCGCTGCCGGTCGACTGCCGCAACGCGTTCGACATGCTCGAGCCCGACCTTGCGCCCCGCGGCGTGGCCGAGGTGCTGGCCCGCCTGACCCCCGAGGGGCCCGAGGGCTGATGCGCATCGACCGCCTTGGCCTCGTCCGCTACGGCCATTTCACCGACGCGTGGCTGGAATTGCCGTGCCCCGCCGCCGACGGCGCCGACCTGCACATCGTCTACGGCCCGAACGAGGCCGGCAAGTCCACGCTCATGTCGGGGTGGCTGGACCTGCTCTACGGCATCCACGCACAAAGCCCCTATGCCTTCGTGCACGACTACGCCGCGATGCGGATCGAGGCCGCGCTGTCCCCGCCGGAAGGGGCGCCCCTGCACGTCGCGCGCATCAAGGGCCGCGCCGGCACGCTGCGCGACGGCGCCGACCAGCCGCTGCCCGATGCCGCGCTGGCGCCGCTCATGGCGGGGCTCGACCGAAGCGATTACACGGCGATGTTCTCGCTCGACGATGATACGCTCGAGGCCGGCGGCGACAGCATCCTGGCCAGCCGCGGCGATCTGGGGCGGTTGCTGTTTCAGGCCAGCGCCGGGCTCGCCGAGCTGGGCGCCGAGCTCGACAGCCTGCGCGCGGAGCTGGGCGCGTTCTTCGCCCCCGGCAGCCGCAGATCGCGTCTGGCCGAACACAAGCGCGCGCTCGACGCGCTGGCCGAGGAACGCCGCGCGCAGGATGTTCAGGTCGGCGCGTGGCAGACCCGCCAGCAGGCGCGCGATGCCGCGCAGGCGGATTACGACCGCGCCCGCGCGAGCCTGGAAGAGACCCGCACCACGCTCGAAACCCTGCGCCGCCAGCACGCCGCGCTCGCCCCGCTCGACCGGATGCGGCGCGACCGGGCGGCGCTGGCGGAGCTGCCCCGCCTCGACCCCGCACTGCCCGAGGGGTGGCCCGCGCAGCTCGACACGCTGCGCGAGGAGGCGGCGAGGCTTTCGGAATTGCGGCCAGCCGCGACTGACGCGCTGGCCAGCCTGCGACGCCGCGCCGAAGCGCTGATCCCCGACCCGGCGGCGGCGGATCGCGAAGCGGTGACCGAACGGATGGACCAGCGCCTTGGCGTCTGGCTTCAGCAGCAGGAGGACCTGCCCAACCGTCGCCTTGAGCTGGGCGCGCTTCAGGCGCGCATCGACGATCTGCGCCGCGTGCTGGGCGCCCCGGACACCGACCCCGCCACGCTGGTGATCCCCGCGCAGACCGAAGGCGCGCTGCGCGCCGCGATCCAGGCCCGCGCCACGCTCGACCGCGCCGCGACCGATGCAAGGGCCGAGGCCCGCGACGCCCGCATCGCCGCCGAAGAGGCCCGCGCCGCCGCAGCCGACGGGCCACCCGCCGCGCCCGCGCAGGCGGTTGCGGTGCTGGCCGCGCTGCTGCCCGATCTGCGCGCCGCCGACCCCGCCGGCGCCGAGGCCCGCGCCCGCGCCACCGCCGAGACCGCCGCCCGCGCGCTGGCCGCCGCGATGGCCGCGCTTTCGCCGTGGCAGGGCGATGCCGACGCGCTCGCCGCGCTGGTCCCGCCCGATCCCGAGACGCTGCGCGGCTGGGACGCCGACCTCGCGCGGCTGGAAGACGACCGCCGCGCGGCGCAGGCCGAAGCGCACCGCCTGCGCGATGCGATCGCCACCCGCGAGGCCGAGCTGGCGGCGGCGCACCCCGACGACCTGAGCGCGCGCGCCCGCACCGCGCGCGCCGAGCGCGATGCGGCGTGGCGGACGCACCGCGCCGCGCTGGACGCGGCCAGCGCCGACACCTTCGCAGCCGCAATGGCCGCCGATGACGCGCTCACCGACGCCCGGCTGGCCGGCGCCGAGGCACAGGCGCGCGCGGGCGAACTGCGCAGCGCCCAGGCGCGCGACGTGGCGGCGCTGGAGCAGGCAACCGAGCGCCTGGCGCGGATCGCGGACGCCACCGCGCAGCTGCAAGCCGAGATCACCGCCGCCGCCGCGCCGATCTGGCCGGGGCGCGACGCCTCGGTTCCACCGGCGGCGCTGCTGCGCTGGTGCGAGCGCCGCGCCGACGCGCTGGCCCGCGCGCAGGAGGCCGCCGAGGCCGCCGCCGCGCACAGCGCCGCCCGCGCCGCGCGCGCGGATGCCGAGGCGCGGCTTGCCCAGGCGCTCATTGAGGCCGGGCAGGCAAGCGCGGGCAGTCTGGCGCAGGACATGGCGCGCGCGCAGGCGCTGCTGGACGGGGCCGCGCGCGCCGACGCGCTGGCCCGCGCCGCGCAGACCGCCGCCCGCGCGCAGGCCCGCCGCGACGCGCAGCTGCGCGAGGCCGAGGCCGCGCTCGAGGGTTGGCGCGCCGCGTGGCACGCGCTCTGCGCCGCACAGTGGTTCGGCGCCGACCCTGCGCCCGACCCTGCGCCCGACCCTGCGCCCGACCCTGCGCCCGACCCTGCGCCCGACCCTGCGCAGGTCGAGGAGATCCTGTCGCGGCTGGGCGCGCTGGCCCCGCTGCTGGCCGAGGCGCGCGGGCTCGAAGACCGAATCGCCAAGATGGCCCGCGACAGCGCCGCCTTCACCGCCGATCTGCACGCGCTGGCCGCCGAGCTGGACGAGGACCCCACCGACACCGACCCGCCCGCGCTCTGGCACCGGCTGCGCGCGCGCATCCGCACCGCAGCCGAGACCAAGCGCGCGCGCGCAGACCTCGCGCAGCAGCTGGCGCGCGCGCAGCACGACAGCGCCGCGCTCGACGCCCGCGCCGACCGGCTGGACGCGGCGCTGGCGCCGATGCGCGCGCGGCTGGGGGCCGACACGCTGGATGACCTTGCGCAACGCCTCGCCGCGCAGGCCCGCGCGCGCGATCTGGCGCAGCGCGCCGAGGACGCCGAGGCCGAGCTTGCCGCCGCGCTGGGCGCGCCTGCCGACATCGACGCGGCCATCGCCGCGCTCGATGCGCTGGACCGCGATGCGCTGGCCGCGCGGATCGACACGCTGGCCGCCACCGCCCGCGCGCAGGAGGCGGCGGTCAGCGAAAGCTACGCGCAGCTGGTCCAGGCGCAGGCCGCGCTTGATGCGGTGGGCGGCGACGACGCCGCCGCACGGCTGGAGGAACGCCGCCGCACGCTGCTGCTGCAGATCGAGGCCGAAGCGCGCGACTGGCTGCGGCTGAGCCTTGGCGCGCGCGCGGTCGAGGCGGCGCTGATGCGCCACCGTGACCAGCACCGCTCGACCATGCTGGCCGAGGCCGCGGCGGCGTTCCGCACCCTCACGCGCGGCGCCTATGCGGGGCTGACCACGCGCGCCAGCGGCGACGGCGAGGTGCTGATCGCGCAGACCGCCGCCGGGGCGGGCGTGGCGGTGCAGCGGCTGTCAAAGGGCACGCGGTTCCAGCTCTATCTGGCGCTGCGCATCGCCGGATATCACGAATTCGCCCGCGCCCGCGCGCCGGTCCCGTTTCTGGCTGACGACATCATGGAGACCTTCGATGACGCCCGCGCCGAAGCCGCCTTCGGGCTGCTGGCCGGGATGGCGCGGCGCGGGCAGGTGATCTATCTGACGCATCACGCGCATCTGTGCGACATTGCGCGCCGCGCCTGCCCGGGCGTGGCGGTGCACGATCTGAGCGCGCTCAGCCCGCGCGGATGATCTCCAGAAACGCCGCGCCGAAACGCTCGACCCGCGCGGGGTTCATGCCGGGCAGGCGCGCAAGCTCGGCCTCCGAGCGCGGGCGGGCCTCGGCGATTTTCGCCAGCGTCCCCTGGCTGCAACTCAGCAGCTTGCCCGTCCCGTCCGGCCCGCGCGCAAGGTCCTGCTGCGCCGCGGCCAGCCGGTCGAACAGCGTCCCGGCCTCGCCCCCCGCGAGCTTGCGCCGCGCGGGGTGCATGGCGGGCGGCGCGCTGCCAGCGATGACTTCAAGGAAGATCGCGCCGTAGCGTTCCAGCTTCGCCGCGCCGACGCCGGGGATGCGCGCCATCTCGTCCAGCGTTTCGGGCCGGGCGCTGGCCATGGCGATCAGCGTGCGGTCGGTGAAGATGATGTAGGCCGGCGCGCGCGCCTCCTCGGCCAGCGCGCGACGACGGGCCTTGAGCGCGGCGAGCAGCGGCTCGTCTTCCTCGTCCACCATCGCCTGCGGGGCGGGGCGGTCGCGCGCGGCGGTCACGGTATCCTCGCGCAGGTGGATCTCGGCCTCGCCGCGCAGGATGGGGCGCGCGGCTTCGGTCATGCGCAACGCACCGTGGCGCGCGGGGTCGGGGCGGATCAGGTCGCGCCCCATCATCTGGCGAAACACCGCCTGCCAGCGCGCGCGCGGCAGGTCCTTGCCCACCGCGAATGTTGGCAGCCGGTCATGGCCGCGGTCGCGCACCTTGGGCGTGGCGGTGCCGGTCAGGATGTCGATCAGATGCCCCGCGCCGAAGCTTTCGCCCGTGCGCAGCACCGCCGAGAGCGCCTTGCGCACCGGGGTGGTGGCGTTGAACAGCCGCGCGGGCAGCGCGCACAGATCGCAATTGCCGCAGGGCGCGCTGTCCTCGCCGAAATAGCCCAGCAGGATCTGGCGGCGGCACGACGTGGCCTCGGCCAGCCCCAGCAGCGCGTTGAGCCGCCCGTGATCGGCGGATTTGCGGTCTTCGGGGGCGAGGCCCTCGTCGATCTGGGCGCGGCGCAGGCGGATATCGTCGGGGCCATAGAGGGTCAGCGCCTCGGCCGGGGCGCCGTCGCGGCCCGCGCGGCCGATCTCCTGATAATAGCTCTCGATCGATTTGGGCAGATCCGCCTGCAGCACCCAGCGGATATCGGGCTTGTCCACGCCCATGCCGAAGGCGACGGTGGCGACCACGATCAGCCCGTCCTCGCGCTGGAACAGCTCCTCGACCATGCGGCGCTCGGCGGGGTCCATGCCGCCGTGATACGACCGCGCGCTGTGGCCTGCATCCTCCAGCGCCTGCGCGAGGCTTTCGGTGCGCGCGCGCGTGGCGCAATAGACGATCCCCGACTGCCCGCGCCGCGCGGCGGCGAAGTCCAGAAGCTGCTGACGCGGCTTGTTCTTCAGCGCGAAGGCAAGCCGGATGTTGGGCCGGTCGAAGCCGCGCAGGAACACGCGCGGGGGGGCGCCGTCGAACAGCCGCGCGGCGATCTCGTCGCGGGTTTCGGCGTCGGCGGTGGCGGTGAAGGCCGCGAGCGGCACGTCCAGCGCGCGGCGCAAATCGCCGATGCGCAGATAGTCGGGGCGGAAGTCGTGGCCCCACTGGCTGACGCAATGCGCCTCGTCCACCGCGATCAGCGACGCCCCCCCGCGCCGCAGCAGCGACAGCGTCCCGGTGCCGGCCAGCCGCTCGGGGGCGATATAGAGCAGCTTGAGCGCGCGCCGGTCAAGCGCGGCGAACACCTCCTCGACCTCGGCCTCGGTGTTGCCCGAGGTCAGCGCGCCCGCGGCCACGCCCAGCTCCTGCAGCGCGCGCACCTGATCGCGCATCAGCGCGATCAAGGGCGAGATCACCACCGTCAGCCCGGATCGGCACAGCGCCGGAAGCTGGTAGCACAGCGACTTGCCGCCACCCGTGGGCATGATCGCCAGCGCGTTGTCGCCGCGCAGCACCGCGTCGATGATCTCGCGCTGGCCGGGGCGGAAGCTGTCGAACCCGAAGACGCGCGCCAGCACATCCTCGGGCGTGGTGTGGTCCGGGGCGGCGTCCATCGGCGCACGGGCCCTCAGATGAACATCGCGGCGTTGTTGATCAGGATGATGCGGATCGCGTAGACGATCAGCAACGCCACCAGCGGCGCCAGATCGATCCCGCCCAGATCGGGCAGGAACTGGCGAATGCGGGCATAGACGGGTTCCACCAGCCGGTTGAGCCCGTCCCAGATCGACGCGACCATCGGGCTGCCCAGGCTGAGCACCTGGAAATTGATCAGCCAGCTGAGGATGATATGTATGATGATGATGAACTGCGCGACGCTGAGCAGCATCAGCAGGATTTGCAGAAGCGAGGTCATGAACGGGTCTCCCTGCGGGGTATGACCCCGAGTTAAAGCGCGCCTTCGGCAAGGGCAACCGTTTCCCGGCCGGCGGGCCTCACCACCCTGACAGGAAAACGTGAAATGCTTGTTGTTCTTTCCCCCGCCAAGCGGCTGAACTGGGACGGGCCGGTGCCCGATGTCCCGCGCACCGCCCCGCGCTTCGCCGCCGACGCGGCGGAGTTGGCGGGACTTGCGGATGCGCAGGGCGCGGACGGGCTGCGCCGGTTGATGAGTATCTCGGACGCGCTGGCCAGGCTCAACGCCGAGCGTTTCGCCGCCTTCGCCCGCGACCCCGCCCCCGAGGCCACGCGTGCCGCGGTGTTCGGCTTCGACGGCGACACCTATGCGGGGCTCGAGGCGCGCACCCTGGACCCGGATGCGCTGGACTTCGCCGGGCGGCATCTGCGCATCCTGTCGGGGCTCTACGGGCTGCTGCGCCCCTTCGACGCGATCCAGCCGCACCGGCTGGAGATGGGCACGCGACTGGCGAACCCGCGCGGGCGCGCGCTCTACGACTGGTGGGGGCCGCGCATCGCCGAGGCGCTGAACGCCGACGCGGCCGAGGTCGGCGCGCAGGTGCTGGTGAACTGCGCCTCGGTGGAATACTTCCACGCGGTCGACGCGGACGCGCTGGCGCTGCGTGTGATCACCCCGGTGTTCCTCGAGGACCGTCCCGACGGACCCAAGGTGATCAGCTTCCACGCCAAGAAGGCACGCGGCGCGATGGCGCGCTTCATCCTGGAGCACCGGCTGACCGACCCGGAGGCACTGGCCGCGTTCGACGCCGGCGGCTACGCCCACGCGCCCGAGCTGTCCGCGCCCGGCCGCCCCGCCTTCGTCCGCTGAGCGGTTTCGGGCTTGTCAGCGCGGGCGGCCCGCGTAGGCTGCGCGCGAGTTGCAGACGGAGGACCCCATGCAGACCCCGATCGATACACGTCTCGCCGAGCTTGGCCTGACCCTGCCCGACGCCCCTGCCCCGGCGGCGAATTACGTCCCCTGGATGCGCTCGGGGGCGCTGGTGTTCATCTCGGGCCAGATCAGCGCCGGGCCGGGCGGGCTGATCACCGGCACGCTGGGCGCCGATCTGAGCGTCGAGGACGGGGCCGAGGCCGCGAAGCACTGCGCCCTGGCGCTGATCGCGCAGCTGCGCGCGGCGTGCGACGGCGACCTGTCGCGGCTGCGCCAGGTGGTCAAGCTGACGGGCTTCGTCAACTGCACGCCCGATTTCACCGACCAGCCGAAGGTGATCAACGGCGCCTCGGACCTGATGGTGGCGGTGTTCGGCGATGCCGGACACCACGCCCGCGCCGCCGTGGGCGCGCCCTCGCTGCCGCTCGGCGTGGCGGTCGAGGTCGAGGGCGTGTTCGAGATCGCCTGAGCCGTGAGCCTGCCCGCCGCCTTCCTGCACGCGCCGATCGCGCATCGCGGCCTGCATGACCCCGCCGCCGGGCGCGTGGAAAACAGCCTGTCGGCGGTCCGCGCGGCGATGGGTGCGGGCTACGGGATCGAGCTTGACCTGCAACTCTCGGCCGACGGGCAGGCGATGGTGTTCCATGACGCCACGCTCGACCGCCTGACCCAGGCGACCGGCCCGGTGCGCGCGCAGACGGCAGCGGCGCTGCGGCGGATGCGCTTGCGCGGCGGCGCGGACACGATCCCCACGCTGGCCGGGCTCTGCGATGCCGTGGCCGGGCGCGCGCCGCTGCTCATCGAACTGAAGGATCAGGGCGGCGCGCCGGGTCCGGGCGATGGCGCGCTCGAGGCCGCCACGGCGCAGGTGCTGGCCGGGTATGACGGGCCGGTCGCGGTGATGTCCTTCAATCCGCACATGATGGTGACGATGGCGGCATTGCTGCCACAGGTGCCGCGCGGGTTGGTGACATGGGCGGTCGACGGCCCCGAAGCCGTCGCGCTGCCTGCCGACGCGCGCGCCGCGCTGCGCGACATGGCGCTTTATGACGCGGCGGGGGCGTGCTTCGTCTCGCACGATGCCCGCGATCTGGACAGCCCGGCGCTGGCGCGCATCCGCGCGCGCGGCGGCGCGGTGCTGTGCTGGACCGTCACGTCGCCCGAGGCCGAGGCCCGCGCCCGGCGGGTGGCGGACAACATCACCTTCGAGGGCTACCTGCCCGAAATCGCGCCGCAGCGGCTCAGGGCGCGACCGTGAAACAGGTGCGCCCGCGCGCCTGCAGACGGCGGCAGGCCAGATCCGCTTCGGACTGCGTCAGGCCGGTATAGGCCGCCTCGAAGGCGCCGCTGGTCTGGCGGATGCGGCGCAGCCCGTTTTCCAGCGCCACCGATTCGGCCAGCGCGGTCTGGATCAGCTGCCGCTCGGCCTCGTGGCGCGACGGAAAGCTGCCGATCGTCACCCCCCAGAGCCGCCCGCCCGAGGTCGACATCCGGCTGATGATCTCGGTGCCCACCGCGGCCGGGCTGGCGGATGCCTGATGGAGCGTCTTGTCGGGCTCGGCATCGGCGCTGCTGGTCAGCTCGATCCGCGCGTCGGGCTGGGGCACGGCGGGCGCCTCGGGGCGCGCGGCCCGGGGCTCCGGCGTGGGAACGCCCAGCGCGGGCTCCACGATATCGCGCACCACGGCAGCCGAGGCGAACTGCACGCCGTCTTCGGGCGTGGGCGCCTCGGGGTCATCGTCGATCGCGGTGGCAGGGTCGGGGATCGCCAGTTCGGCCGCGTCGGTAACGGCGGTGAACACCTCGGGCGCGATCACGGAAAACCCGGCTTCGGAGGCGCGCGCCAGATCGGCGGCGATCACATCGGCCGGCGGCGCCTCGGGGTCGATGTCGTCCTGCGAGGCGGCGGCGGTGATCACCTCCTCGGGGCGCGAGGGTGGCGTCAGCGACGGCGCCTCGGCCAGCACGGGCGCGCCCGGCTCGGCCTTGTCCACGCGCGGCGCTCCGGCGGGCAGGTCCGCCTCGGCAAGCTGGGCCGGATCGTCTGGCCGCTCGGGCGGCGTGACACTGGGCGGCGTGACACTGGGCGGCGCCTCCTCCACGGCCAGCGCGCGCCCGACGCTTTGCTGCAGCGCGGCCAGCGCCTCCGAGGGCAACGCAGGCTCCGGGGTCGAGGCGCCGGGGCGCGTGGCAGGGCGCAGGCTCTGCCGCACCGCCGAGATCGCCTTGGGCGCCGACGAGGCAGCCGGCGATGCCTCGGCCACCGCGACCGCGCGCCCGCCGGGGCCGCCATAGGCAGGCGTCGCAGGCGGCCGGGTGGCAACCCGCGTCGCGGCGCGGTCGAATCCGATGTCCAGCAAGCGCGCGACATGCGCATTGCGCGCCGCGCCGCTGGTGCCGCCGAACATGGTGACGATGATCCGCACATCCCCGCGCTGGGCCGAAGCGGTCAGGTTGAACCCGGCGGCACGGGTGAAGCCCGTCTTGATCCCGTCGGCTCCGCGATACGCGTTCAGCAGGTTTCGGTTGGTGTTCGGCACCGTGGCGATCCCCGCATGGTCCGAGCGGCGCGAAAAGATGTTGTAGTATTCCGGATAGTCGAACAGCAACTGCCGGCCCAGGATCGTCATGTCGCGCGCCGTCGACACATGCCCCTGCTGCGTCAGCCCGTGCGGGTTGCGAAAGGTGGTGTTTTCCATCCCCATTGCGCGCGCGGTGCGGGTCATGCGCTGCGCGAAGGCGTCGACCGACCCCGAGATCCCCTCGGCGATCACGATCGTCGCATCATTGGCCGACCGCAGCGCCGCGGCGCGAATCAGATAACGCAGGGCGATCTTCTGGCCCGCGCGCACCCCCAGACATGAACACGGCGTGTTCGCGGCGTTGCGGCTGACGGTGAGTTCGGTGTCGAGCGTCAGCTCTCCATGCCGCACCGCCTCGAACGCGATGTAGAGCGTCATCATCTTGGTCAGCGAGGCCGGGTGCAGCCGCGTGTCGTGGTTGCGCGCCCGGATGACGCGCCCGTCGCGCGCGTCCATCACCATCGATGCATAGGGGGCGGCGGCGGCTGGCTGCCCCCCGCCCAGACCGATCAGCGCCGCCAGCCATAATGCGATCACGTGCCGCGCACGCCACCCGTGTCTGTCCATGCTCTGTCCTGCCTCTGTGGCGCCGATACTGTCTGCCGACACCTCTTGTTTGGCGTGACGCTAGCACACTTCAGGGGTGAGGAAAAGGCTTCAAGATCAATGGGTTTTCCGCCTTTCTTTCGCCGCAATCGCATATCTGGTGCGGCCGGGCCTCGGGCTTACCATATCCGGAGATCGGGCGTGGCGGACGGGCGGACGCGGGCGGGCATCGGCGATGCAGACCTGCCGCAACTGCGCCGCAACTGCCCTGAGACCGACACATCCGCGCTTGCCCGAGACGCGGCGCGCGGACAATACTGTTAACCACACGGACACAGATTCGCCGTAGTCTTTCCGTAATCAAGCTGCCGGCGCGCGTGCGTGCGTGCCCAACAAACCGTCCCGGAATTCAGGATTGAGGCTGAACATGCAGAAATTTCTTGTCGGTGCCGTTCTGGCCGCGCTCGTGGTGCCGCTGGCACCGGCACCTGTCCAGGCGGGGCCGATCGAATCGGCCTGCCTGCGCTCGGATCGCCCGCAGGCGACGCGCGCGCTGTGCCGCTGCATCGGCGCGGTCGCGAACAACACGCTGACCCGGTCGGAACAGCGGCGCGCGGCGCGCTTCTTCCGCGACCCGCAACTGGCGCAGGACACGCGCATGTCGCGCGGCGCGGGGGACAACGAGTTCTGGACGCGCTACCGCGCCTTCGGCGCCGCGGCCGAGCAGCGCTGCGCCCCCTGAGCCGCGACACCCCCCGCGGGCCGCGCGCTGCCGCACTGCCGGCAACGCCGCCGCACACGGGGGCCGCGGGCTGATGGAACAGCAGTGCCCCCGGCGTCTTCGCCGGGGGCGACGTGTGTCAGGCTCAGTCGTGGCTGTGGCCGCACTCGTGGCCGTGCTCGTGGCCGTGCTCGTGGCCGTGCTCGTGCTCGTGGCCATTCCCGTGGTCGTGGCTGTGGTCATGGTCGTGGCTGTGGTCATGGCCATGACCGTGCGAATGGCCATGATCGGGCTGGCGCTCCAGATCCACGGGAACGCTGAGCGTCATCTCGCCCGCCGTCTCGAACACCAGCGTGAGGGTGATCTCGTCGCCGTGTTCAAGCTGCCGCGTCAGGCCCATGAACATCACGTGATCGCCCCCGCGTTCGAGCATGTGGCCACCGCCGGCGGGCACCGCGAAGCCCGCTTCGACCTCGACCATGCGCATGACGCCCGCGTCGTCCTCGATATGGGTGTGCAGCTCGATCCGCTGCGCCACGTCTGACTGCGCTGCAATCAGCCGGTCATCGGTGTCGCCGTGGTTCTCGATGCGCATGAAGGCCGCGCCGGATTGCGCCATGATCGAACTGACGCGCGCGAACGGGTCCTCGACCCGGATGTCCGCGGCAAATGCCGGAGCTGCGACGGCGAAGGCGCCGAGCGCCGCAAGGAGTGTCGGTTTCATTTTCATTGATCTGTCCTGTCATGTTGATGGGGTCTGGCGCGCCGCATGGCTGCGCCGGTCAGACAGGTTGCGCCGGTGGCGCGCGCGCGCCGTGGCGGCGGCGCAGGCGCTGGGCGCGACGCAAGTTTGCCCCGCGCCGCACCCGGCCCCGGGCGGGGCGTGTCGGATGCACGGCCGTCACACCCTGGGCAGTGACCAACCCGGCGACCGCGATCACGCAGTCCGGGCAGGGGTGCGTGGCCTCGACCGGGCGGCCATCGGCGTCGACGCTGAGGGTGACGACCCCCTCGGCCCCGCAGATCACCACGGTGCCGACCGCCGGCGCGGCGCCATGCGCGCGCGCCCATGTGATGCCGGACAGCACCAGCATCAGCGACAGGGTCAGGCAGACCGGGACCGTGGAAAACCGCCTCATGCGTGCGGTTCTAGCGGCCTGCACGCGCGCGGAAAAGCGCGATCATGCAGCGCGGCTCATTCCGACAGGCCCAGCCGCTTGCGGATCAGCGGCTCGCGCAGCGACACCTCGCGGCCCACCCAGTCGTCGGCATCGGCGGTGCACATCCACACCAGCGCGCGCGCCGGCCAGTCCGGGGGCACATGCGCCGACCAGTCGAGCTGGCTGACGGGGTTGACGCGGCTGTCGCGGATCCGGCGCTGCATGTCGGTGGCCACGGTGCCGGGCGACAGGCTCATCACCCGCACCCCGCGGTGGCGGCTTTCCACATCGGCCACGCGCGACAGCATCAACGCCCCGGCCTTCGACGTGCAATACGCCCCCCACCCTTCGAGCGGGTTGTAGGCCGCGCCCGATCCCACGGTGATGATCGTCCCGCCGCCGCGCGCCATCATGCCGGGCAGCGCCGCGCGCATGCCGTGGAACACACCGTTGATATTGACCGCGATCAGCCGCGCCCAGTCCTCGGGGTCGGCTTCGGTCAGCGGCGCGATGGGGTCGATGACGCCGGCGTTGTTGATCAGCACGTCCAGCCCGCCGAACGCCGCCTCCATGCGCGCGACCGCGCGGGCGACCGAGGCGTGGTCGGCGACATCGCAGGGCAGCGCCAGCGCGCCGGTCTCCTGCGCCAGCGCCTCCAGCGCGCCCGCGTCGCGCGCCGCGACCCCCACCTTTGCCCCGGCCGCCGCGAAGGCGCGCGCGGCCTCGGCCCCGATACCGCGGCTTGCGCCGGTGATCAGAACGGCCTTGCCGGCGATGGCGGAGATGTCGATTGACATGGTCTTTACTCCTCGTGGTCGATACTGCGCGGGCGCGCCCCCTGCCCCGTGATAGCGCCGCGCCCGTTCCGATGCGACCGCAAATCGGCGCGCAACGGGTGGTTGAGACCCGGGCGATCCCGGGTGTAACGTCGCGCGCAGTGCAGGCGCGGGAAAGGAAGCCATGCCCCCCGACCCTCGATCAGACCCCACCGCAGCCGGGCCGGACGAATTGCGCGCCGCGCGCGCCGAACAGCGCGCGGTGCTGGTGCTGATCGGGGCGTTCAGCGTCTTCGTCAACCTGCTGCTGCTGACCGGGCCGGTGTTCATGCTGCAGATCTATGACCGGGTGCTCGCCAGCCGGTCCGAGGCGACGCTGGTCGCGCTGCTGGCGCTGGTGGTGTTTCTGTATGCGATCTACGCGGTGCTTGACCATGTGCGCGCACGGTTGGCGGCGCGGGTGTCGGCGCGGTTCCAGACCCGGCTGGAACGGCGCGTCTTTGCCGCCGCGCTGCGCCGCCGCGCCGATGCCCCCGCCGACGCCGAGGGGCAGCGCGCACAGGGCGATCTGGACGCCGTGCAGCGCTTCCTCGCCTCGCCGGTGTTCCTGGCGCTTTATGACGTGCCGTGGACGCCGCTGTTCATCCTCGTGATCGCGCTCTTTCACCCGATGCTGGGGCTGCTGGCGCTGGGCGGTGCGGCGGTGCTGGTGGTGGTGACCTGGCTCAACCAGACCCTGACGCGCGGACAACTGTCGCAGGCGCATGCCCGCCAGCTGGCCGCCCACCGCTACGGCGAGCAGCTTCAGCGCGAGGCCGAGATCCTGCGCGGGCTGGGCATGCAGCAGGCGGGCTTCGGACGCTGGCAGCGGGCGCGGCAAGCGGCGCTGGGCAGCATGATGGCCGCGTCGGACCGCGGCGGGCTGTTCGCCACCCTCTCGCGCAGCTTCCGGCTGTTTCTGCAATCGGCGATGCTGGGCCTCGGCGCCTGGCTGGTGCTTCAGGGCCAGCTGACCCCCGGCGCGATGATCGCGGCGTCGATCATCCTCGGCCGGGCGCTGGCGCCGCTCGAACAGACGGTCAACCAGTGGGACACCGTGCAGCGGGCGCGCGACGGCTGGGCGGGGCTTGCCGCGCTGCTTGCCGCCGCCCCGCCCGAGGCGGCGCGCACCCGCCTGCCGCGGCCGAAGGGCCAGCTTGACGTTCAGGGGCTCAGCGTCGCGCCCCCAGGCACGCGGACGCTGACGCTGCGCGGGGTGTCGTTCGCGCTCGCGCCCGGGCAGGCGCTTGGGGTGATCGGGCCCAGCGGTGCAGGCAAGACCTCGCTCGCGCGCGCGGTGATCGGGGCGTGGCGCCCGGTGTCGGGGCGCGTGCTGCTGGATGGCGCGCCGGTCGATCATTACGATCCCGAGCAGCTTGGCCGCTCCATCGGCTACCTGCCGCAGAAGCTGACCCTGTTCGACGGCACCATCGCCGAGAACATCGCCCGGCTCGACCCCGCCCCCGATGACGACGAGGTGATCCTTGCCGCCAGGCGCGCCGGGGCGCATCAGATGATCCTCGACCTGCCGCAGGGCTACGACACGCCGGTGTCGGGGCTGGACACGCGGCTGTCGGGGGGGCAGATCCAGCGGCTGGGCCTTGCGCGCGCGCTCTATGGCACGCCTGCGCTGGTGCTGCTGGACGAGCCCAATTCGAACCTCGATGCCGATGGCAGCAACGCGCTCAACGCCGCGATCCGCGGGCTGAAATCGATCGGCGCGACCGTGATCATCATGGCGCACCGGCCCGCGGCAATTCAGGAATGCGACCTGCTGCTGATGCTCGACGGCGGCCAGCAGCGCGCCTTCGGCCCGCGCGACGAGGTGCTGCGCAACGTGGCGCGCAACCACACCGACATCGTTGGCGGAACGCAGGCCACGGCGGCCGCGACCCGAGGTCCGGGCACATGAGCACCAGCCCGTGGCCCGTGACGCGCTTCGTGATCCTTGGCGCCGTGGCGCTGGCGGTGCTGCTGGGCGGCTTCGGCACCTGGTCTGCCATGAGCACCATCGCCGGCGCGGTGATCGCGTCGGGGCAGGTCGAGGTCGAGGCGAACCGCCAGGTCGTCCAGCACCCCGACGGCGGTGTGGTCGCCGCCATTCACGTGGTCGAAGGCGAGCCGGTCGCGGCCGGCCAGCTGCTCATGCGGCTGGACGATACGCTGCTGCGCTCGGAGCTTGCGATCATCGAGGGCCGCCTGCACGAGCTCATGGCCCGGCGCGGGCGCCTGCTGGCCGAGCGCGACGAGGCCGAGCAGATCGCGTTCCCGGACGAGTTGCTGGCCGCCGCCGCGAGCGCTCCGGTCGCCGAGCTTCTGGAGGGTCAGCAGGGCCTGTTCGATGCGCGCCGCGAGACCACGGCCCAGTTTGTCAGCCAGCTCGAGCAGCGCCGCGCGCAGATCGGCAACCAGATCGACGGCATCGCGGCACAGCGCGCGGCCTTGACCCGACAGCTCGAGCTGATCGGCGAGGAGCTGGAAAGCCAGCAATCGCTGCTCGATCGTGGGCTGGCGCAGGCGGCGCGCGTGCTCTCGCTGCAGCGCGAGGCGGCGCGGCTGGAGGGTGCGCGCGGCCAGCTTGCCGCCGACGCCGCGCAGGCCGAGGAACAGATCACCGAGATCTCCACCCAGATCATCTCGCTGCGCGCCCAGCGCCGCGAGGATGCGCATGCCGGATTGCGCGATCTGGGAGCCGAGGAAACCGAGCTTCGCGAACGCCGCGCCGCGCTGCACGAACGGCTTGACCGACTGGACATCCGCGCCCCGGTCGCGGGGGTGGTGCTGGGGCTGCAGGTCACCACCCCGCGCGCGGTGCTGCGCGCCGCCGAGCCTGCGCTTTACGTGGTGCCGCAGGACCGGCCGCTGCTGATCGCGGCGCGGATCGACCCGTCCGATATCGACCACGTCCATGTCGGGCAGGAGGCGACGCTGACCTTCACCACCTTCGGCACGCGCGACATGCCCGACCTGCTGGGCCGCGTGACGATGGTATCGGCCGACGTGTTCACCGACGACCGCACCGCCGCCGCCTATTACCGCGCCGAGCTGGTGCTGGAGCCCGAAGCGCTGGCGCTGCTCGATGGTCGCCAGCTGCTGCCCGGCATGCCGGTCGAGGCGTTCATGCGCACCCGCGACCGAACGCCGTTCGATTATCTGACGCGGCCGCTGACCGACTACTTCGCCCGCGCCTTCCGCGAGGATTGACCCCGAGGACATGCCCATGATCCGCGCCTTCATCGCCCTGCCGCTCCCCGAGGCCGTGCGCAGCGCGCTGGTTCTGCTGCAGCACCAGCTTCCCGTGCCGCGGCGGGTGGAGCCCGAGGCGATGCACCTGACGCTGCTGTTTCTGGGCGAGCTCCCGCATCCCGAGCTGGAGGCCGTGCACCACGCGCTCGACGAGCTGCGCGCGCCGGGCTTCGACCTGCAGCTTCAGGGGCTTGGCCTGTTCGGCGGCGCGCGTCCGCGCAACCTGCACGCGGGCGTCTCCCCGCAGCCGGCGCTGGATCATCTGCAGGCCAAGGTCGCACAGGCGGTGCGCGGCACCGGGCTGCGCGTGGCCCGGCACCGCTTCGTGCCGCATGTCACGCTCGCCCGATTCACGCCCGAGCAGATCGAGGATCGGCCCCGGCTCGAACGCGCGGTGGCAGGTGCCGCGCTGTTCCGCTCGGAGCCCTTCGCGGTGCGCGGCTTCGGGCTCTACCGCTCGACCCTGCGGCGCGACGGGGCGGTCTACGACCTGCTGGCCGATTACGCTCTGGACCCGCCGCCCGGATGATCCGCCCCTGCCCGGGCGCTTGACAGGTATCTGGTATACCAGATACCAAGCGCGTGAGGAGGTCCCCCATGCGCGCAGACCCTGCCGAGACCACACGCGGCATCCGGCTGCAGCCGCTCGCGCTGTCGCCGACGCTGAAGGACCACATCCACGACGCGCTGCGCACCGCGATCATGGCGATGGACATCTACGCCGAGGGCGCCGACCTGCGGCTGGATGAACGCGACCTGGCAGCGCAACTCGGCGTCTCGCGCACCCCGCTGCGCGAAGCGCTGGCCCGGTTGCAGGCCGATGGCTTCGTCGACATCGTTCCACGCCGGGGCGTCTTCGTACGCCGCAAGTCGCTGAGCGAGGTGCTGGAAATGGTGATCCTGTGGGCCGCGCTCGAAAGCATGGCCGCGCGGCTGGCCACCGAACGCGCCAGCGACGCCGACCTGCGCGCCCTGCGCGACTTCGCGCAGCGCGCCGGCGCGGGGGCGGGGCTTGCCGATTATTCGGACGCCAACATCGCATTCCATCAGCGCATCCTCGCGCTGTCGCACTGCACGCTGCTGGCGCGCACCGCCGACGACATGTTCGTCCACATGCACGCCGTGCGCCGCCGCGCCATGGGCGAAGGCGACCGGCTGCACCGCTCGCGCACCGAACATCTGGAGATCGTTGACGCACTGCAGGCCCGCGACGCCGCGCGCGCCGAGCGGCTGGTGCGCGAGCACACGCTGCGCCTGCACGACCATATCCGCCACAGCTGGCCCGATCCGGACCGCCAGCCGACACACAAGGGAGCATGACATGAAGGCACTCGACGGGGTGAAGATCCTCGATTTCACGCATGTGCAATCGGGCCCGACCTGCACGCAGCTGCTGGCGTGGTTCGGCGCCGACGTGATCAAGGTCGAACGCCCCGGCGTGGGCGATGCGACCCGCAAGCAGCTGGTCGACAAGCCCGGCGCCGACAGCCTGTATTTCACCATGCTCAACCACAACAAGCGCTCGATCGAGCTCGACAGCAAGACGCCCGAGGGCAAGGAGGTGCTCACCCGCCTGATCGAAACCTGCGACGTCCTGGTCGAGAACTTCGCCCCCGGCGCGCTGGACCGCATGGGCTTCGGCTGGGAGCGCATCCAGGCGATCAACCCGCGGCTGATCATGGCCTCGGTCAAGGGGTTCGGGCCAGGCCGCTTCGCCGAGTGCAAGGTCTACGAGAACATCGCCCAATGCGCCGGCGGCTCGGCCTCGACCACCGGCTGGCGCGACGGCCGCCCGCTGGTCACCGGCGCGCAGATCGGCGATTCCGGCACCGGGCTGCATCTGGCGCTCGGCATCGTCACCGCGCTCTACCAGCGCGAGCGCACGGGGCGCGGGCAGCGGGTGCAGGCGGCGATGCAGGACGGCGTGCTGAACCTGTGCCGGGTCAAACTGCGCGACCAGCAGCGCCTCGCCGCCGGTCCGCTGACCGAGTATTCGCAGCACGCCGAAGGCATCCCCTTCGGTGCGGCCACACCGCGCGCGGGCAACGATTCGGGCGGCGGACAGCCGGGGCGGATCCTCAAATGCAAGGGGTGGGAAGGCGACCCCGACGCCTATACCTACTTCATCACGCAGGCGGCCGCATGGGGCCATGTCTGCGACGTGATCGGCAGACCGGAGTGGAAAACCGACCCCGACTACGCCACCCCCGCCGCGCGCCTGCCACGCCTGAACGAGATCTTCGACACGATCGAGGCCTGGACGATGACCCGCACCAAGTTCGAGGTGATGGAGACCTGCAACCCGCTCGGCATCCCCGTCGGTCCGATCCTGAGCATGAAGGAGCTGGCCGAGGACCCCGACCTGCGCGCCAGCGGAACGGTGGTCGAGGTCGACCACCCCGAGCGCGGCCCGTATCTGTCGGTCGGCTGCCCGGTCAAGCTGTCGGACAGCCCGGTCGAGGTCACACGCTCGCCGCTGCTGGGCGAGCACACCGCCGAAGTGCTGCGCGACGTGCTGGGCTTCGACGCCGACGCGGTCGCGCGGATCACGGCCTCGGGCGCGGTGGGAACACCGAAGGTCGCTGCCGGCTGAGCCCGCCGCCGACCGCGCGCGGCCCCGGCAGCGCGGGCGGGTGGGTGGGTGGGGCCGCGGTGCCGGGGGC
>LFIK01001190.1_pt1 | contig 20357 bp, 21 predicted proteins | sample 643401 | NCBI WGS metagenome assembly LFIK01 (sample SAMN03777447, study PRJNA286221) | soda lake metagenome | biome: soda lake; feature: Kulunda steppe; material: water; isolation source: sample T5-Br brine of Lake Tanatar-5 | place: Russia: Kulunda steppe | collected 2010-07
ATTCCCTTTCTTCCCCGCCCCTCCCCTCCATTTCCTTGCCCTTTCTCCTGCCCTTTCCTGCCCTCCTGCTGCCCTTCCACAAAATTGCTGGCTAAGTTACATTGGTGCTTGATCGCCTTTTGTGCTTGGATGCCTTTGTGACAATAACATGATAGATAAGATGAATCTTCACCTTTGATTATTCCCCAGATTTTCTGCAAGGCCCCTCAGATTTCCCCACAGCGTATTAAAATTTGAGTATCCAATATTACTAATGACATACTCGGTATAAGGAAGCATGCAGGATGCAGCTTTTCATATTTTCCCTCAACTTATGACCACATGCTGCATGAGTCCATCGCTTCTATGGCTTCCCTAGTAACTGCCCTCAAATTTGCGCTGCTGTGGCTGAAGGAGGAAGCCTCAGGCCACCATATGCAGTGTGTACACAGCCCAGGCTGATGCATCAGATACTGCTTTCATGGGGTGCAGGTCAGGTCCAGCGCATGCATGGGTAAATGCAGCACACGCATGTGCAAATGCAGCACACGCATGGGTAAATCTAGCACATGCATGGGCAAATGCGCTCTCAAAAATCACACAGGAACTGTATGCCTGCTTGGATGCACGTGCACAAGATCAAAACTAGATGTGTTTATGCATCTTTGCAGGTGAATGCTCGGCACCCAGAGGGGGAGGCGCTGGTCAACCGGGCCCTGACACGCCTCACCTGCAAGGCATTCTGGGGGGTCATCAAGATTGCGCATCTGTACGTGCCTGGCGTCAAGCCACAACCTGACATCCTGGTGTGTAAACAGTGTAGGCAACTGGCTGGCCTCTACTCACGCCATCCACTGATTTGCCAGTCGGGGAGGGTGTTTCTAGATTTAAATTTTGACAAGGTCTGCATCTGTGATCCAGAATTTGCGATGGGAGAGCGGCTTGGATCCAGCATGCCCATGAAACTTGCACATTGGATTGTTTTACTAAGCCTGCTCTAGGTTTTTCTTTGCGTGCCCGTGTTCCTGCTACAGGCAAACCAGCAGCTCATATTAATGATCGCAAGAGTTCAGGTTGTTAAGCAGCTGATTGGGTGATGCAGTGGAGGCGTCATCCATGCTCAATGTCTGTGTGTGCACATCTGTGCAGGATGCCCCTGGTTTAGCCTTCAACGAGCCCTACCGCCTGGAGATTTTCCAGCAGGCAATCCGCATGTACCCTGCGTTTGCTGCAATTTTGGTTGTTTCTGACCGCAGCAAAGCAGCAAGTGGTGAGGCTCAGAAGTGTCTGTGACATAAACATAGATGGTTGATTGTCATTGTTGATTATTTATGATGAGGGCGTTTTGTCATCGTAAATGGTCAATGATGAGGGCTTATGGTCAGGGAATGCTTCATTATGTACGCGCAAGCTGATGACATGGAGACCTTCCAGACTGCATTATTTTGCTGGAATTTATGACCTTATCAGTGATTTGGCAATGCTTGGACGAGTAGCATGCTCCTCATCAAGCATCAGAATCAGAAGTCTAGCCCCCCCTCCCCCAACCTTTGCGCATGACAGGGTATTGGTACCTCATGATGCTCATGCCAGGGTATTGGTGCCTCATGATGTACATGCCAGGGTATTGGTACCTCATGATGTGCATGACAGGGTATTGGTACCTCATGATGTGCACCCAGCGCACGAACCAGCACCGTGTGCATGTCTGCAGAGCCTATTCATGAGCACCTGCTCACAAGTACAGGGGATGCCGTGCATGAACACTCAACTTTTTGAGCAGGTGACATGGTAACCAATCTAAAGCAGCTTGGTCTGCCAGGCTGCTTGGGAGTGGGCAGCAACATCCTTGGAGACACACCACTCCACACATTCATGCTGTACAACGTCCAAAACAGCAAGAGCAAACCGTGAGTGTTTAGACTCCTGTGTATCACATTTGTTCACTAGTAAACCCCACATCTCCTTATGATCCTCAGCCCTTGCGATAGCTATCATGATAAGAGTCAGTGATGGCTCAAGGCCCTGGAGATTGCAGAATTCTTTGTGGTCACGTTCCCAGACTCCAGGGCCTTGAACAATCCGCTAACTCTGATACAAACTTTCAGTGCAGGCAAGTACTTGAGATGAGCTGCTCTGGTTCGGCTCTCCAATTCATTCAGCGTATGACTAAGCCTCACAGTCATACTTTTTGAAAGTCTGCTGGCAGACCTTGCGCACTTCTTCTGGATGTGTGGAGCGTTGACACTTGCAAGAGCTGGTAATGAATGCCAAGGGAGTGAGGGGAGTGCTAGGCAAGGCAGGGCATTGGGCCTTGCACACGCGTGGAGGTTAGGGGCGTAAATCGTCAAGTTGGGGTTGTTCAAGGCGATTGTTGCAACATGCACGTATGTGTTATGACTGATGTCATGCACAATTGTAGCATAAAGCAATGGCTCTAGGTTAGTCTCCCAATCCCATGCGCTGTGTACTACCATTGCACAAATGCTCCTGCAACCAGGCCTCTTACAGTTATGAGCCTAGGGACTGAAAGTCTTAGCAAGAATTGACAAGCATTTTGAACTCTTTTGAACAGAATGACTGAAAAACGGTTTCTGGCGGCAAGCCTTCACGGCCCTGGCGCAAAGTACCGAGAGCTCCTGCCATCCATGATTGAGCAGAGCCCTGAATTCAGCAGCAGCACAAAGGCAGCTATGATGGACCGGGTGTACACCACGCCAGTCTTCTACACGCGTGACAACCTGGACAGCTGGATAAAGGAAGATGACCGCCCTGCCATGGAGGTGTGCAACTCTGTTATGGGCACGTGAGCATGCATGCCAGGGGAGATTAAGCTGCTTCTCGGTGTCCTGCTTTCTGCTCGTTAGATGGGCTGAGGAATGGAGAGATTTTGAACAGACAAATGCTGTTCATTCAGTTTTGGAAGTATTGTTGGCACGCTCTTTCCTCAGCAGCCTACTTTCAAGGCCATTCAAGTCAAGCACGTAAAGGCTTTCCCTGCATGACTCTTCCCTGGCCAAGTCTGAGAGAGTGTGCTTGCTATATGCGTGCTAAATCAGCTGTACATGAAGTACCAGAGCATGGTTCGTTCTGCCTGTTGCCTCCTCCCCTGCGCAGCCTTACTTGCTGGAGAACTTCTGGTGGCACCGCCTCTATCCTGCCTGGGAGGAGGCGCAGAAGCTGCACAGGATGGTTTTGATCAATAAGAACATCGAGCCCCTGCTGCCCAACTTGCTCACAGAGCTGGACAGTTACTGTTCGTTAACTATGGGAGCCATCACGTCTGAGCTTCCTGCCGCGCAAGGTATGGAACCTAATTCAGTTACTGCTCGCTTACTCTGGGCGCTGTCAATTCTGAGCTCCCTGCTGCGCAAGGTATGGAATCTAAGTCAGCTTCTGCCCGCTTACTATGGGGCCATTAATTCTCAGCTCCCTTGCTGTTCTCCCTTACTACGGTGGCTATCACTTCCATGCTCCATGCCGCAGAAAGTATGGAGCCTAAATTATTGCTGGTATGAACCATTTGGAGGGGATGCGCGGCGCATGCTTGGCAATTGCACAGTGTCGGTATGCTTGTCCAAAATAGGAATGAGGGTTTAAGGCTCTGGGGCTTTGAGCATGGGGCTGGGGTCAAGGCCCAGACCTTGTAACAGACTTGCACATGCACCAGGGTCAAAGCTGCTGTTGGCAAGAGTAAGTGGAGGCCAGGTGTGTTGTGTTTGCAAACATGGAAGAAGAAGAGGAGGTATTTGCAGGTACTTCTTGGTTCTTGTTGAATGGGACGCATGCGCCCAGAAGCGCGTGTAGGCATGTGTGCAGGAAGTGATGCTGCACCTAGAGTCATGGGTTGTTGCCGCGCTTACTGCTATCAGAGGCAAAGATGCTCACAGCATGACTCCCACCGCCTTCTCTGACGTTGCTTGTAGAAGCGTATGCCAACCTGAGGAAAACGGTCCAGAAGCTCCGTGAGCATGTGCAGCAGTGCTTGCCTGGCAAGACTCGTGCGGAGACAAAAAGTGACAGCGTCTTAAAGGATCTCACCGAAAGGGTCAATAGGTTGAAGGCGGTAGCACTCAAGGTTAGTTGATGCAGCTTTTTTGGGATGACAGCTATTGGATGTGGGGGTTTCAAGGACAGCAGCTTATAGCGATGGCCCCGAGAGTATGTGCATCGAGTACCAGTGCATCCTCCCCTCGCCCAGCAACCCAGAAAGGACGCCCTGCTACCTAGAAAGAGACTGGCAGCAGCAAGTTTCAGTACCAGTAGCTTAACATAAACCTCCCATCAACCAGCGCCCTACTTTAACTTGACTATGGCAGGCTGCTTAACAAAGCATGTCATGGGCAGGCTATGGAGCAGGTTTTTTTACTTGCCCTGTCTGGGACAGGCCACAGGGGTTGCTTCCATGGCCTGGCCATGTGCTCTCAGAGGGTGCTTTCCTGAGGCCACAGGTGTTGCTTCCATGGCCCGGCCATGTGCTCACAGAGGGTGCTTCCCTGAGGCCACTGGTGTTGCTTCCATGGCCTGGCTATGTGCTCTCAGAGGGTGCTTTCCTGAGGCCACAGGGGCTGCTTCCATGGCCAGGCCACATGCACACTCAGTGCCAAGATGGCCACCTGTTCAGGCGCAGGTTGAAGGTGGTGTGCACAGTGCAGCGGTGCGCCTGGGCATGGACGACAGGAATTCGGCAGGGGGGGGGGAGCCTTCTGAGGAACCTCACTGCTGGGCAGCCCTCCTGCCATGAGAAGGGAAAGGCAGTTAAGACCACAGCAGCAGCAGCAGCAGCAGCAAAATACTCCACAGAGTAGGCCAACACTGCAAGCATGGCACCTGGACTGGAGATGTTCATCTTGTCTGTGGATACACATGCACAATGCCTGGGCAGGACTGCACCACGGAAGCCGTGCGGAGGCGTGCAGATGATGCAGCTCGCGAAGGCAACGAGACCGCCCTGCACTGCCTGGTCAAGCCGCGGAGCAGGCAGCTGAATCAGGTCCTGCTGACTCCACCCAGTGAGGCGCGGCCCCTAGGGCTTCTGGTTGACTTGGCACTGGGGAGCGCGCTGGGCGCAGGCGCTGATGTTGTCAGGCAGCAGGTGGGCTGCTGTCGAGGGGCTGCTGATGCTGTCAGGTTGCAAGTGGGCTGCTGAGAGGGAGCAGCTGACAGCCTGTTGGTAAATGCATCATGAGGTACAGCATGACCAAAAGCAAACGCAAGCAAGGTTGGTGCAATTTGGGAGTGTGCTGCGATGCGCAACAGGTGACAGGGCATTGTGTTGCGTTTCTTATTGGCAAGTAAGTTTGCTAAGCTTATGGCATGTACGTCTTTTAAGACGCTTTGTGCTGAGCTGTTGCTGAAAATTTGTGCTGCACGATTCATGCTGTCCATTTCAGGCTTGAATGCTCCATTTGACGCTGCACTGACACATCAACGCTGCATGCAGCATTGATGCTGTATTTCACCATCAAACGCCTGGAAAATAAGAAGTCCATGCCCAAGCTGCTGCAGAAATGTTGAGACCACTCTACTTACTTTTGGGAGAGGGACTTATCTCCTTATCCTTGCAGGCGAGGGAAGTAATTGGGAATAAGCTGGATCGGTTCGAGGGATCACTGCAAAGGATCATGAAAAAGGTGGGGCGCAGCAGCAGCATACGTCTAGCACTGATGCCTTGTGGGACTGTGCTGAGGTCGTGTCTGCCAACCACCCTGACGCCAAACTACCTTACCTGCCAACCACACTGACGCCAAACTACCTTACCTGCTGGCAATCTGACAGGCCATATGCACACGCAAGAGGTGGGCTATTCATAGCTCCTCAGCAACTTCTTCTGCCTTTTCTTTTTTGTCATGCCAAAGGACCTTGTCAGGGCTGATATACATACTGTTTGATTGAGTCGAGTACACGTTCTGGTTTTCAAGGGGACGCTCTAGGCCAAATCCCCTCTAAAGGGTTTGATTGATGTTCACTGAATCATCAACCAACTCTGAAGTCAGCGTTTTGATTGAGACAGGAGACCAACACAGGCTCAAGTTGGTGAGAGAATCCAGGCAATGTGGGCATGAAGTGTGCACTGGGTCAGGCAGCATCATGGACAGATGTCATGTGGTAACATGCTTCTGCTGTTTTGCGGACCAGGTCAGGAGGAAGCGGCATGCGTAGAGTTGCTGAATACGGCATAAATGCCCCGTATAATTTGACAAATCGGCACAGAATTTGGCAAGTCTACTGCAACCCTAGGAATGCCCTGCTGCTTGGAACACGTGCAGGAGCGAAGCAAGGCCATGGGCACTGAGAGCGTGTTCAACATCAGCTGGCAGGAATGCCTGCTGTTTGTGCGCGCCCAGCTGGAGCATGGTTTTCAAAGGGTTCACCACGAGCTTGAGAAGCAGGTGAGGCCTGTAAAGATTACCAACAATTGGTGGTGCTGAAAAGCACTTAGTCCAGCATAATTTATCTGATAAACAATACTGGAGGTCTGGAGGGTCTTGGACAGTCTGGTAGACAAGTCTGGTGGTTATGATTGACAGGAAATCTATGTTTTGTCACAAGGCCCCCCTCTGAACGTGATTTTCCTCAGTATGCATGTGCTTGTTTCTGTACCGTGTTCCTGGCCTATTTAAAACGGCAAAGCCAGAGGTGCCCCTCCATAGGCACACTTGCATGTGCGTCTTCCTTTTTTTGGCGGGAGGCACCTTTCGCGCATGCACCGTCAGTCTCACACAACCAGTGTTTGTGTGCATGACTTGCTCACCTGGAACAAAGTAAGGACCAACGCTGCTGTGCCTCTTTGCTTTTGCCCCTTGGGGCGGCAGCAGCGCCTCACTGCATGGCCCGCTCCAAACAAGGAGTCAGATGTGTAGCTTGGCACATGCTCACTGTGTAACCATAGGAATCAAATGTAAGCCAATCAAAACTTTGTGCCGCAGCTGATCACATAAGCGTGAGGGGCAAGCCAATCAACTTTGCGCCACAGCTGATCACAAAAGCGTGAGGGGCAAGCCAATCAACTTTGTGCCACAGTCGATCACAAAAGGGTGAGAGGCAAGCCAATCAACTTTGTGCCACAGCTGATCACAAAAGCGTGAAGGGCAAGCCAATCAACTTTGCGCCACGGTCGATCACAAAAGGGTGAGGGGCAAGCCAATCAACTTTGTGCCACAGCTGATCACAAAAGCGTGAAGGGCAAGCCAATCAACTTTGCGCTACAGCTGATCACAAAAGCGCGAAGGGCAAGCCAGCGTCGCTGCCACGCGGCGTGGTACAAGCATGCAAACCCACAGAACAGGTCAGCATCACCCCTTAAGCCTTGGCCTGCTTCTGTCTGCCCTGTGCAGTCCTTGTAGCTGTTTTGGAGTTTAAGTTGGCATTGAGATTTATCTATGCCCTGAAGGTTTGTCACTATGACGTTGTTGATTGTTCTTTCCGCCAAAGTTTCCTGAGGCCCAACGCCTGTGCCTTATCCAGTAATTTCAATTATTTCAAAGCATGCCTTCTTCACACAATTAATTGAGTTTGGCAAGAAGGCCCCTTAGCTCAGAGGCAGGCAAAAGCGGGCAGTAATTGTACACCTTGTCTGGAAGTTAGGCTCAGGGATCCCGATGGATGCCCAATGCTGATAAGTCTCCTCTGCTGTCCGCTCCCCAGTGCTGCCAATTACATCTACCAAGCCTCGGGTTTGCCGGCTTTCACGTACACCATTTTTCAGCTGTCTGTATGCAGAGGCAGTTGCGCAAGCTTTTGTATGTACGCCCCCATGCCAACTAGTTGCGCTTGGCCGCGGCTTTTGTTGTATGCCCTGAGAGCAGCTTCTTGGCAGCTGCAGCTGAGCAGAGAGAACTGCTGCTCTGCCCTGGCTACAGCCAGAAGTTGCAGACGTAGTCTGGCTTGGTGGGGTAGATGACCTGCAACGAAGTGAGGCCCAGAACAGACACGGTGTTCCTGCAGCGATGGGCAGCATGCTTGCATGGTGATTGCAGAAACACTTGCAAACGGTACTGCTGATTTTGGTGGCAGCGGTGGTGGTGGTGGTGGTGGTGGTGGTGCTGCTGCTGCTGCTGCTCACTGCATGGCTGCTTGCATGGAGCTGCTTGCATGGACACAACACGCTTGAGCTCAGGGCATTTCAGTTTGATGGAGTGGACCTCTCCCTTGATGATGTGATTGGCCATCAGACGATAAAACTGCTTGTGATGTGGGGGGCTCACTTAGAAGGACTTGATGTGCTGCCTCTTGTCCGCTGACTGCCCGACAGTCTACCTCCTACACCTCCTTCTCCTCCTCCCTGGTGTGCTTCCTGGGGCTCATGCACACTCCTGCTGGCTCCAGTGCTTGCCGTGCAGCTGTGGCACTCCACCGTTTGCACTCCATCACACTCAGCCCCACACACTCTGGCTTATCTAATGATCTCCACTGTGAACATGTCAGACCAATTCCTAAGAAGACCTGCAGTCATCTATTTGTGAAGGTCTGCATAAGTGGCTCTGCCCTGGACATGAGTGGCTCTGCCCTGTGCATGAGGCTGCATACCATCCGTCCCCAATTTCATCCATGGCTCGTATCCGTCAACGGTGTGTCTGCCATCTTGTTTTATTTATCCAAAGCTCTTAGGGGCTCAGGAAAATTTAGCACTATTTGCTAGCGCCCATCCCTAGCCAAGACACAAAGCAGCAGCGTTTCCTGCTTTCCAACAATGCTCCCAGCATCCTGGCGCATCGTTCATCCTCATTAGCGTTGACCCTGCCCAAATATGTGCCTCAAGTGCCAGACAATAGTGACGCTCTCCTGACATCTATCCAACGAAAAAAATGGTCCCAGTCCCAAATGGTCCAAAATGGTGCCCTGACACCTGTCCAACAAAATAGATATGGTTGCAATAAGCGGTGGGTGGTTGGTGGATCAGGGGGTCTAGGCACTTGGGACCCACCCTTCAGCGTTTGTATGAAGTGTCTCCTAAAGAAGATATGTATGCAATCTAAACACCCAGCTGAAGGCCTGTCGATTGCACCCTGAGTATTGTTTCCAATACAAACTTACAATACAATGTTCAAATGAAGGAGGGGAGCTTGAGACATCCATAATATGATCACTCTCTCCTCTGAACTCAAGCCGCAGGAGGTCTGTCCAACAATTTTACAAAAATTGGCTCCAACCTTGCATGATTCTTGAAGTAAAGTAGTATTGTAATGTGGATATCAGGAATGTAAATTCATCAAAGTACAGCAGCTTGCGAAAGTGGCATCCAGCCTATGGTAGGCCCGCCTCTTGCGTGAGCGTCCAACCTTCTGGTTTTGCCCTGCTTAGTACTCCATAAGGTGTATATGTTGACGATCCATTTTCAGTTGTAGATTATGCGTTGCTTTATCCAAGTTCTATGATTAGCGGTAATCTATCCAGAGAAAATAATAAGGAGCAGATTGGTACCATTGTTGTCCTTATTGCGTTAACGGTTGGGCCAGGGGGTGGGTGACGAGTCTGGGGGCTCCACCCCAAGGTGAGCTTCCAGCTTCTTTGATAATACTCGTTGCACTTCTACCTTGACACATGCACTGATTGCTGAATTTTGCTACCCATGAATCAGGCACAAGGACGCATCAGATTTGCGCACACAAGCAGCCTGGTTGGTGCCGTTGGTGCCGTTCAGTGTGTGTGTTGTGCAGGCCACCTGGCATACATTTGCAACCTGCTTGCAACTTGTTGTTTTGTGTAATGGGTTGGCATGCAGGTCTCCTTCATGCAGGCTGGCAAAAAGGATGCAGAGGGATGGTTCCTCCGGGCGTGCGATGAAGCCATGCACAAGGAAGCAGCGAAGATTCAGAGAGTGGGCAAGAACACTGCAGAGAGGTAGGAGAGGAACGAAAAAAAGCAGTGCAAGTGTTCGCACCTACTTTGGTGAGTCCAAGGCCTAAAGAAAGGCAGCAGACTGTGATTGAAGTGAAAAATTAGCTGCAGACAAAAGGTTGTTGACCTTGTGCGAATCTGCCATCAGCACTAAGTTTCCAACAAGGCCTCAGCCTTGGTGTGCACTTAAGTAAAACATCCAGACATGAGGCTACTCAGAGCTGACAGCTTTTATACCCTCATAGAATAATAAAGCTTAAGATAGTACTATGATGTCTGAGCATGTCTCTTCCAGTAATTAGAAGCTTGGCATCGCTACAGGCCGCTATATATGGAAATGACCGGTTATGTACATCTTTGGAGTTGAGGAGTGCTCTGCGTTTGTAAGGCACAAGTTTGTTGGGCCATTCAGATGACACGCAGAGGTATGCACCGGGAAGAATTTGTGTGCCATGAAGAGCAAGAGTCTGCCAAGAGTCTGCCAAAATTCAACATGAGCCTGCCAAGAAGACAGGATGATGGCACAGATGATTGTGCCATCAGTTACACACTCGTGTTTCAAAAGGGCCAACAGACCCTTAACTACTTCAGCATGCCAGTCCCTGTCAGCATGCCACTCCCTGTCAGCATGCAAGTCACTGGGTGCTTCACAGGCATCTGGAGCGCAGATCCTGGCGCTTGGCTAGGAGCACAGCCGGGCGCCCCTCCCCTTCTTGCATCTCTTCGCTGCTCTTGCACATCTCATGTGCATGTGCCTTCTTTTCGTCCATTGCCCAGGATCCAGGCCGTAGCAGACTGTGCTCCCAAGTGGGGAGAGTCCCTTGTTGGCCAGCTGATTGACCACTTCGCCAGGTCGGATGCACAGCGCACATGTGTATGGCGGAGCCTGTGCGACTGGTGGGGGGCCCTTTGTTACGAGGCCCTGGACCATGTGGACTCGATGATGGCAGGTGCGGCTTGACTTGACAATGGCGGGTGCGGTGGGGAAGAGATGATCCGCAGCAGGAAAAGGTGGGCCGGGTGCTGCGAGTGGGACACAGCCTTTTCTTTGCTGTGCAGGTCAGATGGTCAGCCGCGCACTCATCCTAGTTTACAAGGAACAGCCTTGTCCTGATACCCGTACCTACTTGGATCTTTCCTCCATGCGCGCTGCCAGACACATGGTTTTCTTTGTGACTCTTGTCCTTATGCGCATACAATTGCAAGCAAGTTTATGAGAGAACATTCAGGGCTCTAATAGCTCTGGCTTGCTGTGCCCAGTAGCCATGAAACTTACCTCTGAAGTCCTTGCTTGGCGGTAGAAGGCTGTGATCCTTGCAGTGCTGCCAAACCCTGTGAGCCTTGCTTGCAAGTAGAAAGATGTGACCCGTCTGCGTTATGAAAAGCACCCAGGCCCCTTGCATGGTTTGCTTGCAGGTGTGAACCTTGCTCTGCATTATGCAGAGTACCCAGCCCCCTTGCACGCTTGTTACTTGCTCGTGGGACACACTGCCTACATTTGCTTACGTTTTATTGCCTACATAGTTTTTCTTTGCTTGCTCCCTGCCTACGTTCGGTTACGTTCCACGGCCTACGTAGTTTTCTTTGGTTTTCTTTGCTTGCTTGCAGGACTGCAGTCTGGGCGTGACCAGGACCTCCTGATGCACATGCCGCTGTGCAAGTGCTACAGGCAGACCCGCCTCATGGTTGCGCAGCTGGTCGTGGCGCTGCATGACGCGAGGAAACAAGACGGCGTGGCTGCGCTCGTGGACAGGCTCAGAGGTGATGCAGGGATCGAGCTTGCTGCGAGCTCCCTGCGGACTCGCGGGCTGCCTGGCTGACCTTGAGTGCTGTGCATGATCAGATGATCAGGTGGTCTGCATGTAGTGAAGGACAAATCAAGCTGGTTGCTCATTGGAGGCTGGAAATGTGCTTTGTTTGCAGGTGGGCCCTCCTCACTCCCTGATGAGGAGGCAGACGCTGGATCTGTGGGTGCAGCAGCTGCAGGCACTTCAACCAGAGCACCTGCTGCTGCTGCTGCTGCTGCCGCCACTTTGAGCGCACCACCAAACAGGGCGGCTGGACAAAAGTCTGCCACGACTGAGGAGTTAAGGTTCTGCTTTGAGCGCGCCAAGGAGTTGGCAACTTCAGAAGAGGCTATCCTGGCCAGCACCTCCCAGACGTGGCGGCAACAGCAGCAGCAGCAACAGCAGCAGCAGCAGCCACAGCAGCGGCAGCAGCAGCGGCAGCAGCAGGGGGAGCAGTCAGCTGGCGCCACGTCTTCCGCTGCCACCACCTTTGCTTGCTGCTTGTGCAAGCAGGAGACGCAGTCGCACCCGGTGCGCTTACAGTGCGTCGCGACACTGGCCAAGCGCTCGCCACATGTTAAACAGCTGGTACTGGGTGGCACAGGTGGGGAGCAGAGGTGGTCCACAAATGCCATGCTGCGGGTGCAGCCTTAGCAGTGACTGCAACAAATTACTGAGGAGGACCGCATGTGCAACAGCATTCTTGGAACAAGCCAGTGAATTCAGGCACTGTGGCAATCTGTGCAGCATTGTATGCCAAAGCTCTAGTTTGTCTCTATACCCTTGTAAACTTTTGAGTACAAGACGTGCTTTTGAGAAAATCTTTATCAATAAATCATCATAAAGGCCAAGAGACGGGTACTTCTAATCACTCTCCTGATCCCCACCGACTTCTCCTTTGTTATTACTTTGCTGGTGGAGGGGTCATACAGTGCCTAGGCCCTAGGTGACCCCTTTTCCTTAACTGATACAGAGTGTTTTCACTGCCAACATGGTTCATGCTTTTCTTCAGTTTGCCTGGGCCTGGAGCACCTCAGCCACCCAGATGGCCAGGTCCCATCCCCATCAAGGGGAGCTGGCCTTGAAGCACGCATGGCAGACCTCTTGCACAAAGATCTCCATTCAACTGGTCGTGCCTGCAGGGATGTGCTGGCCTTGCGAGAACGTGCTCTTCACACACATGTCGTCTGAGGGCGCTGACTGGCAGTGCAAGGAGTCCGTGGAACGCGCGTGGGAGTTTGTATTTGCCTGCACCAACAACCTGCGACGCACCAGGCGTAGCACTGCTGGCAAGCGCATGAGGCAGTGACAGGGGGCATTGTGAAGGGCAGCGAAAGTTGGCCATGTATGGGCTGCCATGCTTAAAGGCACCTGCTGCGGAAACCACCTCTCTCCCTCATCAAGACCATGTTATTTTGACATGTGCTTTGCCCACGAGTTACTTTGCCTATTAAGCGTACTTATTGAGCACGAGCATGCTCTTCATTGTTGCAGCTTTCCATTCCTTCTTGATAACTGAAGGCAGGCTGTGCCCAAAAGTCAAAAAAGTAGATGACTGAGACAAGTAGAGTCCACTTAGTGGATCAACCTTCCGTAAAAGGCTGGACTTTGGCAGTTTGGGGGGGGTCCTGCAGCTGAGGCCATGAGTATTCTTTAACTGTTTGGCATCACTATAATTATTCACTCTTGCCATGGCATAAGTGATGGTTACCAATAGCACAATTAACGGCACGACCAGTGTTGAGTTTCTAGCAAGCTAACCTTACTAGCCACAATAGTGGGCCTTTCCTGGACACATTCCTGCCGACAACGCCGTACATTTCCTGGCTCGTTTAAGGGTTACAAGGATTTCAAGGGTTACAATAAATAGGCCTTCAGTCAAGAAGTGCAACTGCTAGCCTGCTCATAAAAAAATATCAGTGCATGCAGGAAGAAATATACGTGAAGAAGTATAGCTTATTGTTTTCCCGGCCCAGAAAAGCAGACACATCATTGATTGATTTAGCCTGCGGAAGAAAAAGGGAAGCATAAGTCCTTCGGAGATAGACCACGTGTGGATGGGTGCAGAGGAAAAGGACGTGTTGCTCATCCTGTATATCATGAACATTACACAAGTCACATGCAGGGGAGGTTTTGTGAGTCAAGGTCACAGTTTCAATTTGTAGTGTGGGCACAAAGTCTGAAGCGAGCCACACTGCAAATAACGGTGCGAGGAAGATCAAGAAGCATGTATCTAGGAAGGCTAGGAAGGGTGTATGGCGAATGTGTGACCAGGGCCCTCCTCGTAGGGAGGGCACACCATTGATGGTAAGTGGAGCGTTTGCTGTTGCACTCTCGTGGATGTATATCAGAATAAGGTGTCCAATAATCCAAGTGCCTCTCCCTGAGGTCCACAACAAAACGACCAAGATCAATGGGTTCACACTTCGGCAGCCTTTCCTTGAGCAAGTAGGGTTGTGTGAGACCATCCATAGCAGACAGGATGTGGGATCAGGCTCGGATAAGGAGCGGCTGATTCAGTTCCTGGGGAACCATAGCTCGGCTGACCTGATAACTCACCAGTGAGCAATGGTGGGCAATTGAATCCTGAGAATCTACCAGCTGCAGCTGGATGCTGCAGGTCATCTCACATGATTTGCTACACGCGCCACTTGCAAGTGGCTCTTTTTTGCTTCTGCCACTCTGAGTCAAAACTCACCTGAAGCCCAAAGAATTTCCAGGCTGTGGCTCTGATCGAGCCAAAGAAAAGAAAAAGGAAAGAAGAACTATGTAGGTAGTGTAGCCATCCTAAGCCGATAAAGGAAAAAGAGACACATTGGCCCAAAGAGCCATGAGTCTCCTCCACCAGAAAAAAAGAATGAGTGAGGATCTGGAGGATGACAAGCAGCCCCCCTGCTCCAGACCAAAACCTTCAAGTTGAGAGCAACTGGATTTCTCAAGAGCGCATCTAGTTGTTGTCAGTTTGTGTGCATAGAGCACAGAATGAGCATGTAGTTTGAGGGCAGTATTATGGGCTTTGTGTGTATCAAGGCCGAGCTCTTTAAAGGTCTTAGATGATTCAAAGTGTGTGAGGTATAGATAGAGCCTCCTACAAAAAAAAGAATACCGGCAGTGTGAAAGATAGTTTTCTTGCCTTTGTGCGCTAACAGTGAACCTCATGCTGTTTTCCAGAGGCCTCTAATTGGTGTCCAGGCTGTGTATCTTCACAGTATTTAAACTCAAAGAGGTGTATCTCCCTTGTGTTGACATTGAGCTCCTGAACTCTGCGTTCATCTTTGCTGGCTTATCATGGGTGTGACACCTGGTGCAAATGAGGAGTGGTTGGCGTTTTTTATTTTTTAGTAGAGGAATGACCAAAGGGCGACTACAGGTGAGTCTATCTCTAGCAGATAAACGAGCATCAAAAAGCCAGCTGGGCATTGTCCTGTTATAAGCATGATCAGGAATTTGAATGTCTTGTTGGGCCAAACGGGAAGTACTGCCAGCATTCAAATGGACCAAAAAATTGCCAGAGAGCCTTTGCTGATGGCTTTCATAATGAGCCTGCAGGCAATATTATGGCGTTCGGTGATCATACTTGAGATGATTGTACGTTGACATCCTGAGAGAATATGGAGAGCACTATCTGCTTGCTGACAAAGTGGACCCTGAAGACTGGTGGACATCTTCAAGTGCAAAGCGTGTTTTTGATTAGAAAGGGTGCCTGTGCGGTAGTGGAAGATATTGCTCTTCATTTGGAGAGTTTGGGCATGCTCCAAAAAGCGTTGCTAATGTCTTTATGGACGTATGGAAGCAAACTATGGTAATAAGAGAAGTACCCTGATTTTAAGTCAGCATTACCCAATTTATGGTTCGAGTGCATGTGGGATTTTAGTATTGCTTGGAGATTTTGAAAGTAAGTCAATCTGGGGCCGTGTTGGGGAGCTTCAGTGTCAGATCCTTGCTGATGAACTTCTTCAACAGCTAACCAGCTAATCTAAAAGAGGGGATTGCCACCAGGGCCTGTGGGGCGGATGCTTGTTTCAACTGGGAGGCTCTTTCCATGGCATGCTTGGTATTTTGCTAGGGCATCTGCGCATTCATTTCCAGCAATTCCAGCACGAGATTTCACTTTCTAAAGGAAGATGTGGGATTGAGAGTTTTGGATAGAGTTAGAAAGAATGTTGAGGAGGTCTCCTTGGACATGGTGGCAATGCTTCTCTGGGTACAACAATATGCATGTAACCCATAATAGAGCTCTAGTATCCCCCTGATCGACCTTAAAGATTAAGCACATAGGGGGTAAAACAGAAAAAAAATACGTAGGCAGTGAAGCACTCCCTATGTCAATTAAGGAATAAGAGTCACCTAGGGCCTAAACACCATATGACTCTTCCGTACTTCCACCGGTATAACTTCATTCATTTGTGGAAACACCCATGCAGAAATTGCGCAGACAGCATGCACACAACGACAACAACAAACAAGCCAATATGAAAAACTCCACCCAGAACCTACCGGTAGGTTGTTTCAACCGCACTTCAACCAAGGCCGGAAGGTCCTGGTGACCCCTTATTCTCCCAGAAATCTACTCATCACGAATAGCATGTATCTACAGCACAGATGGAAAATGCCAGGGCATGATGACACTGGAGGGCCTCATCGATGGACATCCTTCATACAGCTTTCCATACAGTCAAGCTTAGAGTCTCCATATCAGCATATCACCCGCACCTAAAAGCTTTGCTTCTGAACTTGTAGAACTGCTTACTAGGAAAACAAAAGCTAGAAATTAAATACTATGGCAAGAAGGTCATGCCTTGATCAAGGATTCTTACTCACAAGCTCTGCCAACTCATGCATGAGTACATATGTACATACTGCCTCCAACTGGTAACTCAGGAAAAATGGCCTCCCCGCTAGACATCAACCTTAGCTACCCCCATTAGTGGAGTGCAAACTCATGAGATACACTATTACTAATAGTGTACCTAGTAGGTGCACGCGCCCACCTCGACTTCCTCTTGTCCCAATTCACTGGTTTCTCAGTATGCCATCCCATCTGTAACAAACATACCATGAATCTTAGCCTTAGGCATGCCATCTATTCAGCCATCCACAGCACTGAGGTAACGGCCACCTTCATCTTCCTACCATCTTGGAAGGGATCCATGATCACCAATCCTAATTCAAGTCTCCTGACAGACTAATTCCACTTGTGTTATAAACTTGGAACAATTCCAGCTAATGCGATTGCCTACGCTGCCCCTCAATCCTGGATAAGTCAAGATACTCCCTTACCCTAAGCCTCTTGGAATCTCAATATCATAGCAGACTGGAATACAGCTGCAAGGCTTCTCCTTAACAACTTGTTTAAAACACAACCCTACATGGCTACAAAATCTTGCTTGTGACATCCCTGAAGTAAATTGGCACCTCAACAACATTGCTAGTCACCCCATATGTGATACTGTGCATTCTGGGACAGCGCTCGGTTTCAAGAAATTTGAGAAACTTCACTCAGACAAAATGCTAACTACCAGGTTCTCCCACAGACCTGCTCTGGGTGAAGTGGCCCCCCTTTCCCATCAATCCAAACTGGGACTCACACTTAGGTTTTCTGACTGGAAATCCTGGACCTACACAGATGGTAGCTGTCGTATCCAAGAGGGCAAAACAATTTTTTGGGGCAGGAATCTACCACCCCAGCTCGAGCAACTCTACCTTGATTGTATCAAATGGTGCTGGTATAACCAACACCATAGGGAGAGCAGAACTGGCAGCTATTATCACTCATGATCATAATCCTATTACCACAGACAGCCTTACCTCACTCCATCAAATTAGGAAACAATTGTTGTATTCTGAGAAACATCGCCACTATATCCAAGGAGACACACTCAAAATTCTTTCTAATACTATCCGTAACTCTCAATCCCACATCTTTCTTTACAAAGCTAAATCTCATTCTGGTATTGCTGTAAATGAATGTGCAGACGCCCTTGCAAAATACCAAGCCTGCCACAGAAACAGCCTCCCAGCTGAAACAACTATCTGCACCGCAGGCCCTGATGGCATCCCCTTCTTTGATATAAGCTGGTTAGCTGTTGAGGTAGGGAGCGCTTCACTGCCTATGTGGTTTCTCTTTCCTTGTTGAAGAAGTTAATGAGCAGGGATCTGGCACTGAAGCTCCCCAACGCGGCCCTAGATTGACTTACCTTCCAAATCTCCAAGCTGCACTAAAATCCCACATGCACGCAAACTATAAACTGGGTAATGCCAACTCAAAAGCAGGGTACTTCTCTTATTACCATAGTCTGCTTCCACACGTCCACAAAGGCATTAGCAACGCTTTTTGGAGCATGTCCAAACTTTCTCTCCAAATGAAGCGCAATATCTTCCACAACCGCACGGGCACCCTTCTTAATCAGAAACACGCTGTCCGCTTTAAATGTCCATCAGCCTTCAGAGTCCACTCTGTCAGCAAGCAGATAGTGCTCTCCATATTCTCTCAGGGTGTCAACATACGATCATCTAGGGTATGATCACTGAACGCCATAAGGTAAGGTTACATAGCTGTACCTGCCGAACAGGGCAGCTTAGCTGAAGCCAAACGGGCCTCTAACCGAAACCAAACAGGGCAAGCTAGGTAGTGATTTGAAACCTAGGCACAGCATTCCAGGCACTCATGCACGTACAAGGCCAGGCCTTTAGTGTCTGCTTGGCTAATAAAGTCTCTTTGCTTGTTCGAGCTACTAGATGGGCTGCAGAAGAGATGGTGGTGCTTGACCCGCAAGTTTGCCAAATCAGCATTTGGGCAATCTAAGAGGACATGCTCTTCATCTAGCACACAATGCCAGTTGCATTTAGTGCAGATTCTTAGCTCATAAAAACTCTGTGCTCTTGTTGCCAGAGAAGCTCAATATTTAAATTGCGACCAGAGAGTCTGAGTCCGGAAAGAGTGCACGAAAGATGGCTAGGGATATTGTGTTGTAGGTATGAAGGCAGAGTTGTTTGTTGCGCGTTTCTAATCGTCCCACCAGTCAGTTTGACTCCCTATAGGCACTCCAAAATGGGTGTGATATGATCCTCATGACTCTGCTGGAAGCATGTGCATCATGTGGGTGAATCTGGTCAAGTTCTCTCCATTCTCGAATGGTTTGCTTGCGCAGTAACAGTTCAAAGTCACTCATGTTGATTTAAGAATGGCTCATTATAGTAGAGACATGCACAGCGTAAGTCTCTCACCACGTTAGCGCACAATCTGTATATGCATCCATTGATGGCTATTAGCCTGTAGTTCTGTGGAAGAGAATGCTTGGCTTTCTTGTTAATGGGTGAATTTTTTTCCAGGTCATAGGAAGCAGACCATCATGCAAGAGGAGTTTGAATAGATCTGTGAACAATGGAAGGAGCACATTTGCCCTCTGTACTTTCTTTTTCTTTTTTTCTTTCCATAATGTTGCCTGCAGGCTTATCATGAAAGCCATCAGCAAAGGCTCACGAGCTCAATATCAGTAATCAGGGAAATACACCTCTTAATGAATCTGGAAGCTGCCGTCTGTGTAGTTTCACCCCTTACAATCATGCATTTTTGTGGCTAAGTGTGGGCTGGAATCTGCCGGGAAGAGCAATTCTTTGTTGTGGTTGAGACTGTATGTGTCGGTGATCAAGGGAAATTCTTCTTAAACTTCAAACTTCAAACTTCTTAACACCATCTTCAATTCTTGGGTTGCGGGCATTGAGAACTGGTTATTACTGATGTTTTTGCGCCTCCAGTTTGCTTTTGGAATATCACAGGCCAGGTCCCTTACCCAGGCGGGATTTTGATTATTTAGACGCAGTCGTGGTGCAGTATTCCAGACAGCATTTATTTGCATACTCCAGTTGTGGCAAGGGAGAACAATCTCTTTGCTGATCCAAAAAGAGGGGGTGGCATAGTCAAGGTTGGACGAGGAAATAGTCCCTAGAGTGCAACATATAATAGGTTACATATTTGGAGGTAGGCATTGAGAAGTTTGGAAAAGGGGTTGGTACTTATCCGTCCTCCCTGACATGGCCCACCTACCGGGTAGGAACATGAATGTGGCTGTTTCAGTGTTGTTTGCTATTGCAGAGTTTATATCATGTCTTATGGCACGGTGCATGAGTTGATCATCATATGCAGGATGGCAAACAGAGAAGCCAGAAAATTTGGATGAGAGGGCATCCAAATGGGAATGGTTCCAAAGACTCTGTCACGAGGGTCCTTGCTCCAGTCAATGAGGTATGTGGGGCTGTGCTCCAAAGGCGAGACCAATTTTCTGGGGTGAGTAGATCCATTTCTGAAGGGCAGAGTAAAATTAGAGGGGGAGAGTATGCATGTACTACTTTATCTTGGTATTCAAGGGTGTGTTACTTTTGTGTAAGACAGAGCGGGGAAGGAGGCCTTATAGCTCAGAAGCAAAGCTCTTAGGGGTCCCGGAGAGGCATGAAGGTATCATGGATTCCAGCAAGTATTGTGTCATGAACTGTTTTTTAGAGAATTTTGAAGTGCTCTGGAGTGAGCATGCCTTCGCATTTTTCCATCACGTCATAGATGGATGTCACTTTTGAAGCCCCCTGTGCTAATAAATGAGGCCTGCCACATATTAAGGTTGACATGTACAGATGAGAGGAATGATATTCCCACTTGGCCCAGATGCCCTCTCAATGTGATATTATCCTATCTAAGCAAATTATAATTATTACTTCATTCTGAGGTGCAGCTTCTTTAAGAAAGGGGGGGGGGGG
>LFIK01001191.1_pt1 | contig 20352 bp, 27 predicted proteins | sample 643401 | NCBI WGS metagenome assembly LFIK01 (sample SAMN03777447, study PRJNA286221) | soda lake metagenome | biome: soda lake; feature: Kulunda steppe; material: water; isolation source: sample T5-Br brine of Lake Tanatar-5 | place: Russia: Kulunda steppe | collected 2010-07
CGTGGCGCTCGCTCGAAGCAGACGCCAGGGGTAGGTTGGGGCTTGAGGGGCAAACGACAGGGGCATGCAGTGTCCGCATGATGCGTGGGCATGCAATGTCCGCATGATATGCGTGCACAGGCGCGGCCGGTGAGGGCAGGCCAGGGTGTGGCGCTTGCACCCACTGACGCTGATGGCTCACCTTCGCACGCTGATGCACGTTGGGCCGCAGCACGCAAGCAGGCCGCGCAGCTCTGTGTGCACAGTGCGCATGCCGCATGCGCAGGAGCAGCAGTCGCCCCGGTGAGCCTTCCACGCCAATAGCCCACACACGACACGGGTAACACGCGGCGCTGCTGCGGCTGTCCCCCAGAACCCACCTGACAGGCGCGTCTGCCTTCAGCAGGGGCTTGACCCCGATGTACTGTGCCGCGTGCGCCAGCTCCTGCTTGTGCGCCTGCATGTCAAGGAGGCCCAGGGCGGTGACCAGCACATGAGCGCGCGGTGAGCGCACGCAGCTGCCGGCCCGGCGTGACGCTCGTGGGCTACCAAGTGCCTTCGCTACCAAGTGCTACCAAGTGCCTTCGCTACCAAGTGCCTTCGCTACCAAGTGCCTGGCTACCAAGTGCCTTCGCTACCAAGTGCCTGGCTACCAAGTGCCTTCGCCAGGCTGGCCATGTCCAGGGCACTAGACATGTGGATGGCTGCTGCCACGACGAGCTCGCGCTCTCAGAGTGCAGGCAGCGGCAGCCCCAGGCGACCTAGGTGCTTCAGGCGGCCGAGGTGCTTCAGGCAGCCAAGGTGCTTCAGGCGGCCGAGTGTTTCAGGCGGCCTAGGTATTTCAGGCGGCGGCAATCCCAGGTGGCGTGGGTGCCTAGCAACGCGCTTCGCAGAAAGGGGAGTTCAGGCGGCTGTAGCTGCGCACTTGCCCCCACCGCTGGCCAAACAGAGGCTTTGCCTAGAGCCTTCTGGCAGGAGTTGAGGGACGTGCCAAGGTAGGCTGGTACGCAAGTCTGCCCTATGTCAGCACCGTATCAGGCCCAGGCAGGCTGGCTCTGGGTCAGGCCCAGGCACTTTGCCTCCATCTGGGGCCAGCACAAGCTGCTGGCTGACCCCGGCCATGCCGGCCACACCTCATGTCTTGCACTTGGGCGTGGCAACCACCCCCTCCCGCTCCGCACCTGCTCCCAAGGCTGCAGCGCATCAACGTCAAAGCTGAAGCGGCGCTCTGGCTGGTACCTGCAGAGGGGCATCCGCAGCAGCGGCTGGGGCGTTGGCGCTTGGCCAATGCACAGTGTTGGCTTGCGCAAAAGCCCGAAATGCACGAATGTGGCGGCGAGCCCTGCCCTGTGAACGCCTTTTGGTGGTGGAGACCCAAGTGTGCGCCTGCGCACCCCTAAGACACAGTGCACCCCTGAGACACAGTGCACCCCTAAGATACAGTGCACCCCTGAGACACAGTGCACTGTGAGCAAAGGTTCACCCCTGAGATGCAGTGCACTGCAAGCAGAGGATCACCCCCTGAGACACAGTGCACCCCTAAGATACAGTGCACCCCTGAGACACAGTGCACTGTGAGCAAAGGTTGGCGCATGTGCGTGCATCCTCGTGTGCATGTGCATCGGTATGTGTGTGTGTGTGCATGTGTAAACACACGTGTGAATGTGTGCACGTGCATGCTGTGTGCATGTGCATTTGTGTGTGTGCACATGGATGAACACACGTGTGAATGTGTGCACGTGCATGCTGTGCGCATGTGCGTGCGCGCACACATGCCCGCGGCAGCATGGCGAGCTGGCAGGAAGACTACTCACTTCAGGCCAGAGGACAGGAACGGCGGGCGCGCGGGCTGTGCAGCGGGGACACCTGTAATGTGCGGCAATGGGGCTGGTGGCTCCACTTGGCTGGGCTGGCGGCTGCTGTCCGCCGCTGCCGCAGGCCCATTGCCATTCGCCATCCTGCCCGCATCCCCTGCAGTGGACGTGACTGCTTGCACTTGCGCCCCCTCCCGCTGAAACGCGGGCAGCGGCTGCAGGTGCGGCTGCTGCGGGGGGTGCGGTGCCGGCCCTCGCGGCCGCCCCTGCCCCTGCTGCTGCTGCTCCAGCTGCTGCCGCTGCCGCTCCCGTTCCCGGCGCGCTAGCTCCTCCTTGCTGGGCCGCCCGCGCTTGGGCGCTGGCTTGGGCGGCTCCACCACCACCCCGCCCGCCGAGTGCGGCAGCGCCACACTCCCCCTGGGCGGCGCACTCCCCAGCCTGCCGCTTGCTGCAGCAGGCCCTGTGACTGACGGTGACGCAACAGGGGATGCTAGGGCCGCACTTGCGGCGGCATTGCCACCCCCCTCCCCAGCCCCGTGCGCGCGGCTGCTTGCCCCGCCCGCGCTGGTCGCCGCAGCCGGGGAGGGGCACGCGTCCAGCCCTGCAGCACTGCCCGTCACGCCACCGGGCGTCAGCTGGCTGGGCATGGGGCTCATGGCGCCGCCGCTGGCCGCCAGAGCTTCAGCAATGCCAGGCAGCAGGTCCAGCCCCGCAGGCAGCTGCCCCCCTGCCAGGGGATAGCTGCCGCCGCCGCTGCTGCCACTTGGCACCAGGCCGGGTAGCCCTGCTTGGCTGGCACCCGGGTGCGGACTGCTTGCGCCCACGCCTTGCAGGCTCGCGGAAAGCGTACTCATGTCTGCAGGGAAGCATGCGCGCGCGATTAGACAGACAGCAGGAGGGGGAAAGGGGGGAAAGAGGTGGGGGCGTGGCAATGGCGGCGTGAGTGCGCGGTGTGCTGTGGGGGAGGGCATGCGCAGGCAGGGGGTGCGAGCGAGGGCGCAAAACCGACCAGCACTGGAGTGTGTGTGGGAGGGGAGGGGAGGGTTGAAGCAGGAGCAGTGCGGGCAGCAACAACAAATGCAGCGCTAGGGCAGGTAATGCAAGCAGCTGCACGAGTGATGGCGGCACGCTTGACCCTCCTTTGCTGCTTGGAGGGCCTCCGTGGTGCGCAGCGGACAGCTGCTGCATGGCATGTGCGGCAGGGCGCGGCAGCGCTGCTCCACTGCAACACACTGCAGCCGCCTGCCTGCGCAGTCCCTAGCCTGCATGCGAGGCCTCAAGGCCGCACTCACCCACGCCTGCTGCCGGGGCGGCCATGCTGGTCAAGCTGCTGAGCCAGTCTTGGGCCTGCTTGTGCAAGGTCTGGTCCAAGCTGCCCAATTTGGACACATCCAACGGCGGCATGGCGGGCGCAGGCCCCAGGCCTGGGAGGCCTGCCAGCTCCAGGCCCTGCAGCTGCTGCTGCTGCTGCTGCTGCTGCTGCTGCTGCTGCTGCTGCAGCTCGCGCGTGGCCTTCTCGATGATGGCCGCCGCCTGGCTGCTGATGGAGGCCTCGCCGCCGGGTGCGTCCTGCGGGCGCAAGAACACAAGGACACACACACACAATTGTACACACATTCACCCGCACATGTGGCTTTGGAGAACCTGCGGTGTACACGCAGGAGGTGCGCGTGCTCTTGAACGCCAGCCCTGAACACCTCACCTGACTTCCGCCATCGTGCCGGCCCTGGGTGGCCGACTTGCCAGGGGTACGCGCGAGCTGCTGCTGCTGCTGCTGCTGCTGCTGCTGCTGCTGCTGCTGCTGCTGCTGCGCCCTTAGCGATGTCTTCAGCACGACGTTCTTGAGCACTTGCAGGTGCACAGACACTGAGACGCCCCCGTCCGCCTGCGGTACGACCTGCAGTGAGACGCAGGGCTCTCCTGAGATTTTGCGTTGCCTACATGTGCACCCACGCGTACACACAGAGGAGCAGAGGGAGCCAATTCGATGTGCTCCAAGATTTGCATTTGAGTTTGGTTTGAGTGTGCATGCACATTGATTGAACGCGAGGGATTGCACATTGTGCACGTTGTACGGCATGCTCTCGTTATGGTAAGCAGACCAAGTTGGTGCTCATTGGTGCACGAAAGCATTGCCCACCGAGTGCCGTCCACTTCATTCTGTGCTGCTGCTCACAACCCCGCAGACGTCTTGAAAGGCGTGCAAGAAAACGCACCGACCCTTGCTTTCCTCCCCCTTCTTTCTCCTCTCTCTCTCTCTCTCTCTCTCACACACGCCTCACTCTCATACCTGCACGCTGGCCTGCACCGTACGCACATACCACGGATGCACGCCACGCATGCACGCATGCGCACACGCACCCAAACACACCTTCAGAGTCACCGCGATCAGCTTGTCCTGGGAGCGACGCCTGAGCAAGCCCAGGCACAGCAAGGGCGGCTCCATGCGGTCAGGCTGAACCCCCAGCCGCTGAGCATTGGCCTCGCACACGCGCAGCACCTCCTGCGCACGCTGCTGCGGCCAGCTGGACACCATGTGGCGCACCTGCACACACACACACACACGTGCACACGCAGCTTGAATGCATGCCCAGACCTGCGCCTGCTTGGGGGGTCAGTACTGCCAGCCCACTTTGCGCTTGCAACAGGATCAGGTGCTTTAGGGGCATGGCTGAAGCCAGTGATTTTCTTGTGTGTCCCTATGTGCTCCACTCCATGGGCCCCTCAGCAGCTGCCCAGCGGGTGCATCCCTGGATTGGCATTAACCTTTATCCCCGCTCCATAAGCCACGAGCCAAATTGGCAGTGCACATGCTTGTTCCAAGCAGGCTGCTGCTTTTGGACCACAGACAAGTACAGCATCCAGTGGGCATGAAATGGAGATGCCCTTGGCATGGAAAGTGCCTCAGTCCTCAATCACAGCAGCAAGCAAGGTCAAACATGAGACCTCCCTCCCTCTGTCAGCATCAGCGCCAGCAGCAGCACAGGAGCAGCGGCTGCAGCTGTGCTCCCGTACCCACCACGGATAAGACCTGGCCCATGGTGTACGAGGACGCGGGGTAGTTGAGCGTGGCGGAGGGTGTGACCATGGCCGCACAGTCGCGCGCGCGCATAGCCTCCTCTGCTGTGTGGAAGTAGCCCACCAGCGCCATCTGTGTGGCTGCGGTCGCACCAACAGGCACATCACAAGAAAGCTGCTCAGCAAGGAAGCGGGGGCAGGTGGGTGCTTTATCGCAAGCCCCTGTGTGGCATTCAGCCTAAGCGGGGTGTTGTGCAGCACACAGGGGAAGCCAGGCAGCTGGTGGGGGAGGCAGGCAAGGAGCTCCAGCACGTGGACAGCTGCCATCGCCACCCCCACCATCATTTGCATCTCCAAACACTTCATCCAGCATTGGCGCCAGCAGCAAAAGCGACAGTTGCCTGCACGCCTCCACCAGAAGCAACACACGCAGTGCACAGGAGGTGATGCACCGTGACAGCTCACACACTTGCATCGGCAGAGGCCGCCCCCTTAGCCCCACCCCCCCTGCTCTCACGCCATTCCCCCTTGGCACCATGCACACTCCTGGCTTAAATTGCTTGCAGCAGGGCAGTCCTTCCCCTTCTTTTTTGACAGGGCAGCACTCAGCAACGCCGTGCACACTCACATCCAGTGGGAGAGGGGAAACCCTGGCGCGCCTCCCACTTGCCCTGACGTGCCCCTGAGGTTATTGCCTTGACGCCCACAGTCCTGCCCCTGTTGTGGGGGTGCTGCCCCCGGACGCTCTGCACACCCGCAACTGCACCGGCATCTTGCTGCTGGTACGTCTGTGGTTGCGCTGGCTGGTGCGGTAGCTGCTGCAGCTGTGGCTGCTGCGGCTGTTGCAGCAGTTGCTGTGGCAGTTGCGGCTGTTGCTGGGGCTGGGGCTGCGGCTGCAGCTGTGGCTGTTGGTGCAGGAGCGACGCCAGCTGCGCTGGCACAATGAAGGGCGGCAGAGGAGCGCCCTGGGCCTGCTTCGTGCCAGCACCAGGCAAAAGCGGCGGGGGTTTGCTGTCTGCCTTGCCCATGGCCGTAGTCTGCAGCGCGCTGGGTGGCGGCTGCATTGGGAGGGCAGGGGGCGGCGTGAGGGAGCCAGGAGCCCTCCCTGGCTGCTGCTGCTGCTGCTGCGTCGGCAGCAGCGGCGGCTGCGGCGACTGCATTTGGGGCAGGGGCAGCGGCACCGGTGACGCCTGCTTGGCCGGCCTGCCCTGGTTCTGTTGCTGCAGCTGCTGGCCCTGCTGCCTGGCCTCCGCAAAGCTGGAGGTCAGCTTGGGGTCTGCGCCGCCCGCAGCCGTCCTCCCTTGCACCGCAGCTGGGGCACCTGCCCAGCCAGACTCTGTCTTGGTGAAAGGCTGGCCGACGGCAGGCAGCTTGAAGGCTGCAGGGGGCATCGCGGCGGCGGCGGCAGCAGCGGCGGCGGCGGCAGCTTGGAGGGGGTTGGGGGGGGGGGTGCCGTTGTCGCCAGAGGGGGCCCGAAGTGGAGCTTGCGCGCCCGAGGCGCGGGCCGCGGGCCCGATGGCACCCCCTGCCGCCTGCTGGTGCGCTTGCACTAAGCTTGCAAATGCGGCAGCCATGGCTGCGGGGCTGGAAGTTGAGCGCGCAGGGGCGGCCTGCTCCTGTGCGCGCTTCGGGGGCCGGCCGCGCGGCCGGGGCGCGGAGGGTGCGCCTGGTGACGAAGATGACGAGGGGGTTTCCCTGCCGGCCTTGTTTGGGTGCTCCGCCTTGACATGCGCGGACACGGAGGGTGCTGCTGCTGGTGCTGGGTGCTGGCTTCCGGGTGAAGGCTGCCGCGCAGAGGACTGCGGCAGCAGCATAGATAAGGGAGGCACGTGGAGGCCCGGCTTGACGACCATCCCCGCGCCGTGCACCCGAATGTGGGCCTCGATCATTTCGCGTGCAGTCTTCTCCATCACCGGGTCCGAGCGGACCTTCTCTGACGGGCCGCTCTACAAGCAGCAAGGGGTGGCGTACTGTGTGTGTGTATGTGTGCGTGTGTGTGTGCGCGCACATGCGCGGATGCATGTGTGTGTATGTGTGCACGTTTGCATGTGTGCATGTGTGTGCATTTGCATGCATGTCTGCGCGCGTGAGAGAGAGAGAGAGAGAGAGAGAGAGAGAGAGAGAGAGAGAATGTGTGTTTGTGAAAGATGTGAAAGGTCACTTGTGCCTGGACCTTAACTGCACAAACACTCACTTAGTAATCCCGCTGCCTTTCTGCAGCCATCCCAGGAAAAAACAAGCAGCGCTCCCCCACGGCCATGCTCCTACATTGGTCACGATAGACCACCGCACTCCCAATCCATACCCACCTCCGGGTGACGCAGAGCCTGATTCACACTGCTTCTGAGCATTTCTGCCGTGATTGTGCTCTTGTTCTTGGGGGACACCTTGGTGACGTGCAAGATGGCATTCACCACCTCCTGGATCCTGCAGGCGCAGAAGATACATGAGCAGGGTGTGCACGGAGTCAGCTCCCTCAAAGTGGCAGGGTTCCTACTTTGTTGCTGGCACAGACCTTAGTCTAGCGCATTCCTATAAATTCATAAGGCTCTTTGTCAAAGCGCCTCCAACATGCTTCTAGCCTCGGGCTCTGTGTATCAACCTTGCGGCTGTCGCCAGGCCCAAGTAAGATTAGGCACGCGAGTGCATGATTTCAACGCCTCTAAGCTCAACAGCACAATGATGTGCTAATTTGTTATGTGAGTGCCATGGGGTGTGTACGCAGGGACCAAGGACTCAATATAGGGTTGCCAAAAACCGTGAAAAATTCCCTGTACATTTTGGTAAATTGGCACAACATTTGGCATATCTACTGCGTATACAAACCATATCGCTCCTATGGTATCGCGAGTCCTACTTAGCGAGAGGTCCTTAAATAATTTCAATAATTTTCCCGAGTATTTGGTGTCCGTGAGGCTCCTCAAAGCATTACATTTAAACTCTCAATTTGGCACTTTCTGCTGGCGTTGTAGCAGCCTCACTCATGCATATTTGTGTCTTCTTCGGACGTGACCTCCACTGACTCCGAGGACCTCCGATCCATAGCCTGTCCTCCCCCTTCCCCTCCCCCTGCCTCCATTAGGCTACTTGGCCCAGAGGCATTTTTTCTTTTGCCTGCCTCAACAACAGGTAGCTTCCTGGGCCTGCCCACAGGTCTGGGAGGTGGGGCCGGGCTGCATTGGCCGCTCTCATGCTCCTCAACCCCGCAAGCAATACCAGGATAAGGGCAAATCCAAAGCTCCCTGGGCTGCCCATCCGTCACTGAACACTTCCGCTTTGTGCATCTTACATCAAATAGCGCCCTCTGCCCCTTTGGAGCATAGAGCTCTGTAATCGGGCCCGAGCCTAGCCCTGGCTGAACCTGAACAATTCACGAGGCCTTTCTAGAAGTTATTTACAAATGGATTTCATATTTCGTAGCGTGGAGACCCCCATATAATTCTATTACTCGCGATAAACCAAGGAGCGGTACACGGAATACTATTTTCAGCAACCCTACTCACGTGTAGTCGGACGGCTTGTTGTTCAGCTTGACCCAGGGAGTAAGGCCTAAAGCAGCACAGTCTCGTGTGCGTGCAGCTTCCTCTGCTGTTGGATAGAACCCTAGATCAATGATGACCTGCACAGCACAGCAGACAGGAAGGGGGAACATGAGTGGAGACGCCCTTGCTGTAAAAGAATTGCAATGCCTGCTCAATGTTAAAGAAAATGCAATGCCAGCCCCTGCTGTGATGAACATTCAGGCACGTTTGATTTCGGGAAGGGCTGTTGCTGCAGCACCAGAAATGTTAGAGAGCACTGGCCTGGGGTTCAGGTACCTGCGCTTGACAGACATCAAGAGTGCGGCTTTGCGTGTGTTAAGGCATGTCGATGCCTTAGCGCGAAGGTGTCTTACTCATGGCTTTGCAGGCTGATGACCATAAGTAGTTTGTGGTAAAATCCAACCAACCATTGATTTTGTTTGAGTATGCATGCTTGTCCATCCGGATAGCAGGGCAGCGTGGGGAATCTGTCTTTACACTGAAGCAGGGGTTTATCTAGACGCAGTGCAACGACATCAGAAATTCTTGTAGGACCAGCGGTCATTTCAACGCCCCGGCGCAAGATGCGGTGTGCGCCTTGCCCAAGCAACTTACCACTGTGCTGATGTCTTTAGGAGCTGGGTCTTTGGATAGGCGCAGCACCGTTAGGAACTTGCCACATTGTGGGTCTTTCGGGTCGCACAGCTGAACCACCTCCTTGAGGCTTGTTCTCCTGTACTTATCGTTGATGACTCCTCCTGCTGCCGGAGCTCGCTGCATCTGCTCCATTCTCAGCAGCTACGAGTGGCCCCTGAATTGCAGGGAGGCCGGCTGTCCGGCTCTGCTCATCAAATGTTGGGGGGCCCCTGCAATTGTGCACATGTGCCACACTTGAGCAATTTGGGCTCCACGCTTCAAAGAAGAGCAATATGAAAAGCAGGAGGCGCGCCCAGCGCGTTTGCTGATGTGTGAAGTTATTTGACCAGTTGATGGTCATCTCGACGATACGGCACCACTGCGCGAGGCACACAACCGGGAGCGTTTTGAGCAACCGCTAGAAATATAAAGGTTGATTGTGCGTAAATAGAGCTTTTAAGAGGTTGGGGGGCTTGGATGCAGGGGAGGGTGCTACCAACAAGATAGGGGAACCTCTTGTGGCTTCACAACAGCGTCTGGCAGCACAAGGGCGATGGACTTAATACAGGAGTAAGTCTTTGTGTTGATGTCTTTTCACAGCATGAAGGGCCAAGCACAAAAATTATGAGGATGGCAGGTTTGCAGGGCGCCAAGATTCCATGCTTTTCCCTGCTGCACATCCTCAATACACACCTATATAACGCACCAAGCATCACCAGCAGTTATTAATATGATTATAAGCATTCTAAGTAAGGGAAGGGAAACATTTCTCAGGCACACACGGGTTGATTGCCTCACTTTTTCCCATGCATGCTGGGTGAAAAACTATTGGACAACAAGGCAAGGAGGCACTGGAACCAGAGAGACATGTTAATGAAAACACTCGTATCTTCAGCTTTAAAGGCCTCGTGGATTGCCTCACCTGCTCTTGCAGGTGGAGGGGGGACCCTGCGCTGGTTCCTCGCGTTACCCCGGGTCTGAGATATCGAACAAATTGTGATTTCACACTAAACCTGCGTCTTATACAGAATACTGCAGTGGACGGTCAGCAGCGGCCAGCCAACGGTCAACTAACTGTTTGTTCTTTTAGCGAGGAGAAAGCGAATTGGTGACCCGTTTCTGTTGCTCGTTCAAATTTGACTCCCACGTTCGTACTCTCAACTTTCCCATCCTCCGTCTCGCCCGCCCACCCATTCCTTCCAGAGGCAGCAAGGTGTAGCATGCTACATGCCTGAGTAAAGTTCCTACAACCATTGCTGTGAAGTTATCACTACCATTGGAGACAACACAAACATACGCGCATGCATATGCTCATGCACAAGTACGCACACGGATGCACATGCACATACACACACACGTACGCACGTGCACATACGCATATACACATGCGCACACTGCAAGATGATAGTTCATGCACACACAGGCACATGCGCTTGAAAAGCAGCCTTTCACTCTCCAAGCCTAGGGCCTGTCAGCCTGCCAACTAGAACCGTAGCTTTCCTCCATGTGGACAGCTTTGAGGAGGTTAAATTCCAGTGGTTAAAGGTCTCATGATAACTTAAGTGTGGCCTTGCGCAGACTTTGCAGACTTTACGTGTGCCTTTACATCCATGTTGTTGGTATGACGAGTAAGGTTGCTCTCTCGCCACAAGCTTTAAAGCACCTCACTGTGGGTTACTCTGTGCAAGACTAAAATCATGTTGGCGATGCAGCCACTAACATTTGGAACCGGTGATTGATGTGTAACCCTCTGAGGTCTAAAAAGCCTACCCTGCCAGAGCAAACAAGTCCTCCTGCATGTGCACTTTCATGCTGCAGCACATTAAGGGTATCTAGCTCTTAATGAAAAGAAATTCATGCACATCCATCTAAGAGCCATTACGATGCATGATCTAGAGAAGGGTGCCTTTGCCTTGACAAACTCGCGTTGCAACATGTGCTTAAGTTTTCAGTCACTCGTTGAAGAACCGACTCAGCTTGGGCAATAGAGAAATCTGAGATGACACTCGCTCGGGGTATCACCAGTTCTGAGAAACTGAGTGGCCAAATTGGCAAAAATGAAGCACACCTTATTGCACATACAGCCACAACCGATGCATACACATGAAGACCAGGCCAATCACCCCAGCCCAAAAGGCGGACACCTGTCCGACGTGCTCAGCACCTGCTCCACCTTCTCAGGTGTGGCCTCTGCCAGCTCTTTGGCAAGTCTATGAGCAGTTGGGGAGTCTGGCTGCGATGGCAATACTGAAGGGAGGAGCGGCCGACCTGCAGGGCCGGGGGGCGTGGATGAGGGCCGCCGCGAGGAAGCAAAGCTCATGGGTGGTGTGGATGCTGGGCGGCCTCTTGAGGGCGTTGGTGATACAGGGGGGCTGCGGGGTGGGGTGCTGGCAGGGGTCATGGCTCGCCGCTGGCTGCTGATGTTGGGCTTGTTGAGCTCAGAGAGCATGTGCGTGCGGTCCACGCTCTTCATCCAGCAGTGGTACCTCTGATCTGCCTCCTCGGGCGGGATAGAGGGCCTGCAATGGATCAAGTTAGCAAGCGCTTCTTATGGGGAGTTAGTTCATTCTTTTGCGTCCACTCAGAATAATTATGATGGCCTTAATCTAGGGAAGCAATGCAAGTATTCTAGAGGAGGAAATTCCGGGGACCTGATGCAGCACAAGCATTTTGTTTCTAGCAGGAAACTCGTCCACACACAGGCTATCATTTGCAGATAGTTTTTCCCTCACTTTTCATGCCCATGCAGCAGGATAGTGCTGACTGATAGTTTACTTAATGTAAAGCAGGTGCAATTGCAAAGGCTCCGGAAAAAAAAACTGACATGAAAATGGTGGTGCTAAAGCCATGATTATTAAAGAGATCATCTTCCGTCCAAAATCCAATGCCCAATCCAGCTGCCAGTGCTGCACCCAGAACTGCATGTGTAAGAAGCGAATACAATAATCAGCGGAATGGTTCGGAGCATTTGCATGATCAGCCTAATGCACACACAGACTAATGCAATGGCACTTCAGGTGATAACACGCTATACATACGCGCGCATCGCGCACACACATACACACACATGCACGCATGCACACACACGCACGTACATACACTTGTTGGTAGATTGTGTGCACATTTGTAAAACGCAAATGACAAGCAGCCTCAAGCATTTCTTGTCTGTGATAGGCCTGCTGAAGGACTATTGTGCTTGTACTGTCTGACTGAAAGTGAGGTTGCTCAATCTCACCTGTGGTTTCGGACCAATCAGGCCTGACCACAGGCATTTGCAACATGTCTGCCTGTATAACAAAATGTAAAGCTGAAATAAGCAGCTCAACCAAGCAATCTCTTGAATCTTAAACAAATCTGTCCACAGATGATGAGCGTTAATGTCACAGCAATGAGCACTGAAAGGTTGACGTATGCTCGCACAATGGACAACAGCAGCAGCAGCAGTGCAAGGCTTGGCCTGCTCACTGCCCAGAATGCCAACGCTTGTTTGCAAAATTTGTTTGATATCCATCGTAGGGGACCTAGCAGACCTGCAGCTGCATAATCAAATTGCACTTGGTAGCCCCTCCATCCACCCGGAGCTGCGAGATGTGAGCCACGTCTGCATCTTTCTGCATGGCCTCCAATACCTGAGCACGCAAGCATCCGAGTGCTCAATTCAAGTAGGCCGCACTGGGCATTGATTGACAACACAGTTGTGGAGAGCACCTTGTCAGGAAGGCTCAAGGCTGCTACATGGAACATACAAAGAAGGAGAATGACTCGACAAGACACGGATTCATCATTGATGCAAACATTCATGAATCATCAATGTTTGCTGCTATGCCATGCACTTGAAAGATCACCTGCATTGCTGGCCAACACACTAACAAAAGTGTACCGAGGTAAGGCCTGGCTCATACCTCTCGTGACTGGAAGCAGATGGCTTCGATCATGGCTCTGACTATGTGGGATCGAGATGTCTCGCCTGAGAAGTGATACGCAAGTTGGGCAATACTTTGCACTGCAAGCGTGGCAACCAGGACTGTCAAGGCGACCGTACACACACCAAAGGAGATAAAAGAAAGCAGGCTTCTGCTTCACACAGCCAATTGCTTACAGTTGCCGCTCAGCGCTTTCACTCCCCGCTCAGCTATGCAGCCAAGTAAGCATTGTGCCCGTTCCAGCACTGCTGGGGGTGCCAATGGCACTTACAGACAAATATATCAGGGGGCTGGATCTCCCATGCCTATCGACAAAAATGCTTGACTCTTGACAGGCGCACCAATGATGCATAAACTCTCACATACCTGTCAGTCCTAAAATTACACCCCTTGCTGTATCATCCCACCGCGGGGCAAACAAGCCAGAGAAGGCAGGCACAAAGTAGACGCCATCACTGTCAGGGACCTGTATGCATAGTCATGAAGGGGCTGCCAGATTAAGAGGCATCCCTTGCCTCCACAGACGCAAGTCAGCCATTCTAACATGAAGTGCATGTTTGCAACAGGTCCTTAAAAATGAGAGCAAGCTTGGACAGCATGCATGTCAATTTGCACTTGAGTGACGTGAAGCAAGGGCAGCCCAGTAGTTATGGTTCCATGCAACCTTGCGTTTTTGGCAATCTCATTAGGCGCACCTGGCTGGCCACTTCATCGACCTCATGGGGCCCGCCGAGCAGACCAACATTTTGGCTCAGCCACGTGAAACCAAATCCAGCTACAGCCACAGACCCTGTACACAAGAACAGATAAGCCTTGTTCAACTGGCTTATACATGCAGCAGTGCATAGAAGTCCAACCAGCAGGAACCCATACGACTGCCTACACCAAACAAATGCTTAAGTGTGTTACCTATTGTGCAGACATGCATTAAATGGCAATGCAAGTGCAACAACCTGCACTACCTTCTAAGGCGTAAAGGGTGGGGAAATCACGTCCGAGCTTGTAGTAGATGGTGGTGATGAGGCCATGTGTGGAAAAAACTGGCCTGTGTCCCGTATTCAGAAGCATAAAGGCACCAGTCCCATACTGCGATACATCACCGTGCAGGTGGAAAGTACAGAGTTTTGAGGGAGCGCTTGAGGGATATGAGAATGAGTGTGTGACAGCTGAGGAGCAAATTAGGGTGAGCAGCATGAGAGATGACTTGAGCGGTCAAGAATGACCAACGAGGTTGTTCAGTGTGGCAACAAAGATCCCCAATCATTTTACCCTTGCCTAACTTCACAGCAGATTGCATTTGACCTGCCACGTGCTATGGCGCACACTACTAACAATCTGTCATATTACACAATTAAAGGGACAACTGACCGTATTCTTAGCGTCACCAGCTTGTGATCTCTGACCAGGAACTGCAATATACAGATCAAATTGAAGGGTCAGGTGGCACTGACGAAGAATCCCTGGAATTTGATGGTGCAGGGCCACCAAGCGCTGGGCAATGTTTTGTAGCGGCAGTATGGAAGAGCACCGTTTGTTTGAAACACTTTTGGCCTTGATTGATGATACGTGCCAGCCTGCTAAATTTGCATTTTGCGTGTACATAGCTGGCGTGTGCATGGTTTTGCGCCATCCTGCAAGCAGTCTACCAAGACAGTCTGCCGTGCGTGCGGGCATGTCTGGTGAGTGCAAAACAGTCTTTCATGCATGTGCAAATCCAAGTCATGTTGCATGTATGTGTTATCTTGATGCATGCTCCCCACGTACAATAGTCAATAGTTCACACCTAAAAGTGCAGCCATCTGGTCGCCAAGGCACCCTGAGATAGGAACACCCCAGAATGGCTCATAAACATCCTTGATGTGGCCGTACACCTGGACATCAGCGCAAGGGCATCCCTCTTGCATGCCTGCTAATATAGCTTTTTCAGGAGCAAACAATGATGTGGATCATACAACATTATGGTATGGGTGATGCCCTCTGACACATTTAGCAAGCATCTACAAGAATTCGATCTTCTCAGGTACTGAAACACTGCAAGTAAATGCCTCAATTGTGCAGATTTTTGTGAGGTATAAATTGCACCTTCAGCCAAAGGCCCTCCGACCTGCCCGGATTACACAGTCTTTGTCCAGCAATTGAATTCAATTGCTCGCTCAGCTTCTGTGCAACAACATGATTTGGCATCAGGCAAGTACAGGCTCTAAGAAATAAAGATTTTTAGGGCCCACCCACCTCAGCATTAGTAACAATCTGCGGAAGGGCTGATGCTCGCATACTGAAGTATTTGAAGAATGGCTCATGCCAAACACATTCTTCAAGGGCCATGAGCTGTGTCCGTGCTGCATTGGTGACTGCACGCGTGGTAAGGACCAGCCACAAATGAGAGCCCTTCAAAAACAAAAACAATGGCATTGCTGAACATGGATCAAAATGCTTATGGCAGCTAGGGCAGTGTGGCCTGGGGTGCTCAATCAGAGTGTAAACGACTGAATGCCAGATGACTTAGGCAGAGTGAGAGGCATAGGCATGTTGCGCTGATTATCCAGTGTCACTCAACCGTTCCTTGTTTCTGTCCGCATCCTTGGGTGCTTATTCAACATCCCAGGCAGCTCCAAAACTTGGAAACACAGAACCATTGCCAGGACTTGCTCTTACCATCTGTGACATGGATGCCGCCATCAGCGCCCCCCGTCAACTTGTACATGATCCAGCTATCAAGCGTGCCAAATGATGCCTCATCCCTGTCTACTGCTTCACGCACAGCCTCCACATTGTCGTACATCCACTTGAACTTGAATGCAGGGAAATAGTTGTGAATAGGTAGCCCAGTTACGGGGCGGAAGAAGTCCTGCACCCAGAATTGAGTAATGTGCTGTAAAACAGCTTGACGCTGAAAAGTGAAGCTTGATAGAAGAGAAGCCTAGGCAGGCATCATCTGGAGCCTGGTGTAAACATAATCCTAGAAGTCACGTGAAGCATTAGAGATAAGAAGGCACTGACAGCACATCAGAAGAAGTCTTATCCTTCAGGCTTGCATCTGCCTAGCACATAATGTCACATACCTTGCTTCCCAGCTGCTTTTCCATCTCACTGCACAGCTCGCTGCGCAAGGTGTTAAAAACCAAAACAAAAAATTGGTCTACAAAGAGGGCCTAGGTAACAGGAATGTGCACACAATGGCTAGTGCAGGACAATTATTTGCTTCACAACAAAATAGACTACCTGCTGCCTCCAACTGCCTGCGTGCACAGGGAGTCTGGCTTGAGGCTGCTGCTTCTCTCCCAGGCTGTACTTATCATCCCAGGATATGAATCATTGCACACATGCATCTCGTTGCCCTCCTTTACCCCTCTGGGTTTTACAGGAATGCAGCTTCATAAACCCCAAGCAGCTGGCCTGGAACACACCTTGTTCTAGTGTCCATCCACACCATGGCATTGTACAGTGGCTCTCCCGTGATCTTGTGCCAAACAATAGTTGTTTCCCTCTGGTTTGTCAAGCCCAGGCCTTTGATTTTTAACTTTCCATGCTTTTGATGTGCCTCCTGCGTGTATCAAGATTGCATGCTTAAGGAAGAGATGCCTGCAGTTTGAAGGTCCCCCCACTCATAAGGAAAAGATGCCAGGAGTTCCATCTGAGTGTTGGTGCCAAGCCGCACACCCTAGGAAATAACAAACAAGCTAGTCAGCTGGAAAACTTCAGCAGCAACCAAAATTTGCAATTTTCAAGCCCAGATCCCTAGATGTTGCAGCCCTGAAGTCATGGCCCTCGTGACTGAGATAACTCCGCACCTGGTAAGCCAAAGTCATGCAGGTCTTCACTGCTTCCCATATTTGTAGAGGATCGTACTCGGAGCACCTGGCAGGATGCATGCTGTGAACTTGAATGCTTAGATTTTGCACAGGCAGTTGCGGTGCTTGTGAATCCAGTGTAAAGAGAGTGGAAACTGCAGCACATAGTGAAGTTGCCTATGATCATAGGTGTCATGACACATTAGCCCGCAAGATCCGACCCCTCGCTCCAAGTCTTGTGGTGAACTTTTTCGAGCGAGCCAAGCAGGGCGCTATTGGGTGGCACCTTAGGCCCCTCTCACCCGTGGTCGGGATGCAGCATACGAAGGGGCTCTTGGTGACAGCCCAGCGGCTGCAGGTCCGCGTCGAACAGGTAGCAGCGGGTGCTCTGTGACCCTGTGTCGCAGGCAGCGATGACATCGATCCCCTCCCCCTCCTTGTCGACAGAGCCGGCGCAACTTCCCCCTCCGTTCATGGCACTTCCAGCAAAACGCACATTCGCTGGTGCTGTGCGCTAGAGGAATGACTTCTTCCTAAGAATTATATTTTCAACTTCAAAACACTGGTCGAATTGCGTTGCAACTTTGAGGGTGCAGCTTCTTCGAGCAGCAAACAGAGAAGGCTTTTTTTTCTGGGCTACAGCTGCCATTGAAAGCAGATGCAACGCTTGCCCATGTATTCCGGCACCCCCTGTTCAGTTCTCTCACCAAAGGTCAACCTAAAAACCAGGCTGACAGTTAAACTTGCCCTGCAATCCTAGTTATCCTTTCCCTGCTGGTGCCTGAGGCACTGTCTTGCAATAGTTGGGTCGCATGCCTGGAAGGCTTCAGTTAGGCTGCCCTCTTTCGGCAGGCACAGCTATGTAACCTTTTGGTTTATGATATTACACCATGGCCAGATTTGTGTCGCAACTGTCACAACGGTAAGTTGAACTCTAAGTCGAAGCGCGCACTTCCAGTTGAGCTTAACCTCGGGAGTTTTTGAAACATTTGTTGCCATGCTTTGCCTGAACTCCCATCTTTTTCCAGTGCTAACCTAGTTGTTGCGCATCTAACCATTTGTCTCCTTATAGCTAGCCTAGGTCTGATTCCAACCCCAGGGCTTTTGCTGGAGTGCCCTCTGACAGCTGGTATAGACAGCTGCTAACTGTCTCTAGGTTTCGTAGAGAATACGAGGGTCCTGAGATTGCAGTCATCGTCCGTGACGCAGCCGGAGCACCAGCGTGCGGGTTAATGCATGGCTCAGCAGCCCTATGGGGCCCACAAAAAAACAGAGAACCAAGCTGTGTGCTACCGGAATAGAATGCCGGGCAGCATCCGCAAAAACCTCCCTGCAGTTCATGACAGGCAACCACATGCGCACAGTGATTCCTTGCACATACACTGAACATAATACTTCACCATGGCGCAAGGGCTGCTGAGGAGGATTGCATGACAATAATTAAGCGCAGCGCACGCTGCGTGGCACACAAAGCTGTTCACGCCAGAATAATAATGATCTGGAACATTCCCTTGCACTCCTTCTTTACACGATTGACCATGAAACCTTGATCACTTAAACTGTGACACATGACATGTCTTTTTCAGAGTAATCTATGTAAAGAGATACCGCAAACATGTGTATGACTGTAAACTATGCCTCATTCAAGCTAGAATGGTCTGGTATGGTGCATCCAAGCTCCAGCAAGACAGTCTCCCTAGTCAGGCATTGCATAACTATGTATCGCTAATGTTTGCATGTACATGTCAGCTGTCCAGCCATGGGATATAAGTGCATCAATAATGTGCTTAAGTTTTGGCTTAACAGCAAGTTTTTAATAGCAAATCTATGCATCATTACGTGGCACATCCAGGCTTTGACCACCTACTCAGAGGGTGAAGCGCAGTCTTAAAATCCAGAACAAAAAAGCCTAATTGTTTGATTGGACATGGACAGTGCAACTAGGCATGCTTCCTGCACTTGTTTTGTTTGAGGGCAGCCAAAAGGACCATCCAATGAATTGTCTATTAATATTAAGAATACGATTGATTAGATGATAAAGCATAAAATGCACGCAGCCTAAATCAGGACCAAAAACACTACTGCTCAGCACCAGGAACATCCACAAGGATTTCATGTAAGTGTCATGAAACCCACCTTGCCACATAGAAGTCAAGCATGAGCAGGTGCACCCATGCCATTAGTGTGATGGCAGGGCTGTTGAAGAGGTGTGCCAGCATGGCAAAATTGGGCACCCAGTTGGAAGCCGTGCACCAGACATGAACAATGGAGGCTATCGATGACAGTAGGCCCGCCTGACAGGCAGTAAGTGTGCTGAGGGCGCAAATGATGGCCAAGAGTCCAAGGAGCTGGGGGGAGTAAATGATACGGCGCGTCTGTCAAGGAGCAGGGCAGAGTGAGTAAGGTTTGCCTGTTCCATGAGGTTAGTCAGCAGTATGGATGCTTGACTTTGATACCAGCGTGCTGACAAAATCTACAGAGGAAGGTGGACTGCGATGGCAACAATAAACAGCTGGGACTGGCACACATAACAGTTTGACGAGCAGCCAGCAAATGCCAGACCAGCGCCAGGCAGATGAGGAGCTAGGAACACTTCCCACGCCAATGTCAACTTGAATTGTGTCGGAAAATGTTATATGGGTGTTGTGCAGAGGCCCACAGGGGCCACATCGGGCCCTAAGGCCAACGCTGCCACTGGAAAGTGAAGGCATGCTCCTCATTCTCAGCTAGTATCCAACATGCTGTACCATCAAGATACACCACTTTGCTCATATACATTTTGGTATAGCAGCCTGGCCCTGCAGGATTTGCAGGTGAGACGGGGACTCACTCACCAAGCGCAATCTAGGGGCAAATAGCATGATGCCGTACAACAACACCATCAGTAGCGTGATGGCACTGAATAACACTTCTGAAGACTGAGATTTTGTTGGAGGGTCAGGAAGGATGCATGCTAGGTGCCAAGGCGCATGAGTGGACATGTTCGGCTGAGGAAACTCGCAGCTGGCGCACTGATCAGATGTTGGAAGTGCGGCATCGCTTGTCGCATTGGATTTCCTAGAATGATGCTGCTGCAAAGTTGGGATGCCTGCAAAAAAAAGGGAGTGATTTGTCCTGATCAAGGAGAGAAGCTGTTTGGATGAGGTGACCACCAATGCATGCGGGCAGGACCTGTCACAAGCCACGGTCGGAGCTGGGGCTGTGTCCATGTTGATAAATCAATCCTCCCCGGCAGGTGGAGGAAAAGGCCTCTTTTCTGGAGAGCAACATGGCTGCCAATACGTGAAAGACAAGTGGCCATGGATGTCAAGCTAAGGCTTTTGTCCGCTCTCTCATATTACTTTGTTTATGATATCAAACGCAATCTACAAATCGAATTAAATCCTCATGATGGTCAGATTCGCACTAGGCGTAACCGACGTGTTTATTCGGTTTTTAATTCGTCTTTTAAAGAAAATTAAAAAGATAAAAGAATTTAATCATTCGCACTACGGCCAAGAAAGGAATAACGGCGCGTTTACAATTAAAAGGGGATTAAATAATGCCCCCGTTCACACGGGAGGGTTTCGGCCCTAATATTAGACTATTCGTGTCCTAATTCTCGTTTTTTAAAAAACTTTTCGCAAATAAGCGTTCACACGGGAGCAAAAAACTTTTAAAAGGAAAAGAA
>LFIK01001192.1_pt1 | contig 20352 bp, 21 predicted proteins | sample 643401 | NCBI WGS metagenome assembly LFIK01 (sample SAMN03777447, study PRJNA286221) | soda lake metagenome | biome: soda lake; feature: Kulunda steppe; material: water; isolation source: sample T5-Br brine of Lake Tanatar-5 | place: Russia: Kulunda steppe | collected 2010-07
CACCGGCGCCCACTCCGCCGAGTTCGACGAGGACACGCCGCACCCGGTGATCGCCCTCATGCTCGACCAGCATGACGTGACCGACAAGGGTGGGACGATGCGCCTCGGCTCGTACCCGGCGATGCTCACCGAGGGGAGCCTCGCCGCCGAGCTCTACGGGACGACCAGCATCTCCGAGCGCCACCGCCACCGCTTCGAGGTCAACAACGCGTACCGCGACCAGCTGGAGGCCGCAGGCATGCGCTGGTCGGGGACCTCGCCCGATAGTCAGCTCGTCGAGTTCCTCGAGCTCACCGATCATCCGTTCTTCGTCGCGACGCAGGCGCACCCGGAGCTCCGGTCCCGCCCGAACCGTCCGCACCCGTTGTTCGCCGGCGTCGTCGCCGCAGCGGTCCGCCACCGCCGTGAGGCCAGCGGGCGGCTGCCCGTCGAGCTGGACGAGCCGACCGCAGCGGAGCTCGACGTCGCCCGTGCCGCAGGGCTCGCTGACGCACCTCGCGTGTGAGCGTGTTCCGCACCGTCGGGTCCGAGCACCGCTACCGAGGGTTCTCCTCGGTCCGGGTCGACACGGTCGAGGGGCCCGACGGAAGGTTCACGCGCGAGGTCGTCGAGCGTCCCGACGCGGTCGCGATCGTCGCGCTCGACGAGGAGCGGCGCGTCGCGCTCGTACGGCAGTTCCGCCAGCCGCTCGGCCATGATCTGCTCGAGGTCCCGGCGGGCACGCTCGACGTCGCGGGGGAGTCTCCTGCGGAGGCTGCGCACCGTGAGCTCGCGGAGGAGGTCGGACTGGCCACGGACATGCTCGTGCCGCTCGGTCGGATCTGCAACTCGGCCGGCTGGAGCGACGAGGTGACGACGCTCTTCCTCGCACCGTCGACCCGCCCGGCGGACCGACCCGTCGGCTTCACGCTCGAGGACGAGGAGGCCGCGATGACCGTGGAGTGGCGACCGCTCGACACCCTCGTCGCCGACGTCCTCGCCGGCAGCATCGAGGACGCGAAGACCGCCGTCGCGGTGCTGCGTGCGCGGACCGTCCTGGACGCGGGTGCGAGCGATGCCGTCGCCTGAACCGACGCCGCCCGAGGTCGAGCGCTACCTGCGTCACCTCCGGGTGGAGCGCGGGCTCGCCTCGTCGACCGTCGAGGCCTACGCCCGTGACCTTCGCGGATACGTCGTGCACCTCTCGGAGCGGGGCGTCGCATCGCCCGCGGTCGCGACGTCAGCGGACGTCGAGGCCTTCCTCGCCCACCTCCGGGACCGTCGCCGCTCGGACGGTGCGCCCTATGGGGAGCGCAGCACTGCGCGCGCTGTCGTCGCCGTCCGCGGGTTGCACCGCTACCTCCGCACCGAGGAGGACGCGCCCTCCGACGCCGCCGCAGGAGTCGCAGCTCCTGCGACCGGTCGGCTGCTCCCGCACCCGTTGTCCGTCACCGAGGTCGCGCGGCTCCTCGACGCGACGGGGGACGCGACCGCGGCTGGGCTGCGTGATCGTGCAGCGCTCGAGCTGCTCTATGGAGCGGGCCTGCGCATCTCCGAGGCCGTCGGCATCGACGTGGACGACCTCGACACGCGCGACCGACTCGTTCGCGTACGAGGGAAGGGCGACCGTGAGCGCATCGTCCCCTACGGAGAGCCGGCGGCGGAGTCCATCGAGGCCTGGATGGTGCGGGGGCGCAGCACGATCGCGCCTCGTACCCCCGCACTCCTCATCAACCTCCGCGGGGGCAGGCTCAGTCGTCAGGGACTCTGGGGTGTCGTCCGTCGCGCAGCATCGAGCGCCGGGCTCGACGGTCGCGTGACGCCCCACACCCTGCGGCACAGCTTCGCCACCCACCTCCTCGACGGCGGCGCGGACGTGCGGGAGGTGCAGGAGCTGCTCGGTCACGCGAGCGTCACGACGACGCAGGTCTACACGCTCGTCAGCAGGGGAGCGATGCACGAGGTCTACGGGCGCGCTCACCCGCGCGCCTGATGGCCGGATGATCCCCCGTCCTCGGGGACTACCTTCCCGAGCGCGGCGCCAGAGCGGCGCAGCTGGCGAGTGGGAGCGCAGGCGATGTCGGTCGACGGCACACCGATCCCGCAGCTCATCGCCCACAAGCGTGACGGCGGCGAACTCAACCCCGCCGAGCTGAGCGGCCTCCTCGAGCGGTACCTCACCGGGGAGATGGACGACGCCCAGATGGCAGCGTTCATGATGGCGGGGGTCATCCGTGGCTTCAGCCGCGACGAGGCGATCGCCCTCACCGATCTGCTCGTCAACTCCGGCGAACGCGTCGACCTCTCCGGACTACGGGGCCCGACGGTCGACAAGCATTCGACGGGCGGGGTGGGGGACACGACGACCTTCATCGTCGCGCCACTGCTCGCGGCGGCGGGCTGCCAGGTCGCGAAGCTCTCCGGTCGCGGCCTCGGACATACCGGTGGCACCATCGACAAGCTCGAGTCCATCCCCGGGCTGCGCACCGACCTCACGATCGACGCCGTCAGACGTCAGGTGCACGACATCGGTCTCGCGGTCGCGGCTGCGACCACTGATCTCGTACCCGCGGACAAACGGCTCTACGCGCTCCGGGACGTGACCGCGACGGTTCCTGCGCCTGCGCTCATCGCATCGAGCGTCATGAGCAAGAAGATCGCCGGTGGCGCATCGACGATCGTGCTCGACGTGAAGGCGGGCGACGGTGCCTTCAGCGCGACGGTCGAGGACGCCGCAGCGCTCGCCGAGCTCTGCGTCGCCATCGGGAACGCGCACGGCCGTCGCACCGCAGCGCTCGTCACCGACATGTCGCAGCCGCTCGGTGATGCGGTCGGCAACGTCCTCGAGGTCGTCGCCGCGATCGAGGTGCTCCGCGGCGAGGGGAGCGCACGCCTGAGGGAGGTGTCCCTCGCCCTCGCGGCCGGGACGCTCGAGCTGCTCGGGCGCCCCACCGAGGAGGCGATGGGAGAGGTGACCACGCTGCTCGACAGCGGGCGCGGGCTCGCAAAGCTCGCCGACCTCATCGCTGCGCAGGGCGGGGATCCTGGCGTCGTCGAGGACCCACGGTCAGCGCTCGCCGCCGCCCCCGTCGTCCGTGCGTGGGCGCCGAAGGCCGGCATCGTCGACCGCATCGCCTGCCGTCGGCTCGGCGAGATCGCCGGAGGGCTCGGAGCGGGTCGGCAGCGGGCCGCCGACACGCTCGACCCGGCGGTCGGGCTCGAGGTGCAGGTCCGCCTCGGGGACAGGGTGGACGCGCATGGGCGTTGCGATGGGCGACCAGCGGTCCTCATCCATGCGGCGGACGAGCGGTCCGCGGACCTCGCCGCTGACGCGCTCGAGAAGGCCATCGGGACGGGCGATGCGTCGGTGCCCGCCGTCCCGCTCATCCACCGGCGCATCGGCTTCGACGCCCACGGCTAGAGGGCCCTCGGGGCTACGCTCCTCCGTCGGACGGGCCGTCGCGCGCCCCGACGTCCCGAGGAGCGCACGATGACGTACCAGGTGCAGCTGGACGTGTTCCAGGGGCCCTTCGATCTGCTGCTGCACCTCATCTCGCGGCGGCAGGTCGAGGTCACCGAGATCGACCTCGCCGACATCACCGCCGACTACCTCCGAACGCTCCGTGAGGGCATCGACACCATCGACCTCGAGGCAGCCACCCGCTTCCTCATGGTCGCAGCGACCCTCATCGAGCTCAAGGCGGCGCGCCTGCTGCCGGTCGAGCAGCGCGAGGAGATCGAGGATCTGCTGGGCGAGGCGCGCGACCGCCTCTACGCGCGCCTGCTCGAGTACCAGGCGTTCCGTGACCTCGCCGGTGTGCTGCGCGACCGCTACGACGACAGCGTCTGGCGCCTCACGCGGGATGCGGCCCCCGAGCCGTGGATGCTGCGGGTGCTCAAGCCGGTCGCCATCCCGCTGTCTCCGCAGCAGCTCGCAGCACTCGCTGCCGCCGTCCAGGCGCCCGTCGTCGAGGCCCCTGTCGACCTCCAGCACATCCGTCGTGCGACGATCACCGTGCGTGAGGCGGCCGAGCTCGTGCTCGGGGTGCTCGACGACGACCGCGTCCTCACCTTCCCTGAGCTCGCCTCGGGCCGGTCGCGCACCGATCGCGTGGCGCTCTTCCTCTCGATCCTCGAGCTGTTCAAGGTCGGCGCGATCGACCTCGACCAGCAGCATGGCGATCCGATCGCGATCTCGGTCAAGGGGAGCATCGACGGCGCCGCGCGTCTCCTCGAGATGCTCGATGCCTCGCTCGAGGCCGCCATGGCGGATGACACGAGCGGCGCACCCGTCCCTGAACCGGCCGGAGCGGCACGATGAGCAGCATGGACATCGAGCAGCGTTCGCCCGACGGAGACCCGGACGCCCCTGCGGCAGCGGCCGAGCGTGCACTCCTCCCGCCTCTCGACGTCGATGACGACGGTCTGCGCCGGGGGATCGCCGCCGTGCTGTTCGTGGCGGACGAGCCGCTCACCGTCCAGGTCATCGCCGAGACCCTGAGCGTCGATCAGGGGCGCGTGGAGGTGGCGATCGGTCGCATCGCCTCAGAGCTCGATGCGGACCTCGTCGGCTTCGAGCTCCGGGAGGTGGCAGGAGGCTGGCGGATGATGACCTCGCCGGTCGCACGACCCGTCCTCGAGCGCTGGCTCATCGGCGCGCGCCACGGGCGGCTCACCCAGGCCGCGCTCGAGACGCTCGCGGTCGTCGCCTACCGGCAGCCCATCGCCCGCGTCACGATCGGTGAGATCCGCGGTGTCAACCCCGACGGCGCGCTCCGGAGCCTCGTCTCCCGAGGGCTCGTCGCGGAGGTCGGGCGCGAGGACGGTCCGGGTCAGGCAGTGCTGTTCGGGACGACGGCGCAGTTCCTCGAGCGGATGGGGCTCCGTTCGCTGGACGAGCTCCCTCCGGTCCCGCCGTACCTGCCGGATGGCCCCGCGCCGGACGAGCCGGAGGCGGGTGGCATCGCGGATCTCCGGCGCCGCCTGCGGGACGGCACCGAACGGCTCGGGGCTCAGGGGTCCGGGACCGCGGTGCAGGGGGACCTCCTGGCCGGGGCGGGCGCGATGGCCGACTCCGACGACGATGACGACGAGGCGATGGCCCCGCCGACGACGCGGCGTCCGAAGGAGGACGAGGCGATCGGCGGTCTGTCCGAGCGCCTGGAGGCCGCGGCCCGCAGCGCCATGGGGCGTCTCCGAGGCATGCGCGCGGAGCAGGAGGCGGCCGATCAGGAGGCCGCCGAGCAGGAGGGCGCGGAGCCGTCAGCGGCGGACGACGTAGAACCGAGCCGCGAACCGGAGGACCGCGATGGCTGACCGCCTGCAGAAGGTCATGGCGGCCGCAGGCATCGCCTCTCGGCGTGCCTCCGAGGTGCTGATCTCAGCGGGTCGGGTCACGGTCAACGGCGTCGTCGCCTCGCTCGGCGACCGGGTGGATGCCGACACCGACGTCGTCGAGGTGGATGGCGAGCGGGTCATCGTGGACACGACGCTCCGCTACCTCATGCTGAACAAGCCGCAGGGCGTCGTCTCGACGACCAGCGATCCCGAGGGCCGACCCACGGTCATGGACCTCGTCAACCTCGACGAGCGGCTCTACCCCGTAGGTCGCCTCGACCAGGACACCGAGGGTCTCCTGCTGCTGACCAACGACGGAGAGCTCGCGAACCGGCTGCTCCATCCGTCCTTCGGCGTCGAGCGGACCTACCTCGCGCTCGTCCCGGGCCCCGTCCGGCGCGAGGTGATGCGGCGACTCACCGAGGGGGTCGAGCTCGACGATGGGCTGGCGCGCCCGAAACGGGTGAAGGTCGTCGAGGAGCACCGCGGGAAGGCGCTGCTCGAGGTCGTCATGACCGAGGGTCGCAAGCGTGAGGTGCGGCGGATGCTCGCAGCCGTCGGCATGCCGGTGGAGCGCCTCGCGCGCGTCTCGTTCGGCGGTGTCGAGCTCGGCGACCTCCGGCAGGGGAAGTGGCGCTTCCTCGACCGTCCCGAGATCGCACGGCTGCATGCCGCTGTCGGGAGCGAGGTCCCGAGCGAGGTCGCGAGCACGGAGGAGGCGCGATGAGCGTCGACAGGGTCCGGGCGATCCGGGGCGCGACGACCGTCGACGTCGACACGCGTGAAGCCGTCATCGATCGCACGCAGGAGCTCGTCCGTGCGGTCGTGGAGCGCAATGCGCTCGAGACGGACGACATCATCTCGATCCTGTTCACGGCGACCGACGACATCAGCAGCGCGTTCCCCGCCGAAGCCGCACGCGAGGCCGGATTCACGCGCGTCCCGCTGATGTGCGCACGCGAGCTGGACATCACCGACGGCATCGCACGCTGCATCCGCATCATGGTCCATGCCTACACCGCTCGTGCGTCCGACGACCTGCGCCACCCCTACCTCCACGGTGCTCGACAGCTCCGCACCGACCTGCCCGAGTGAGCGCGCTCCCGGGGGAGGGCGCGATGGCGGCACGTGGGCACGTGGCCGTGTGCGGCGGTGGCCTCGTCGGGTCCTCGATCGTCCTCGCGCTCCGCGCCGCCGGACGCGAGGTTCGTGTCCACGACGCCGACCCGGCGGTGCGGAAGGTGCTCGACGACGTCCACGGCGCGGATGTCTACGACCGGTGGGCTGATGCCGCTCGAGGTGCGGCGGTGATCGTCGCGGCCGTCCCGCCGCCGGCCATCCCGCAGGTCCTCGCGGAGGCGGTCGGGGTCGCGGAGCCGTCAGCGCTGCTCACCGACGTCGCTGGTGTCAAGCAGGCGGTGGTCGAACGCGTGTCCTCAGCCCTCGCCGACCATGACGGCGGCCTCGCGCGGTACGTCGGCGGTCATCCGATGGCCGGGAGCGAGCGCAGCGGGCCGAACGCCGCGGATGCGACGCTCTTCAGCGGGGCGACCTGGGTGCTCACCCCGACCGCGCACACCGCGGACGATGCCTTCGCGCGCGCAGGAGACCTTGTCCGCGCGCTCGGTGCGCGCGTCCTCGTGCTCGCTCCGGAGGACCACGACACCATCGTCGGACTGGTCAGCCACCTCCCGCAACTCGTCGCGTCCGTCCTCGCCGATGTGGCGGCGGAGGCCGTCGGAGCGGAGCGGGATGCCGTGATGGCCGTCGCGGGGCCCGGGTTCCGCGACACCACCAGGATCGCCGCGAGCGACGCGGAGCTCTGGCTCGACATCATCGCGGGCAACCGCGCCGCCGTGACGTCGGCGTTGAGGGCGTTCGAGGGGCGACTCGCGGTCGTCCATGGTGCGATCGTCGATCGCGACGACGACGCGCTCGCGACCGTGCTCCGACGAGCGAGCGACGCTCGCCGTCGACTCCTTCCCAAGGAGATCGATGAGCCGACGCGCGACCTGCTCGTTCCGCTCCGAGACCGTCCGGGTGAGATCGCCCGCATCACGAGCGCCCTCGGGAGCGCCGGCATCAACATCGAGGACCTCGCGATGCGCCACGCCACGGCCGCGGACCGTGGCTCCTTGCTGGTCAGGATCCGTGCCGAGGTCGCCGATCGAGCGCGCGAGGTTCTGGCCTTCGCTGACGTCGAAGGGGTGGTCGTGGAGGCCGGACCTTCGGACGATGCGTCGGCACGTCGATGAGCGAGCACCAGCAGGACCGTGCGGAGCGCGTCACCGTCCATCCGACGTCCCTCGACGGCACGGTCGACGTGGCTGGTGACAAGTCCATCGGACACCGCTGCCTGCTCATCGGATCGCTCGCCGACGGGCCCGTCGAGGTCTCCGGTCTCGCGACGAGCGCGGACATCGCCGCGACCGCCGAGGGGCTTCGCCGCCTTGGCGTCGCGGTCGAGCTCGAGTCCGACGGCGAGGGAGTGCTCGCAGGCGCCGTGAGGGGACCGATCGCGGCCGGAAGCGACGCGATGGCGACCGCCATCGACTGCGGGAACTCCGGAACGACGCTACGGCTCCTCGCGGGGCTCGCCGCGGGAGCCGGACGGCACGTCGTCCTCGACGGTGACGCGTCGCTGCGACAGCGTCCGGTCGGCCGCGTCATGGCACCGCTCGCCGCCATGGGGGTCGCCTGCGAGGCCCGACAGGACCGGTTCCCTCCGCTCACCGTGCGCGGGACGACGGTCGGTGACGTGCGGTGGGAGAGTCCGGTCGCCAGCGCACAGGTGAAGTCGGCGGTGCTGCTCGCAGCCGTCGCCGGCGGCGTCTCCGCGGAGGTCATCTCACCTGCCCCGAGCCGCGACCACACCGAACGCATGCTCGTCCACGGAGGCATGTCCGTCGCGACCGAGGTGGACGAGAACGGGCGCGAGCAGGTCCGCCTCGCGCCCGGACGCCCGACCTTCACGACGCTCTCAGCCCCTCGAGACCCGTCGGCAGCGGCGTTCTGGCACGTGGCGGCCGCCTGTGGCGCAGGAACGGTCACGACCCGCGGCATCTGCCTCAACCCCGGACGCACCGGCGCGCTGGACGTGCTCCGCGCGATGGGAGCGGACGTCCGCATCGTGGGGGAGCGGATCGTCCATGGTGAGCCCATCGGCGACGTCACAGTGGGCCCTGGTGCGCTGAGCGGCGCGGAGATCGCAGGCTCCCTCGTGGTCCGCTGCCTCGATGAGCTTCCTGTCCTCGCGCTCGCGGGCGCGTTTTCCACCGAAGGGCTCGTGGTTCGGGACGCGGAGGAGCTGCGGGTCAAGGAGTCGGACCGTATCGGTGTGCTCGCGGAGACCCTCAGGGCGCTCGGCATCGACGTGACCGAGCTGCCCGACGGCTTCGTCGTCCCGGGTGGACAGCGTCCGCGCGGCGGAGCCGTGGACGCGCACGGGGACCATCGCATCGCCATGACGGCGGCAGTGGCGGCGATCCTCGGCACCGATCCGGTGCGGATCTCCGGGTTCGCCGCCGTCGGGACCTCCTACCCGGGTTTCCTCAGCGACCTGTCGCGGCTCGGAGGCCGAGCGGAGGTGCACGATGACTGATCGCGCCAGTGACGATGTCGTGGTCGCACGCGTCCGGAGGCTCCGCATCGCGCTCGATGGGCCGGCCGGATCGGGCAAGTCGTCCGTGGCCCGCGCCGTCGCGGAGCGGCTCGGTGCCGAGCACCTCGACACGGGCGCCGTGTACCGCGCCATCACGCTCGCCTGCATGCAGGCGGATGTCACTCTCGCCGACGCCGACGCCTGCGCGACCATCGCTCGGGAAGTCCGCGTCGAACGCGTCGCCGGCCGGACGCTCCTCGATGGTGTCGATGTCGAGGATGAGATCCGGGGGGACGCCGTCTCCGCGGCCGTGTCGACCGTGTCCGCGCACGCGGAGGTCCGCGCTTCGTTGCTCGAGCACCAGCGTGCCCTCGCCGCCGACGGCGGGGTCGTCGAAGGTCGCGACATCGGGACCGTCGTGCTCCCAGACGCCGATCTGAAGGTCTTCCTCACCGCGAGCCCAGAGGAGCGCGCGCGTCGGCGAGCGCTCCAGCTCGGCCGCGACGACGTCGAGGAGCTGCGCGAGGCGATCGAGCGGCGTGACCGGCTCGACAGCGAGCGCGACGTCGCACCGCTCATGGCCGCCGAGGATGCGTGGGTCCTCGACACGAGCGACCTGCCCTTCGACGACGTCGTCGGCATCGTCGAGCAGCGCGCGCTCGCGCTGGCGCGACAGCGCCTCGACGAGGAGGCTGCACGCCCCAGGCTGCTGCCCAGGGTCGCGATCGTCGGGCGTCCGAACGTGGGCAAGTCGACGCTCGTGAACCGCATCCTCCATGAGCGCGTGACGATCGTCGAGGCCGAACCGGGCGTGACACGGGATCGCACGGAGCACGTCACGGACTGGGGTGGCCGAGAGTTCGTCCTGGTCGACACCGGAGGTTGGGAGCAGGCGGCTGAGGGGCCGATCGGGCGTGAGGTCGTGCGCCAGACCGAGTCCGCGATCGCCACCGCCGACGTCGTGGTCATGGTGCTCGACGGCACGGTGACGGTGCTCGACGACGACGAGCGTGTCGCGCGCACCCTGCGACGTTCGGGTGCGGAGACGCTGCTCGTCGTCAACAAGATCGACCGCGAGGCCGATGTCCCGGGAGCGGGGGAGCACGTCCGGCTCGGTCTCGGGGATCCACACCCCATCTCGGCACGCAACGGACGAGGGGTCGAGGACCTGCTGGACACGATCGTCGCGCACCTGCCCGAGCGCCCGCGGGATGACGGTGCGCTCGTCGCCGCACCGGGGACGCCGCGCATCGCGATCGTCGGTCGCCCCAACGTCGGCAAGTCGTCCCTCTTCAACCGCCTCACTGGGGATGACCGCGCCATCGTGCACGACGCTCCGCATACGACGCGTGACGCGATCGACACGCTGGTCACGCTCGATGGTCGGGAGCTCGTGTTCGTCGACACGGCCGGGATGCGCCGCCGCTACCGCTCAGGAGAGGACCTCGAGCAGTACGCGGTCGATCGGACGCGCGCCGCGATCGAGCGTGCGGACGTCGTCCTCTTCCTCATCGACGCGGGGCAGCCGATCGGCGCACAGGAGCAGCGTCTCGCGGCGATGCTTCGCGACTCCGGCAGCGGTCTCGTGATCGTGCTCAACAAGTGGGACACGGTCGACGAGGAGCGGAGGGACGACCTCGAGCGGGAGCTCGACCGGCTGCTCGGCTTCGCCGCATGGGCGCCACGGGTCAACGTCAGCGCGCTCACCGGCCGTGCGGTCAGCCGGCTCGCGCCTGCGATCGCCACGGTCCTCGAGAACCATCGGCGACGTGTCTCGACCGCCGAGCTCAACCAGGTCATCACGCGCGCGGTCGAGGAGCATGCACCACCCCGCAGCGGGACCCGACCGGTCCGGTTGCGCTACGCGGTCCAGGTCGATGTCGCCCCACCGCGCGTGCTGCTGTTCGCGAGCGGCCCGCTCGATGACTCGTACCTGCGCTACCTCGAGCGCGTCCTCCGGGAACGCTACGACCTCTCCGGCGTGCCGGTCGTGATCGAGACGCGAGGGCGGCGCAAGGACACGGAGCGTCCCGCTCGTGGGGGACACGGTGGACGTATCGGGCGCACCGGACGGCGCTGACAGGCCCCGGTAGCGGGTCGTATCCCACAGGCCTGTGCCGTCCTCGGCGGGTGCGCGGCGGCGGTACCGTTGCGCCGCCCGTCATCCCGATGGTGGGCGAACGGGCTGTGGCGCAGTCAGGTAGCGCACTCGTCTGGGGGGCGAGGGGTCGCCGGTTCAAGTCCGGCCAGCCCGACGGAGGGGGTCCGCTGTGCGCGTCTTCGACATCGGTGGTCCGGACGTCCCGCGTCCCGAGACGGACCGCGTCCTGACCGTTCCGAACCTCCTCAGCCTCGCCCGGATCCTCGTCCTGCCGATCGTGTTCCTCGACCTCACGTCCGGACGCCTGACCCGAGCGCTCGTCGTCATGCTGCTGATCGGCGCGAGCGACTGGTTCGACGGCTACTTGGCGCGCGTGCTCGATCAGCGCACGCGACTGGGAGCCGTCCTTGACCCGATCGGGGATCGGGCGGTGTTCATCGTCGTCGGAGCCGGACTGGTCCTCGGTGGCCTCCTGCCGCTCTGGGTGCTCGTCGTGCTTCTCGCCCGGGAGGGCGCGGTCGTGCTGGTCGGTGGGGTGCTCCTCCTGGGAGGCGGCTCCATCCCTGAGACCTCGCGTCTCGGCAAGGTCGCGACGTCCGGACTCATGCTCTCGATCACCGGCCTGCTCGCCGCGGCCGCTCTCGGGCAGGGCCCGGAGGCGCCGGTCGCCTGGCTGCAGTACGCCGCATGGGGCGGGCTCGCGATCAACCTGACCCTGACCTACATCGCCACCGTCGGCTACGCCCGGGCGGCTCTGACGGCCCGCGAGTACCCTGCCGACCGGCGGTCGCCCGGAGGACAGGTATGACGCAGCAGCCCGACCAGGCCCCTTCGGGTCCCACGGCGGACACGACCGCGTCGCTCGACCCGGAGCAGCTCGCCGAACGGCTCGACCCCTCCGCCCCGGACCCCGACCATGGGAACGTCCGTGCGCTCGTCATCACCCGTGGCCCCGGCGCCGGTTCCCGGTACCGCATCGAGCGCGCGGAGGTCCGGATCGGCCGTCACCCTGAGGCGGACGTCCTGCTCGACGACGTGACCGTCTCACGGCGTCACGCGCTGCTGACCGTGGTCGACGGCGCCGTCGTTCTGACCGACCAGGCCAGCCTCAACGGCACCTACGTCGGTGGCGAGCGCGTCGACAGCCACGTCCTGAGCGATGGGGACGAGGTCCAGATCGGGAGGTTCCACCTGGTGTTCCAGGAGGGTCCACAGGGCGACGTGGACGGACCGAGCGGTGCCTGAGGGGCACACCATCGGGGAGGTCCTGAACCAGCTCCGCCACGAGTTCGACGACGTCTCGATCTCCAAGATCCGCTTCCTCGAGTCCGAGGGACTGGTCCGTCCCGGCCGCTCGGAGTCCGGATACCGGCAGTTCAGCTCGGAGGACGTCGATCGGCTGCGCTACATCCTCAGCGCCCAGCGCGACCGCTACCTCCCGCTGCGGGTCATCAAGGACGAGCTCTCTCGGCTCGACGCCGGGCTGCCCATCGAACGTGAGGAGAACGAGCGGCCCGACACGCGCGCGCACTCCGCGGCCAGCGACACTGCGGCGCTCCTGACCGACGTCGCCCTCGACCGCGGCGAGCTCGCACATGCGAGCGGGCTGAGCACGGAGGAGATCGACGAGCTGGTGGCGAACGGCATCATCGAGGGGAGCGAACCTTTCGATGGTGCGGCGCTGCGGGCAGCACGTCTCGCGTCGGAGATGCTTCGACGCGGGCTCGAGCCTCGGCACCTGAGGTCGTACCGCATCGCAGCGGATCGCGAGTCCGACCGCATCGAGCAGCTCGTCGCACCGCAGATGCAGCAGCGCAACCCCGAGAGCCGGCGCGCAGCCATGGCGCACGCCGAGGAGCTCGTCGCGCTCGGTGCTCAGCTCCACCGTCTGCTCCTCGAGGCGCGACTCGGCGACGTGCTGCGCTCATGAGTCGTCGCGCTGGCCGCGGGGCGGTCGCGACCACCGCGGTCGTGCTCGCCGCAGCCTCGATGGCCCCCGCCCATGTCCTCGCGCAGGAGCCGGCCATCCCCGGGGTGGCTGCGGTCGCGGGCCCCTCACCCGCAGGTGTCGCCGGCCTCGGCATCGAGGCGTCGATCGGTGTGGTGCTCGTCGAGGCCTCGACGGGTCAGGTCCTCATCGCGCGTGGCGAGAGCGTGCGACGGCCCGTCGCGTCGGCGATCAAACTCGTCACCGCCCTCGTCGCGACCGAGTCCCTTCCGACCGGCACGGCCATCACGGTGGGGGAGGAGGTTCGAGGCGTCCCTGGCGCCTCCTACGGCCTGAGGCCCGGTGATGTCCGCAGCGTCGATGACCTCATCGCGGGCCTCCTGCTGCGTTCCGGCAACGATGCCGCCGTCGCCCTCGCGGTCGCCGTCGCTGGGACCGAGGAAGCGTTCGTCGACCGGATGGCCGAGACCCTCGCTGCCATCGGTATCGATGCCCGTCCAGGCTCCTCGTCAGGACTCGACGAGGCGGATGCATTGAACGCGCTCGAACTCGCCGCCGTCGCCCGGGCCGCGCTCGCCGAGCCACGGATCCGCGGCATCGTCGGCCTGCCGCAGCTCGAGGTGGACGGCATGACGATCGAGAACCGCAACCTGTTCCTCGGCGACACGGAGGGTGCCACCGGGCTGAAGACCGGCTTCACGAGTGCGGCGGGGTTCACGCTGGCCGCATCGGCACGCAGGGACGGGAGGGAGCTGATCGCCGTCGTGCTCGGCGCGCCGGATGATCTGGAGCGACGCAGGGCAGCTGCTCGTCTCATCGACCACGGCTTCGCGACCACGACCCCGATGCGCATCGACCGGAGTGTCAGCCTGCGAACCAGCGCCGGTCCTGTCCTCTTCGCGACGGACGGCACGACGCTGACGGTCGCCGACGGGCTCGCGGTCGCGGTCGGATGGCCGCGCAGCCTCAGGCCGGACGACGAGGTACTCGCCGTCGGGCTCAGCGTCGCAGGGGCCGACGCAGGCAGCGTCGCCGTCGAACGACGAGACGGGCGCCGCGCCGCGGCCGGACCGTCGCTCGGTCGCGCACTCGCCGACGGCGCGTATGCGGCGATGCGACCGACCGGAATGGCCGGTGACCGCTGAGCGCCCTCCGGTAGCCTCGCGGACGCGCTGACGAACGACGAGATGGCACGGAGGCAGGCATGATCCCGCTCGATCTCGTCGGTGTCCGTGTCGAGCTGCCCGCGAACCAACCGATCGTCCTGCTGCGGGACCCGGAGTCGGGCAGGTACCTGCCGATCTGGATCGGCGGCGCGGAGGCGATGTCCATCTCCAGCCACCTCGAGGGCGAGGTCCCCCCGCGCCCGCTGACGCATCAGCTGATGGTCGACACGATGACGGCGCTCGGGGCCGACCTCGAGGCCGTCCACCTCACCGACCTCCGTGAGGGGACCTTCTATGCGGAGCTGCATCTGCACGTCGACGGGCGCGAGGTCGTGGTCTCCTCACGGCCCTCCGACGCGATAGCGGTCGCGATCCGGGTGGGGTCCGTCCCGATCCTCGTCGACGAGGATCTGTTCGCGCGGGTCGCGATCGAGCTCGGCGACGTCGACGGCGAGGACGAGCCCGACGTCGATCCCGAGGAGGAGGTCCAGCGGTTCCGGGCCTTCCTCGAGGACCTGGACCCGGACGACTTCCTGGAGGGCTGAGGTTCCGGTAGAGGTCGAGGCCGGGGGAGGACCCTCGAGCAGGGGTTGACGGAGCTCCCGGACCCTGCCTACGCTGCTCCCACCGGGGGAGTTCCACCCCTGTGGTCCCGTCCCACCCGATCCGACCGCCCGGTGGTGGGCGCCGGACCGGTTCCCTCCACCGCCGGGCGAGGGTTCCCGGTGGAGCGGACGAGGCCGACGAGCACCACCCGCCGGACGGCGGTCACATCGAGGAGACGGTCCGTGACGAAGGCGATGACGGCGAAGCAGGGGCAGCTCACGCTCGACCTGCCGCGGGAGGATCGACCGGGCTACCGAGGTCCTGCGGTCTGCGAGGTCGTCGGGATCACCTACCGCCAGCTCGACTACTGGGCCCGGACCGAGCTCGTCCGTCCCTCCATCCAGGGAGCATCGGGCTCCGGCACGCAGCGCCTCTACAGCTTCGAGGACATCGTCCGGCTCCGCGTCATCAAGCGTCTGCTCGACGCCGGCGTCGGGCTCGAGCGCATCCGAGTCGCGCTCGACGAGCTCGGCCGGCAGGGCCGGACCCTCTCGGACGTCACGCTCGCCTCCGACGGCAACACGGTCTACGCGATCGACGACGACCGACAGCTGCTCGACCTCCTCAAGCGCGGCCAGGGCGTGTTCGCCATCGCCGTCGACCCGCTCGTCGACGAGCTGCGGGGTGAGGTCAGCGTCCTGCCGTCGACGCCCGGGCTCGACACCTCGGTGGCCGACGACACCGACGTGCTCGGAGTCGCCCGAGCCGTCTGAGCCGTCTGAGCCCGGACAATCTCCGAACCTCACGGGCGCGACCTCGGGCCCGGGTCGCATGAGGAGGCCGGTATGGACGCCACGGCCTCGGTGCGGCTCCTCGAGATCTCCAAGCGTTTCCCCGGCTCCCCGGATGCGGCCGTCGATCGGCTCAGCCTCGACATCCCGCGCGGCTCGATCGTCGCGCTCATCGGTCCCTCCGGCTGCGGCAAGACCACGTCGCTGCGGATGATCAACCGGCTCATCGAGCCGACGTCGGGCACCATCGAGGTCGAGGGCCGCGACACCCGCACCCTCGACCCCATCCAGCTGCGCCTCGGTATCGGCTACGTCATCCAGGCCATCGGGCTCTTCCCGCACCGGACCATCGCGGAGAACATCGGCCTCGTCCCGAGGGCGCTCGGGTGGGACCGCTCACGAATCACGAGGCGGGTGGATGAGCTCGCGGACCTCGTAGGGCTCGAGCAGGAGCAGCTCGATCGCTTCCCGGACGAGCTCTCTGGCGGGCAGCAGCAGCGGGTGGGCGTCGCCCGCGCTCTGGCCGCGGACCCACCGATCCTGCTCATGGACGAACCGTTCGGCGCGGTCGATCCCGTCGTGCGCGGACGCCTCCAGCAGGAGCTGCTCGCGCTGCAGGCCCGGGTGCACAAGACGATCGTGCTGGTGACGCACGACCTCGACGAGGCGCTCACGATCGCGGACCGGGTCGCACTGCTCGACCGTGGGGGCAGGCTCGCTCAGTACGCGGAGCCCGATGTGCTGCTGCAGTCGCCGAGCGAACCGTTCGTCACCGAGTTCCTCGGCGAGGACCGCAGCCTGCGTCGGCTGTCGCTGCGCGACGTCGGGACGCTGACGCTCGCGGCCGGTCCCGTCGTCGAGACCGGATCCTCGTGCGCCCACGCCCGTCAGGTCCTCGTCCGCGAGGGAGGGGAGTGGCTCGGTGTCGTCGAGGAGGGTCGCTTCCTTGGGTGGCTCCCAGCGGATCGCATCGCGGGCGACGGGACCGTCGATGCGGGCGACGGGCTCGAGTCACCCGCGGCCCTCGTCACCTCGAAGGACTCGCTCCGGGCCGCGATGGACCGCATCATGACGGCCCGTACAGCGGTGGCGATCGTCGTCGACGAGGGCAGGTTCCGTGGCGTCGTGACGCTCGAGTCGATCCGCCGGGCACTCGCGGAGCCGTCGACGTGAGCGACGCGAACCCGCTGCTCCGCTGGGACTACGTCGTCGACCAGCGCGCGGCCATCACCGGCGCCATCGTCGAGCACCTCCAGCTGACGCTCCTCACCGTGGCGCTCGGCCTCCTCGTCGCGTCGCTGCTCGCCGCGGCGTCCCTCCGCTGGGGGCGGCTCCGCCCGACGATCTCCGCGTCGACGGCGGCCCTCTACACCATCCCCTCGGTCGCCTTCTTCGGCCTGCTCGTGCCGTCGACGGGGCTGACGCGCACCACGGCCCTCATCCCGCTCGTCGCATACACGCTCGTCGTCCTCGTCAGCGCCATCCTCGACGGGTTCGACCAGGTGCCGCCGTCCGTCGAGGAGGCCGCCGAGGCGATGGGCCTCTCGCCATGGCGTCGCGTCGTCGGGGTCCGCATCCCGCTCGCGCTCCCCGTGATCATCAGCGGCGTGAGGATCGCGACCGTGACGACGGTCGGGCTCGTGACCCTGGCAGCGATCGTCGGGCAGGGTGGACTCGGGCGCCTCATCCTCGACGGCCTGCGGCGCGCGTTCTGGACACCGCTCACCATCGGTGCGGTCCTGTCGATCCTGCTCGCGCTCCTCCTCGACGCCCTGTTCGTGCTGCTCGAGCGGCGCCTCGCACCATGGCACGCCCGTCGAGCCGCACCCGCGGCGAGCACACCATGACGATCGGAAGGCCCATCGAGCTCGCGCAGGCCGCCCTCCCGCGCGACATCACCCTCCGCGACTGGCTCCTCGATGCGGAGTCGTGGACGTCCTCGGCGGGCATCCTCCCGTCGCTCCTCGACACGCTCATCCTGTGCGGTGCGGTGATGGCGACCGCGATCGTCCTCGCGGTGCCGAGCGCCGCGGTGCTCGCCCACCTCGGTCGCGCACGGCTCGTCAGCGCGTGGATCGTGAACATCGGTCGCGCCGTGCCGACCTTCGCGCTGGCTGCGCTGCTCGTACCGGTGTCGCTGCGCGCCGGCTACGGCTTCGAGCCGTGGCCCATCTTCCTCGCGCTCACCCTGATGGCCCTCCCACCGATGTACCTCGGCACGTACACGGCGGTCAGCGGTGTCGACCGCGGCGCCGTGGACGCTGCGCGAGCGATGGGGCTTCGGGGACACGAGGTGCTGCTGCGCGTCGAGCTGCCGCTCGCACTCAACGTCATCCTCACGGGCGTCCGCGTCGCCGCCGTGCAGGTGGTCGCGACGGAGCCGATCCGCGCGTTCCTCGGCGGTGACGGTCTCGGCCGCTACGTGCGCGATGGGCTCGGGCAGCGCAACACCACGCTGCTCGTCGGTGGGGCGATGCTGGTCGCGCTGCTCGCGGGCACCGTCGCGGTCGGGCTCATCCTGCTGCAGCGCCTCATCGAGCCCGCAGGCGTCCGTCGGCTCCGGACATCGGCATCCTCAGGTGCCGCGGTCGTCCGGGTGGGGGAGCGGGCTCCCGATGGCCGGGCCGCGAGCGCCTAGAATCGCTCTCGCCGCTCCCGTGGAGGCACCCGGACGTCCGGGACGCGGCTCCGAACCCTCAGGTCGCCGGGCGGCGCCGTTCCCGGGCCTCCGGGCCCGGGCCGCTCCGGGGGCACGTGAGGACACCCACCGACAGGACACGAGACGACGCGGACGCGTACCGAGGAGCTGATGATGACGACCGAGCGCACGACGAGGACCTCCGGCGGCGGACGGACCCGCCGCACCGCCGTGGCACTGGCAGCCGCTGCGCTGCTGCTCGCTGCATGTGGGGGAGCGGAGGAGGTGAGCCAGGACGGTCCGACGATCGTCACGCGCGGGCAGGACTTCTCCGAGGCCCGCACGCTCGTGAAGGTCTACGCCCTGCACCTCGAGTCGCTCGGGTACCCCGTCGAGGTCCTGACGGCAGCCGGGTTCCGCACGGAGGCGATCGCTGCGCTGGAGGCCGAAGAGGTCAACCTGATCGTCGACTACATCGGCGGCTCGCAGGCCGCGCTCGTACCGGACGCGACGCCGTCCGCGGACGCCGAGACGATCATGAGCACGATCCGCCCGGCCTACGCGGCGCTGGGTGCGACCGTGCTCGACTACACCCCGGCGATCGACGGTGACGCGCTCATCGTGCGCGGCGACTCGCCCGCGACGACCATCAGCGACCTCGCCGGTCTCGACGTCGTCTTCGGCGCGTCCGCGCAGTGCTTCGAGCGGCCCCAGTGCTTCCTCGGGCTCACCGACCCCGAGGTGTACGGCCTCGAGTTCAGCGACACCCGCACCATCGAGTTCGGACCGCTGCTCGGCGAGGCGCTGCGCGCCGGCGAGGTCGACGCGGTCATCTGGAACGACACCGCACCGCAGATCGGCGTCGAGGGCTTCCGCGTCCTCGTCGACGACCGTGGTCTGTTCCCGGCCCAGAACATCGCACCCATCCTGCGCGACGAGCTCATCGACACCTACGGGGACGACCTGGTCGCGGTGATCGACGCGCTCAGCGCGCTCATCACCACCGACGACCTCGTCGCGTGGAACGTCGAGACGGACCTCGAGTTCCGCGAGCCGGTCGATGTCGCCCGGGAGTGGCTCACCGCGCGCGGGCTGCTGGGCTGACATGCCGGGACTCGATGCGATCGCTGAGGTCGTCACCGGCGCCCGGTGCTGGGGGATCGAGCTCGACCCTCGGTACCGGGTGCTGGCGGTGACCGTCGAGCCGGACCCGCTGCGCACGCCCGGGACGGCGGGGGAGCATCAGCTCCTCTGCTTCCCCGTGTCCGTGCTGCTGGTCGCCGTGACCCGGCGCATCGTCGAGGACGGTGAGCCCCGGACCGCGCTCGTCACCTTCGAGCTCGAGCAGCTCACGGCCGTCTCGGAGCGCTTCAGCGGCACCGTGATCGACGAGCCGCCCTTCGGTCATCCGGAGCCACGGCCGGGCACGTGGGGTCCGCGCTACAGCCTCGAGGGCCGGTCCAGCGCGAGCGACGGGACCAGGTCGACGCTGACGCTGGACCTCACGACCGAGGACGACGCACGCCTGCGGCTCTTCGCGCGGTTCGACGACGTCGAGCTGCGCGACGGTGCGCGCACGCTCGTGCACGGGACCACCGTGCAGGCGCTCGACATCACGCGGCTCGGATCCGGGAGCCACGCGGCGAGCGGGGGACCGGACGACGGCGCGGGCCACGGGACCGCCGCGACGTCCCCGGAGGACCCCCCCGACCCCCTCCGGTTCTAGTTTACAGAATGTATCTTATCGGGGTGGATGGGATGGGCGTCGAGAGGTGCAAGACTCCCGTATGACTCCCGACCACGGCCCGATACCGGCCGAACCTCCGACCGACGGCGCCGGTGCCGACCGGTTGCTGCTGCGCGCGACGATCGTCGGGGTCGCCGTCGCGGCGTTCGGTGTGGCCTTCGGCGTCGCGGCCGTGAGCGCCGGGATGCCCGCATGGATGGCGGTGCTCTCCAGCGTCGTCGTCTTCGCAGGCGCGTCCCAGTTCGCCTTCGTGGCCGTGACCGCCACCGCCGACCCGCTGACCGGTGCAGTGAGCGGCATCCTGTTGAACCTCCGCATCGTCGCGTTCAGCCTCGCGCTCGCACCGCGCCTCGCCGCAACGTCGCTGTCCGGCCGCGTCCTGGACGGGTACTTGACCACCGACGAGTCGGCCGCGCTCGCCTTCGATGGCGACGTCGCCGGCACGCGGCGTCGGCTCCGGATCGCCGGCGTGAGCGTCTGGCTGTTCTGGGTCGGGTC
>LFIK01001193.1_pt1 | contig 20345 bp, 30 predicted proteins | sample 643401 | NCBI WGS metagenome assembly LFIK01 (sample SAMN03777447, study PRJNA286221) | soda lake metagenome | biome: soda lake; feature: Kulunda steppe; material: water; isolation source: sample T5-Br brine of Lake Tanatar-5 | place: Russia: Kulunda steppe | collected 2010-07
CGGCTCGCTGCGCCGCGAACAGCGCCAGCCGCCACTTCGGTCGCCACCTCGGCGAGCCGCCGTGGTGACGCGTTCCTCACGACGATCCGAACGTGCCGCGTGCCCAGGCACGCCCGACGTCGTGCACGATCGCCCCGGCCAACCGCCGCGGCAACCCCGCGGCGCGCAGCGCCTGGTACATCTTCCCGAGCGCTACCCCGACGCCGCCGAACGCGGCCTGCGCCTGGTCCATCTGGCTGACCAGCGCCGCGGCTGCTGCCTCCCGCTCTCGCTCATCCACGTCCGTCCTCCTCTCGCTCGCGGCTCAGCTGCTCGAGCAACGCGCGCAGTCGCCGCTCCTCGCGATCGGCTCGCCAGCGGAACCAACCCACCAGCAGCCGGTCCGACCAGGCCCAGCCCGTCGCGTAACGCTCCCGATCACGCCTCATCATCGCGTCCTCCTGTCCAGCTCACGGACCCGCCGTTCAGCAAACCCCGCTCCATGAACTCGCGTAGCTTCTGCGCGGCCAGGCGCGAGCGGTACGGGTGGGGATCGGACGCGTTCAGCGCCAGCACCTTCAGCCTGCGCCGCTCACGCGCCTCGTCGCGGCGTGCCGCGAGCTCGTCCAGCACCTGGCGTCGCGTGCGCGCCCTCGCCCTCCGCGCGGTAGAGCGCGTCTCCAGCCGCCCCTCGAGCCACAACAACCCGAGCAGCGCCAGCGGCACGACCACGAACACGAGCCCGCCCACGACCTGCCCGTCGGTCAACCCGTTCAACCAGTTCATACCCTGCCTCCCAACCCGAGCGCCTCCACGATCTCATCCCCGGCGTCCTGCCAGTCGGTCAACGCGTGCGCCATCGCGTCCAGCGGGCTCATGTCGTCAGCGAAGTAGTCAGCCCACGGTGCGTCGCCGAAGTCATCCATACCCATCCCGAGTCGCGCCTGGTACGCGCGGTCAACCAGCCGCAGCCAGCTCTCGAACTGGTCACCGGCGCTGCTCCGCACGTCGTCGATCTGTCGTCTGTTCGTCATGTCATCTCCTGTCTGGCCCGAGGCACGCGCAACGCACGTGCCCCGGGTGCAGCGCCGTCAGGCGCGCTCGAGGTAGTACGCGTCGGCGTACACCTGCTTGAGTCGCTTCTCCTCGTCCAGGTCAGCCTCGAACCGACCGGCCAGTCGCCACGCGATCTTCACGGCCTTGATCTTGTCCTCGCCGACCTCCTCGGGCAGCGTGGCGCGGAGCTTCGCGGTCCACGTCTTGGCCGGCTTCTTACCCTCGCCTTCGATCAGCGCGCGGCACGTCGCCGCGTACTCGGTCAGGCCCTGCGTCTCCGCCGCCTGCGCGGCGCGCTCCATCCGCGCCTCGATAGTGTTCCCGCGCGTGCTGCCGCGTGCGTGCTTGGTCTCGGTCTCGGTCTCGGTCTCTGCGTCTGCCACCTTGGTTCCCTTCTTGATCGGGGCGGCTGCCGCGGTCGCGGCGAGCTCACCGTCTGCGGCGTGCTGCCGCGCCTTGTCGAGCGTGGTGAACGTGGCCAGCGGTTCGTCGTCGATCGACGCTCCTGGCCGCCAGAGCGCGAACGTGTCCGCGTCCAGCCGTCTCACCACGTGCCCGTCCTCGGCGCGGTGCACGCCGCCCTTGTGTCGTGTCCAGTCCATGCCTCCTCCGATCTTGCTCACTCCCGCTCACGCGGCAGGGATCTCATGAGCTGCTCCAGGTCGCGACGCGACTCGGACGTCAGCTGGTCCGAGACGGTCGAGAGCAGCTCGCGCACACGCGGTCGCTCCAGCGCCTGTCGCTGCCAGACCCCGGCGTTGTGCCGCGCGATCTGGAGCTCCTCACGCAGCTCGGCGACCTCGGTCTCCGCGGCCTCCCGGGCGGCGCGCTGCACACGCGCCTCCTCGCGCGCCTCGTCGCGCTCTCGCCGCGTCCGCTCGCTGGCGAGTGCGTGCACACGCGCGCGCTCCTCCGCGGCCTCCAGCGCGGCCTGGTGCGCCTGCTCGAGCCCGTCGAGCACGCTGCCCAACGCGCCCTCGAGCTCCGCGGCCATCGCGCGGCTCGCGCGCTCCGCGAGCACGGCTGCGCCCTTGCGGCCTGGCCGAACGCCAGGCCGCACGAGCGCGATCCGCGTCGTGCGCTTGAGCTGCGGCTGGTCACGCTCGACGATACCGTCGCGCTCGAGTTGCCCGAGCGCGGTCGACACCGCCGTGAAACTCCCGGTTGACGCGACGCGCTCTGCGACCTGGCGGGTCGCCAGCCCCTCAGGGCTGACGACCTCGCCGCCGAGCTCGCGGAGCACCGCGATGATCTCGTCCTTGACGCTCACGCGACCCCCCACTTCTCCGCGCAGTCAGGGCCCATGCCGCGGTGCAGCGAGGCAGGCACCGTCAGCTTGCGCCCGCACGCGGAGCAGCGCCCGCTCATCAACGCGTAGGCCTCACGCGCCTCTCCGATCGGGTCCGTGCCAGGCCGCTCGTCGTCCTGCGTACCGAGCAGCACCTGAACGGCTTCCTCCAGCTCACGCTGGAGCTCGCCGCCGCGGAACCGCTTCCACACGCGCAGCCACCCGCCCTCAAGGAACGCGCAGCCCGTGAAGTCGAGCTCGTTGTCGGAGCCCGACAGGAACTCCACGACCTGCGCGCCGTCCGGCCCGTCCGTCCGGAAGTCGTCACGCAAGCGCAGCGTGCGGTACGCGTCGTCGTCGCCATCGAAGATCACGGTGTAGGTGCCATTGGCGATTTGCCGCGGCTGCGCGGGTGCCTGCTCCGCGCTGGGCCCGGTCGGGTCGTGGCGGACGGCAGACGGGCGGGCAGTCTGCGCGTGCCCCTCGTCGTGACCGCGGCCGTAGCACGCGCGCACCTGGTCCACGCTGGCGTGCCGCTCGCGGCAGCTTCCGCACTTGATGCTTGCCATCGTCGTTCCTCTCTCGTCGTTCGTCTGGGGCTTGCTGCTCGCACCGTAATCTGAACTTCCGCCGTCAGCCAGCGGCCAAGCCGTAGTCGTCGATCGTGGCGTCGAACGGGATCGCCGCCTCCAGCGCGACCAGGAAGGGCTCCTCCTCGCGCGCGATCGCGCTGACGAACAGGCCCACGCCCTCCAGCACGTCCACGTCGTAGCCGCGGCCACGCAGCTCCTCGGCGTGCTGCTCCGACGCGCCGTCCAGGACGACGTTCGCCACGAACCGGTACGCGTCGTCAAGGACCAGGTGCGCGTCCGCGTGCGGGCTGCTCAGCCGCGCGATCGCCACCTCGTTCTCACCCGCCATCAGCACCACGTGCCGCACGCCGCGCAGGCACACGGCGTCCGTGAAGTAGATCTCGTCGCGGAGCTCGTCGTCCGCCGCGTCGATCTCGGCCAGGACCCGCGCCTGGTAGACGCCCGTCTCCTCGTGCCAGCTGCTCATGATCGTCTCCTCGTCTGTCGTCGTGTACGTGCGTGAGGGCCCGCGATCTGCGGGCCCGCGCTTGCTGCTCACTCCATCTCGAAGCGGTCCTCGTAGGCCATCTCCAGGTGCGCGTCCGGCGCGATCTCCGCCAGGCCCGCCAGCGGCGCGCTGACGCCCAGGTACTCATCGGCGATCGCCAGCGCGTCAACCAGGCCCTCGGCGTCCAGCTTGCCGTCCAGCGCGTCGGTCAGGTACTCACGGTCGCCGTCGACCTGGCTGCGGAGTGCGGCGGGCACGTGGCCCTGGGCGATGTGAACGAGTGCGACCCGGAGGTGCTCGCGGTTGACGCCGTTCAGGGTGCTCATGTCTCTGTCCTCTGTCGTCGTTGGGCTTGCAGTTGCGAACTTATCCTGGTCGTGAACTTCATGCAAGCGCGAGTCACGAAGCGCTCGCGCGCTGGCTCACCGCGTAGCGGATCTCGTCCAGCGCGATCACGATCGCGTCGGGCCGGTTGGACTGCCCCGGACGTCCGCGCTCGATCACGACGACCCCGTTCTCCTCGTCGTACGCGTGGCCAGTCGCGCCGCGGACGAACGTGTGCGTGGTGCCGTCCTCCAGCATGATCCCGACATACGACGCGTGCCGGAGTTGGAACCGGATCTGGCTGCGCTCGCGCGCCGTCACCTGGTCGTGGCACTTGCACGCCGTCAGCAGCTCAGCGAAGCGCGCCAGCGCCGGGTCCTCAGCGCGGCCGTGCTCCTCCTCCATGAACCAGGCCAGCACGCGCTTCATCGCGGCGACGAACTCGCGGCCGTGACCGGGCAACCGGTAGTTGACCATGCAGTGAGCGACCTCGTGCAGCACGACGATCGGCTGACGGCCCCACGCGTTCCACTCGCCCTCGCGGTTGATCGGCAGCTTGATCAGCGCCTGCGCGCTCCAGGCGGTTGCGCTAGTCGTGCCAGCCCGGTGCTTCTCGACGCGCGGTGTGCGCGCGAGCCCCATCGCGGCCGCGGCGCGATCCACGAGCGGCTGGACCTGGTCGTGCGCGAGCGAGGTGGTGAGCGGGTGCTGCTCGCGCCGGAGCTCGTGCTCGAGGGTGCGCTCCGCGCGGTATAGCTTGCTGCGGCGGCTGTCCTGAAGGCTGGTGACCATCGTCGTTCCTCTGTCGTCGTGTCGTCTGGTGCGAACTTACAGCGGTCGTGAACTAATGGCAAGCGCCCGCCCCGGAGGGCGGGCGCAGCGACCTCGCGGCCGGCTCAGAACACGCGCTTGGCGCGATCACTCAGCGCGTGCGCGGTGAGGATCCGCGCGACCGCGGCCAGGTCCGCCGGCGTCGCGTCCGTCCAGTCGTCGTACTCGCCGGTGGCCAGGTTGTACGTGGCCGTCATGACGACGTGCAGCGGGTGTGAACCCACGAACACGGCGCGATCCTCGTCCAGTCCGACCGCAACGATCTCGTCGGTGCCGACCTCGTCGATCTGCTCCTCGAGCAGCAGCTTGGCCTTGACCTGGGCTTCCGGGCGGAGTGTGCTGTCCATGTCGTTCTCCTCTGTCGTCATTCGTCGTGGGGTGCTGCGCTTGCAGGAACGAACTTACCGTGATCGTGAACTAATGGCAAGTGCCCGCCGCCAGCGGCGACGGGCACGTGCGATCTGCGGCTCAGCGCCAACCCAGCGCGTCACGTGCGACGCCAGGCAGGTACGGGTACGGGTGGAGCTGCCCGCCCTCGCCGATATAGATCACCGGGTCGTCCGCGTCCTCGTGGTCAGGACCGTCCGTCGGGCCGCAGCCCTCCTCCGCGTGCACGTCCCACGCGACCTCGCAGTCGTCGCAATAGACCTCGTCCTCCGGCCCGACCAGGACGACGTCCGCGATCGAGTGCTGGAACGGGTACGACGGCTGGATCGCGAGCCGGACCTCGGTGTCTGGGCCCGTCTCCTCAGCGAGCTCCTCAAGGGCGGCGATCAGCTGCTCAACGGTCATGATGTTTTCCTCTGCTGTCTGTCATCTGGGTGCTGCACGGTGCGGGGCGCTTGCGCGCCCCGCGGAGGGTTCAGAGGCCCATGTTGAACTGGACGGCGTGCACCAGGTCGTCAGCGGTGATCCGCCCAGCGGTCGCGGTCTGCGCCGCCACCTGGTACGCCTTGGCGACGTCAGCAAACTGCTCGCCGTTTGCGTGCAGGTACGTGTGGCGGTACGCCAGGCGGACGACCGCCTGCACACCCTCGCCGGCGCTACCCATCGGCACGCGCTCGTCCAGGAACGTCTGAACGGCTTCGGCTGCGGTCTTGGTGGTCCAGGTGCTGGCCATGTCTCTGTCCTCTGTCGTCGTGGCCGGTGTTCCCCGGCGCTGAGACCATTAGATCATGAATCGTGAACGTGTGCAACCCTTAGTTCACGTCGCGATCCAGCGCGTCGGTGTACAGCGCGCGCCAGCGCGTCGCCAGGTCCTCGTCGCCGTCCAGCTCGTGGCGGATCGCCGTCAGCAGCGCGACGCCCGCGGACTGCGCGCGTGCCTCCGCCGACGACCAGGTGCCCAGCGTCGCGCTCGAGCCCGCGCGCAGCAGCTCGCTACGCAGCGCCACCAGGCGCTCGTAGGCCGCGTCCGCCAGCGCCTGGTCCTGCTCGTACTGGGTACCCAGCTCGAGCGCGGCAGAGAGCGTCTGGTGCAGCCCGTCGGGCCAGGGCTTGGGTATCACGTCAGCCACCTCCAGAGTGCACACGCGTCGGCGATCAGGATCAGGTTCATGAAGAACGTCGTACACACGAGCCGCCACGGGTGCCGCAGCTCTATCCCGGGTCGTTGATCGCTCATCGCAGCCCCATCCTCTTCGTGCACGTCGGCCACGCGCCCCACCCAGCCGGGTGGATCTCGAGCAGCGTCTCAGCGACGGCGATCTGCTGCTCGCGTGAGTTGTTCGCCGGGTTCGGGTTGACGTCGTGCCCGCCCACGTCAGCGGCCCACTCCCACGACTCGAGCGTGAACTGGAGCCCGCCGTAGAACAGCCGGTTCGACCAGGGCGGGTGCGGCTGCGCGCGCTCGTCGGTACCCGCGACGTGCCAGCGCGCGGAACCCTCTTCAAACGACTCACCGCCGTTGACCCAGTTGCCGCTCTCGCAATCGGCCAGGTCGTCCCACACGCTGCGCGCGGGCGTCGCCTCAGAGCTATTGATCTGCGACTCATCCGGCTCGTCCGGCTCCTCCGCGACGACCTCCTCGCGCAGCGCCTCATACAGCTCGTCGAGCGCGGCCTGTCGCACGAACGCGTCAGGGTAGACCATCATCGTGAGTATCTCGATCATGCGCGCCCTCCCGCGACGTCCAGCGCGCGCCAGAGTTCTCGCCAGCGCGCGACATCGTCGCCCTTGCCGCGAGCGTGCTCAGCGCGTCGCACGTGATCACGCGCCCGCGGATCGTGCAGCGCGCCGTCGACCAGGCGCTCACGCGCCTCCGCGGTCACTGGCGCGTCGCCCAGCGCCCTGGCGACCAGGTCGTCAGCCTGGTCGCGGAGCCGTGCGCCCAGCGTCGTCATAGTATTCATCTCCTCGTCTCCTCCTCGTAACTTCGCGCAACGCTCGCCGCCGCGCGGTCGTCACTCCTCCAGCAGCGCGTCCAGCTCCGATCGGATCGCGCGGAAGCCCTCCGCCAGCGTGACGGGCTCGGTGCCCTCACGCGGGCCGTCGGTCCACCAGATCTCGTGCGTGCCGTCCTCCAGCTCGCGGAGCTCCACGTACGACGCGTCGGTGTCCACCTTGGCGATGATCTTCATCCGTCTCTCCTCTGTCGTCTGGGTACAGCGAAGGGCGGCGCGTGTGCGCCGCCCTGGGTGGATCAGAAGCCGAACTCCTCCGCGGCCTGCGCCATCAGCACGCGCGCCTCCTCACGCGCCTCTTCCACGGCAGCGTGGAAGTTCTCAGGATCCATGACGTGGCCCACGACGTAGCTCGTGTCCTTGAACTCGCCGCTGCGGACGTCCACGAACATCACGAAGCCCTCGTCTTCGATACGACGCATCGCGTACTCGTTGTCGCGGCGCGTCGCACGCGGCAGCTCCTCGGTCCGGCACTCGTGGTCGAAGCCGCGGCCGGTGTAGGTCCCATGGCAGTAGGTGCAGGTGCGGATCTCGTTCGTCATCGTCTCATCCTCTGTCGTCGTGGCCGCGGGGTGCGGCGCTGCTGCGAACTTACACTGGTCGTGAACTAACGGCCAGCACGGCGCAGCCGTTGACGTTCCGGCGGGCTGAGCCCGCCCCAGATCCCGTGCTGCTCGTTGCGCTCGAGCGCGTGATCCAGGCACGTCTCCCGTACTTCGCACTCCTCGCGGCAGATCGCGATCGCGATCACGCCGTCGTGCGATCGCTCATAGGCGAACCATAGGTCGGGATCGTGCCGCGTGCACGCGCCTCGACCTTCCTCTCTCCAGTCCATACACGCTCACCTCGCTACGTCATCGGCGGCTCCTCGCAGCCGCACGTACCGGCCCCAGGCGTTTCGCTCGTCCGTGCCCAGGTAGCGGTCGATCAACCAGTTCCGCACGGCGCGCGAGCCGCCTGGGAGCGGCAGGTCGGTCTCACGTTGCGTCGCCCGCACCACGTCCGTCACGCGGACGCACGCGTCAGGCCCGTCGGTCCACACGAGCGGGAACCCGCGCGAGCAGTTGACGCCTAGGAAGTGCGACAGGATCTCGACGATCTGCGGTGTCTCAGTCGCCTCGGTATGCGCGCGCTCGATCCGCCGTAGGTCGGGCTCACCCAGCGGGTAGCCGCACGTCTCCCGGGTGAACTGGTCCAGCAACGACCAGCCCCAGTTGACGACCGCCCGCGCCTGTTGCATCCTGTCCAGCACGTGCGGCGGCTGCGGCAGCGTGCCCGCCTCATGCTGCTCCACGAGCCACTCCAGATACGCGCGTCCCAGGCCCTGGACCTGCTGCTCGTCGCCGAGCCTGGCCAGCACGCCCGGGTCGCGCCCGTCCGTCGGCATGTTGACGAGCACCATGCGCTCGAGGTGCGACGTCTCACTGAACGCGTCCTCACCGCTGACCACGATCGGAGCCGACGCGCGCAGCGTCACGAGCTCCTGACGGTTGTCGCGGAGCCCGCCCTTCATGCTTGCCCCGCCGTCCCACGCGTCGCGGATCACCTGCTCGAGCACGAGCCGCGCGTCCTGCCTGGCTCCGGCGCGGAACTCGTCGAACCAGACCGGCACCGCGTTCGTGCTGGCCGCCAGCGAGTGGACCGCGTGCGGCGTCGTCGCCGTCAGCATGGATGACACCTTGAACCCGAACGCGCGGAGCAGCACACCCACGAGCGTCGTCTTCCCGGTGCCGGCTCCGCCCACCACGGCGAGGACCGGGAACTGGCGACAGAGCGCGCGCAGCGGCGCGGCTGCGATCCAGCCCAGGATCGGGGTGACCACGTCCGGGCGGTGTAGCCGCCGCAGTAGCGCCGGCACGTCGTGGTCCCAGGCACCCTCCTCTAGCGCCAGCTTCTCGGCCAGGTTCACGTCCGCGATAGGCGGCACGTAGGCCCACGCCCGCGGCCCGATCGGACCGCCCGCCGCGTCGGGTAGGACGAACGTCCCGTCGTGCCAGCCCGCGACGTAGGTACCTGGGACGCGCTGCACGAACGCGGCGTCGAGCGTGAGCATCCGCATGAGCTCCTGCGCGTCACGCGCGTTGCCGTACCAGACGTACCCGTGCCGGTTGACCCAGCTCCTGAGCCGCTGTTCCGATCCGAGCTCGAACGAGCTCAGCAGCACGTGGCGGCGATCGGGCAGGCGCACCTCGAACACGAGCTCCTCGCCGTTGATCTCGACCAGACGCTCGAGCTCCAGCCAGAAGTTGGCGACGGGCTTGGGCTTCTCAGCCTTGGTGACGAGTCCGCCAGGGACATGCTCGAGCGCGGGCGGCCAGTCGTCGCCGTGGTAGATCGCGTGCCCCAGCGCGTGGCGCACGGCTTGGGGTCCGGCGCTGGTCACGTCCTGGCCCTCAGCGAGCTGCGCGACGCGCACCCGCGGCAACGCCTCGACCCACGGCTTCAGGCTGGTACGCCCCGCCGTATCCGCGTCAAACAACAGCGTGACGTCGCGGTCGAGGAGCAGCGTCACCCAGTCGGTGTTCGGCGGCTTCCCAGGTCCCGCGCCGTGCGGGAGCCCCAGGACGCAGACGTCCGGGTCGTCGCGCAGCAACCACGCCGCGCTCCAGGTGTCCGACTCGCCCTCCACGACGACCACGCGCTCGTGATCGCCCAGCAGGTGCGCGCCGTACAGGTGCTCCAGCTTCGACCCGCGCACCGCGATCGGTGTCCAGTCAGGCGCGGCTCGCCGCTTGACCGCGTGCACCTGCCCGTCGGGCGTCCCGTGCGGGATCACCACCCGGCCCAGCTCGTCGATCCCGACCCAGAAGCGGTCGCGGATCCAGCTGGCGGGTGCGCGCACGCCCCGGGCGACGAGGAACGCCTGGAGACGCTCCTCGTCGCCGCCTGTCGTACGGGCGATCGCTGCCTGTGCAAGCGCACCCAGGTCCTCGGCCGGCGCGGCAGCGGCGCTCTCTGGCGCTCGCACCGGCTCGTCGTCCGCGTGCTCGCGCACCCAGTCGGCCGCGGCGCGCAGCCCGACGCCCTGCCAGCGCTGCACCAGGTCGAACACGTCACCTGTGCCGAAGTCGCACGACCAACAGCCGCACCGGTAGCACGCGTCGTCGGAGTCCCACCAGATCGCGAAGGACGGGCGTTGGTCGTCGTGGAACGGACACCGGCCCTCCCACCGGTCGTCCGCCTTCTCCTCCAACTCGAGCCCGAGCTGGAGACATACGCTCACCAGGTCAACGCGCTGCCGCAGTTTCCCGAGGTCCTCGGACTGGTCGGCGGCGCGCTCGTGAAGCTGCCGCCAGTCCGTCATGCGGTCGCCTTCCTCAGGACCCACACGTTGTTCCGCGCGTGGTCCGGGATGATCGGGGCGAGGAAGCACGCGAGCGCGTCGTGCGAGTGGAAGCCCAGCAGCTCCTCGTACAGGTCGAGGAACGGCTGCGGATCCTGCCCGCGGGCCTGCGCCCACTCGGTCACACCGCGCTTCGCGTCGTGGTAGTTGGCGAACGTGCCGTAACGCTTGACCACCTCGAAGCCGGCCTCCTCCATGAGGCTCTGGAGCTCCGGCACGGTGTATTCGTGAATGTGGTTCTTGGCCGCGCGCCCGTTGAAGACGGGCGTGCTGACGATCACGCGCCCGTCGTCATTGACGAGCCGGTGCATACCCACCAGCAGCTCGCGGCCCTTGTCGACGATCATGTGTTCGATGACCTCGAACGACACCACCAGGTCGAACGGGCCGCCGTGGTCGATCCAGAGCTGGCGCTGCACCTCCACGTCGGTGAAGTCCGTCTCGTCGTACAGCCGCAACCACTTCCGCCGCTGCGGATCTGGGATGCGGTTGAGGTCCACCTGGTACAGCGTGCCCGGGAGCTTGCTGGCGTACACCGTCAGCCGGGCCAGTGGCTGGTCCTGCCCGCAGCCCACGTCCAGGACGCTCATCTGGTTGTTGATCCAGCTGGTCGCCCAGCTCCAGCGGAAGAAGTGCGCCGCGTAGTCGCGGTGTACCTCATACCCCCGGTTGCCGGCCTTCAGGCTCGTCTTATCGAACACGTCACCCTCGCGGCCCGACACGTGCACGAGCCCGTCGCCCGCGTGGTCGTGCCCACACTCCTCGTCCTCCTCGGCCTCGTCGTAGTGCGTGGGCTCTACGGACTGCTCCTCCAGCGGGAGCTCGGGCTGCTCAGGCGCTGCCTGCGGCGCGGACGCGGGCTCCGCGGGCGCTTGCACTGGCGCGTCGATCGGCGGCGGCTCGGGCGCGTCTGTGGTCATCGCGGACAGGTTCCCGTCAACGTCCAGCAGCACACCTGTCGCGATCTTTGTCTTCCGGTCCGTCCGCACCTTCACCTTGCGGCCCATGCCGTACGCGGCCTGGTAGAGCAGCTCGCGCTCGCGCTTGGCCGTGTCCTGGTCGAGCCCCTCGAGCCGGATGCTCGTGGCACCGACCTCCTTGAACTCGCGTGCGATCCGATCGGGGTCGTTGAGCGTGGGCGCTGCCCGCCGCTTGCGGGGTGCCTTCTCCTCGGTCACTGCCTTCTCCTCTGTCGTCGTTGTCGTTGCCGTGCTCACCAGGGTTCCTCCGCTCAGGCGCTCGCGGAGCTCAGCCGGTGCGACATCCGGCTTGACGCTCCACGAGTGCAGGTATTCGCGCTCTCCGATCTCGTAACCGCGGAAGGGCGGCGCGTTGCCCTCCAGCGCCTGGCGCACCAGGTTCGCGACCCACTCGCCCGCGAACACGGTTACGCCCTTGCCGGGCCAGGGCACCGCCTCACGGGCGCGGAAGTCCTCGAGCCGCCAGTCGTCCGGGAACCCCTGGATCCGGTAGACCTCGCGCTGCGTCAGCGTGCGGTCGACCACGGGGTGCACCGTGTTCTGTGAGTGCGAGCCGTCGACCACCAACGAGGGGTGGTCGTAGCGGGCACGCCGCGAGTAATGCCGGCCCGCCCCGTGCGCGCCGCGACGCAGCGGCCCCATGATGCCCTCGGGCAGGCGATCGTCCAGCTTGACACCGGCCTTGAACGCTCTCATGAACGTGTCGTAGTCGCGGTCGCCCTGCTGCATCCCGAGCTCGAGCGCGTGACGCAGACGCTTCCCCGGGTTGACCGGTTCGTGCCCGTCAACGAGCCAGTCGCGACGCAGCCGCCCCGCGGCAAACGCGCTGACGTCCGCCGCCTCGTTGTATGGCTGCGGCTTCATCGTCAACTCGTTCAGGTCCTCGAGGTCTCCGATCGCGTCGCGTAACGTCAGCTCCTTGCCAACCCACGCGTCGTTGATCTCGGTCCCGAAGGGCAAACCCTCGCGCACGAGCACGAGGAAGTAACGCCGCCGCTTGGTGGGCCCGCCGAGCCACGCGACCTGGTGGAGGACGTGGTGCGCGTCGTAGCGCGCCCCTGTCTTCGCCTCCACGCGCTCGCGCAGCGCCATCATCAGCGCGTGACCCTTCTTGTACGCGGCCTGCACGCTCTCCATGACGATCACAGGCGGCGCGCAGCGTGCCGCGAAGTCCATGAGCGCCCTCATGCAGTCGTTGATCGGCGCGTCTGGTCCGCGCAGCCTGGGATCGCTGGTCAGCTGGCTGAACGCGCTGCACGGCGGGTTCCCGAACACGAGCTCGACATCGTCGTGCTCCCACTCGTCCCAGGGGCCCTCCTGGTAGTCCAGCACACGGTCGCCCACGAGCAACCGTTGGTTGGCCAGCACACCCGGGACACCGAACCCGCCGGGGAGCTCGCGCTTCCCGACGAGCTCGAAGCCCGCGCGTGTGACGCCGAGGGTCATACCCCCGGCGAAGCCCTGCACGTCGATCGCTCTCACGCTTGCTCCAGTCGTGCGGCCACCGCCGCCAGGTAGTCGGCCAGGTCTCGCCACGCCGCGGCGAGCTCCGGGTCGGCGCACTCCTCGGCCTGCGTCCGCACCTGTGTCGCGCGCTGCCACGCGCGATCTGCGTCGGTCAGTTGGTCAGGCCCGAGGACGATCGCGTCGTCCACGGCCTGCTCGGGTGTGAGTGGCGCGCTAAACGCGGCACCGTTCGCGCCGCGCCAGCGCACGTCCTCCGCTCGGAAGGCCAGGTAACGATCACTCATCGTTCGTCCTCCTGACACCCGAACGGGGTGCACTCGCTCTCCGCCAGATCGCGGCGACAGCGCGGGCACTTGCCCGTCACCCCGTCGTAGCCGTCGGCCTGGCGCTGCTCGTTGACGGCGCGCTTGGCCAGGTACCCGTCGTGCAGCGCCTGGGCCAGCCGCTCCGCTGCTGCGTCCGGGTCGTCATACGGGTCGAGCCCGCTGATCGCCCAGAGCAGGTTCATCATGAAGTGCCACGCGTCCACGAGCTCGCCGAGCGCCGGCTGCTGGTTGACGTGGCGGCTGGACGCCCACGGCTTCCAACCCACCTCGTCGAGCAGCTCGTGGAGCTCGTCCGTGAGGGCGAGGACGTTCCAGCTGATGAAGCTGGTCCGGTCCTCGCCCTCGAGCCGAGCGGGGTCGCCGTGAGGCATGACCCGCTGGAGCTCGCGCTGGGCGCGCAGCATCTCGCTCAGCCGGTCGCCGCTCATCAGAACGGCGGCGCGGAGGGCGTCGCGCCCTGCTGCGGAGCGGGCTCCGCCGCGGGCTCCGCCGCGGGAGCCTCAGGTACCGCCTGCGGCGCGGGCTGCGCCTCGGGCTGCGCTGCTGCGGGCTGCGGCTCCGGCGCGGCCTGGGGCTGCTCTGGAGCTGCCTGCGGCTGAGCCGGCGCGGGTGCTGGCTGCGGCTGCTGCTGGACCGGAGCCGGAGCCTGCTGCGGAGCGGGTGCCTGTTGCTGGACGGGTGCCGGCGCAGGTGCCGCCTGGGGCTGCGGAGCCGCGGCCTGCGGCGCGGGCGCTGCCTGCTGCGGTGCTGGTGCGGGTGCAGCCGTCGGAACGCCTGCCTGGACGATCTGACGCACCGGCGCGTTGGCTCCGAGCTGGCTGGCCTGCACGTCGTCAACCTGGTTCCGCATGGTGCCCGAGCCCTTCGGGTACTCACGCTGGCTGACGGTGATCTTCGCCTTGGCTCCGACCAGCGCGTTCGCGAGCGCGTCCTTACCGGCCTGCCCCTCGGGCAGCATCCCGAAGAACTCGCCGTCCAGCCCCAGGACCGTCATGTGACGGAAGAAGATACCTAGCGCGTTCGGGTTGTCCTCGCTCAGGACGAACTGGTTGTAGATCGTGCGGTTGGCGTAGGGGCCGGCGAGCACCTTGAACTGGACGACCCACATGTCCTTCCCGGTGGTCGCCTGCTTGAACTCCGCCTTGATGATCTCAGCGTCGTACGGGCCGGGCGGCACGGGCTCGAACCCCGCGCTCGCCTGGTCCATCAGTTGCCGCCATGACTGCGTGCTCATGCGCTTGCCTCCTGGCCCTGCCGCGGGCCGTAGATCGTGTCGAGCATCTGCTCGACGTTCGGGTAGTCGACGATCGCGGGCAGTCGCCCGGTGCGATCGCCAACGAGGAACTGGGAGTCGACGTGCGGGCTGACGAGTAGCTTCCGCACGGCGTTCCCGTCTGCATCGGCCTGGACGAACATGTAACCGATGAAGTCTGTGAGATAGGGCATGGTGGTCGTGAGCTGGCCCTGCACGTGCGGACGGAACTTGCCGTCCTTATTGCTTGACGCAGCGAGGAAGATCACCGACTCGAGCGGGCGCTGCGGGTGCATCGTGAGGTCGCGGTACTGCCGCATCATCGTCTCCATCTTGATGAGCAGTAGGCCCCAGTCCTGCTGATCCAGCGGGTTCATGCCAGCGATCTCGTTCTGGCCCTTCTTCTGGATCTCCGTGACGTGGTCCCACACGACCGACGCGAACGGGTGCTGGCCGCTGACGAGCCACTGGTACGTCAGCTCGATGATCTGGAACGACGTCACGTTGACGATGCACGTCTCCCACGTGCCGTCGGGTTCGGGCGGCGGACCCTGGAGCGGGTTCCACCAGGTCTTGGAGCTGGGCGTGAAGCGGTTGCCGCCCTCGGCGTCCAGGATGAGCCGCGGGGCTGGCGTCGTGTCGCCCAGCCACGTCTTGCCCACCTTGGCCTCACCGTGAACGACTCCGGTGATCGTGCGTCCTGCCGTCATACGTCACTCCTCTGGTTGGTTGTCTCGTAGCGCTGGTACGGGTCGCCCTCCTCGTAGCCGATCGCGATGAACTGCTCCGCGTCGGAGCCGTCGTCGAACATCGGGCAGACGGGGAAGAAGTCGCAGTCCCAGGTGCAGTCCCGGGTCGGGTTGGGCGGCACCACGAAGTGCGGATCCGCCCCGTCGCGCAGCCGCTCCTCCGCGTCCAGGATCTCGTCGATCGTGCCGAGCACACGCGTCCAGAAGTGCCGCAGCTCGTGGTCGTTGTGCGTGACAAACTCGCGGCCGTAGAACGGCGGCTTGGCGCGCGCGGTGCGCTTGACCTTCCTGAGCATGTTGTAGAGCCCGCCGGCGGTGCGCTCCTCCGATCCGGTCTGGGCCGCGCCCACGCGCTCGACGAGGAGGTAGTGCAGCATCTGCTCGTCGAGGTGCAGCATCTTGAGCGGCTCGGTCAGCGAGCCGACCGTCTTGTGGTCCATGTAGAACAGCAGCCCGTCGGTGAGCCGCCGCACGCGCACGTCCAGCTTGGCGACGAGCGCGACCTGCGGCCCCCACGGGCGCGGCTGCCCGATCTCGACGAGGAGCTCCTGCTCGCTGCCGATCACCTGGAGCTCCGCGTCAGCGCCCTCCTCCTCCAGCCACTGCACGTACCCGCTCACCATCGCGCGGGCCAGGTCAGCCTCCTCGGCTATGTCCGCGGCCTGCTCAGGCACGCGCTCAAGGTCCTCCGCGATCGTGCGCTCGAGCGCGACCATCGGGTCCTCGCGCTCTTCGCCGTCGGGCACGTACCAGGCAGCGAGCGCGGTGTGCACCCGCGTCCCGAGCTCCCGGGCACCCGTCGCCTCGTCGCGCTTGCGACGCAGCTGGCGGTACTGGCTGAGCCACCACTTCCGTTGGCACCGCTTCCACACGCGCAGCTCGCTGTTGCTGAACGCTCGTCTCTCAATCATGCGTTGACCTCCACCTTCGCACTCACGTTGACGTTGATCGTGTATGGCTTCCCGCCGATCTGGAGGTGCACCGCCGTTGTGTCCTCGCTTGGCGCGTCCGCCACGTGCTCTAGCTCAACCGGGTACGGCGCGTGTTCGTGGCCGCCCTGGCGGAACTCGTAGAGCCGCGCGCTGTCATCCTCGGTACGTGCCGCGCACACCGCGCCAGTCACTCGGTTCGCTAGATCGGACGGCCCGTTGCCTGGCTTGATCTTGGCCGTGTGCAACGTCACGAAGTGGTAACGCATCGCACGCCGCCCGTCCTTCTCAGGTCGCCACTCCAGCAACTTCCAGGTGCCCGAGTCAAGCTGCGCGCGCACTTCCTTCGCGACGGACCTGCTTGCCTGGATCATGCCTTCACTGACCATGCTTCCGTACTTCGCCGTTGCCATGTTCGTCCCTTCCTCTGTCGTCGGTTACTTGCTCTTCAGCAGCTCGAGCAGCACGTCGCGGTCGCGCACGATCTCCTCGAAGCGCTCGTCCTTGGCCGCGAGGAGCGCGCGCTGGTGCTCCTCCACGGTGTCCTCGCTGACGACCTCGATCCGTAGCAGCTTGTCAGCCGTCTGCCCGCCGCGGCGCAGCCGTCCCTCACCTTGCTTATTCTTGAGCAGGCTGAACGAGCGCTGGAGCCAGACCTCAGCCCGCGCGCCGTGCTGGAGCCCGTCCAGCCCCTCGCCGCCAGCGCCCAGCGTCACGAAGCACGCGCTGACCTGGCCGTCCTGGAAGAGCTGCACGTTGTAGGCGCGCGTCGCCGGGTCGATCTGGCCGTGCACGCTGACGTAGCTCCGGCCCTTCTTCGCCCAGCGCTGCTCCGCCAGCTGGAGGAGCTGCCGGCTCTCAGCGAACACGACCATGGGCTCGTTCAGGTCGTCCGCGATCTCCTCCAGCGCGTCCAGCTTGCACGAGGGCTCGCTGAGTACGGCGTGCCCGTCCTCGTCGAGCTCGGCGTAGGCGCTGGCGAACTGGATGAGCCGCGTCAACACGGCGAGCGGGTTGGTCGCGATCACCGCGCCGTCCTCGCCGTCGCCGTCGCCGCCCTCCAGGATCGCGATCTGCTGCTCGAGCATCTGCTTGTAGGCCTTGCGTTGCTTCGGCACGAGCTCCACGTAACGCGTCTCCGGCACGACGTCTGGCAGGTGCGGGAGCACCTGCGACAGCGGGCGACGCAAGAACCGCGAATCGAAGATCGAATAGAACTCGTCCTTCGTCTCCGGCTTGAGCCCTGCGATGTCGAGCCCGCCGAACGGGTTCCACGTCGCCAGCGCGTAGCGGTCGACGTAGGCCGTCTTCCGTGGCCACTCCTCGGGCCGCAGGAAGTGGAGCAGCGCCCACAGGTCTCCCGGGTGGTTGGCGATCGGGGTGCCGGTCAGCGCGTAGCGGTACGCGTCCTGCTGGTGTGCCACCGCCCAGAGCGCGCGCGTCTGCTTGGCCTTGGGCTCCTTCGCGTGGTGCGCCTCGTCAGCGACGACCGCGCCCCACGTGATCTCGTTCAACTCCTTCGGGTGCACCTCGCAGCGCGCCGCGGTGAGCTCTGGATCGCCCTCGCGCTTGTCGCACTCGCCGCACTTCCGCAGGCGCACGCTGCCGTAGGGCGCGAGCCGTGAGTGCAACCGCAGGCTCTCCCAGTTGACGACCAGCACGTCGCCGTCCTCGTCGAGGAACGCCTGGATCTGCTTCCGCCGCTTGGCGGCGCTGCCCTGGACGACGTGCACGCTGAGCTCCGGAGCCCACTGAGCCGCGAGCTCGAGCCACGTGCGCTTGACCGTGTTCGGGCAGACGACCAGCACCGGCCGCGCCTTCGGTCCGAGCCGGCGCAGCGCGCGCAGCACCTGGACCGTCTTGCCCGTGCCCATCTCGTCGCCCAGCAGGCCCTGGCCGACGATCGTCAGGAACTCCACGCCGACGCGCTGTGGCGGCCACAGGTCCTGGTCGACCTCGGTGTCCACATCCTCCAGTTGCTTGAGCTGCTCCACCCGCTGCACGCGGTTCTGGAACTCGTTCCACGCCCACGCGGCGAGCGCCGGGCCGACGTGCAGCCGATCGCCGAACACGCCGCGGAACTGCTTACAGGCCGCCCAGCTGAGCGGCGCGTGCCACGCACGCCCGTCAGCATCCCACCTGGTACCTGGGACCAGCTTCACCGCGTCCTTGTCACGGTAGCCGCTGGTCACGTTGATCCGCGCCCCAGAGGGCGCGAGCTCGATCGTTACGGGGTCCACTCTCTCGTCTCCTGTCGTATCGTCTGCGGGTTACCCTACTCAGTCGTGCGCTCACGGAGCCAGCAGTATCTTCGCGGGCACGTGTCCCTCCTCCACCGCCCACGTCAGGAGGTGGCGGTGTGCGTCGGTCGCGTGTCCCGCGCCTCGTCGATACCAACCGATGCGGCGCAGCTTGTCGTTGGTGGCGAAGCCCTTGGCGTCAGCTGCTGACCGTAACCGCGGGCCCTCCGCGCCGTACTTCGCAGCCAGGTAGCGGACCGCCCCGATCACGTACAGGCTATACGGCTGCTGGCTCTTCTTCGCGGTCTCTCGCGTGATCACGAACGCCTCCGCGACAACCGTCACGCGCGGGCCCGTCGTCGCGAGCCAGCGATCCACGCGCTGGCAGAAGTCATACTCGTCGTCCTCACCCCAGGCGAGCACCTGGTTCTCGTCGCGCGCCCACGTCACCCAGCCGGTCCGCAGCCCGGGGTCGATCGCCAGCACGAGCTCGCGCATCACCGGTATGGATCTCCCCAGCGCTCGACGACCTCCGCGTGCACGCTCAGCGGCACCGCGAAGCGCTCGCGCTCACCCATCACGTGCTCGATCTCGTCGCGTTCCGCCAACGCGGCCTCTGCCGTCACGTCGAAGATGATCTCATCGTGGATCGGGAGCAGCATCGCGTCGCCGTAGCCGGCTGCGTCGAGTTCGACGATCTTCTGCTTGAGCAGGTCCGCGCACGTGCCCTGGATGAGGGCGTTGACCAGCTTGTACGCCTTGTCCGCGGGCGCGTGGTGCCGCCGGCCGAACGGCGTCGTGACGTAGGCACCGCCCTCGGTTGCCGCGCGCTGCTGCGCCAGCTGCTGGACGCTCGCGTGGAACTGACGCACACCGGGAAAGCGCTGGTCGTAGGTGGCGAGGAACGCGCGGGCGTCGTTCTCAGGGATGCCAGCCGTACGCGCGAACGTCGCGACGCCAGCCACGTACACCTTCGCGAAGTTGGCGTTCTTCGTGATCTGACGCTTCTCGCGCGGCGGGGCCTGGTCAGCCGGGATCCCGTATAGCTCGCGGCACACGTAGGTATGCAGGTCCACACCCGATCGGATCGCGTCGATCATGCCGCGCTCGTTCGCGAAGTGTGCGAAGACCCGCATCTCGACCTGGTCGAAGTCGGCCAGCACCAGGCGGCTCCCGTCGCGCGGGATCACGGCGTCACGCACGACCGGCCCGCGTGGCAGCGTCTGGAGCGCGGGCCCTGTCACCGTCATGCGACCGGTACGCGCGCCGACGGGGTGGACGCTGGGGTGCAGCACGTCGCCGTCAGCCATCTCGATGAAGTTCTTGAAGTAGCTGTTCGCGACCTTGGCTACCTTGCGGATCTCGACGACCGAGCCGGCCAGCGGGTGGTCCAGCGAGCGCAGCACGTCCTCGTCGAGCTTGAGGTTGCCCTTCTCGGTGCGCTGCGTCAGCGGTGCGCCGTCAGCCTGGAGCGCCTTGATGAGCTGCGGGTTGGAGTTGACGTTCTCCACGCCGTACATGTCGGCTACCCACTGGCACGTCTGCGCGATCCACGCCTCCGCGGCGGACAGTTGGCGGCGGATGTACTCGAGGTCGATCCGCAACCCCTTCCGCTCCATGTTCGTCAGGACCAGCGTGCTCGCCAACTCAAGCTCGTAGATCCCGCGGTATTGCGCGTCCACCTGGGGCTTCATCTGCTCGTACAGCCGCGCGGTGAGCACGGCGTCGAGCGCGCCGTAGGTCCAGTACGTCTCGAAGTCCACCGGGATCGTCGCCCACGTCCAGCCCTGCTGGCGCATCGCGTCGCGGAGGACGCTCTGGTTCCCGCCAGCGCGTGGGTCGATCAGGCGCGCGGACAGGCTCTTGAGCGCGACGGACTGCGTCGAGTCGAGCAGGTGCGCCATCAGCATCGTGTCCTCGAGCCGGCTGCGGTCGAGCTGCACGCCGTTGACCTCGAGGAAGTGCGTGTCGAACTTCATGTTGTGCATGACGATCGGGCCGTTGGTGTACCGGCTCAGCGCGTCCTTGACGACGCCCGCCCAGTCGCCCCAACCGAGCGCCCACCCGTCCTGCGCGTCTCCGATCGTCACCAGCCGTAG
>LFIK01001194.1_pt1 | contig 20342 bp, 29 predicted proteins | sample 643401 | NCBI WGS metagenome assembly LFIK01 (sample SAMN03777447, study PRJNA286221) | soda lake metagenome | biome: soda lake; feature: Kulunda steppe; material: water; isolation source: sample T5-Br brine of Lake Tanatar-5 | place: Russia: Kulunda steppe | collected 2010-07
AGGAGAACGGCCTACAGACCCACTGCCCGAACCCAAAATCACTACCCGAACACTTTTTTGGCCAAACAGAGTGTGTGTGCGTGATATCAAGCAAGTTGGGAGACTGGAACGCTCATTTTTCCTTAATGGCCTAGGCCTAGTTTGGGGGGGTCCAGTGGTGGGGACGACCAGCAATGTACGGGGCCCTCCCCATTTGTTGCCTACTAGGTACCTAGTAGGTACCTAAAGCTGGAACTAGGTAGGCATTTGCTTCGTAACATTGCTTGTTTTCTTGTGCGTGCCCATACCCTGAGAGTTGACACCGGTTGTTGGCAAATCCACAATAGGCTCTGTGACATATGTGACTTAGATGATGTCCAGGGCGAAAAGCATGTCCTTTTTTTAATGCCCTTGCTTAGCTATTTGAGAAGGAGATTCGAAGAACAATTCGCTGATTGTACAGGTAGGACTTTCATTGGAGGCACAGGCGCTTTCTACTTTGACAACATTGTAGCTGAGGACTCCTCCATCAGATGTGAAATTGTTTCTCTTGAAGCAGACATACAAATCATTCCTTTTTTCTTTCTGAGACTAAGGATATTTTTGTCTGGCTGGCAGTCACACGGTGTCCAGCAAGCCCTGCAGTCAATCCATCTGGCTGAAGGTCTAACCCCATTGCAACCTAACTATTGTTACAGCATAGCAAATCAGCAGAAAGCCATCAGGGAAAAGGTTAGCAAGCTCATCTGGCGCGGTGGAAATGGCCACTGTGACAAGTGTCCCTATGCTGCTGTGCAAAATGAGGTGCATGTTTTTTTTCACTATCAAGACTGCTCTCTCAGAAGATAAGTACTCTTTCCTTTTCTTCCCTTTTTGCCAATCCTTTTTTATGGAGGCCCCTTACATTACACATGCCTTGCCTAGTCAGACTGTCTTTGCTTCTCTTTCTCAACGGCACAATAGACTGACAATAGACTCTGCCATTTAATTTCAGACATTCTGGACTATTTTTTGGCTGGCGAAGACCAGCAACAAACCAATCAGCCTAATGACCTGGCTGGCGGTTAACCCCTTAAACTTGTAACTTACCAAGCCGAACCTGCTGGACTGGAACTGTGACAGCTATGCCAAAAGTCAGGCCACATCATGCGGCTATGATAGCCGCACCTTTTATTGTGTCTACTTCACTGGTGTAGGGGGGGTATGGTGCCTTGGGCTTAGGCGCCCCCTTTTCCTTAATTGATGTAAGGAGTACTCATAGTAATTATCCTGTTCTACGTTATTTTCCAGGTAATTTTCCTCTGGTAATTTTCTTACCTTGGCTGTCTATGCTGAGCTGCAGCCTGTGCTGAGCTGAGCGGAAGCCCATCAGGCTCGCAAACAAACTGACACACATTGCAGGAGCTAAAGAAACAACGTGTTGCTTGTATCAAAGCAATAACGATGAGCTGAGTAGCATACACAGACATCACATAGACAGAAGAGAGAGAGAGCCTCATAGTACGAAGGATACTACAAGCAACTAACAGTTCTTATTGCGACTTCTGTCGCCCCCCTCTTTTATTGAGAAGTTTTGAAGCTCGACGTAAAAAAAAATCCAACAGCACATGGTCAAATCATACGGTGTCAGATGATCTGATACAGACTTGTTGTAACAAAAGGCATCCGAATGCCGCCTAATATGCCTGCTAATTAGAGGGTATTTGAATGTTTTGTTGCATTCCCCCCTGCTTAGCTCTTGACGTCCCGGCCAGTATAGGTCTTTTGGGAGTCTTTTAGCTTTTGCCTAGCCTTTGCCTGAGCCTAGCCCAGCCTCGTGTCCTTGCCCAAGGGACACTTGCAAATGGAGTAACAGAGCGTGATACTTTGGTAGGATTCAAACCCATGACACTTGTGTCAAGCCTGAGCCTCGCCTGCGCCTCTGACACAGCTGGAACATGGACCCAGCTCCGATACCAATGTAACAAGAGGCATCCGAATGCCGCCTCAGCATGGAAATCTTTGGGTTCTTTGCGTTGGGATGCTCCAAATGCAAAGAACCCAAAGATTTCCAATGCTGAGGCAGCATTCAGATGCCTCTTGTTACACTTGTCAACCTTAACCTTTTGGTGAAAAAAACTCCCCCCTAGAAAAGGCCCTTCATGAGAGCGTACACGAACGTTCACATAAATTCCAAGGCGTGCGAGCTTCCACAAAGTTCATCCGGAATTCTGCATATCCTATCCTCCTAAAACCTCCAGCTAAAACCTCCAGCAGCCAACAGGCACCAATTAGAGAAGAGCTGCCCTTTCTGAGGGCACAAATGGAGCTGTAGTTGCCTTCTCAACTTTTACGTGACCTTGATATCCTGGTAGCCTTGCACCCAAGCCTAGGCTGTGAGGAATCCCTGTATTCACTACAGGAGGAAGGTATACACACCCAACAAAGCCAGGCAGAGCCCCTCCAGGAGGAGTAGAAATGCATGTAAGTGTTTGGCAATCATGACGCGCCTTGGCGTCCGTTTGACTAGCCTTGCAGGTCTCATCACAACTGCTGTCACCAATGTGGCCACGATCCACTGTCAGCCAAATCAGTTGTTCATATTCCTGCTTCCTCCTCTTCCTCATCATCATCTTCATCACTCTCCTGAAGCAAGCGCACATGTGCGTGAATGAGCACGCGCACGTGTGCACACAAGTTTCCTCAAAAGTCAGCTGTACTGTTGCAACCACTGCCTCAACTGCGACAGCCATCTGCTTATCTTGAGCTGCTCCGCCAAGCAGCACACCCACCTCTTCAGACATGTAATCGGATGAGTCCTCACCCCCACAATCCTCATCTTTTGTGTCATCACCTGGATGGGCAGGAATGGAGCCTCTCACGGCTTGAAATGCCTGAATGGTGGAGGGCAAGTTGGGAAATGGTGGGGTCAGTGGAGGCTCACAACACAGCAATGCCCGCATGGTGGAGCATTTGCAAAATATTTCAGTTAGCGGAGGCACACCACACCGCAATGCCCGCATGGTGGAGGACAGTATGCCAGGTGTTGCCCCTAAAAGACGCGCGTGCACCTGCCTCCTCCGGGAAGGAAGTACAGCTCAGAAAGCACAGCATGGCAAGTATTATAAAAGGCAAGGCATTGCTGTCAGAAATCTATGACAGAAATTTATGACAAACTTTGGTCTCAAGCTTTGGGTATGGCTTAAGCTTTGGGCTGCTCTTTAGCTGGAGCGAATGCTAAGAAGCCTCAGAGACAGAGGCCCTGGGAGCTGTGTCTTTGCTGCTTGTTTGCTCCCCGTTCTCAGGAGTGCTCTCACATGCAGCAATGGAGCTTCTCCGTCTCACACTATACAATTCATGTAAACCTTTACATACTCCCACATATTTACACTTTAAAGTTTAAGATTAAAGCTTAATCACAGACCAAGCTTGAGTCTTTTAGCGCAGGCTGTGGGTGCGCAGCAATGCACCAGCATCACAAAGCAGAGCTGGGCTGGCGCGCCTTCCTAAGTGTGGTGGCCCCCAAAGGCATGAGACGTGGGCAGCAGGTTCCTTGCCCCTAGGGGCATTTGGCAGGCGTCAACGCTGAATGCAGGCAGTTCCCGACGGAGGCTGCAGGTATGCAAGCAGGCAGGCCGCACATGGCATGCGCACAACATCCTGAGGAAGGGGGCCCAGGGTTTTATTTTGTCCTTAGCTGCAGGCACCTCTGCAGAGCAGCAGCAAGCACGCACCTTGCAGAGTGAGGACGCGCCGGCACCGCTCCCAAAGCCATGGCACCAGCTGCAGCCGCCTTTGCACAGCACTGAGAACATCTTGCAGCCGCTCAGGAGGTCAGAGTGACCCAGCAGGTGCTCCTGGAGTTTGGTCAGTGCCTGTGAAGGGCAGGGGCAGCAGGGGTAGGCCAATGTCTGTTGGTGCACAAGCAGGCGTGGCGTGCCCCACAGGTGTCTAGCCGTGCGTCTGGGGTCAATCGAGGCAACACAAGACTTTCCTGCAAAGAGAGTCTCAACGGCTCTTATTTTTTGTGAGCTCAAGTCAGCCAAATCAAGGTGATCCACCCCTGAGCGGCATGTGTACGCCAAGTGTACGAGTGATCCAACTGGCGGGTCCAAGTGTGGCTGGGCACACCTCATCACAGCCAGAATCCATCGACTGGCAGACAAGTGTGCACACTCAGAGCCATGGAAACACGGCATGGCCCTGATTGTGATGGCACACATACATACATGAGAGTTGAAGGAATCCAGGCACGCTGCTCACAAGCACGCCTCATTTGCACGCGCCTCTTCAAGCGCGCATGCAGGCGCCCTTGCACATGCACGGCAGGTGTGCACATGCGCTCCAGCTCCAGCACAAGGAAGGAAGCCATCACCGCCAAGAGCGGCTTCTGCTGACACAAGCCCACATTCCATGGTTGCAAGAACAGCTGCATGCACGAGAGTGGATACGCCTAAGCAGGTCATGTCTGGCTGCAATCACAAAGGGAGCCAAACACGCAAACCACCAAACCCACACTCACACCCACACCCACACCCACACCCATGTATGCGCGCGTCCCCCCTTCCCCGCCTTGCAGGATCTCCTTGAGTGGCCCCGCCATCACACTTGTGATCCTTTTGCACGTGAGCCTTTTGCACGTGATCCTTTCTTTTTCCTTTTGCGAAAGCACGTGATCCTTTTGCACGTGATCCTTTCTTTTTCCTATTGCGAAAGCACGTGATCCTCGTGGGATCTGGAGGATGCTGCGTGGGATCCAAGGCAAGCCGTGCCTGCCATTTTGCCCGCTGGTCCAAGCATGTTAGAGCTCCTGGCTTAATGTAGAGATGAGATCATTCCAAAAAAATAGGAGACTTCATCTTCGGACCGGCACATACTTACGTGCATGGTCGGCAGGCGCCTGTTCTCACGGAAATTGTCGTCATCGTAGGTCATATCATACAACAGGTACAGGTTGCGCATGTTCTTAATGGTCCTGCACTTGCTCAGGATGGATTCCTGCGCACAAGAGGAGGCAAGGAGGCAACGCTTAGCCTGACCGACTTGCATACGTGGCCATGTGGCTCAGAAGCCATGTGCTCAGTGCTCAGAGAAGAAGTGCATGCCAAGGGCACACGCCTTTGGTGTTAGACGTGCGCCTAGGCATGTGTCATCGTGCACAGGGGAGAAAAAAGGGCTGCGGGCACAAGACACCTCCTGATTTGCCCCTCTAATGGCCCAGGTGTGCGAACTTGAGCACCTCGGGGGGGCGTGGCCATGGGCAAGCGCAGCATCAGGCTGTGAGGCCAGTGTGGGGACGGACTGACCTTGGGTTTAGTACTCCCGAGAGCGCCGCAGTAGCCAGGATACTGCTGGAAGCCAGTAGCTGAGGGCGTGGGCCTCAGTGACTGATGCAGGCTGGTGACTTATGCAGACTGGTGACTGTGATTGCTCACGCAGCAGCAACCCACAGTGGCAGCTGGCTGCCTGCGTGCGCGCGCGCATACCTGCGGCTGCAAGGGCTTGGCCTTGATGCACACATGCACGCCCGCCTGCCTGTCAACACACAACTGTACATCAATACACAACACACACAGTGCACGCACCTGAGGCTGCAAGGGTTTTGCCTTGTCAGGCCCGCGCGCGTAAGCCTTCCACGAGTAATACCACTGCCCATGACTGAAGCCGCGTTTCATGTACCAAATGTACTGGACTTCAACTGCGTTGGGCGTGGCAAAGGGGCTGTAGAAACGGGTTGTTTGGTCCATGGACCGCGGCTCGCCTCCATAACTATCCTCCCAATAGATCTGCGAGTGTGTTTGTGGAGGATGTGTGTGAGGAAGTTGTGTGTGTGTGTGTGTGTGAGAGAGAGAGAGAGAAAGAGATAGATAGATAGATAGATAGATAGACAGAGAGAGAGAGAGAGAGAGAGAGAGAGAGAGCGCGCGCGCGCCCTTTGGCTTTGTTTGGCAGCGAGGCCCATCGCACCTACGCATGCCTCATGGACTGAATGAGTGTGCTGCACCCAATCCAAGCCAAAGATGCCCTCAGCACACAAGGATGCAAGGAATGTAGGTGTGCAGCAACCGCAGCAGCGCTGTCGGCCCAGCCTCAGAGCGTCCTGGTCACAGGGCATGGTGCTGGTTTAGCCCTCGGGCGCAGTTCTTTCATACCCAGAACGGAAACCAGGGGCAATTCCTAGCTCTTGTGCTGCCTCTGCAGGCCTGGACTATGAAGCGCTTGGCTGTCTGGGCCCCAATGCAACCTGGCTCAGCTGCACCAATGAACTGCACAGGGTATAATAATCCAGGAAGGAACGCTGCCCAGGCAGCTGTGCACTCGAAAGGTCAGGATTCCTAAGGGACCTTGCCAAGCATGCATGCATGGGTGTGTGCTGTGTGCTGTGTGCATGTGTGCGTTGTGTGTCGTTCTGCGTCTGATGCGTGTGTGTGCATTTGTTTATGCGTGCAAGTGTGCATATTTGTGCGTGTATGTGTGTATTGGTAGGGGGGGGGGCTATTGTGCTTTCATGTCCAAGGACCTAATGAGGCTATCCAAGCTGAGGAGGCGGACACTGGGCTTTGAAGCGCAGCCACAGCTTGCGTACGCATGCACCTGGAGCATGCCCCTGCGCGTACACAAGGCCTTGCACTAGACCTTGCGAGCGCGCCACTCACAGGGCCACCAGGGGTGTGTGTGTATGTGTGTGTGTGTGTGTGTGTGTGTGTGTGGTGTGCGCGTTGGTGTTCGTGTGTGCGCATTGATCGGTGTGTGAATGCGTGTTGGTGTGCATGCATGCGCGCGTTGGTGTTCGTGTATGCGCATTGGTGGGTGTGTGAATGTGTGTTGGTGTGCGTGTGTGCGCGCAGGTGCATGTGGCGCTCACGGGCTGCGCCTCAGCCATACCACACCTCAGCAATGATGCACTGCGGCACCCCTGCAGGGCGCAGCAGTGCTGTGCCATTGCAGCGCCCCAAGCACCTTTATGGCTGGACATCCTGCGGCAGAGGCCACTACTTGTTGACATGGTATGCACACAATTTACTTGTACAAACACAGTGCCTGATGACCGCAGGCAGGCAGTACAGCACCCACGCACACATACACACAAGCACACATACAAGCGGCTTCTTGCACGAATATACACATACACACACATGAACACACAAGTTGCACGTGCACACACTTCAAGCGAGCACGCACGAGCACGTCCAATCTCACACAGACACGCACACACTCACGCACGCACTCACAAAGAAGTTCAGCAGGTAGGTCCCTGCAGACATACGCTGGGCGAGCCCCTCCGCCTCTGGCAAGTCCTTGCAGCCCACCAGCACCCTCCGCACTGCCTCTCGATTCTCATCTATAAAGTCCACAGCTTCCTGTGCGACAAGGGTGACGATATCCGGTAGCAAAACCAAACATGCCATAAGACAGGCTGGCAATACAGCACTGGCAGGCTTCATGAAAATCAGCCAGAGACAGGCCTCCCATCCCTGCCGGCAACACAGCACTGGCGAAGGGCTTTACGGAGGTCATGCAGGAACGGGCCTCCCATCCCTGCCGGCAACACAGCACTGGCCAAGGGCTTTACAGAGGTCATGCAGGAATGGGCCTCCCATCCCTGCCGGCAACACAGCACTGGCCAAGGGCTTTACGGAGGTCATGCAGGAATGGGCTTCCCATCCCTGCCGGCAACACAGTACTGGCCAAGGGCTTTACGGAGGTCATGCAGGAACAGGCCTCCCATCCCTGCCGGCAACACAGTACTGGCCAAGGGCTTTACGGAGGTCATGCAGGAATGGGCCTCCCATCCCTGCCGGCAACACAGTACTGGCCAAGGGCTTTACGGAGGTCATGCAGGAACGGGCCTCCCATCCCTGCCGGCAGCACAGCACTGGCCAAGGGCTTGATGTAGCAGCCCAGCTCACATTCAACGGCTTGCGTGAAGGCTCAGACCGCACCTCGCACTCATGCCCATCAGCATACGATTCCCTGTTAATAAACTTGACCGTGGCTGCCTCCAGCCCCTCCGCTGCCCAGTCAATGCTGGAGGCCACCCTCCTCTGGTCGCCTGTGAAGCCACGCAAACACAGAGCGCATCGGGGTATGGCGGGACTGACACTGGCATGGTCCCAGCCAGTAGCCCCGGTGGGCCTCTACCATTGCGCCCCAGGATGAGCACAGTTGTGAGGTGGCCATGTGGGGGAGCTGTATGGCCTTACCGTGGGACTGTGTGCCAAGGCAGTATCAGTATAATTATCTGTATCAGTCAGACAGTGGGAGCTGGCGGCATGGCGCCATGCTGTTCCTCCCATGCACTGCTGCCCCCACCCCCTGCACATCAGGGCGCCATGCTGTTCCTCCCATGCACTGCTGCCCCCACCCCCTGCACATCAGGGCGCCATGCTGTGGCCACATGAGGCAGCACAGTGAGACATCCTCCTTAGCTGCGCTTATGATGTACATTACAGTGCACAGCAGCACAGGGGCCACGCAGGGCAGCACAGTGGGCCACGCAGGGCAGCACAGTGGGCCACGTAGGGCAGCACAGTGGGCCACGCAGGACAGCACAGTGGGCCACGCAGGACAGCACAGTGGGCCACGCAGGGCAGCACAGTGGGCCACGCAGGACAGCACAGTGGGCCACGCGGGACAGCACAGTGGGCCACCCACGCAGGGCAGCACAGTGGGCCACGCAGGGCAGCACAGTGGGCCACGCAGGACAGCACAGTGGGCCAGCTCGGTGGCTGCGTGGGGCAGCACAGTGGCGGCACGTGCGCAATGGTCCTAGCTGCTAGCTGGTTCTCCCACACGGCCTTTGAAGTCGATGCGCGCCAGCATCATCTTCCCCAGCAGCCTGGTGTCGGGAGCGCCGCTCACCATGGTGCTCAGCATGCTCCTGGGCTTGCAGCCGAGCAACAGTTGCAAAATCCATTTGGTCCCACCGCCGGGGCCCAGCAGGCGGTTGCTGGGGAGCTGATGGCACGCCTGCACCAGTGACGCAGCACGACAGGATGTGCATGCTCTTTGTATGAGCCTCGGCATGGCTCTTGGTTCAGGCGCAGCCAATGGGTTGCGCAACGTCAGAGGGAGGGGCAGGCCCAAATGGGAGTGGCCTGGATCCTGCCGGTGGGCGCAAACCGCTGCGGCGGTTTTCCAGCTCCAAACACCAGCAAGAGCTGGAGGTCTCACGCCCCATCTCCTGGTTGTTTCGCGTGAGCTGCTTACATGCTGCCACTTGCGCTGCCGCTAGCCATGGGTCCTGCTTGGCCCAGCACCTAAACCCTGAAACTCAATCCTGACCTCAACCCCCCCCCACCTGGAGGGCGCCACCTCACCCCTGCCGCAGAGGCACAAATGCCGCCTTGCATACCTGCTCATTGAAGGGGATATGGATGCTTCCTATTATAACGCAGGGCCTGCCCACCTCCCTCTCAGGGCCACCTGCCTGCACCTGGCGGCGCATCGCCCCAAGCAAAACCCTCCCTACCATGCCACCCGTCCACAGCCGCACCTCTGAGCTGTTCCCTGTAGGCAGCCTCGATCAGCTCCAGAGCGCGGCGCTCCTTGTAGTACGCCTGCCACTGCTCCTCTGTGGCGGCACTGCAAGCAACAGCAGGCGTCTCCACCTTTTGCCCCACTGTGCACAGGCACAGGGCAAAGCTTGCCTGTGCACATGTGCCCTCTCATCATGCACAGCCCTCTCTCCTGCACGCATCACGTCCCTGCGCCCTCACATCATGCACAGCCCTTCCGCACGCATCAGGACTCACGATACGCAAGCCCTATGCTGATCTACGCCCCTAACAGAGCAGCAGCGCCCCCTGCCGCAGGGCAGACCCGACACTCGGCACGGGGCTGTGCATGCACACACACGCACAATCACAATCACAAATGCTCACACGGTGACAGCTCGCACCGCATATGAGCAGCAAGGCTGAACACATGCTGCCGCTGCGACTGGAGATGGTGACGCATGTGATGACAGCCGCACGCCAACGCCAGCGCACACGCCCACACATCCGCAGACCGCGCATGCTGGCCCACGCACCTATCGTAGGGAGGTGTTAAGCCCCAGCGGGCGATGCTGCGCTGCGCCCAGCTGCCCTCTGCCAGCGTCGGCACATCCGGCAGCCAGCCTGGGGCCCTCTGGGCAGGGCAGCGTGCGGCAGCAGGCGCGCCCGAGGCGCCACCATCTGCGTGCTGGCTTTTGGGGCGGGCCGGGGCCGTGTCCATGGAGGCAGCGACCTGGGGTGGGTGGGGGCAGCGGTCCAGGCACAGTCAAGCTTTTTCTGCCAGGCCGCACAACCATGCCTGACCTGAAGCGTGGGCTCTTGTGTGGCAGCAGACAGCAGGCAGCACCCCCAGCCAGCATCCCACCCAGCATAAAACGATTGGCCGCCGGTGGGCGCACGCCGCAGCTGGTGCACCACTCTGCCGGGCAGACCTCAGCTGAGCAGGCAAGCGTGGGTGCGTGCACGCACACCTAGCCGGCTTCCTCCCCTTCAACCCCTCCCACACGCACCCCGCACCTGCTCATCGCTGAAGTCACCAGCCGCTGCCGCAGCAGCGCGCCGGCCTTCGGCGGTCAACAGTGCCTTGGACTCGGGCGTGGATGCCAGCATGATGAGTGACGGCGCCGTCCTCACGACACCGGAGCAGAAGCGAGGGAACGATTGCTCGCCTGGCGAGGCGTGGCACGGAACGGGGGCAAGCAAGGCATGTGGCAGGTTGCCGTATTGGCACACAAGTAGTTGAAGCTGTTACACTCATCGTACGTGTTGCACTTTCACCCGGTGTGCGTGATGGTGATACCTGGGACAAAGGTGAGCGAGGCATACGTTTTAAACTCAGGAGTGCAGAGGGGGGCAAATTGCCAGGCAGGTGTGCGTTAGGCTGGAGGTAAGAGGAGCATGATCAACTTGCCTGGCAGGCGTGCTTTGGGGGGCAGGTGAGAGGGGCATAAGCTTCTGGGCAGGTGTGCGCGGTAGCGGGCATGACATGTGGATTGAAAGAGTAAGGGGTTTGTTAAAAGGCCCTCAATCGCGCAAGGTGCCAGACTCTGCTGCGCTTACAAGGGCATGGCTGCGGCTGCGGCTGCGGCTGCGTGTCTTTGAGGCTACATGTGTGTGAGCCGCGCACCTCAAACGCTGCTGCGCAGTGGGCAGCGCGCAGGGAATCACTTGCCACAAGCTCCCCTCTGCCCCAGCCCATTCAGCGCCCCCACTTGTGGCACACGTGCAACGGGGTGACTGCAGACAAAGTGTCGGCCAGGATGGTGACTTTAGCCAACCCACTGTCGGACCACCCACTGTTCCACCGCCTACGTTGTTTTCTTTCTTCTTTCAGCTGCTATGAAGGCCTGTCCTGGGCTCACCTAACGTGAGGGTGTGCACGCAGGAGCGCTTGATCGGGCCGCCTGAGAAGTCCTGCTGCTTTCTCTTCCACCAGGTTGGGCTCTTCTGCTGGCGCTTGGTCAGGGCCTGTGATGGGGTGGCATGCAGGTGAGCGACTGGCATCTGACAATCGAGTGTGTGGGTGGGATTACGTGCATGATTGTGTGCGTATGTATTGTATGTTGATGAGACGGCACATGAGAGTGATGTGCGTGTGTAAGATAGAGAGAGGGGAGAGAGAGAGAGAGAAAAAGGGAGGGAGAGAGAGAGAGAGAGAGAGAGAGAGAGAGAGAGAGAGAGAGAGAGATGCAGGGGTGGCAGGGAAAGCGATGATCGACGGCATGTTTGCCAGCATTGTAAGAGCTCAACGCTTTCGTGTCACCCAAGGAGAGGAACCAACTTTTGAGCATACGATGCCTGCAGGAGCAAAAGCTGGTGCCAGGCAGTTTGTAGCGAGCAGCTGCGGTGCCACAGATAGACAATAAACCCATTCATACACACAATGACCCATTCACACACACACACACAACCACCCATTCACACACACACACACACACAACACACACGCATACAATAACCCATTCACACACACAACACACACCAACACACATACACACACAGAGGGCTCATTTGCACAGAGCCCGCGCGCCATCAAGGGCAGCCCAGAGAAGGCGGTCCCATGTGTCAGGCAGAGAAGTTCTGCCTTTTCAATGAAATATTCCACGCAAGCGTTGCACGCTGCGCAGCGGGAACGGCAGCCCTGACAAGGCCCATCCCTGCGTCGTCCCAAGTACTGGGCGGCTGCATATTCATACATGGCCAGGCGGCTGCATATTCATGCATGTGCCAGGCGGCTGCATATTCATACATGGCCTGGCCCAAGCCTGGCCTCCTGGGGTGTCTGATGCAGGTGAGCACCCCACGGGACCCACACCTGTGTGCCGACCCATGTGCGAGGCGGCTCTGTGAGCTGGAAGTGCACCGCATAGCTCTGGCCATCAAACGCCAGACCTCGGATGCTGCTGAAAGGAAATGCGATGCGCGCCCGGTTGGGGGGCTTTTTCTCCCACATGATGCTGTCCAAATCGGGTGTGCAGTCGTTGTATTCCTCCTCCTCCTGCTCACTCTCCTCCTCCTCCTCTTGCTGCTGCTGCAGCAGCAGCTGCTGCTGCTTCTGCTGCTGCTCCTGCTGCTCGGGCGACGAGTAGAAGAAGGTGTAGACAAAGCAGCCACCGCCGCTCAAGGGATCTGCACGTGCAAAGGCGCACAGGCGCACACTTCTGCACGTGCATACATGCTGCACCCCAGCACCTCCCCCACACTCTCATCTGTCCCCATCCTTTTCACATTTGTGCACGCGCGCATACATTCGCACACACGCTTACACACACGCCACAGTTACACACGACACAGTAACACGACACAGTTACTCAACAGTTACACACACGACACAGTTACACACACGGCAAGCATACGGTGCACGCACCCGGACCAGGGCCCTCCCCATTGCCAATCCAAACCTCTTCCTCAACCTCTATCCCCTCCTCATCACTGTCCACGTGATCTTTCATTGCCAATCCAGCTGCCACAGCATCATGCTCGTCGCTTGCCTCTGTGTACATGTACACCTGCGCACAGGCCACGTAGCCAGGCCCATTGAATATTCCCGTCCCTGGCCCATCCTTTTGCTTTTGTCCCACCAGTTCACAGCTTCAGTCAAACTCAGCTCAAAGCAAGACACATCAATTAATTTAGCCTGGAGCCAACTGCTTGGGAGGTCGTGTGCGAGGTGATTTATAAAGAATCTGTGAGGGTAAGGGGCCAGGGCAAAAGAGGAAGAAGTAATCAAGCTTTGTCTAGCATGTCAAAACCCCTTTACAATTGCACACGCATCGCTGCTTAAAATGAGCACGTCTTTGGGCTTCTCGATGCATGTCGAGCAATAATGCTGGACGCGCACAAAGCATTGGCCGCATGCAAAGCATTGGCAGGAGCAAGAATGATGCTGGACGCATGCAAAGCATGGGCAGGAGTACAGTAGCAAGGGCAAGTCATGCTATGCCTCCTGAATGGGGCAGATGCATGCAGACATAGCATTTTTAGGTTTGTGGATTGTCACAAAAGTAGGGCCAAGGGTTGCCGTTTTAAGTGCGGCGATTAAGTTGCAGGAGGACCATCCAAACAAAAGGTTGTTTCCCTTCAACCAAAAATCCTGGCGTTTATCCTAGCCCAGGGGCCTGAGATTGCAAAGAAGCACAGCGTAAAACCAAGTCAGCTGGAGGCAAAAACACCCTCTGGATTCAGACTCATAAGTCCTCGATGTAAGCCAGCCTCTTGGCGGTGCACACTCAAAAGAGAGACCAGGATACCGCACTGAAATTCCGAGGCCTTCAGCAATCCCATTGGATGGGGTAGAGAGGGTTCCTTTCTCTTGTCCACAATAACAGTCAGCGCTAAATCGCAGCATGGAGTCCCCAAGACACAAATCAACGGACTCTCTGATACCGCGCACTGGAGCCGCATGCATTTTGGGTGCGGCTCCGGGCAGTGGCAATAGGAGGCATATTTTTGAGGCTGGGCAGGCCTGAAAAAGGAGGCCGCTCAGGCACTACCGAGAGACGTCCAAGTGGGTGGAGGGCATACCGCAGACCAAACCCACACATATTAGCGCACTCTCATGGCTCGCCTTGCCTTGCTAAACTTCTTTGCTAGCCAACAAGAGTGAGCACACACCTGTTGGGCTCACCCTTGCTTCAACTGAGCTGTTTTGCGCACCTTGGGATGGCTAAGTGACTTGCACCTTGATTCGTTCAAGCCCTTGACCAAGTCTTGCAAGGCAGCTTGGTACTCCTCATCAGTCAGCGCAGAGCCTCGGAAACGCGAAAAGACCCGTGCCAAGTATTTGCTGGATTTGAATGAATAGCCCTGCATGCACAAGCGACAGGGGCCCACATTTAGCACTGATGCATAATGGGATCTGAAGGGAGCCTTGTCTGCCAACTGCTCTACCAGCCTGAAGGTATGGATATGCATGTGACACACACACACACGCACGCGCACGCACACACACACGCACACACGCGCACACACACACGCACACACACACAGAGAAGCGCACACACGGCTGGACAGGCAAGCTCTTAGACGGAGGTTGGCCAGCTTGCAAGAGCAGTGATCTGCATGCTATGATCCTATATATGCATTAATGCTGTAAGTGCTGGGATGGAGGAGAAGAGCATCTATCACATGACAGGGAGGAGCCACAGCTAGCCGCTTGGCCCTGGCGTCCAAGCGCAGACATAAGGACAAAGCAATACCTGTGCACAATAAGACGCACATTTGGGACTACCATGTGATCGCCATCTTGCACAGACCACTCTCCTGCATCATTTTGCAAGCAAGCATGGTCAGGTCTGGGCAGGCATGTGCAGATGCTCAAGCACACAAATTTCGCTTACCAAAACTCAGACCCTTGACACATCTCTCGTACTGGGCCTCATGTGAAGACATACTGCTTCTATTCTTTCCTTGAGAGAAGGAGGACCGAAACTAGAGTGGACCTTTCCTTATTACTATCATGTTAAATATTCTATTCAATTCAATAAAAAATTGCCCAGTACCAGGACAGGAAAGCCATCCGTATAAATGAAGCTGCAAGCTGCATGAAAAGAAAGCATGTTGGTTTACACCTCCGCAAATACCTTACACGAGAGCCAGGAAATCCTATCCCTTACTGTCTCACCCCCAGCTGCCAGGTATCATGTCTGAATCCACTTTCAGATCCATCTGAGCACTTTTCAAGCTGTTGAAGCATGGCTGTCAAGAAATACCATCCCGAAATCTTGCTTCCTAACGCTTGCAGGGACCGCGAAGCTGCTTCCAGTCTACAGCAGCTAAAAGGCTGTCACAGCAGCTCAGGGAGCTGCTGAGACCCTTCCATTTCCAGTACCATGATCTCCACAGACCTTCCGCTCGTAGGGGTCTGTGCCTACGCCTGCGCAACTCATTGCCGCCCTGGCCCTCCCAAATTCAGCTCAGAGCCCTGCAGCATGCTGTGAGCAATCAGCCCCTTGGAGACACCCGATTCGGTGCCTGTGGCTCCCTGCAGTGCGCAGCCTCCCCTGCCGCACCGTGGAGCCATGCTGCGGTTGTGGCTGCTGCAGGCCTGCACTCGTCACGAGAGGGCCAGCAACATCCGCCTGGAATGTCTCAAGCTGCCCCGCCAGATTGTGCAGCCCCGGCCGCGGGTGTTGGAGCTGATGGCCAGGGCTGCGCTGCCGCAGCTGGCACCGAGCCTGGGTGCATGCTACGAGGGAGCACAGGGGAGGAGGGTACAGATCGCCTGACTGTCCACCCACATCATGATCATGATAGTCATCCTCATCATCATCAGCAGCAGCAGCAGCAGCAGCGGGGCAGCCTAGGCGCTGTGGCCGGTGTCGCCAGCCCTGGCGGCAGCCCAGATGCAGCGGCGCTGATGCTGCAAGTGCGCTTGCACGGGCAGGAGGGTCTCGTGCGGACGGTGCGTGAGTGGTTGGCGCGCGCCCCTGGGCGCCTGCCGTCTGCGCAGGCCCTGCTGGCTGCAGCGCGCCAGGTGCAGCTGCTGACCCGCCTGCGCAGCGGCCCCCACTCAGCAGCTGGGCCGGCTCCACCCCACGCCGTGCGCTTCCGCCTGGCCGCGCAGCCCTCGCACGCTTTGGGCCCTGAGCAGCAGCAGCAGCAGCAGCAGCAGGTGAGCGTCGAGCTGGGCGGGCTTGGTGCCAACAGGCACGGCAACGGCCTTCTGCAGGGCAGCTACATGGGCCTGGCGGCTGCAGTCACTGGCGGACAGCTGATGACCCAGATCGGCCACCTGCTGCTGCAGCTGCTGGACCGGGCGGCTCTCGAGGCGTGTGCGGCGAGTGGGCCAGGTACCCAGGCATGTGTGGCCAGCGGACGCGTGCCTGAGGCGCCCGCGTCTGGGGGGGCTAGCCCCAGGGGCGCAGGGGGGGGTAGAGGTGAGGGGGGTGTGGAAGACACGGGTGATCAGCTGCTGCAGGCCGGCGCGCAGCTGGGTTCGGCCACCGCTCTCAGCTCGTGGTCACTGGGTGCGTTGCACGTGCGGGGCGCGGCAGTGGGGCCGCCCCGAGCTGCCCCTGTGTCCCCCGCCTCCGCAGCCCCTGATCACGCAGCCACATCCGATGCCTCACACCAACAGGAGCAGCAGCAGCAGCAGCAGCAGCAGCAGCAGTTCCCTCTCACTCATCTGGGGATGCTTGCCCGGCCCCTGATCAACTACCTACGGGCGGCTGGCAACGTGCGGTATTGCCTGGACCTGCACCTGGCACACAGCCTCGTGTCTCTGCTGGCTGCGCACCCCAGCCTGCCCTTGCTGCAGGTGAGGGGGCTGGCGACAGGCTTGGTGGTGGTATGTGGGGGGGGCGGTGCGCCTGCTGGGGCACAGCCTATATTGCGACCCTGGAGGAGGGAGGGGACGCTTTTGTGGGGGAGAGCCTCAGGTCTGGCAGGCTTGCGCGAGCACTCTCTGCCACAGGGCGCACCTGAAGGCCCTGATGGGACTCTTGAGGGAGCACAGAGGCGCTTTACGGGGAAAGTCTCAGGTCTGGCAGGCTGGCTCAAGCACTCCTTGCCACAGGGCGCATCTCACCAGCCATCTATGACGGCCACAATGCCATGCTAGGCGTGGACACAGGGCTGCACACCCAGCATGTTGCTCCACAGCAAAGCCGGCCATGTGAGCGCACACTCCAAGAGGGGAAGGGAAGGGGATTTGGGATGTACCAAGAGAGGAGGGAGGGGCCAGGCAACCTTCTGGAGAGCAGGGGGTGTATAAGGCACCACATGGTAGGAGAGTGGGAGCCTTAAAAACTTGAAGCTAAAGCAAGGAAGAGGAAAGAAAGGGGGTGCTTTGTGGTGGGGGGGTATGGTTGCCTGTCCTGGGAGGGTGCGTGCCCTGCAAGAGGGGTGCTGTTGTTGTGCCCACAAGAAAGGGGCGAGCGAGGGATGCAAGGTCAAGGGGAGGACGGGGCTGGAGAGGGGGGCACCGTTCCGGCCGGAGTAGCCACGCGGCTGGGCTACTTTCTGTGGAAAGCGCCTGCATTGTGTGCGCGTACACAGGAGCCCCCTGCCAGCTGCATGCTGCCAGCCTTCTGGCCTGTGTGGGCAGCGTGTTCGCGCCGTCATCAGAGCAGGCACACACACATGCACGGACGCTTGCCCTGCAACTCAGCCAGACATTCACAGAGTCATGCATGTACACACACCCATTCACGCATGGTCACACGCAGTACCGGTACTGCCCACCTTTCAGCTCCCTTTCTCAAACTCTCCACATGCGCCACCCCCTGCATGCGCATGCGTGTGCGTGCGTAGGCGGCAGCCAGCGACCGCCCGCAGCTGCTGGACCTGGCCTCTGCCCTGTGGTCGCTGCCCTCTGGCTCCTTTGACGCGCGCGCTGGCGCGGCGCTGAAAGGCGCCCTGCAGCCCCGGCTGGACGCCCTGCCCTCGCATGACCTTGCAGGTGAATGCGCATGACCTTGCCGTTGAGCGCGCATGATCTTGCTGGTGAGCGCGCATGACCTTGCAGGTGAGCGCGCATGATCTTGCTGGTGAGCGCGCATGACCTTGCTGGTGAGTGCGCATGACCTTGCTGGTGAGCGCGCATGACCTCGCAGGTGAGTGTGCATGACCTTTCCGGTGAGCGCGCATGACCTTTCCGGTGAGCGCGCATGACCTCACAAATTGGTGAGAGCCCGATGCAGAGCTGCTCGTGCTGTTGCATGGGTGCTGGGAGCGGCCCTATGTTCTGTGAGTGGGTGCAGAAGCAGCGCTGCTAGCTTCGGCGAATGGGTGCCAGAAGCGGCAGTGCTTTCTGTAAGCTGTGCCGACCCCACCTGCTGACCCAAGGGCCTGTCAATGGGAGGACGGCCTGTCCCATCACCTGCTGTGCTCCGTCGGCCTCCACTCCTGCTTTGCTGCCAACCTGCAGTGCGTGTAGAGTGATGGGAGCAGCGCAACCGTGTGCGTGCATGTGTGTGTCACTGCCGCCCTCTGCACACATATGCCCCCTGCTCAGCATCCTCATTCCTCTCATCGATGTGTGCATGTCCTGTCTTGCGCAACCTCAGGGGCGGCTTGGATCTGGCTGCGCGCTGCGCAGTCGCAGCCACCGTGCGCGGCCAACGAGATCACAGATGGGCATGCCCTGGCTGCTGCGCTGGTGCCCCGAGCGCTGGCAGCCTGCGCCACCGCACTCAATGGCCAGGCTGCCAGCAGGGCTGCTCCCGTGCCAGGAACCGCGGCTGCGGGCGGCGCAGCGAGATCTGACGCAGGCGGCGCAGGCAACAGCACGGCACAAGCCGCGCCCCTGGAGTGCACGTCCGTTGGGCTGCCACCTCTGCAGCAGGCTGCCCATCTGGGTTGTGCACCGGACATGGTGCAGGCTACCCCACAGCTGCACGCACACGCCACCCTGCACGGTGACTTGGAGCTAGTGGCTGCTGCCGTGGCACTGCTGGGGCGCGTGCGTGCTCAGGGCCATGTACGTGCTGAGGGTCACATGCGTGCTCAGGGCCAGGCATGGGACACCCTGGATCATAGCCTGTGGTCGGCCGCGATGGCGGCAGCGGCTGCACTTGAGGGGGGCAGGCAAAGCCCGCACGTCTTGCTGTGGGCGGGGCTCGCTGCGGCGTGCGTGCAGGGGGGCGCGCCTGCGCTGGCGGCGCTGCATCACGCTGCAAGAGGGCAGGCGGCGGCGCACGGGCAGGCAGCTGCGCTGTGGCGCGCAGAGCCGGATGTGGGCCCAAGCATGGAGCTTTCTGTGGCGCGGCAGGTGCAGCCCTGGGCGGGCGGCACTGTGGCCAAGCCTGCAGCAGACTGCACTGCCGCGGACCAGGGAGCGGTGGAGCTGTTGAGCCTGCTGTCCACTGCACCTGTGGAGGAGGCAACTGTGCAGGAGCATGTGCAGCGGCTGCTGCGCCTGGCGGTGGGCCAGCTGGTGGGCGAGGCGGGGCTTCTTGGTGCGGAGCAGGCAGAACAGCTGCGCACCAGGGTTGCACGGAAGGTGGGTGCGTGCGTGGAAAGGGAAAGGGCCATCCGTGCCGTGCCCACACGTTGCCTTGCTGCGGCCATGCTGCCCTGCGCGCTGCCCACCCTCACTTAAGTGCAGGCCTTGCCACACAGATGGGGCCCTACAGCACAGCTGGGCGGAGGCGGTATAGGAGTTAGACAGCTGTACGTGCTGAACAAGGGCAGGGGGCGGGGGAGTCCTTCAGTAGCCGTTGCTGGAGCGACTGCAAGCACGTGCGGCAGGGCCAAAGCCATCAACTGCACATGTGCACGCACGCACGCGCACACGTAACCACACACATGTGCACATACACATGCGCGTACGCAAACATGTGTGCACACACACACGTGAGGTCGTCGCAGCAGTTTCCACAAGGCTTGCCTCCGCCTGTTTACCTGCTTATGGCAGAGGCACGCACGCGCGGATAGGCAAGGGGTTGGTAAGTGCAGGAAGGCAGGTGCTTAGTGCAAGCCCCCCCTCCCCCCCTTTCCATGTGCTCCCACAGTGTTCATTCCATTGACCCTCATTCGCCATACAACCAACCCCTCAGCGCTCGCTCCCTTTCGCCGCCCAGCGGAGTTGCTCCACAAAAGGCCCTCCTGTGGCCTCAGCGGTGAGGCCTCTCCAATGGAACGCCTCGCTGGGCGCAGAGGCTGGCTTGGTGGGCCATAGCAGGCTGCTCTCACGCGCAGCACCACGCCAGAAACAGGCACGCTCTCCCAGGTCGGGCCTTCCCTGGGGTCATGCATGGCCCACCAGCTTTGGGTCAATCACGACTGTTGAGCCCAAGGCCCCCCTCTTCCATGCCTGCACCTCCCACCTCCCACCAGTGCCGTTTGCCACCTTCTGCCAGTGCTGTTTTGCCTCCAGGCTACTCTGCCCAGGCGCTGACTCCGCCCCCTTTCCCTTCCTTCTCCCACCTGAATGCACCCACCCCC
>LFIK01001195.1_pt1 | contig 20339 bp, 29 predicted proteins | sample 643401 | NCBI WGS metagenome assembly LFIK01 (sample SAMN03777447, study PRJNA286221) | soda lake metagenome | biome: soda lake; feature: Kulunda steppe; material: water; isolation source: sample T5-Br brine of Lake Tanatar-5 | place: Russia: Kulunda steppe | collected 2010-07
TCCTCCTCCTCCTCCCCCTCTTTGCTTGCCTGGCCCTCCTCATGCACGCCACGTTAGATGATGCGTCTTGGTAACTACACAAATGCGGGGGACCCTTTTGCCTGACAAACCTGGCCCTACTCGTGCATGCTACGTTAGATGATGCGTCTTAGTAACCACACAAATGCGGGGGACCCTTTTGCCTGACTTACCTGGCCCTCCTCGTGCATCTTCTCAGTTGTGCCGGTTGCAAAGTACGGTACAAGCAGAGTGAAGGAGGCAGGGAAAAGGCGGGGCAGGGTGTAGATTACAGAGAGCTGAGGGAACAGCGCTTCTGCAAAGCACGAGGCAAGATTGCAAGGCAGGAGTGCAAGATCAGGGTTGACGGTTGGCCAGGTCATATGGCTGACGTCGTGAGGGAGAAGCACACCTCTGAAAAGTATGCGACTGGCTTGCCAGGCACTGGAGGGGAGCCTCCCAGTGCTTTTTCGGCTGCAGCACACTCTGGATCTTGCAGCCTGATCCTAGCGTGTCATGCATCATAAGGAACAGCACTGCCAGCACGCCTTAGTGTATGTGCGCCTGCCTGGGCTTGTGACCCTGAAAAGTTGTGTGGAATATTTCAGAAAGATAGGACAAGGTCCCGACCGGACATGATGAAACGGGAGGCCTTGTGAAGCAAGGAGATTTGCAAACCTATAGGCTGTCCATCTCACCGGGGCTGTCCAGCGATGCCAAAAAAGCAATGTTGCGGTTGCGCAAGGCTAGGGCGTCCTGTGGCCACGTTGGAGGTAACTTGCACTGGTAAGCTTGCACAAGGCTTGCGCTTGCACATTTGAATGCATACACGCACAACATCATACATTGCGACTGGAAGGTCTTGGAAGGAGGCTTTAAGGGTGGAAGGGATTTTTTGTCAATGACATTTCAACACAGGCTGTGTTACACAGCATTAAGTTATCCTCTTGCGGTGTACTTTGCTAAAGCAATGTTGCACTCCATCCTAACCTGGACGTGAAAGTCCGGGAAGCCGTCTGGAAAGAAGTCCCATCTGATGGAGCCCAGAACAATTTGCTCCGGGAATATATCTACCATCCTATGTGCCAAGCCCTCCATCTCTGGGATACAATAGAGAAGGCCATGGGCACGAGCTGTAGTTTGGCGTGATCGAGGACTGGTGATCTAGGACTGCCAGCACCATATCGAGTAGCTCATGGTGCCATAGCAACCATTTGTAACATGCAATAAGAGTTGGAAATATATGATCAGTTGGTCACCTGGGCAGAATAGCAGTACCAGCGGGGCTGATCGAATCCCAAACGGACGGTTCGTGCTCATTCTGGCAGTTTAAAATATCAATGGTTGATAAAATACAAAAAATTGGAAAATTGTAGTAACGACCGAGTCATCACCAATTATCGTAACATTCAAGCAACGAGCAGAAGGGATGTCCCTAGAACCCATGGAGATGCTTTGCCTGTGGATAAATGCGAGTGATTTTCGAATGTAGCAGTGCTCGATTGGCACCAGATCCCTTGTGAGATCGTTCTCATAATGCGCACGATATGCACGCTGTGCAGGACCGCGGTGACTGTGCTTCAGGATCCAGCCCTAGTGAATACTCTGTGCTTGGTCTGGTGAGTTCAGTAGTACAAGGCGCATGCGTGTTGAGTCATGGTTTAAGATCCCTCCCTCAAAGGTGTGCACGATGAATCTTGGTACCAATCTTGGTACCACCGGTGACCAATGATCCATCATAAGGTTGAACTAACTTTCAGTCACTGGAGGGCCAAGAAGAGCATGCAAGCAGCGCCAGTTTGTCTGAGCCCTGTCGACCTGGCATGCGCAACAAGTTCGGTGCATATTGAACAGTGATGCATTCTCTTCAAGTAGAGATTAGAGTCCATATGGAATCTTATCTGTACTTGCATTTTCTGGCAAAGTCCCTTCCTTGCTCTTCATTCCTTGCCCTCCCCACACGTATTCAGCATCACAGTGCGGTACAACTCAAGCCTGCTGCAGATCCAATCGCTCCAATCTATAAAATTGAATTCTGCGCATCTGGTTGTGCTGCTACTCTCAACATGACAGTCTACGCCAGAGAGCATGGCCGTGGAAGTCGAGCCCCTGCCCATCAAAGCCGGCGCTTCTGGCGCACCACTGGCCGTCCAGACAGAAGCAGAAGATGAGTCTGGCTGCAGGATGGTACGGGGGGCAGCACAGCACAGTTCAGCAAAAGTGAAGGGAACGGGTGGGGTCTGGGCTCCTGCAGAAGCTGAGGCCAGGCTGCCCTGTGGTGGATCCAGCAATTCAGGCATTGCTGAGGAAATTGATGAGGGTGGCTTCTATTTTTTTGAAGATTGGCAGTGAGGTGCAGGTAGGGGGTAATCCTGTATCTAGTAGGCGGCAAGCAGAGGAATAAATGCCATGAGGCATGAGGCGGATTGGAGTAATCTAGCAATGCCATTTGCATGAATAAAGTACGGCTGAACAAATGAAGCTGTGATATGATTCACACTAAGAAATTTATTGTTGCATACTGCACGTATATTGTCAAGCTTATGCATAGCACATCCATGCAAGGCATACTGGATATCGCAATGCACTTACATTGAAACTCCTGATGCTAGCAGGATTTCAGCAATGCCGCATCCTCCTGTTTGATCTAGTCATAATGCTTGCTTTCCTCTCTAAAAGCAAGGTCGATTAAGGAAAATGACAGGCACAATTAAATACCTCTTCAGCAGGAACAGCACCTCACCCATTGTGCGCCCATGATCATAGAAAGGTGGGCGCTCCCCATCTTCAAAAAAGCCGGCTTCATGCCTAAAAATACCCGTCCAATATCTTGGTCTGCCATCGAGTGCGCATGCTGTGAAGTCTGCTTCCTCCACTACGGCCTTGAACCTGGATAAGCTAAGTCGCTTTTGACAATATGTAAATCTGACTTTTGCAATCAAACTTATCACTGGGTATGCCTTAAGATCACTGGCTGCTATAATGAAAGACAGACAGAGGAAGGAATTGACAAAAATGACAACTGGGCCTGCCCAGCTTGAGCTGATCTAACTGCAAAACATAAACAAATGAGAAGCTATAGATCCTCTGACAAGGAGCTTATCAAAGAAATGTGGAAGCCCGCCTGGGAACCAGAAGAAACAAAACACAAATAGCCCACGTTTCAGAAACGCGTAAGGATAGGACCGACCTCACTATGCCCCCACCTGACAGTACCTTGACAGTAAATCATAGCCATCCAGATGTTATACTAGTGACAGATATGTCCACTAAAAGAAGAAACGTACCAGACGCCTACCCTAGACGTGCATTAAGATGTAGGGCAGGGTGCTAAAGGGATGGGGGGCTTTGAGCAACAGCATCAGCCTGCCAGATTTTGTCCAGGGGTTAACCCCTTTTTTGTTGGAGAAGGGAGTATTTTCATTGCTTATGCCTTCTGGGTTCTTTCTTGGCAATGTGATATAAAGTTGTGGCCATTGTAGCTTTCAAAGTATCACAGGTGTTTGCCAATGTTTGTTGGTTTGCAGTTTTGCTCAACTGATAAGTGGATAACTTGCTCAGATTTGAAAACAATCAAACTCCAAAATTTTCTGAACTGTTAACCACGCCCTCAGGTATCTAACGAGGTGTACATCCCAGTGCGAAGGGTGTATAGCCTGTATGTCTCTTTGATGGCCATTTTTCGTTCCAACTGGCAGTATGCAAATAGCATCCGGCCTTGAGCAGGGTCGAAGTTCGTCTGCTGAAAGGTTTGGTAGAAGCCATTGGGGTAAAGTCCTGTTGGCTACGTGTGCCGGCAAGACCTGGCTTTGTTAAGCCATCCGTGTTTCACTTCCAATATCTGTGAAAATGATGTATTCTCCAAAATCGCTTTTGTTCAAGGTTTTTATGATGAGCCTGGAAGCAATGTTATGCCTTTCAGTTACCATGTTTTGAATTGAAGCATTCTGACAGCCAGAAAGCATATGGATTTGGCTGTCAGGCTGATGACACAACAGACAAGATGAATTAGTGGCTCTGCCGTAGAGGCGGGCCATTTTCTGGGTGTAAAGAGTACCCGTTCTCAATTCCATGACATTCCTTTTCTGCGTTACATTGATTCTTGTATTGCTCCAAAAATAATTGCGTAGTTGTAAGAATCACGGAGGTGAGCAGTCTCTTCCAATAGTTTTAGTAACCTGAGTTGGTATTCAATACCAAAGTTAGCATCTCCAAGTCCGACACAGTCTGTGATGCTTGCTCATGTGAGCTTCTAGTTTGACCTTCATGTTTTGTAGTGGTGCAAGGCTGATCCTAGTGGTAGTGTGAGTAGTTTAATTGTTCACTTCTGCAAGCCAGTATAAATGGGCTAAAGGATTACCGTCAGGTGATAGTGGTGGGAATGCTTTGTCGTGCCCATAGTTATGCAGAGCAGCATGTTTAGCTATAGCATCGACAAATTCATTTCCAATCACACCAATGTGGGCTTTTACTTTGCAAAAGTTGATGGGAGCATCTGATTCATAAATAATGGAGAGGATTTGTTCCAAAAGTTTGCTATGTGTGTGCTTCCTGTGTAATGCAGGAAATAAGAGTTGTTTCCATATCTGAAATAGAGAACAAGCACTATCTGTGGCTGTGTGGGTACACTATGCCCTTTGTGCAGAAGCTATGCCAGTCAGTTCTGCTCTGTTTATGGTATTGGTTATCCCAACTCCGCCAGAGTTAACATAGATGGCTGTTTTTGTCGCAGGTATAAAGACTCCTGCTCCAACACGTTCAATAAGTTGTCGACCTTTATATGTCAGGCAACTACCATCAGTGTAGGCCCACAGACGCCAGTCTGGAACCTTCAGTCTAAGATTATTATTTGTAAGCGCTGTGAAGGTAGGGGCCGGAGTGATAGATCTAGTATTCTTTGTGAAAGCTGAGGCCTAAGGCTTCAGCAAAGCTGCCCTTCAAGTTGTTCGGTAGATACAGCCTTGAAAACCCTCAACCTATGTAGCCTGTGGATTCTCAGGCATTGCCTTGCCTCATCTCGGACATTCTGGACTGCTTTTTGGCGAAGACCAGCAGCAAACCAATCAACCTAGTGACCAGGCTGGCGATCAACCCTGACATAAAATACCTCTAATGTAGTTCTTCTTAGATTTTCTTCTTAGATTTTCATGTTGCAGGCCTGATAGGCTCCAGCTGAAGTTCCCTCGTTTGGTAGGCACTGCTATGTAATCCTTACCTTAAACTTGCCTGTAAACTGTAAACATTTAACCTTGCCTGAGGGTCAAGGAGCGCTTTTCTCCTTATTAAGTGGCAACGAAAGACCATCATATGGCGTTAGGAGCGCTTTCAACTGCCGCGATCATGCAGGCTTTGAAATGACACTGCACTCAGGCTGGCATTTGGCCATAACACTAAGGAGACAGTATATTTAACCTCATTCATCTGTCCAAAACAGGTAAATGATCTGGCGTGTTTTACACACAGGTGGCATAAACTGTTCACGAGTGTTTCAGGTCGTCAGGCATGAGGACATCAGGCACGACCCACACACAGGGTCTTCTGATCAACCCTCACACACCTGAGCTTGAGCATATAAGAACATTATCCGTATGGAGATATTCAATATCTAATCAAACAGGTGCAAAATAGTTCTACCTAAGAAATCGCATGGAGCAGGATCACTGGTGCAGCTGCGATGAAAACCCTGAGCAGAAACCGGCTGTTGATCACAGAGCACAAACATTCTACATACTGAGCGATCAGCACTAACATATGAGTACACAAACAGGGGCAAGCTGGCCAAACATAGAGCAGCAAACCCGTCTAACTCCCCCCAAAAATGCAGATATAGGGAGGCCCAAGCATCAAAAAGTCTGCCCAGGGAGCTGTGCTTGTCCCCCATGAACCAATGGGTGCAGCCAGGCGGCTGGTTGCCTCTTACAAGGAATACCACTTTGTATGAGGTGCTGAGGAGTGGGAGCCGGCCCATCATCCATGAGCAGATTGAAGATGGGCTGCGCAGTGGACTGGCTGGACAAACGCGCAGTGGGCAAAGGCGTAGTGGGGAAAAGGGCAGTGGACATACACGCAGCGGACTGGCTGGGCAAACAGCTGAACAAAGAATGCACAGGTTAAAGGGGGGGCGAGCGTCCTGCTTTCTTAAGCGACTGGTGTCACTGCAGATGTAGCCGCGCGGCAGCTGCTGACCATATGCTGCACCACTCAAACATATGGCATCGCTGCTGGTCCTGGTGCTGGTGGTGGTGGTGGTGCTGCTGGTGCTGGCGCTGGTGACGCTGCAACCTAGCCCTCAAGCAGGCGCCGTTTGGCGCTGGCTGGAGATGCCAGCCCTGCATGTTCATGTGTGCGTCACAAAAGCAACAGAGGCTCAGCACAAAAACAACAGGGGCTCAGCACGCTTGCCCCTTGACCCACGGACTATGTGGAGGGAAATGGAGCATGTGAAGGGAGCCTATCCTCAAATCAAGCAATGCAAGATACATCTCAAGCACATGCTCCATTCGCGCAGCACCAGATCAGGCGCCTGCTCTACACTCAGGAGCAGCATGCTTGGAAGCCCGCGCAGCAAGACAGTTGTGTGCTCTTATTTGGAGAAAGCACCCCTGCCTTCAATACTCAGGCAGGTTCCCAACCAAATTCAAATGCCGGCCATCGTGTGCCTGGCCAACACAAGCCCTCGTGTGCCTGGCCAACACTGTGCCATGCCATGTGTGTCAGGCCAGGCCCACAGCCTTCTGGCTGCCCCAAGCACGCGACACCCCACAGCAGACCCTTGAGGATACACCGAGCAGCCGGCATATCACTGCAGACCCTTCAAATGCGCGCGCACCAACACCCACGCTTGCGCCCACCCACGTACACGCACATATGCCCACCAAACCATCACCTACCACTCCTCCAGCTGGGACTGCAGGTCCTCCGCATCGGCCAGCAGCTGCGGCAGCTTACTGCCCTCGCTGCTGGCTGCAATGGCTGCCGCAGACAAGTCGGCTGTCGCGGTGGCCGCTGGCGGCGCAGGCTCTGCCTTAGCTGCTGGTGACCCTGCCCCAACTGCGCTGCGTTCCTGGCCCCCTGATCCCCCTGCTGCAGCTGCACCTTCTGCTGCTTGCTGCCCCACAGCCTCCGAGCCCTCTACCTTCACTGCCACCAGCGGCCCCCCCCCCTCTCCCTGCGGCTCAGCAGCTTGCGCGCTCTGCGCGCCGCCCTCTCTCGACTGCGGCTGTGTTGCCGCCCCCTCCAGTTCTTGCTTTGCCTGCTGCTGCTGCTGCTGCTGCTGCTGCAGCTGTGCCTGCCGTGCGCTCGCCAGAGCCAGCGCCTCATTCTCCGTCAATGTCAGCAGGTCAGCAATGAAGCCCATGGACTCCAGCTGCAGCTGCGCGTCTGTGATCTGATTGGCTGCCTCGCGGCACGCCCGCAGCGTGCGGATCATGGCCTGCATGTGCGTGCGCGTGTGCGTGCGCGCGTCCCATGTCCGTGTGTGCGCATGTGTGCCATGCCCATGCACAAGCCTGAGTGCACGCATGAAGGGAGTGTCCAGAGCATGTTCAGTAGCAAGCTGACATGCTCCTTGCAGGGGCGAGGGCTCGGCAACTGCCGTGCAAGTTGTTGGGAGTTGTTGGAGGCTGTCAGAATCGTAAGCAACACCTGCCCTGAGAGCTTTGCCCCATGCACTCATGCCCTCCGACTGCCCTGAGAGCTTTGCCCCATGCACTCCAACTGCCTCCTGAACTTATGTGCCCCTCCTGGACACGCATGCCCATGCACCCCCGTAGCCTATGCATGCCCTAGCGCATGCCATACCCTATCCCCGCCACGCAGCTGCTCATGCGCCTGCACCGCCCAAGCCCATGCACCTGCCCGTGTGGTGCAAACTTACCTCAAACCCCGCGCCATGCGCCTGCCTGTGCACCTGCCCTCACCCTGCCCACGCGCCATGGTTGAACACACCGCGCGCATCCCCCTCCCGCCTTTGACTCCCCGCGCCTGCCACCCACCTGCGCCAGCGAGTCGTCCCTGCGGCAATTCACGCTGAGCGCGCTCAGCCGCCGCATGAGCTTCAAGCTGGCCACGCGCGCCGCTGCCGCGGTGCTGCCCCCGCCGCCAGCAGCCGAGGAGGGGGCCGCGCCCACGCCTGCCCCGCCTGCACCCACAGCCACGCCGGCGCTCCCGGCAGGCAGCTGGACAGCCGCGCCAGGCGCCCCAGGCTGCGCAACCTCCAGCCCAGCCGCCCTTGCGAGCGCCTGGCCCTGGCCCTGCAGCAGTGGGTCCCCCACGAGCTGGTGCAGGGAGCGCGGCTGCCGCTGCGGCGGCTGCAGGTGGGGCAGCTCATGCACGCCGCGCAGCCCCGGGGCGCCACCCTGCCCCAGCCCCTGCTGCTGGCTTTCGGGAAACAGCACGCCGCCGAACGGCACATCCACTACCATAGAAGACGCGCCAAGCACAGGGGGTGGGCAGTGGGCGGGGGCGGCGCGGCCCGCGATGGCGAGCAGCGTGGCGGCCGTCTCCATGACATTCTCGGAGCCCAGGCCCTCCTGGCTGAAGTCCCCCCCGGCCCCACAGTCCCCCAGCAGCTCCTCGCTGCCCCCCAGGCTGCACCTGCTGCTGCTGCGGCCAAGCCCTCCCGGAGCGCTGGAGCCGGGCGGCCCAAGCTGCGCAAGCACGCGCGTGTCTGACATGCGCAGCTGCTGCATCTGGTACAGCCGCAGCTGGTGGCGATGCAGGTGCAGTTGCATTGGCGTCAGCTGCGGCCGCGGCGCCGGCGCGTCGCGGCGCGGGCGCTTGCTGGGCATGCTGCCAACGGCGTCATCGTCATAGCGCTGCCGCCGCTCCTGCTGCGCCTGCAGGTGCGCGCGCGCGCCCCGGTACAGGCAGTTGATTTGAGTTCATGCTCACGAGCTTGAATGTGTGCATGTATGAGCGCGCGTGTGCGTGTTGCGAGCAGACTAATACGCGCTGCCTGTGTGAGCATGTGCACATGTTACGTTGTCCACATGCTTTTAATGGGTGCCTGTGTGCTGGAGTGAGGCATCTCATGGTCACGGCCTCGTGCTCAATATTGCGCTCCAGGTGTGGATAGGCCTGGGCAAACAGGACTTTGGGAAAGCCAAGCTCATGCGTACACACCCCTTGCTCTCGACCCCTGACACTACACATTGTACACACTCACACACCAGCTCACATGCACAAACAAACTTGTACACACGACACATGCACTTGCGCATGCGCTGGCCCCCACGTACACCACACATGCGAGCGCTACACCCCACCTGGCGTGACCCCCTCTGGCGCTCCCCTGAAGCCCGCGCCAATGCAGGCTGCGGCTGGCCTTGTGCTTGCTGGGCGTAGGGCTGCTGCACAGGCAGAGGCCACGCACAGCGCAAGGGATGGTTGAAAGCCACGCACGCTGCTCAGGTCCCCCAAGCTGATATGCAATGCCTGCTTGCAGCGCAAGCGTGCCGTGCTGCAGAGGCATGGAGGGCAGCACATGCGCATGCAGGCACATGTGCCGCACTGGCAGCAGCCAAGCAGAAGGCGGGGTGTTCCAAAAGGGCTCATGCATTGGCGGGTGAGCTCACCGACTTTTGTCAGCTCCTTGCTAGCCTGCCAATGCCCAAAGGCAGAAACGTACAGCAGCTGAGGCGCGCACCTGGAGGGGCTGCTGCGGGTGTGGGATGGGGGGGCGATGAGGGCTGGGGCGCGCTGAGGATGGGGCCTGTGCGTCAATGTCCATGGGGCTGCCTTGCTGACGCTGTTGCTGCTGCTTTTGCCGATGCTGCAGGTGCTGCAGCTGTGAACAAGGAGGTGCAGGAGGCACATGTGTAGCAGCTAGGGTAAGGTTGGCAGCTTATTACGGCACCACATGAGAGAGCGCATATGGCACCCTATCCCAACCATGACCTAAAGCTGAGCATGGTACCCTATCCCAACCATGACCTATAGCACAGCATGGCACCCTATCCCAACCATGACCTATAGATGAGCATGGTACCCTATCCCAACCATGACCTATAGCTGATTATGGCACCCTATCCCAACCATGACCTAAAGCTGAGCATGGTACCCTATCCCAACCATGACCTAAAGCTGAGCATGGTACCCTATCCCAACCATGACCTTTAGCTGAGCATGGCACCCTATCCCAACCATGACCTATAGCTGAGTATGGTATCCCATCCCAACCATGACCTATAGCAAAGCAGGTGAGGCACAGCAGGGACAGACAACAGTCAGAGTCGGTGGCCAGCTGCTCAGTGGCCAGCTGTGCAGCATGCCCCCGACACACGTACAGGACCAGGGGCAGCCTCAAACACTGCATGCGCAGCCGCGCAGCCGCCTCACACTGTGCAAGCTGCGCACACTGTGCAAGCTGCGCGCACGCGCATGCGCGTTTTGTCAGGAGGGATCAATGTCAGGTAGAGGCAAGCATCATGGCATGTGCCACACAACTCGAGAGAACATTGATGCGCGGCGCACCAGCCGGGCGGCCGCCACAGGGTCGTAGACATGCAGCAGGGCGGGGCTGCGTTGCACCTCAGCGGCAGTGAGCTCCATCAAGCCGCGCGTGCCCTGCACATACGCGCCAGCATCTGTGTGTGTGTGTGTGCACCTGTGTTTTTGCATGTAGCTGTGTATTTGTGTATTTGTGTGCGTTTGTGTACGTGTAAGGAGACATTCATATACCCTCTAATCAGCAGGCGTGTCAGGCGGCATTCGGATGCCATTCTGTCACATTGGTATGCGGAGCTGGGTCCATGATCTGCATATGCCACAGGAGCAGGCAAGGCTCAGGCATGACACAAGTTGATCATGGATTTGAATCCTACCAAGCAGCACGCTTTGCTACTCCTAATGCAAGTGTCCCTTGGGCAAGGACACAAGGCTAGGCTCAGGCAAAGGCTAGGCAAAAAGGCACCCATAAGGCCTATATCTGGCCGGGACGTCCAGAGCTAAGCAGGGGGGAATGTAAGGAAACATTCGTATTCCCTCTAATGAGCAGGCGTGCCAGGCGGCATTCGGATGCCATTTTGTTACAGTATGTGTGCATGCGTGTGCATTTGTGTGCCTGCAGGCTGAGGACGCGTGCGCCCTCTTCCACTTGTTGCAATACGTGCCTGTGTTTGCACATGGCTTGCTTGATCATATGACCTGTGCGCGTGTGTGCGCATGCATGCTTCCACACAGTCATGCTTGTGGGTTGGCTCCATACCTTGAAGCCCTGGAGGTACATGCAGTGCTTGGGCAGCCACACGTGCACAGGGGCAAAGCCAGACGCCAACTGGAGGTGCTGCTCGTAATCCAGCAGCCTGCGCCATGTGCGCGTGCGTGCATGCTGTTGTGAGCGGGGCGCATGCCCCCCAAGGAGGCACCGCCTATTCAGTTTGGCATACGTTTGCATGTGTCATGAGCGGGGCCGGCCAAGCAGGCAGTGTTGCCAGCGTCTTACGGCACACAGCATGAGAAAGCGTTTGGTGTCCTATCCCAACCATGACCGCTGCAAGGCGTTGGGCGCGCCTCTGCCTGCTTCCTGTCTGTGGCGGCCTGGCTGGTGAGTTGCTGATGCGCATGTGTTGGTACTCCTTTTCTTGTGTGCTTGGCTGCAGTGCAAGTGCCTGCCTGCGCCATGCTCTGCTCAGCGTGCCTGGAGTCTCTGCCTGCGCCATGCTCTGCTTGGCGTGCTTGGAGCCTCTGCCTGCGCCATGCACTGCTTGGCGTGCTGCTCAAAGAGGCAGTGCCTGCGCCATGCACTGCTTGGCGTACTACTTGGAGAGGCAGTGCCTGCTGCAAGGTGCTGCTTGGGGAGGCACCGCCTCAATCAGAGCACCCTGTGGTGAATGCCAGCCGCACACATATGGGAGGCGCCGTAACCACGAGTCTTCCAAGCTGGTCACACTTGTTGTGCGCAGCCTTCCAAGCTGGTCACACTTGTTATATGCAGGGCGTCTGCGCGTGTGTCCAGCAACGAGCTGGGAGGTACCCTTGAACACATTGACCTCTGCATCCCTCTGCCAGGGCCCGCTTGACATCAACTTCTTGCTTGTGTTCAGGAGTCTGTAGACGACACTGTGTCTGCCACTGAGTGGGCCAAGGCCCTGTGAGGGCCTCAGTCAGCTTAACGGAAGGGCACGCAGGGCCCTTGCCCTGCTATTGCAAGCTCCTCTCGCTCTTGCTCAATCAGCACAGCAGAAAGCCCCGGGAAAACAAAGCCGTGCAAGCGGCGCAGGGAAAGGCGCAGGGAGAACAGGCCGTGCAGGCAAAGGCGCAGGGAGAACAAGCCATGCAGGCAAAGATGCAGGGAGAACAAACCATGCAGGCAAAGGCGCACAGAAAACTAGCCATGCATGGCAAAGGTGCAGGGAGAACAAGCTATGCAAGCAAAGGCGCAGGGAGAACAGGCCGCGCAGGTAAAGGCGCAATTCTCCGCTTTGAGAGCCAGCTCCGGCTCATCAGCCTCCTTGCATCCTGAGGGCGGACGCCTTGCTACTTGTGCTTTTGGGCTTGCTTTTGGTTGCAGGCCCGGCTGGCTACAGCTGAGCTGGCCTTGTACGGCAGGCGCAGCTTCGTAACCTAGTCCCCTTCCCCCCTGCACCCTGAGGGCGGACACCTGCAGGACTGCTGAACAGACTGCTGAACAGCGAGCGGCCACCCAGCGAGGTGTGCGGGCAGCGTCCCCCCATCAGCTTTCTGTCCCCAACACAGTGTGGGAGCGTGCAGCGCGCTTGCGAGCAGCACTGTGCAAAGCATGTGAGCAGTGGGCGCAGGCCGGTGCAGCAAGCTTGCGCACCTGGCAAATGATTTCCCGCAAGGTTCAAAGGGCTTCATGGCAGGGGGGTGAGCGCGCGGCGGCTCAGGCCCTGAGGCCAGCAAGTTCTCACTCTCGTCAACCTGTGCATGTGTGTGTGTTTGTGTGTATCTGTGCATAAGTGTGTGTTTGTGTGTGTTTTGAAGTTTGAGCATGTGCGTGTGAGTATGCACGTACAAGTACGCACACAACTAAGCATGTCAATAGTGTGCAGCCGCACAGCACCGCGAGAGGCAACGCAGCCGCAACCAAGGAAATGTGCCCACAGACACGCGCACACACATACTGACACGCCGGCGCACATGCTCGTGCGTTCCGCACCTGCGGCCCGTCGCTCTCGCCCACCAAGGGCCGGCAGCACCTGCAGCGGATGGCGCCCCCCTCCACCACCGCCTCCGACAGGCTTGTCGGTGGCGTGGACGTGTTCACATGGTGGTGGTACTCGCACGCCACGCCCTCCAGCAGCTGCAGGTTCACCAACGTCTGCGGCCGCCACTTACTGCTGCCCGGCGTGACTTTGCGGCCCACCAGCTCCCGTGCGAGCCGCGCACACAGCGCCCGCCCCTCCGCATTGGGCTGCGGCAAGCTGGCCACGCCCGTGCGGTACAGCGACGGGTCACTACCCTCCAGGGGCGGCAGCCCGCCACCTGGTAGCACATCCAGTCCCGCAAAGGGTCCTGGGGGCGTGCTGCGCCGCGCGGGCTGCGCCGCCACGAGCGCATGTGGCTTGGGGCCTGCACCGCCTGGTGACGGTTGTGGCGGCTGCGGCGGCTGCAGCGGCTGCGGTGGCTGTGGTGGCTGTGGCACAGGGCTAGCCGGTGGTCTCGGCTTGATGCCCTCACCCTGCTGCTGCTGCTGCTGCTGCCGCTGCTGTTGCTGCTGCTGCTGCTGCTGCGCCGCCCGCGCACTGAGCGATGCAAAGCCCTGCGCGCGTGCAGCAGCCAGCGCTTCCAGGCCGCCCTGCGGTGCGGCCTTGCGCTGCTCTGCCGTGGCCGGCGCTCCCTGAGGCGGCCCGGGAGCAGCCGTCGCACTGCCGGAGCCGCCCACGGGCGGCATGCCCATGGGGGGCATGCTGATAGGGGGCTTCGTGCGGACCGCGGCCGCACGTCCGCCGCCCCTGCCGCCCTGCGCCACCAACCGCACCGTGACCGGCACGGGCGGCAGCGGCTTGGCGTCTTGGGCGCGCGGTGGCAGCGTGGGAGGGGTGTGGGAGGCGGGGGGCGGGGTGGGGGTTGAGGGGGTGGCGGTGGAGGGGAGCGGGAGAGGAGCGGACAGGGGGGGGACAGGGCTGGCTGAGGGGCTATCCCCGGCCTTGCTGCTGAGCTGGCTGGGCAGGGAGCCGGCACGGGAGGTTCTGACGGCATGCTGGATGGGGACCGTGCGGGGGGCGCTGCCGGGGGGCGGGGCGGATGCGGTGGCGTCTGCCGAGCCTGCGCGGGGGGTGAGAGCGTGTGCGCATGTGGGAGTGCGCATGTGGGTGTGGGTGCCTATCTGTGTGTGCGTGTGGGGGGGGATGGCGAGGGCAGGTGTGGGTGCACAGGGCGCAGGCAACACACCCTGGAACCTCATCCCTTGAGGACCCTCGAACTTCACATTTGCACTCACACCCGCAGCCAGGCCCACACAGCCAGTCAAAGCAACCAGGCCCACACCCAATCAGTCATCAGCACACCCTCTCCCCCTCCCCTGCGTTGAATACCTGAATCCACACCTATGCCCTCACTTCAACACACCCACAACTCAAACCCTTCCCCCTCCCTCTCAAAAGGCCACTCCTTCCCCGCCACCCACACCCACCAGGCGACAGCCTGCTGTGCATGCTGTGCACGCCTTGCAGCGCCGCCAGTGCCGCCTCGGCCGCGCTGCCGGTGGCGCCCGAGGCGAGCGTGCAGCCGGGGCACACCCACTCCCCTGCAGGGGCCTGTTTGAGGCCCACGCAGCTCAGGTGGAACACATCCTGCAAGGCACCCCGCGTTCCCGACACACGCAGCTCAGGCAGGACAGCAACTCACAAGGCGTCGGGCGATTCAAGGCCCATGCAGCCCTCAGGCAGGCAACAGCTGTGCATGGCATCAGTGCCTGAGGGGCACGCAGCTCAGGACAGCACACAGCTGTGCATGGCATCAGTGCCTGAGGGGCACGCAGCTCAGAGCGTCATGCTTCTGCGTGCCAACAAAGCCCACACAGCTAAAAATTAAACACCCTGCATGGTGTCAAAGGCGACTCTCGGCCGTGCCCTGTCGCAGCTGCTTGCGTTTGACTGCTTGCGCTTGGCCGTGCCCCGTCGCAGCTGCTTGCGCTCGGCTGCTTGCGCTTGGCTGTGCCCTGTCGCAGTTGCTTGCGCCCTTTGCTGTGAGGCGTCACACACATGTTACGCGTGCACGCTCATGCACATGCGCATGTAGTGTGGGCATGCATGTGCGTGCCTGCTTTGGAATGTGCGTTTGTGTGCAGACGCAGCACTTGCATGGACGCGGCGCCTGTGACCACACTCGCAAGTCCACACGCACCCTAAGCGCACGCATGTGCATGTAGCAGCGCACAAACCCAACCACCCACCACGCAGTGCGCGCACGCCACAGCAGGGGCAGGCTGCAAGTGTGCCCCGCAGCAGCTGCACACGTCAACCGCCAGGTTGCCCAGCTCTCGCTGGTTCACCAACTCCGTCAGCGCGCGTATGCTGAGGCCCAAGCGCTCCGCAGCCTGACGAGGCGTCCGCTTGTCGCCGGTGCGCTTGAGCAGCTGCTGCAGCTTCAAGCCCACCATCTGCTCAGACACCTGCACACGCACAGGGGTCATTCCGAATGTGATGACTCCGGCAACCGCTGGCCTCTGCCATGCTGCGAGAAGGCTGTTGTACAATTGCGTGTGCAATGTTTGCGCCTAATTAGCTGAAGTCCAGGTTGCAAGCCTTCTAGGTTTACGCTCAGCTGCCTTCGTTCAACGGATATAGTTATGAAACCTAAGCTAGCCTAACCTAACCAATTGGTCTGGACCCTCACAGCCGCAAGCGCTTGCGCACACAGCAGCGGGCAGGGTAGGTTGATGTAGGGGGCTGAAGGGCTGCGCCGCGCGCGCATCTACAGTGCACGCGCACAGCTGTCCTGCCTGGTGTCCGCTGGCGCGTGCACGCACACACACAATCAGTCTGCGTGCATGTGTTGTACTTGGAGCAGTGCGTGAACGCGAGTGCAAAGCAAGCGACCTGCGAGCGCGCGTCACGCTTGCGATGCACACTGCACAGGGCTCACTCGCCTTGGGCGCTTGCTCCTTGGCCTGCTCTTCCTGCACACGCGAATCGTACGCGTGCAAGGGGGGGAATTCTGACCGGATGCGCGAGGCGGCACGGCGCGCGGGCAAGCACATGTCTGCGCCCGTGACGCCGGCGTGGCCGCGAGAGGCGGGAAACTGCAGGTACCAGGGCTGCGCCAGGGTCCACTGCAGGGGCAAGCAGGTGGGCAGGGGCAGGGGCGGGACGGTGGGAGAGCGCGGAGTGGGGTGAGGGTGAGGCAGGCAGAGATGGATGCGGGCGTGCTCTGAGCTCTGCGCATTGCGTGCTCCCAGAGCTGCCGCTCGCTGCACACCCCACACAGCCATCTGCTGCAGACCTCCCTAAATCTGGCGTGTAGCACACTCTCTTGAACAAAAGCACGCGCCTGTCCGCGTTCAAAGTTTGAACTTCAAACACACACATGCTAGGCACACACAGACGCTAGGCACCTCACCTGTGTGAAGGGCATGCCCAGCGCGCGCTTGCACCACGCCGGCAGCTGTGCGCAGCGCTGCGCAGCGTCCGGCTGGTGCAAGGGCGGCGGCCGCACGGGCCTGACAAAGCAAGTCAGCGCCATTGCGCCAGCGTCCTTGAGCACTAGCTCAGACGCTGCCCTTAGCGCCGCTACAACGCTGGCATCCAAGGCGTCCTGCTGAACAAACGCGGAGTAGCCTGCGCTAGAGGAGAGGGGGATAGGGAGCGGGCGCAGGGGCTGGACAAAGGTGGGTGGCTTCAGGCATATGTGCAGATTGCATGCCTGCATGGGCCTCCCCTTGGCAGGCTAGCAGTCGCACTTCTGAAGGCCTTATCCTCGAAATCCTTGTAATCACAAGCCTCCCTTCAGCCTGCGCAGCCCTGGCATGGCATGCTGCTGCACGACAGGCAGGGACCATTTGGCGCTGACAATATGCAGACAAGTTACCAGAACCCCAACAAGGCATCGGTAAAAAACATGTGCAAAAGCAAAGACACATGCCCCATGAGCTGCACCGCACATGGAAGGGTGTGCCCGCCCACCTGCACACGCCCCTGCCAGCATGGTCGCCAGCGTCTTGTGTTTGTCATCCATGCTCATGTCATACTCCGCCGCCAGCCAGCCCTGGCACAGCCGTGCGCTCACGGACGTAGCTGAGACAGCAGCCACGCCCTCCTTCTTGTTCCCTTTGGAGCTGCCGAAAGGGTGTGGGTCACAGCTGGGGGAGGTTTCAGGACCATCAGCAAGCGCCGCTGCTGCACCGCTGCTTCGTGGGGCGCTGCTGCCACGGGGGAGGGCATGAGGGGGGGCGTTCCCGTTGCTGTTAGGCGCGGCTGGGTCTGCAGCACTGGTGCTGCGAGGTTCGGGCGCGCTGGTGCTGGGAGGGGCATCCCCTGGGGGTGGGGGTGGTGGAGGTTGTGGTGGTCGTGGTGGGGCAGGGGTATCTGTGTCTGTGGGTCCAGCAGGCGCCTGCTGGCCAGGCGCGGCCCGGGAGGTGGCAGATGGCTGTGCGGGTGGGGGGGAGGGGTGCGCCTTGCTGCTGGCCACGTGCGCAGCCACCAGCTCTTTGAATTTGTTGGGGTCAGTACTGGTGATGCGCTTGCCACAGGGCAGAGTCCCCTGCAGCTCCTGTTGCGAGCAAGCGGGGCAGGGGGAGGGCACAGGGCATAGTGGGGTGTCTGACTGCAATCATGCGCAAGCATGTGCAAGGTGGCGTAACCTGCAACAGGTTAGGCATGGGCGGTCCCTTGGGTCACTGTATTCACGCCATGGAGGCGGGTACGGCTGATGATGGCGTGCAGCTGCGTGGGGTCAATGCTGGCAAGATTACCCCTGTGGGGGGGCAGGAAGGCGTATTGCAGGCGCTGCGGCAGCAGTGGGGACCTGCACGCTCATGCATGAGCAGTCACAACCTCACCTTAGGCCGGGCACCTCAGCGGCTGCCGCGGCCTGTGCAGATTGCGCACGGCGGAGCCTGCTGTCCTGCCTGATCAAGGCACACGCTGCCGTTGGGTTCCCCGGCACCCACCATCCGCTCATGCTCGTGCTACACCCACCTTTCCAAAGATCCAGGCAGAGTTGCTCACATGCCTGAGTCCCTGGTACGTGCAGGTCAGGCCCTCGGGCAGGCTGCTGTCCTGTTGCTGGGGCTTCAGCACCACCTTGAACCCTGTGGGCTGCGTCTCCAGCTCAACACGAACATCCATCTGCACAACAATAACAATGAGAAGGATCAGAAGCGCTGTGGGCCGTGTTGGCGAGGGCACCGAGGTCTAGGGCGGCCCCCCCCAAAAGAGCAGCAGCTGCAAGCACGAGGTCGGGCACCTTTTCCGCTTCAAATCCAAGGACGCCCAACACCTCATGTGCCTCATATAGAAGCTGAGGATGCACGGCGGCCCGCTCCTGGCCTCCCAATTCCAGCAGCCTGCACACAAGAGCCCAGCTCGAGAGCTGTTGCATCTCCCCGGAGCGCCTGCCCCGTCCCCCAGACGGCGACCCCAAAGCTTCAATCAGAGCTATACACGCATCCTCACCCTGATCTCACGCACCTGGTGCGCATGCTCCCTTCCCTTTAGGCGGCTATTTGGGGGGCTGTTGTTGCTCACATCATAACTAATGTGATGAATTGTAATTTATAAAATCCAATTAAACCTTATCTGTCCAGCTGATCGCCCAGATTGCCTCCGCATCGCCTGTGCCCGCTCTGAATTACGTAGAAAGATCATGGGAACTTAAGTTTAGCTGAACATGGAGGCGACGACGTACGAGGGCATAAAACGCAATTAGGCCTGAAGTGAATGCAATGAAACAGAGAAAGAGAGAGGGAGAGGGAGAGGGAGAAAGAGAGGCAGCAGCTCCCTGCGAGACATCAATGATGCACAAGCTCTGTGTAAGTATTGGCACTGCCAGCATTGCAGATCGCAGATCGCTGATCAGGGCGCCTGAGGCACCAGATTTTTTGGGGCATCCCCGCATATTTGTTCCCTCCAAAATTTTACATGCATTCCACATTCCTTTAAGAAATTGTGATCAGCAAAAGACCTTTGCAGGAACGTCACAAAGATCCATCAAATAATTGGACAAGCAGAGGGCACATGGGTGCCTTAGGCTGATCCAGGAGTCATGTGAAACCTGGATGGTACACTGAGCCAGCTAAACCCAAGTGCTTCTCCCGTTTTCTGAAGGCTTCAAAGATCTGGGGGATGGTCCATTCCTTCTGAAGACCCTGCAGAATTGGATCCAAACAAACCGTGATGATCATGGGAGCAGCTGAGCAGCACTCCAGAAACGCGCATAAAGACACTGCTCATATCTGGTGCTGCATACCAAGGAATTTCAAGCATGCACGTATGCAAATCCTCACACCTGATAACCAGGAATGCCATGAGTCCCATGCCCGCGCATCCTAGCAAGGCATATTTCCACGCTTGCGCAGGACTGGAGGGATACAAAGCTGCATCCCTGCCTCCAACCACGCCTGGAGCAGCAACCAAAGTTGAACTCTGTAGCTCTGTTGCAGGCTGGGTGGAGGCGCCTGAAAGCTGGGAGACCGGGAGGCCAGCTGGAAGGCCACTATGCTTTGCCCGGAAGATACCGGACACATCTGGGTGGCTTGGGATTAGCTCGATCAAGCGGAAGGTGGCCTTAAGCCAGAGCATGATTGTGGCCTGGAAAGCAAAGGAGGTGAGGCCAGGTACGCATGCAACATGGTCATAATAAAGAGAGAGAGAGAGAGAGAGAGAGAGAGAGGGGGAGAGAGAGAGAGAGCAAGAGAGAGAGAGCGAAGGGGTTAGAGGGGTGAGAGAGGGAGAGGCTGAAACAAGAGAACATGTGACTACACAGATTGACTTTTATGAGCAGCAGTAGCAGCAGCAGCAGCATTTCCAACACCATCACCACCACAAACACAACCACGGTGCATACCTCGAAATCTTTCTTGCCTATAGGGTTGAACATGCGGAAGCAATCATTTGTATCTGCTCGGAGGTCGCCATATATCTCCCATGTGTAGGCCATAGGCACCTTGAGCTCCTGGAACATGAAATCTGTCGCAGTGCCATGAGCCAAGTACCTGTAAGAGGGGGGAGGGGGGAGGAAATGGTCTCCCTGAGATACAGGCGTACAAGTCTAGACCCTGTCCTTTGGGCCTAGTGGGTTTGGGTCGCAGGTCTGATAAAGGGTTCCCAACAGCTGCCTTCCAATTATGAATTCCTCTCCCTGGCCCCCTTGCTAGAGCTTGTGCAAGCGCAAGATGGTCAAGCAAATCATGCAGCCCCCTCCCCCACCCCCCTTAAACA
>LFIK01001197.1_pt1 | contig 20332 bp, 17 predicted proteins | sample 643401 | NCBI WGS metagenome assembly LFIK01 (sample SAMN03777447, study PRJNA286221) | soda lake metagenome | biome: soda lake; feature: Kulunda steppe; material: water; isolation source: sample T5-Br brine of Lake Tanatar-5 | place: Russia: Kulunda steppe | collected 2010-07
AATTTGAGGTCGGCGACCTGGATCCGGGCCTCGAAGGGCAGGTTTTTGGGGTTCTGAAGGATTGCGCGCTGGTGCGTCGGGTCCTTGTGGAACTGGTCGATCGACTGACCCACCAGGTTGTCCGGATCAAAGCCCGGGAACTCCCGGCGCAGGGTGTCGCGCCGGTTGCGCAGAAGTTCGACCACGGCCGGATTGGCGTAGACAATGTTCATCTCGCTGTCGCACATCATCAGCGCGGTCCGCGCACCTTGCACGGCGGCACGCATGAAGAGGCTGTTCTGGTCACTGCCGGTGTCGGTTTGCGGATTGGCTGCCATGGGGGTGTCCTCGCTTTGCTTGTTCGTCTGGCGCGACGCCGGGGTGCGGCGACGCGCGGGTTTGTTCGTTTTCTTGGAAGTGTCGGTTTGCGGGCCGGATAGGGGCTCGGGCATGGCCGTAGCCGTCGGCTGGGGCGCGGTCGAGGGCTCGTCGCCGCTCGCCTCGCCGGCCGGGCCGGATTCGTCCAGCCAGCCCAGCGGGTCGTTGCCCAGCTTGTTGCGTTTGCGTGTCGTCATGGCCCGTTCTCCCTGGCTCGAGGCTCAGGCGTGTGCCGCCGTCGGGCGGGTGGTGGTTGGTGCCCCGGCCGCGACCAGGTCGGCGGCCAGTTGCTGAAAGTCCCCGGCCGCGCGGTGGCGCGGCTGGTACTCGAATATCGTCTGCCCGAAGCTCGGGCTCTCGGCCAGCACCACCGTCTCGCGGATGGTGGTCGGCAGCAGCGCCTCGGCGAAGTGCTCGCGGATGCGTTCGCGGACCTCGCGGGCATGCCGGCGTTGCTCGACAAAGCGCGAGAGCACAATCCACTTCTTGCGGGCCGAGCCCAGGCGCGCCTCGACGCCCTGGAGGATGCGCATCAGACGCGACAGGCCGTTCAGGGCCAGGAAGTCACCGGCCACGGGGATCAGCATCTCGTCGGCCGCGATGATCGCGTTCATTCCCAGCAAGCCCGCCGAAGGCGGACAGTCGATCAGCACGAAATCGAATGGCTGATCCAGTGCGTCCAGGGCCTTCTTCAGGCGCCAGCCGCGTTCGGCGCCGCCCTGGTTCAGGTTTTCGACCTCCTGCAGTTGATCCCCGGCGGCGACGATTTGCAGTCCGTTGCCGGCCTCGCTGAAGGCATCCTGCAACCGGGCCTCGCCCTGCAGCACGCGGTCCAGGCCGGCCGGGTCTTCCAGCCCGAAGGCCATGCTCAGGTGGCCTTGCGGGTCGGCATCGATCGCCAGAACCCGGTAGCCCTGCAGGGCCAGGGCATGGGAGAGGTTCAGGGTCACCGTTGTCTTTCCGACCCCGCCTTTCTGGTTGATCACCGCGATGGTTCGCATGGTCCGTGTGCGAGGTCGGGCTTACGCCGTCGCCTCGGCCTCGATGGCATCGGCGCTGGCAATCAGGCCCGGACCCAGCAGGGTGTCGATGTCCAGCACCAGGATCATCTGTTCCTCGACGGTCGCCAGCCCGCGTACGAAGTTGACCCCGATGCGGGTCCCGAAGTCGGGTGCCGGCTGCAGGTTGTCCGAGCCGATGTTGTAGACCTCGGAGACCGCATCCACGACCACTCCCATTACGCGTTCGCGTTCCTCGCCGACCACACGCAGCATGATGACCACCGTGGTGGGGCCGTATTCCAGCGGCTCCATGCCGAAGCGCAGACGCATGTCGATGATCGGCACAATCATGCCGCGCACGTTGATCACGCCGCGGATGTAGTCCGGCGTGTTGGGCAGGGGTGTGGGGCGTTCCCAGCCCTTGATCTCCTGCACCCGCAGGATGTCCACGCCGTATTCCTCCTCCGCGAGGATGAAGGTGAGGTACTGGTCCTCGCCGGCGGTGGCCGGGTCGTGGATCGATTGGGTTGCGTCGTTCGCCATTGCGTTCGGCTCCTTGATGATCAGGCCGCGCGGGTATCGCGCCCGCTGGCCATGCGCGCGATCCCGGCGACATCCAGGATCAGGGCCACCTGGCCGTCCCCGAGGATGGTCGCGCCGGCCGTGCCGGGGACCTTGCGGAAATTGGTTTCCAGCGTCTTGATGACCACCTGTTGCTGACCGAGCAGGTCGTCGACCCGCAGCGCCACGCGCTGGTCGTCGGCCTCGGCGACCACCAGCAGGGCGCGTTCCGGCAGTGGGCTGGGCTCGGTACGGTCGAACAGGGCCGCGAGGTCGACGATCGGAATGTATTCGTCCCGGAGGCGGTACAGGGGCAGCTTGCCGAAGACCTGTTTCACGCTCTCTGGCAGGGTCTGGAGCGACTCGACGATCGCGATCAGCGGGATCACGAAGGTCTCCTCGCCGATCTTCAGCAACTGGCCATCCATGATCGACAGTGTCAGCGGCAGGCGGATGGTCAGGCGCGAACCCTTGCCGGGTTCCGACTCCAGCTCGACGTTGCCGCCGAGACCGCGGATATTCTTCTTGACCACATCCATGCCGACCCCGCGACCCGACAGGTCGCTGACCTGGTCGGCCGTGGACAGGCCGGGTTCGAAGATCAGCTGCAGGATCTCGTGGCGGTCCGGGTGCTGGTTGGGTCCAACGAGGCCGGCATCGCGGGCCTTGGCGAGGATGCGGTCGGCGTCCATGCCCTTGCCGTCGTCGCGGATCTCGATGACCACGTTGCCACCCCGGTGGAAGGCCTCCAGGGTGACCTGGCCGGTCTCCGGTTTGCCGGCCGCCGCGCGTTCTTCGGGCATTTCAATGCCGTGGTCCACCGCGTTGCGCACCAGGTGCACCAGCGGGTCGCCCAGGTGCTCCATGACGGTCTTGTCGACCTCGGTGTATTCGCCCTTCAGGGTCAGCTCGATCTGCTTGCCCAGCTGCCCGGAGATGTCGTGTACCAGCCGCGGAAAGCGGTTGAAGACCTGCGCGATCGGCACCATGCGGATGCTCATCACGCTTTCCTGCAGCTCGCGGGTATTGCGTTCCAGTTCGCCCAGTCCGGTGCGCAGGCGCTCGATCTGCGCCTCCATCTGCGACGGGTCTTCCTCGAGTTGTTCGCTGATGTCCGTCAGCATCGACTGGGTGATGACCAGTTCGCCCACCATGTCGATCAGGGCGTCGATCTTGCCTGCGTTCACTCGCATGGAGCTGGATTCCGCCCCACGGTTCCCGCTGCCGCCGCGTGCAGCGGGGGCCTCCGGCCGACGGGGGGTGGTCGCGCCCATCTCTGCCGGCTCGGGCGTCAGTGGGGGTGCTCCAGCAGTCGGCACGCTGACCGCTTCAAGGGGTTCGATTAGGAGATCGCACTCGTCCTCGACCCACTCGAAGACCTCCTGGATCTGGTCGCGGGTGGCATCGCCTTCCAGCTCCAGGGTCCAGGCCAGGTGGCAGTCCTCCGGGTCGAAGGCATCCGCGTGATCCGGCAGGCGATCGGTCTCGCAGTGCACGTTGAGCGTGCCGAGTTCCTCCAGCACCTCGAACATGCGCAGGGGGTCGTTGCCGGTGCGCATCAGGTCCGCGTAGGGCTGGAAATGAATTCGCCAGCCACGCGGGCCACCGTGGTCCCCGCCGCTGGAGGCATCGGTACCATCGTTGCCACCGGCTGCCGGCGGGTTTCTGGCTTCGCTGGCGGGCGCGGCATCTCCCAGATGGGCCTCGATCAGGGCGCGCACTTCGGCTACCTCGGCGGGGTCGGCCTCGCCGCCATCGCGGGCGGCGTGCAATTGCGCGCGCAGAGTGTCCACCGCACGCAGGAGGAGGTTCACCGTGTCCGGGGCCGCCTCCTGCTCGCCGTTGCGCATGCGGTCCAGCAGGGTCTCCACGCCATGGGTGAACCCGGAGATCGCGCCGAACCCGAAGGTCCCGGCTCCGCCCTTGATCGAGTGGGCGCAGCGGAAGATCGTGTTCAGCGTTTCCGGGTCGCCGTCGTCCAGCGCGAGGAGTTCGGTCTCCATGCGCTCCAGCCCCTCGAAGCTCTCCTCGAGAAAGGCATCGATGAACTGGGCCATGTCGATCGACATGACTAGCGCAGCACCCGGTTCACGGTGTTCATCAGCTGGTCGGGGTCAAACGGCTTGACCAGCCATCCGGTCGCGCCGGCAGCCTTGCCTTCCTGCTTCTTCTCCGGCCCGGCCTCGGTGGTCAGTACCAAAATGGGCGTGAACTTGTAGTCGCCCAGCTTTCGCAGCTCGCGGGTCAGTTGCAGGCCGTCCATGGCGGGCATGTTCACGTCCGTGATCACCAGATCCGCCTTGGCGCCCTGGGCCTTGCTCAGGCCATCCTTGCCGTCGCGACCCTCGACGACCTCGTGCCCGGCCTGCTTGAGGGTGAATGCGACCATCTGGCGCATCGAGGCGGAATCGTCCACCACTAGAACCTTAGCCATTGATGTCTCCTGAATCCTTGTCGTCGTGTGGTGCGGCGCTCGATGCAAACCCCTCGTCGGGTACGCCCAGGGCCTGCAGGGCCTGGGCCAGCACCGCGCTGGTCCCGCTCAGCGAACAGCCTTGCGCATTGCGGGTGGCCGAGTGGCGGGCCATCAGCAGGACCTGCACGCCGGCGGCATCCACATCATTCACGGCCGCGGCATCCACCTGGAGGTCTTCGCCGGCATCCAGTGCCGCGCGCAGTTCCTGCCAGCACTCGGCTGCGGTGTCGATGCGCAGGCGTTCCGGCAGCGCAATGGTGGTCATCTGCAGTACCCTTCTATGAACACGGTACACACTGTACGGGTGTTGTACAGGCCTATTCCAGCCTTTCCTAAACTCTTGTACGGCTGGAAGTGCAAAAACTTGAGACGCGCTTCACCTCGATTCGTCGATAAAGGACTGGACTTTCGGCCCGGCGGTGTGGCGGTCTTGCCTTTTTTACCCTCTGAAACCCGCTTGTCTCACGTGTCATTTGATCGGAAGGAGCCGCCGATATGCAGGCCCGTACGCTCTATCGCCTGACCACCGATGCCGCAGCCTGTCAGGTGGCTGCGAACTGGCTGCGGGCTGCGGCGGTGGAGGGGCCGGTGCTGTGGGTGGGCCGCTCGCCGCCCGACGGGGTGCCACATGTGGCACCGGCGCAGGCTGGGCATTGGCTGGGGCACGAGGTACAGGCCCTGGCATTCGAGGCCGGGCAACCGCTCGCGGTGGACGCGCTGGTCACGGTCGCAGGCCTGCTGCTCGGCGGTGGCACCCTGGTGATCCTCGACGGCACCGGCGGAGACGGGGCGTTTGCCCGCCGCTGGCAGGCGGCGCTGGCTGAGCCGTGGGTGCGGACCGTGGAGCCGCCGTCGGCGGATCGACGGCCCGGAATCATGCCGAGGGCGGCGGGCCCGTTTGCGTGGACGCCGGATCAGGCCATCGCGCTGGGGCATTTGGCGGGACTCGCGCCGGGCGAATGTGTGGCGTTGACCGCCCCGCGTGGCCGCGGCAAGTCGACCCTGCTGGGCGAGTTTCTGGGCGCGGCACCACAGCGCGGCGAATCCACGATCACGCTGACGGCGCCGGGACCACGGGCCGTGGACGCATTGCTGGCACGCGCCCGACATTGGACACCCGCGCCGGAACGGTACTACCGGGCCCCGGACGTCTTGCTGGAACAGGCGGAACCGCTGGATACCTTGATCATCGACGAGGCTGCGAGCATGCCGGTCGAGCGCCTGCTTCAGTTGGCCCGGTTGGCACGGCGCCTGGTGCTGGCGACCACGACCGGCGGCTTCGAGGGGAGCGGGCAGGGCTTTCGGCTGCGTGCGCTGCCGGCCCTGGAGGGGGCGGGCTTTCGCGTACGGCTACAGACCCTGGATACACCGGTTCGCTGGGCCCCGGGCGATCCGCTCGAGGACTGGCTGAATCGGCTGTTCCTGCTGGAGGCGGCGAGTCGCCCCCCGGTCTCCCAGGCCGTGCGGCTGCGCTGGAGCACGGGCGCGGCGCTTGCGGACATGCCGCAAACCCTGGAGGCGGTAATGGGCCTGCTGGCGGATGCCCATTACCGCACACGGCCCTCCGATCTGGCGCGCTGGCTGGATGATGCGGGTGTTCACCTGCTGCTGCTGGAAGGGGCGGCGGATGGCGCCCTGTTCGGGGTGGTTCTGATCCAGGAAGAGGGCGGACTGGAGCGCGCGATAGCCGAAGCGGTTTGGTCGGGCGAACGGCGCCCGCAGGGGCATTTCCTGCCGTGCACCGTTGCGGCCCGGGGTGACTTCGACCTGGCGGGGGAGGGCGCGTGGCGCATTCAGCGCATTGCGGTGCATCCGCACTGGCAGGGGCGCGGCCTGGGGAGCCGTCTGTTGCGTGCGGTCGAGGACCGGGCTGGTGCCAAGGGGGTGGCGCTGATTGGCGCGAGTTTCGGGCTGCAACCTGTGTTGCTGCACCTTTGGCTGCGCGCGGGTTATGGCCTGGTGCGAGTCGGCATCCAGCCGGATGCGGCCAGTGGCCAGGTGAGCGGCGTGGTCCTGCGTGCGACCGCGCCCCGATTGCAGCCCCGGCTGCAACAAGCATTGGCGGCCTTTCGGCGCGACTGGCCAGTCTGGCATCCACGGTTCCTGCCGGACACCACCGCGGCTATGGTGAGCGAAGTCCTTGGGGATCAGGATGCGGAGGGCGATTGTTGTTTGTCGCTGGTTGACCCGGTGGCGGATCTGAAGGAGGTCCGAGCCTTTTCCCAGCGGGCGCGGCCCCTGGAGTGGGCGCTTCCCGCGTTGCTGCGACAGTTGGCGGTGGCGCCGCCGGACGAGCCGGAAGGTCAGCTGCTCGAGGCGAGCCTGGCGCAGCCCATCGACTGGGACCGACTGGCACGCGAGCTGGAGGTTTCCGGGCGGCGCGGCGTCACCCGAAGGTTGCGTCGCGCCGCCCGGAACTGGCTGGAGGCCCGGAGTCTGTAACCCGCCCGGTCAGAGCCGGAACTGGGCCAGTGCCTGCTGGATCTCCTTCTCTACCTGCTTGAGCTCGTCGGAGGCGGCGCTGACGCGGTCGGCGGTATTGGCCGACTGATCCGCCTCGTCGGAGATCTGCACGATGTTGCGGTTGATGTCCTCGACTACAGTGCTCTGTTCGCGCGAGGCGACCGCGATCTGCTCGGTCATCTCCACGATCGTGGTCACCGACTGGCGGATCTGTTGCAGGGCACCGTTCACCTCGGAGGTGTGCTCCATGGTGCTCTCGGCCTCTTCCTGGCCGTGCTGCATGGCCTTCACCGCGCTGGTGGTGGCGGACTGCAGGCGCGCGATCATGGTCTCGATCTCGTCGGTCGATTCCTGCGTACGGGTCGCCAGCTTGCGTACCTCGTCGGCCACCACCGCGAAGCCGCGGCCGTGTTCACCGGCGCGGGCGGCCTCGATGGCCGCGTTCAGGGCCAGCAGGTTGGTCTGTTCGGCCACGCCACGGATCACCTCGAGGATGGTCCCGATCTGCTTCGAGTCCTCGCCCAGTTTGGCCACGGTGTCGGCCGCCTGTTCGACCGTCCCGAGCAGCGAGGCCATGGACTCGATGTTCTTGCTCATCACCTCGGAGCCGTTGTTCACTGCATTCCCGGCCTCCTGGCCCGCCTGGGAGGTCGCATCGGTGTTGCGGGCGATCTCCTCGGCGCTGCTTTGCAGTTCGTTGATCGCGGTGGCGACGCGGTCGGTCTCGTCGCGCTGGCGCGAGACGGCCTCGCGGGCCTGGTAGGCCTCCTGGTTCAGGTTCTCGGTGGCGCGATTCAGCGTCTCGGTGCCGCCGCGGGCATTGCCGATGGCCTGGGCGATCTTGTCGGTGAAGCGGTTGAAGGCCCGGCCCAGCTGTGCGGTTTCGATCAGGCCGTTCTCGTCCAGGCGGCGGCTCAGGTCGCCGTCGCCGTCCGCGATCTCCTCGAGTGCCGCGGTCGAGTGGGCCAGGGCGCGCCGGACCACCAGGATGATGAACACCGCGCCGGCCAAGCCCAGGATCACGCCAATCAGGGCCAGTACGCCCTGGGTGGTCTGGGTCGCGCGCATGTCGGCGGTCAGGGCGGCGGCGCTGCGCTCGGCGCGATGGGTAATCCGCTCGCTGAGTCCCTGCAGGTGGTCACGCGCCTCGATCAGCACGGGCCCGATCTCGGTGCGGATCAGGTAGGCGTCTTGCAGTGCCTGTTCACTGCCGTGGATCTCGATCAGGTCATCCAGCGCCGTGTTCTGGGTGTCCAGCGCCCCCTGGAAGTCCTCCAGCGCGATCTGCTGTTCGAAGTCCAGATCGTCGAACTGGTCCATCAGTTGTGCGGTGATGTCGTTGGTGCGAGTCGCGAACAGTCGGACATTCTCGCGGAAGGCATCGTCACGGAAGGCGATAAAGCCGCGCAGGTTCGAGGTGACCTGCACCACCGACATACGCAGGTCATGCAGTGTGTCGAGACGATCCCAGGACCGCTGGAAGCGCGGGAGCCCCATCTCGGCGCTGATCATCATGTTGGTCTGCTGGGTCATCTCGCGGCTGGCGGGGTTGGCCCGGGCATTGGCGATGCCCAGTGCCGGCATGTTTTCGGCGGGGTTTTCGGCCACCTCGATCAGTCGGTCCTCGAAGCTGGCGAACTGGTTGACCAGCCGGCGGACCTCGGTTGCGCTGGCGGACAGTTCCTCGTCGGCGGCGATCACTGGGTTCTCGTTCAGGGCGCGGGTTGCGCCATCGAGGTCACGCATCGCGTTTTGCCACGCGTCGCGGTGGGATTGCTCCTCGCTCATCAGGTAGAACCCGAGAAACGCCGCGCTCTCCTGCAGCAATTGCTCGACGTCATTGACCCGGGCTACCGCCGGGTAGTCGGACTGGGTGAGCTGTTCAACCCCTTGGCTGCCCGTACTCATCGCGCGCAGGGCCAGCAGGGAGTTGATGATCAGGATGGCGACCACCAGGCCAAAGCCGGCGATCAGTAGCCCCCGAATGGAGAGTTTGTCCAGCATGCGATGACTCCTTCTGGGCGCCTTGTGTCCGGCGCTTCACGAACCGGCCGCGACCATTACGACCGTGGACTCGAAAGGTGGTGATTCAACCCCTGTTACGGCCGGCCGCGCTCAGAGTTGAGCCGGTTATTCAGGGAGTCGCCGGAGGATAGACGTGCCGGGGCTCAGTCGGATTCCAGCTGTTCCCAGCGCTCGTAGCAGAGGGCCAGTTCAGACTCGACGGCTTCGAGCCGCGTCTGCAGTTCGCGCATGCGGTCACCGTCGCGCAGGGCATCCGGCTCGGTCATGGCCGTGGTCAGGCTTTGCTGTTCCTGTTCCAGGGCCTCGATCTGTGCCGGCAGGGCCTCCAGTTCGCGCGCGGTCTTGTAGGACCGTTTGCGTGGGGTCGCCGGTGCCGGCTCGGGTGCGGGCGCCGCGGGTTTGGCCGCGGGCTCGGCCTTCGCGGTCGCTCCGGACTCGCCCTCCAGCAGGCGCTGGGTGACCCGTTCGGGCAGGTCGGACCAGCCGCCGACGAACTCCTCGACCGCGCCATCGCCTGGCAGGACCAGGGTGGAGGTCGCGACGTTGTCGAGGAACGAGCGGTCGTGACTGACCACGATAACGGTGCCGGTGTACTCGATCAGAAGCTGCTCCAGCAGCTCCAGGGTCTCCACGTCGAGGTCGTTGGTCGGCTCGTCGAGCACCAGCAGGTTCGCCGGGCGCAGGAACAGCTTCGCCAGCAGCAGGCGGTTGCGCTCGCCTCCGGACAGCGCCGATACCGGCTGGCGGGCACGCGCGGGCGGGAACAGGAAGTCTTCCAGATAGGACAGGATGTGGCGGCTCTCGCCGTTGACCATGACCCGGTCGCGGCCCTCGCCGACCGCATCCTGAACCGTGGTCGCCTCGTCCAGGCGGGCACGGGCCTGGTCGAAGTAGGCGATCTCCAGCTGGGTGCCCAGCTTGACGCTGCCTGCGAGCGGCTCCATCTGGCCCAGGAGTCCGCGCAGCAGGGTGGTCTTGCCCGCCCCGTTGGGTCCGACGATGCCCAGGGCATCCCCGCGCTGCAGCAGCAGGTTCACGTCGCGCACGATGGGGGTGTCGTAGCCGAAATCGGCGTGTTCTGCCTCGATCACCAGGCGTCCGGAGCGTTGCTCCGGACTCAGCTTCATCTTCACCTGGCCGCCGCGTTCCCGACGTTCGGCACGCTTGCGACGCAATGCCTGGAGTGCCCGCACGCGGCCTTCGTTACGGGTGCGTCGCGCCTTGATGCCCTGGCGCACCCAGACCTCCTCCTGGGCCAGCTTGCGGTCGAACTCCGCGCGCTGGGTGGCCTCCGTTTCCAGCCTTTCGGCCTGGCGCTCGCGGAAGGCCTCGATGGATGGTGGGTGCTCGTACAGATGCCCGCGGTCCAGCTCGAGGATGCGCGTGGCCACGCTCTCCATGAACTGGCGATCATGGCTGATGAATACCACGGTCAGTCCGCTTTCGATCAGGAACTGTTCCAGCCAGCGGATCGCGGCCACGTCCAGGTGGTTGGTGGGTTCGTCGAGCAGCAGCAATTGCGGGCGTTGCACAAGCTCGCGCGCCAGCCACACCCGTCGCTTCAGCCCGCCCGACAGCGCGGCGAACTGCGCCTCGGGATCCAGGCTCAGGTGCGAAATCGTGGTCTCTACCCGGTTCTGCAGGCTCCAGCCGTCGATGGCGTCGAGTTTCGATTGCACCGGCCCCATCTTGTCCAGGGCGTCCATGTCACCCGATGCAGCGGCCTGGCTCAGGTGGTGGAAGCGTTCCAGCAACCGGCCGGCCTCGCCGAGGCCCTCGGCGACCACGTCAAAGACCGTCCCTTCGATTCCGGGCGGTAGTTCCTGGGTCAGGTAGGCGGTGGTCAGGCCATCCTGGCGGGTCAGTTCGCCGGAATCGGCCTGGGCTTCGCCGGTGATGACCTTGAGCAGGGTGGACTTGCCCTCGCCGTTGCGCCCGGCGATCGCGACGCGTTCGCCGGGCTCCAGGCTCATGTTGACGCCATCGAGCAGGGAGGCCATGCCGTAGGCCAGGTGGATGTTGCGCAGGGTGAGAAGTGCCATTCGAATTCCGGTCGCGAGCAAGTGTTGTTGCGGGCGCCAAGACTATCACCTTGGCGTGCCGTAGCGCGCACCGTGAGGCCTTTCAGGCTCGCCATCCCGGAGCGCGAATTGCGTTCTTTCTACTGCCTGCCGGGAGATGCCGAACCAGGACTAGCCACAACCAGGCAGGCGGTGGACCGACACCACCGTAAACGCCGGATGATGAAACGTGCTTAGGCTAGTGAGTGGGAAAGAGGCGGGCGTCAGGCTTCTCCCATGAGCCAGGCGCTCACGGCGCCGGCGAGGCTCATCAGCGCGAGCACGAAGATGGCAACTTCGGTGCCGGCCAGCTGGGCCAGCAGGCCGAACAGGCCGCCGATCAGTAGCAGGCCGCCGATGACGGTGTTGCTGACGGCGGTGAACGCGGCGCGCGTTTCCTGGGTTGCCATGTCGACCAGGTACGTCTTGCGGCCCAGACGCACGCCGGCATGGCTGACCCCGAGCAGGAAGAACAGGGTCGCATAGACCCAGCCGCCCGGAACCAGCGCGTGGTCCGTGCCCACTGGAGCCAGCCAAACGCTCAGGGCGACCGGGATGCCGAGGCCGGCTGCAAGGAGTCCCGAGAGGATCAGGACCCAGCGGGCGGAGCGGTCGGACAGCCGGCCCCAGACCGGGGCGCTGACGGCCGAGGCCAGGCCGCTGGCGAGGATCAGCAGGCCCAGGGTGCCCAGATCACCGGCGGTCGCGTCCTCCGCGAGCAGGACGTAGAAGGGCAGTGCCAGGGCCGTGCTCATTAGCAGCGCGCGGGTCAGGACGAAGTGACCGAAGGCGCGGTCGGTCCACAGCAGGCGCATCGACTTGATGGCCTCGGTGACGGCGTTGCCGCCACCCTCGGTGGCACCCGGATCCTCGCGCAGCCGGGTGAAGGTCGCGGCGGCGATCCACCAGGCCCCGGCCGAGGCGGCCAGCAGGGCCACGAACACGCCAATGCCGGCCTCTTCCAGGTTCGCGAGAGTGAGGTAGATGCCCAGCCCCAGGGTGAAGAACCCGGCCAGCGACGCGGCGTAGCCCATCACCGTGCCGCGGCGATGCTTGGCGATGGTCTTGCCCAGCACGTCCTTGGCCGCGACCGAGTTGATCCCGCGCGAAAGCGCAAAGACCACCAGTAGCCCGAGGATGGCCCAGCCGGCGGCTGCACCCTCCAGGGTCAGCGCGACCACGGCCATGCCGGCCACCGCGAGCCCGGAGAGCAGGCTGCCGAGGATCCAGAAGCCCTTGCGGATGGCCCGCCGCCGGATGGCGGCGGCCACGAACAACTGCGGCAGCAGCGAGCCGGACTCGCGGATCGGGACCAGGAAGCCGGCGAAGGCGGCCGGGGCCCCCAGGGCGCCCAAGAGCCAGGCGAGGACCAGGCGGGCCGAGGCCAGCTCGTCGCCGATCTTGCTCAGGGTGTTGGAGACCAGGTGGACGAAAAAGTTGGTCGGCTGGGCGCTGCAGGCGTTTTCCGGAATGTCCTTGCAGACGCGCGCATCCTCGTCCCCGGCGATGGTTTCGTACAGGGAGATCAGCGGGCGCGGCAGCTTGTCCGGGTCATGTTCGGCCATGGAGTCCTTCCGTTGCATTGCCCCCCGTCATTGCGAGGCGCGCAGTGACACGGCAACCTCCCACCGGAGCCACCGGGACCTGGCGCATTGCCAACTTCGGGAGGTTGCCACGTCGCCTTCGGCTCCTCGCAATGACGGGGGCATCGCCCCAATACGGGGTCTTACCGCCGTCCGGCCAGGGGATCGCTCGGATCGACGCTGTCGCGGAACGGCTTGCGCCGGTCGAGGTTGGTCAGCTGATAAACGTTGCCCAGCCAGTTGTTGATCACCGCCAGGGCGGTGTCATGCCAGGTGTTGTCCAGGCGGTCCAGCAGCAGCGCCTCGGGCAGCGCCGGGATCTCGGTGCAGTGCTCCAGCGCGGCCTCGACCTGCTCGCGATGCTCGCCGAGGATCGCGGCGGCCTGCGGCATCAGGTAGTTCTCCGGTAGCGGCGGGTAGGCGTCGCGCTCGCCCTGGATATAGCGCACGACCTCGCGCTTGTATTCCTTGAGCAGGCTGATGGAGTCGTACTCCGGGTGGCCCTGGAAGAAGACCATGCGGAAGCCGTCCGGCGAGGCACCCAGGTGAATCCCGGACTGCTCGCTGTCCACCAGTACGCGCAGGCCGTGGCGTTCGAATTGTTCGCGCGAGACATCGTTGTAGCGCGAGTGCGGCACATCGAAGCGGGTATTCACGCCGGTGACCAGCGGATGCCCGCGGTCCACCACCCGGTGCGGGAACACGCCCCACAGCTTCTCGCCCATGTGCACGCGACGCTCGCCGTAGCGTGCCTGCAGCACGGCGTGGGTGGCGAGGCAGGAACAAAGCGTCGAGGTCACGTTTTCCCAGGCCCAGTCCACCACCTCGGCCAGCGGCTCCCAGAAGGGTTCCAGTGCCAGGTCCGGCTGGGTGACGTTGGCCCCGGTGATGATCAGCGCGTCGAGACCCTCTTTCTTCAGGTCCTCGAAGTCCTCGTAGTACTGCTTGATGTGATCGCGCCCCTTCGGCCCGCGCTTGAGCTGCGGCAGGGTGAACGGGTGGATATAGAACTGCGCGATCTGGTTGCTCTCGCCGATCAGGCGAAAGAACTGACGTTCGGTCGCCGACAGGGCGGCGTCCGGCATCATGTTCAGCAGCCCGATGTGCAGCGCACGGATCTCCTGCTGCTGCGCGAAGTCGCTGGGCAGCACGGTCTCGCCCTCGCTCCGCAGGCGGGCAAAGGTGGGCAGATCGGAATAGGCGACAAGTGGCATTAGAGGCGTGCCTCCCGTTCCAGGGCCATGCAGACCAGGTCATCGAACTCGCCCGCGTTGCGTACGCGTGCCAGTTCGGTGGTGCTGATCGTGTAGCCGTGGGTCTCGGCGATCGCCTCGTAGCGCGGCAGGCGTGCGCGGAACAGGCGCGAGAAGACCCAGCGCACGAAGGCGTCCGGGTCGATCTGGGCGACGTAGTCCAGCCCCTCGTCGCGCATGTATTCGGCCAGCTGCTGGTCGAGGAAGGCCTCGCGGTAGTACAGCGGTTTGGGGTCGCGCTCTGCGCGTTCGATCAGCTGGCGCTCGTCTTCGTCCGTCGCCTTGATGTACAGGATCAGGGTGTGCTCGGCCAGCGTCTCGAGTACGCCGGGGCTGTCCAGTTCGCAGACCGAGCCGCCGGCGTCGTTGACGAAATGCGGGTAGCCGAACAGCGTTTGTGCCTTGTGGATGAAGTCCGGCACGTCGAGCATCGCCTGCACCTCGGCCTGGTGGTGCAGGGTCTGGCGGCGCTTGAATTCGGTCAGCGGCAGGCCGCCCAGCTCCGGGTTGCCGAGCTTGCCGAGGAAGCTCGCCACCGGGTGCAGGTTGTCCACGGTGATGTTGTTGATGATCTGGATCGAGTCCGAGCGCAACAGGTCGCGCAGGAACGGCACCGCCATCGCCTGGGCCTTGATGTTGTCCAGGATCGGCTCGCTCAGGTAGCGCGTGCCGATGCGGTAGTCCCCCGAATAGTGGAACCAGTCCTCGCGCCGGAGCATGTTGGACAGGCGCGTCTTGCCGACACCGGACATCCCCAGCAGGGTGATGCGGCGGTGCTCCTGGTTGCGGTATTCGTCGGGTGTCAGGCGCATGGGGACTCGATTAGCGTCGCAGGATGAACAGGATACCGGCGATCACCGCCAGGCCGCTGATGACGTAATGGTCGTACTGGAACTGCAGTCCCAGCAGGCCGCGCAGGCCGAACAGGATCAGCCAGACGCCCAATAGAATGTTGCCGAGTATGCGCATCCCTGCGGAATCCTCCGGTTAGCGGATCAGTTGGCTCAGTTCGCGGAACTGCGGATCGGCCGCGTCGCGCAGCCATTCGAACAGCACCGATTCGTGGTTGGTAATGATGGCGCCGGCAGCGCGCAGGCGTTCCAGCCCGTTGCGCTTGCGCCCGGCGTCGCGCGAGCAGACCCCGTCCTCGACCACGAACACGGTTACGCCCGCGTCCAGCAACTCCAGCGCCGTCTGGGTCACGCAGATATGCGTCTCCGAACCGGTCAGGATGACCTGGTCGCCGCCTGTCAGGCGCGCGCGCAGGTCATCCTCGGCGCAGCAGGAGAAGGACGTCTTGTCGGTGACCGTGCCGTAGCCGTCGAGCGCTTGCTGCAGAGTGGCGGTGACTTCGCCCAGGCCCTGCGGATACTGACGCGAGACCTCGATCGGGATATCCAGCTTGCGCGCGGCCTCGATCAGGCGCGCGGTATTGCGCTCGACCTCGTCCCGCGCGTCCGGCATGGCGGCCAGCAGGCGTTCCTGCAAGTCGATCAGGACCAGCCGCGAGCGCGCACGCTCGCAGCGGGCTCGCGGATTGGAAGCGGCAGCGGCCATTACTCCAGCAGGCGGTTGATGGCCTCGAGATCGGCCACGCTCAGGCGGCCGGCGGCGCGCTGCAGGCGCAGCGACTCGCTGAGGAAGCCGTAGCGGGCCTCGGCGTAGTCGCGCTCGGCGCGGAAGACCTCGCGCAGGGCGAGCAGGACGTCGACCTGGGTGCGGGTGCCCACCTCGAAGCCGGCCTCGGCCGCCTCGAACGCGGACTGGGTGGAGGCCAGGGCCTGCTCCAGGGCGCGCACGCGCGAGTTGTTGGAGATCACCGACAGATAAGCGCTGCGGGTGTCCTGGGTCGTGCGGCGTTCAACCAGCGACTGGCCTTCCTGCGCGGCCTGGAAATTCTCGCGCGCCTGACGGGTGAGGGCGCTGACACGACCGCCGGTGTAGAACGGGATCTCCAGCTGGATCCCGACCTGGGCTTCGGTGCCCTCGAAGAACATCGCCCCGCCGGTCGTGCCGGCATCAAGGCCGTGATAGCGGTTCTCGTTGACCGAGGCGTTCAGATTGATGCGTGGCAGGCCCTCGGCGCGCTGGCGCTGGATCTGCTCGCGCGCGCTCTCCGTGCTCAGACGCTGGGCGGCCAGTTCCAGGTTGTTCGCCAGGGCGATATCCACCCAGGCCTGCGGATCGGCTGGATCCGGCGGGGTCAGCTCGGCGTCGTCGCGCAGCATGTCGAGCTGGTCCCAGTAGGTGTTGGTGATCACCGCGAGCTGTTCGCGGGTCAGGTCCAGCTGGTTCTCGGCGCTGATGCGCTCGGCCTCGGCAAGGTCGCGCTGGGCCTGGGCCTCGGTGACGTCGGTGCGTGCGACCAGGCCGACCTCAAAGCGGCGCTCGGTCTGTTCCAGCTGGCGCTCGATTGCCTCGACCTCGGCCTCGCGAAAGGCCAGGGTCTCCTGTGCGATCAGCACGTCGAAGTAGGCCTGGGAGACGCGCAGGATCAGGTCCTGACGGGCGGAATCCAGTTCCGCCTCGGCGCGGGCGATCTCGAGATCCACCTGCACAAGATCAATGTAGTTGCGGCGGTCGTAGATGCTCTGCGAGAGATTGACGCCAAAGCTGGTCTGGCGACCGTCGAGGCTGCCGGTTTGCGAATCGCGGTCGTCGCGGTAGAACGCGCCGGCCTCGGCCTGCCCGGAGATCTGTGGCAGCAGGGCAGAGCGAGTGATCGGGCGATTTTCCAGCACGCCGCGGTATTCCGCCTCGGCGGTGCGCAGCTCCGCGTCTTCCGTGGCGGCGCGCTCGTAGACCTCCAGGAGGCTCGAGGCGGCGGCGGGGGCCGAGATCACAAGGACCAGCCCGGCGGTGGCGAGAAGCGACGGCAGACGGTTCATGGACGCGACTCCGGAAGGATATTAGGAAAAGCCTATCCTATCAGAGCCCGTTCGGGCATGGGACCTTCCCCCCTGGTTGCCCGCGCCTGAAATGGGCCCCTCGGGTGCCGCTCAGAATTCGAAGGCGGGCTTCGGCTCGAAGCCCACCAGCGGCTTCACACGGGTCTCGAACAGCTCCTCATGGCGGCAGCCGTCCTCGGTGGTGCGGATAATCAGCTGGGCCTCCATGATCGGACCGTCACCGGTAATCACGAACAGTCGCCCGCCCAGGGTCAGGTAGGGCTCGAGGAAGTCGTCATATTCGGTCATGCCGCCGGTCAGGATGATCGCGTCGTAGCGCGGGCGCGGCGGGGTCCAGTCGGGGGTCACCGAGGCGGTGCGCAGTTGCGCGTTCTCGATGCCGAGATCGGTCAGGCGGTTGCGGGCGGCCAGGCGCAGCTCGTCGATGCGCTCGACGCTGTCGACCTGGGCTGCCAGATGGGACAGGCAGGCCGTGACGTAGCCGGAACCGGTGCCGATCTCCAGCACGGTTTCGGTAGGCTGCGGCGACACGGCCTGCAGCAGGCGGCCGATCACGACCGGCGGCAGGGTGTTCTCGTCGTGCCCCAGGGGGATCTCGGAATCGGCGTACGCCAGGGCCTGATAGGGCTCGGGCATGAAACGCTCGCGCGGGAGCGTTTCCATTACGTCCAGTACACGGGTGTCCAGCACGTCCCAGGGGCGGACCTGCTGTTCGACCATGTTGATCCGGGCCTTGGCGTAATCCATCGCGGTTTCCTCAGTGCGCTCGACAGCCGCGAAAGAGTACGTTCACGGGCCGAAACAGGCAAGTAGGAGCCTGCGAGCAGGTTCCTACGCGTCGGGGTGTTCGTCGAGGGCGTCGGCAACGGCGCGAACGCGCTCGCGCTGCAGGGCCTCGCCCAGTGCCTTGCCCTTGTGTCCCTCGGCTATCAGGGCCGCCGGCTGCACGCCTTGCGCGGCCGCCACTGCGCGGCGCACCGCGTCGGCCTGTGGATAGGGCTTGTCTTCCCAGCCGGTGCGGCCGCGGAAGTCCGCCTCCACCGCCAGCAGGAAGGGCTCCACGTTCTCCGGGCGGCGCAGGACGTCCAGGCCGTCGACCAGCTTCATCACGGTCTTCGGGCGCAGCTCGAATACGCGATGCACCAGCCCGTGGTAGCGCGCCACGCGCACCGCCAGGTCGCGGTAGCGGTTGGGTATGCGCAGGCGTTCGGTCAGGGCGCGGATCAGGTCCACCCCGCGTTCCTCGTGCCCGTGATGGCTGGGCAGGATCTCCGGGTCAGTGGTGCCCTTGCCGAGGTCGTGCACCAGCGCGGCGAAACGGACCTCGGGTGCGTCGGAAAGCCGGGTCGCCTGGTCCAGCACCATCAGGGTATGCACGCCGGTGTCGATCTCCGGGTGGTAGCGCTCCGGCTGGGGCACGCCGAACAGCCGCTCGATCTCGGGGAACAGGACGGCGAGCGCCCCGGCCTCGCGCAGCACCTCCAGAAAACGCCGTGGTGCCGGACTCTTCAGGGCCTTCTCGCATTCCGCCCACACGCGTTCGGGTACCAGGGCGTCGACCTCGCCGGAGGTGACGAGCTCGCGCATCAACGTCAGCGTGTCGGGCGCGACCTCGAAGCCCCATGGCGCGAGCTGGGCGGCAAACCGCGCCACGCGCAGCAGGCGCACCGGGTCCTCGGCGAAGGCGGGGGAGACATGCCGCAGTCGGCGCGCCTCCAGGTCGGCCTGGCCGTTGTAGGGGTCGATCAAGCGGCCGTCGGCGTCCTCGGCCATCGCGTTGATGGTGAGATCGCGGCGTTCGAGATCGTCCTCCAAGGTGACCTCGGGCGAGGCATTGAACTGGAAGCCGTGATAGCCGCGTGCGGTCTTGCGCTCGGTGCGCGCCAGCGCGTATTCCTCGTGGGTTTCGGGATGCAGGAAGACCGGGAAGTCGCGCCCGACCGGCCGAAAGCCATTGGACTCCATCGCCTCCGGCGAGCTGCCGACAACGACGTAGTCGCGCTCCGTGAACGGGCGCCCTAGCAGGCGGTCGCGAACCGCACCGCCGACGAGATAGGTCTGCATGGCGGTTACCGGTTCACCCTTCGATCAGCCGCGGCTGGCCCCGCGATTGAGCGTGCGCAGGTGCTGCATGCGGGCCTCGCGCCCCGCGCCCCCACCGCCCAGATAGCTGGGGGCAATGGATTCTAAGCGGGTCGGGCAGGGCAGCTGCTGTTCGCCGTCGCAGACCGAGTCGATGGTCAGCGAGGCGAAGTTGTCGCGCGACAACGGCTTGCCGGGCACGAACTCGAGCACGCTGGCCTGCAGCTTGCCAGCCCAGTCGGGCAGGCCGATTACCGGGCGCCGGTGGCCGGAGACCCGGCCCACATACCGCACCAGGTCGCCCAGGGTGTAGGTCTTCGGGCCGCACAGCTCGAAGCCCTGGCCGAAGGTATCCTGGTCTTCCAGGGCCTCGACGAAGTGCTCGGCCACATCGCCCACGAACACCGGGGCGAAGCGCGCCCGGGCACGCGCCAGCGGCATCACGGGCGAGAATTTCAGCAGCGTCACGAAGCGGTTCAGGAAGGAGTCTTCCGGCCCGAAGATGACGGAGGGACGGAAGACGGTGACCGCCAGGGACTCGCTGGCGAACACGGCCTGCTCGGCCGCACCCTTGCTGCGCAGGTAGTGGCTGGGGGCGTCGTCCATGTCCGCCTTCAGCGCGCTCATCTGCAGGAAGCGGCGCACGCCCTGCGACTCGGCGGCGGCCAGGGCCTTCTCGGTCAGCTCGGTGTGGGCGGCGTGGAAGCCGGCGCCACTGTGGCCACGTTCGTTGAGGATGCCGACCAGGTTGATCACCGCGTCCTGGCCCGCGAACAGGCGTTCCAGGGTGGCGGGATCATGGGCGCTGCCCTCGACCAGGTCGACCTCGGGGTTGACCAGGAGGTCGCGATGGCGGTGCGGGCGGCGCGACAACACGCGGACCTTCAGGCCGCGGTCAATCAGTCGGCGGATGATGTGGTGGCCGACAAAGCCCGTGCCGCCGAGCAGGCAGACATTGCGAATCGAATCGATCGACATGGGGCAAGGTCCTTCCGAAAGCGAATGCGGATCGTCTTATACTCGGGTGACCCGCATTGTTCAAACTAGCAAATAGTGGACCTGTGTTTCCCATGGCCTGTTTCCGGGTCACCAAACCGAGGCGCCGACATGACCGAACTGACCGCGATCAACCCTGCGACCGGCGACATGCTCGCGCGTTATCCCCGCATGGATCGGGACGGGCTGGAGGCCGCCCTGGCACGCGCGGCCAGCGCCGCACCGGACTGGGCGGCACGACCGGTGGCGGAGCGCGCCGCCCGCCTGCACGACCTGGCCGGGGTGCTGCGCGACGCGCGCGAGACCCTGGCGACTACGGCCACCCGCGAGATGGGCAAGCGGCTGGTCGAGGCGCGCGCCGAGGTCGACAAGTGTGCCAACGCCTGTGAGTACTATGCCGAGCACGGCCCGGACTTCCTGCAGGACACCATGGTCGCCTCGGATGCGAGCCGGTCGTTCATCGCCTGGCAGCCGCTGGGGACCGTGCTGCTGGTGATGCCCTGGAACTTTCCCTACTGGCAGGCCTTTCGCCAGGCGATCCCGGCCACGCTGGCCGGCAATACCGT
>LFIK01001198.1_pt1 | contig 20332 bp, 13 predicted proteins | sample 643401 | NCBI WGS metagenome assembly LFIK01 (sample SAMN03777447, study PRJNA286221) | soda lake metagenome | biome: soda lake; feature: Kulunda steppe; material: water; isolation source: sample T5-Br brine of Lake Tanatar-5 | place: Russia: Kulunda steppe | collected 2010-07
AATAAGTATATTACAAACTGTAGCTACAAACGATGCTTATCAGACAAAGAAATATTTAAAAAAATCTAAATCTGATAAAAATGAAAGCATTCCATTAATTTGGAAATGGATTTTCGCAATTGTTGGGGCAATGGCTGCCGTTGCAACGATCTATCAAGTTTTTTTCGCATAAATAACAATATCTTGCGCCCTATAATTGCCAGGCCGTTATACTGCCTAATCAAATAAGAACTAGAATGGAAAGAAGTAAACAGTTCAGATCTCCCTGGGATCTCCTTTTGATTATTATGACCACCTTCGTTGTCGGGTTGCTATTGGGATTGAATTATCTGTATCCGTCTCAGTCTGTCATACCAACTATCATTAGTTGGAGTATCATTTTGATCTGTGCAGCTTTTGGAATCTATGGATTCAGTATTCAAAATGGAATGTTGAGAATCCTTCGTTTGGGATGGTCTAAAGATATTTCTCTATCGGATATTAAAAGTGTAGAATATAAACCAAATGCCATGATGGGATCATTGCGTACATGGGGGATTGGGGGTGTTTTTGGGTATATTGGACATTTTAAAAATCGGATATTGGGTAATTATAAAGCCTATGCGACTCATCGCCGTAAAACCGTGGTTATCCTCACAAATAATAACGAACAAATTGTAATAACACCTGATGATCCAGAGTTTTTTGTACAAACTCTACGAGATGAAGCAAAAGTAGCAGTATAATTGTCAAACCGTTATACCTCTTCCTTGTCTTGCAATAATTCGCTCATCTGTGTAGTTTTATTATGAAACTAAAATGAAATCAATTTGCCATGCCCACAAACATCACCATTCGCGACATTCCTGATGAGGTTTACGAAAAACTAAAGCAACAAGCAGAGCTACACCAACGAAGTATCAATAGTGAAGTCATCTTTTATTTAAAGCAAATGGTTCGCAGTCATCGCCCCGATCCCGATCAGGTTATCGCCCGAGCTAAAAAACTCAAACGTCAGGCGAAAGGTTCTCTGACCTTGCAAGATATCCAGCAAGCCATTGATCAGGGTCGCCCATGATTGTAGTTGATACGAGTGTCATTGCGAGTTTATGGGTACCCAATGATATGGAAGAGCTGGCATATGAAGTTTTGAGAAAAGACCCTGATTGGGTTGCCCCTTTGCTTTGGCGATCAGAATTACGGAATGTATTGGCTCTGTATCTCAGAAAAAATATTTTAGAGCTGTCAACAATATTGCAATCGATACAGGAAGCAGAACAATTAATGGAATCAAATGCTTATGAGGTGAATTCTACACAGGTTATGCAATTGGTCCATAATTCTGGCTGCTCTTCCTATGACTGTGAATTTGTTGCTTTAGCAGACGATCTTGGTGTTCAATTGGTATCGTTTGATAAGCATATTTGCAGGGAATTTTCTGGGATTGCCATTCATCCCAAAAAGTTTGTTAACTAAATGCAAAACAGCAGTATAACCAGCAATTTCGTTTCACGGTGCTATGTATCTGCTGACCGGTTCAGGTTTGTTGACTTACTTTAAAGTTGATAGCTCGGCAGCAGAATTGCCAGAACGTTACGATTAGCCGTTATCATAACAATGGCTTCGTGCTGAACAATTTAGTCAGCGAAGCCGAATAACAATTACACAGGCTGGCAGCACAAATCATCAGGGTAAAGGCGTTGGGCAGAAGCTCATCAAGTACGGCCTTAACAACCTTAAAAACCGGCCTGTGGATGTCGTTACTACTTATGGCGATCCCTCATACTATTCCCGGGTTGGATTCCGGCTTATTTCAGAAAATGTTATTCAGGCTCCGTTGAAGCTTTCAATGCCTGAAGGTTGGCTGGGACTCTCCTTAACTGAAGATCCCATTCCTGAAAACGATGACCAACCCACATGTGTAAATGCGTTCAACAACCCTGAGGCTGTCTAAAAAGTAAAAGAAAAATAATCGAGCTTAAATAATTTAGACGACAAATCCCTCTCTATTAGTTAGAGAGGGAAAAAGGGTGAGTCTGAAAGAAAGGTCTAAATTATTTAAACGGCTTTAGATGTACGCCACCATTTTGGATGGCCTCAGTGCATAAGTATGACTTTGCACTGACCGATCAAGGCATACATTTTTCTCTTTTTTGAAACTGAAGAAATCAGCCGGCCAAACCTCCTAAAAATTTCGCTCAGGGTATTTACCCCATGGTGAGGACCGTTCTGAAACGAGCCTTGTTGTTGATCATGTGATTGTACGCCTCGTTTGCCTGATCCAGAGAAAAGGTTTCTATCATCGGTTTGGTGCCCGTCATTGCGCTGAAGTTGAGCGTATCTTCCGAATCTTTTGCCGTACCGCTTGGCCAGCCGGATACTTTTTTGCGCCCCATAATCAGGCTGAAGGGTGAAACTTCAAATGTCTCCCCGGTAGCCGCAAGTACAATCAGGTTCCCTTCCAGGCCAAGTCCGCCTACAATTTCGCCGATAATATCTGTATTGGGAGCTGTAGCAACAACAACTTTTGCGCCGCCAATCTCCTGCAGAACTTTAACCGCGTCCTCCTTTTTAGCGTTGATAAATCTGTGGGCTCCAAGTTCTTCAGCAAGCTTTCTCTTGTCGTCGCTTGTGGAGATGGCTACAGTTTTAAATCCCATTTTAGCAGCGTATTGTACTGCCAGGTGTCCCAGGCCTCCGATACCCTGCACGGCTACCAGGTCACCGGGACGAGCCCCGGAGTTTCTTAGTGCATTAAATGTGGTAATACCCGCACAAAGCAGCGGTGCAGCTTCTTCCGATGATAGGTCTTCCGGAACCCGTGCCAGTGCTTCTACCGGTGCAGTCATATATTCGGCATATCCGCCGTCGTAACTGATTCCGGCAACTTTTGCATTTTCACAGTTCACAAAATCTCCTCGGCGGCAGGCATCGCAATGAAAACAGTGTCCACCGTGCCAGCCAACGCCCACCCGGTCGCCTTTATTCCAATTGCTTATTTCCGACCCGGTCTCTTCAATAATTCCAACAACTTCATGACCCGGCACTCGGGGATATTCAATTCCCGGAAAGAGGCCATCTTTCACCATGGCATCGCTATGGCAAATCCCGCACGCTTCAATTTTAATCAAAACTTCTCTGGCAGATGGTTTTGGGACCGGCAGGTCTACAATTTCAAAATCACTTCCGGCTTCTTTAATCTGGGCTGCTTTCATTGTCTGATCCTGTTTGTTTTCTGTTGATTTCTTATTCTATTTCTTCAACTTGTATTGAGTGCTCAGCATTCCCTGAATGCCGTATCGAGACTATTTAGACGTACAAAAAAAAGGCAGCCCCGAAATGAATCGAAGCTGCCTTTTCAATTTTTACTCACTTCGTGATGAAGTGTGAGACCTACTGATGAACTTACTTCAGATCAAAGCGATCCAGGTTCATCACTTTATCCCACGCTTTCACAAAGTCGTTGAGGAATTTCTCTTCTGAATCTGAGCTTCCGTACACTTCTGCAACGGCTCTCAATTCAGAGTTTGATCCGAAGATCAGGTCGGCACGTGTAGCCGTCCATTTCACTTCGCCGCTGTCGCGATGGCGTCCTTCAAAAAGATCACCCTCTTCAGAAGTTGCCTTCCACTCATTGCTCAGATCGAGCAGGTTTGTGAAGAAGTCGTTGGTCAGCGCGCCGGGCTTGTCGGTAAACACACCGTGGCGTGTTCCATCCCAGTTGGTGTCGAGTACACGCATTCCGCCAACCAGCACGGTCATTTCCGGTGCAGTCAGTTTCATCAGCTGAGCCTTGTCAACGAGCATCTCTTCCGCTGTTGCATTTCGTCTGGCGTGTGGCTTGAAGTAGTTACGGAAACCGTCTGCTTCAGGCTTCATCCATTCGAATGACTCCACGTCTGTCTGTTCTGCAGTAGCATCGGTTCGTCCCGGTGTGAACGGAACCTCAACATCGTGTCCGGCATCTTTCGCGGCTTTTTCAATAGCTGCGCATCCACCAAGTACGATCAAGTCTGCCAATGAAACTTTCTTGTCGCCCGACTGTGCGTCATTAAACTCTTTCTGAACGCCTTCGAGTTTGCCGAGTACTTTTTCCAGCTGACGCGGATTATTGACATCCCAGTTTTTCTGTGGCTCTAGACGAACTCTTGCGCCGTTTGCTCCACCGCGCTTATCTGAGTCGCGATAAGTTGATGCAGAAGCCCATGCTGTTGAAATCAGTTCAGATACGGAAAGTCCGGTATCGAGAATTTTTCCTTTCAGCTCTTCGATATCCTTGTTGTTGATCAGTTCGTGATCCACTTCAGGAATCGGGTCCTGCCAGATCAGATCTTCTTCCGGAACTTCAGGTCCGAGATATCGATTTTTCGGCCCCATATCGCGGTGTACCAGTTTGAACCACGCCCGTGCAAAAGCATCGGCAAAGTATTCGGGATCGTTGTAGAATTTCTCTGAGATCTTTCTGTACTCGGGATCTGCAATCAGAGCGAGATCTGTGGTAAGCATCATCGGCGCGTTCTTCTTGTTCGGATCATGAGCATCAGGCACAGTTCCGTCGCCGGCATTGTCTTTTGGAGTCCATTGCCATTTTCCGGCCGGACTCTTGGTCAGCTCCCACTCATACTCGAACAGATTTTCATAAAAACCCATATCCCATTTGAGCGGTTCGTTAGTCCATGCACCTTCGAGGCCACTGGTGATGGTATCTGCACCTTTTCCGGTTCCGTAGTCGCTCTTCCAGCCAAGGCCCATCTCTTCCATTGGAGCTTTTTCCGGATCGGGACCGTTGTGCTCTTCGGGAGCCGCACCGTGAACTTTACCAAATGTGTGTCCGCCGGCAATCAATGCTACGGTCTCTTCGTCGTTCATCGCCATTCTCTTGAATGACTGACGAATAAATTTCGCCGCTTTCTTTGGATCAGGCTCTCCGTTTGGTCCTTCAGGGTTCACATAGATCAGTCCCATGTGGTCGGCAGCAAGGCGTCCTTTCAGATTTCCGTCTTCATCGTGGCGTTCATCTGCCAGCCATTCGTGCTCGGGTCCCCAGTTAATATCCTTTTCAGGTTCGTAAATATCTTCGCGTCCGCCGCCAAATCCGAAAGTTTCAAAACCCATCGATTCCAGCGCAACATTTCCGGCAAGAATCATAAGATCAGCCCATGACAGCTTGCGGCCATACTTTTCCTTGATAGGCCAGAGTAGTCGGCGTGCTTTGTCAAGGCTTACGTTATCGGGCCAGCTGTTTACAGGAGCAAATCGCTGGTTTCCGGTACTTCCGCCGCCACGACCGTCGGCAACCCGGTAGGTTCCGGCACTGTGCCAGGCCATACGTATCATCAGCGGTCCGTAGTGTCCCCAGTCAGCCGGCCACCAATCCTTTGAATCTGTCATTAAGTCTGTGAGATCTTTTTTCACAGCTTCCAGATCCAGTGATTTAAACTCTTTTGCATAGTCAAAATCTTCACCCATCGGGTTGGTAAGTGATGAATGTTGACGCAAAATATCGAGATCCAGTCGGTTCGGCCACCAATCTCTGATTTTGGTACCGCCACCGGCAGTCTCTTTCTCTTTCATTGATCCGTTATGAAACGGGCATTTACTTTCTTCGTTTGCAGCGTTTTGATTTTCTTTATTAGACATCCAAACAGTAGTTAGAGGTTCACATTTATACTGACTAAAATAGCAAATCGTTCACATCTATTTCATATAGATAATGCCAATCGCTACGATTTTTCGGGTTAATCAAATTAGAACCGGAACGATGCAGGTGCAAAGATCAAAATCATCAATCACAGTTCACTTTTTTTGATTGATGAACTTCGATTTAAGTCTTCGCAGGGATGAATCCCACACTCGTTTGTAAAACCCATGAATGGGTTTGTATTATTTCGGTTCAGATTATAACAAAAGCCCCAAAGGTTGGGGTTTTATAGGCGAGCCGGTCATTCATGGCCGGTAATAGACATGGTATTTTTACTCCCTGCAACTTTACGTCACTACGTGCTATATACTATGGGTAATCAAGTCAATGATGAATTGACTGTACACCTAGAAAAATACCATTTCTTTTGAGAGACAAAATCATCAATCACAGTTCGCCCATCGGTCATTCGCAGTTCACTTTTTTGATTGATGAACTTCTATTTAAGTCTTCGCAGGGATGAATCCCGCGCTCGTTTGTAAAACCCATAAATGGGTTTGTATTATTTCGGTTCAGATTATAACAAAAGCCCCAATGTTGGGGCTTTATAGGCGAGCCGGTCATTCATGGCCGGCACAAAGTTATATAAAAGCAGACATGGTATTTTTACATCGAGGGCAACAGCATCACTGCATTAATCATCATTCGCTCCGGTCCTCTCCAGAACATTCTGAACTGTGTGTTATCGGCCAGGAGAACAACCTTCCCTCTTCCCAGTGAAGCCACGCCTGCAAATACGTTTCCGGCAGCTTTACTTAGATTCTCCTGAGAAGCATATCCCGATGCTAATAGCTGAGAAGCATCTTTCTCATAATAGCCAACAACCTGGTATCTGCTCGAAGGCTCCATCTGATCGGTGTTATAGGTGAGACTGTACAACTTCTCTTTCACTCCAAACGCCAGCGGATTGGTGACATCGATATGTGATTTGAATGCTGCACCCGGAATCCTTCGAAGACCAAATGTATCAACACGAGCTTCATAAGGTGTAAATGCTGCCAAATCCTCTGCATCATCATCTTCCTCCTCTTTCACCAAGCTTACATTGATCCACTCCATTCTGTCCTGAGTAAGGCTGTGAACTGAAGCCTCTGTTGTTACCAGGGTTCCGCCTCGTTCCACCCACTCTTTCAGAGCTTGCTGTTGCCGATCGCCATAATGCGGAGCACTGCCTCTCTGACCCGGCAGTATAATCACATCATATTCATCCAGATCTATGGAACTCAGCCTGTAGGAACGCAGCCTTGAAATGCCATACTCAACGTTCCGGTCAAACTGAAACCAGATCTGCCCGGCCGTAAGCGAGCTGAAGGGCTGGTCAATCACAAGTGCCACTTTTGGCTGATGCAGAACCGTACTGCTACGGGAGGCGAGATCCATTCCTGCATCCATTCTTCCTGTTTCCAGTCCGTGGATCACTACGCCTGCATAGTCTGCAATTTCGGCCATATCTCTTCGTACGCGATCTCGCTTATCGTAATTTCGACCCATCAAAACGATTAATGATCCTCTTGAAAACTCCACCCCATCTTTTTCAAATGTCTTCTCGGCAGACCTAACAACGTAGCCTTTCCTCCATAGTTCACCCAGAGCTTTCGGTGCAGACTGCTGGTTCCAGTCAATCACAAAAGCGTACTCCGCTGATGGATTTATGACGCCCTTATCGCGTGCAGGAACTTCATCAACCATCGATGTCGAAACGGATGGGTCACTATTTACACGTGCCGCATCCAGATTGTATGCCATCGGGATGGACCATACCGACATGTCGTACATCACCGAATCTTCGATCGCCATCTCAGGTTCAAACAGTGTGGTAATGAACATATGCCTGGCCTGATTTGTACGTATGATAAAATCACCTTCACTAAAAGACCGTCGTTGCGGCTCATTGTCCCAGTAATCAAGTGCATTGCGAAGAGTGAAGTTCTCGTTGGCACGTTCAACTTTCACACCCTGTTTCAGCATGATATCGATAACATCATAAGTGTGATCGGCTGGATTGTCCGGTAAAATGTAGGCTTTTGTCTCTATTTTAGAATTTTCAGGATTCAGCGCTTCGCGAAAGTAGTTAAGCAGTTCCTGTCGATTTTCTACCGCAGTGCGCACCGTGGCGACGCTGTTTTTATAGTGATCAAATATTCGTTGCTGAAGAGTAAGTACGTATCCCTCTTCCGTCTCTACTGCTCGTCCACCACGGCTGTGCCCGCCCTGCTCAGCAAGCATCCCAATGCCGCCCATCAAACTCGGGTATGATGACCCATATCCCGGATAAAAGAAATCAAACGCTTCGGTTGTAGCATAGTTGATGTTGTGCTTATCAAACTCTTCAATCGTTCCTCTCCCAAACCGATCACTCCACGCTTCATAGTCGTCCGGAAGCTGAAGGTTTCTCGGGGTGGTACCCGGCATAGTAAAGTAGTTGTTATTAAATCCCTGTTCGTGAATATCGAGGTGAACCTGCGGCATCCATTTCTGGTACTCTGCAATTCGCCCCTGCGATTCGGGGTGAACCAGCCACACCCAGTCTCGGTTCAGGTCGAACCAGTAGTGATTGGAACGCCCCCCGGGCCAGATCTCATCGTGTTCCAGATCATAGGGATCGGTATTCAAAACATGAGCCTGTGATGATTTGTACCACGTTACATAGCGGTCACGGCCGTCAGGGTTCAGAATCGGATCGATGATTACAACAGATTCATCTCTGAACCGTGCCGATTCTGCATCTTCGCCGGCCGCAAGGCGGTAAGCCGTTTGAAGTGCTGATTCAGCACTCGACGCCTCATTGCCATGAACGCCATAGCTGAGCCAGACCACCGAAGGGTGATTTTCTATCAGATTCCTCGCTTCAGTGCCACTTAAGTCTCCGGGATTTGCAAGCCTCAGGTTGTTTTCACGAATCTGTTCCAGATTATCATGGTTCTCTTCACTTGAAATCATTACAAGCCAAAGATCGCGCCCTTCATAGGTTTGCCCGTAGGTTATAATAGAGACCCGGTCACTTTCGGCAGCCAGGTTTTTCAAATAGGCCCCCAGCTGGTAATGATGTGAGTACTCCTCACCAAGCTGATATCCAAGAAAATCAGCCGGAGACGTGATGTCAGAGTTATAGGCCAGGTCCGGATCGAACTGAAAACGCTCGTTGAGCAGCTGAGATGCTGCCGGTGTGGATAAAATAGTAAACAGAAAAAGAGGTAGAAGTAGCTTTATAATATTCATGGCAAAGTGAGTTATTAAATGTATTACCCGAAGAGAATACTAAAATATTACCCCACTTTCATAAACAGGTGTGCAATCAAATCGCCGGAAAAATCTTTTTACTTCCTCTTTTTCATTGTAAACACGGCAACGATTGCTGAAGTGATTGCCCCCATCATTAAAGCTCCCAGCGAGCCCTGTACCATGTAGCTTTTCAGATTAAAATACCCAGTTGCTTCACTTCGGGACATCTGCCCTGTTTGTACAGCCTGATCAATCATATTATCGAAAAAATCCGGTGATATAAACGCATGGATAACCCACTGCGCCAGAGGACTTAAAACAGCCACAACCACGGTTATGGCAAAACCGGTCATAAATCCCTGAGTCCATGTCATATACCCGCCATAATCTTTTTTCCGTTTATCCAGAAATGCAATCACATAGATAACCACAGCTATCAGAGCAAAAAAATTGGTCATGGTTGCATGGCTCTCAATATTTTCTCCATGCCAGCCCATCAGCCTTTCAAAAACCATCCAGAGAATAAGCACCCCTATAAAAATAACTCCCCACTTTAACTCTGTTTTATACTTATTCATCACGCCCTCATCCATTAAGTTGAGAAAATAGCGCTAATCATTTAGCGCTTAATGAATAATAGCAAATTTTCGGACAGTATTTACAGCTGTGAGCTTTTATCTGCCGCAAACTTCACTTATAGCGCGTTCATCTTCGCGGCTCAGCTGTATAATAGGATAAATCTCCTGACCGCCCATCTGACTGTACATCACCGAAGCCGGATCACTTCCATGCTGAAGGCCAAGGGCATGCCCCAGCTCATGTGCCAAAACCAGGTAGAGGTCTCTCTTATTCAGGAACTGATTAACGGTTATCACACCCCCGTCTCTCAAATTACGATAGGTTGCTTTGGTAAACCGATTTTCTCCGGCATATTCATCATTGTACCGGTCAATCAGCTTATTGCTCTCATCAATGCGACTGTTCAGCTGATCTACATAGTTATTAACCTCATTTGCCAGCTGATCGAGTTCACTTCTCTCACGAAGCACTCGCTGCTGCAACCTCTCCACCTCGCTTCGCTGCTGCTCAAACTCGAGCCGGTCCTGTTCCGACAACTCCCCCTGCCCATTTCTCTCTCCAACCCAGCGGTTCAGGTTATCAATCTCCTGCCTGGTTCTATTAGCGAGCTGCTCATACTCCGCAGACTTTCGATCAAACCGATCCCTGCGAATTTCGTACTCTCTCTGAAGCTGATCAGTTCTGATCTGTTCCGATTCGATCTGTTCACGGAAACGCATTTCCCCAACAGCAAGCTCCTGGCGCTCATCAAAAACAAAATTCACTTCTATATCTCCATACTCAGCAAAGTAGGCTAAAGGCCGCCCGATCGCTTCCGACCATAACGATGCAGCATACTGCATCGCTTCTCTAACTTCAGCCTCTGATATATCGAAGCGTGGGTCGACGGTTCCGATTCTGTATGAGAGCGGTTCATCGCACGCTCCGAGATCGCTATGCATCGTACCTTCCGGTTTTTCATAGCTGAGGAAGAACCACCCGGCTATCAGAATAACCAGGATAACAAGAGCGTATTTAAGTAGATCGACGAGTGTCATGATATTTTTATGTTGAGCTCATAAACTAAACTGATTTAGCCCCGGTATTATTTTATCGCCTGCCTAAACCTGTTCTAATATTCATACTTCCATCTTAAATCAATGCCTTCTCTGGAGTCGTCTCCCTGTGTAATAAGCAGTTCCAGATTTTCCCTCAAAAGATATTCAAGCATGAAAAGTGTTTTCGGCCGGCTGCTGCTAATTTCATTCAGCACGGCAAAAAATGTTCTTCGGTTCAGATACCACCCGGTTTTAATGGTTGTAGAGCTGTCGGATCCCGATCGGGTGTTATCAATCTGAACCACATCGATACCCAGGCTTTGAGAAGCCAGAAGCTCTACCCGATCCAGCAGAACATCAAGCGCCATATCTGCAGCCGACGGACTGCTACCGCTACCGGCCACAACCTGTTCCCACGATTCGAGCTCATAAAACGGCTTACCAAACAGCGTATAGCTCACAATATCCTGCAATTCAAGAACCGGCTCACTGTCAAAACGAAAACTCGGGTCCTGAACGGTACCTTCAATGATATAGAATATCCGGACGTCTGATTGTGCTTGCGGAGGTTCAAACAGTGTTCGGATATTAAGCTCCGGGTCATCAACCGGGCCATAGAATGTTACCAAAGCTTCATCGAGCTGAAACTGCTTACCCAGCGGCCGGGCGTACCCTCTTACACCCTCCAGGGATCCAAACATCTGAAGATCTTCGTTTCGTGATTTGACAAGGTCGACATTACCGCCCAACTCAATTTCCATATCCAGATATTGACGATTTCGGATGAAGAACTGCCGTGCAAAATTCACGTTCATCTCCATGGCCAGTGACTCGTAAAATTCAAACGGTTCGGGCTCCTCTTCATCCTCCAGCTGCACATCTTCTACAGCTCGTTCTCCAAAGTTCTGCAGATTAACAAAACCACTTAAAAAGGTGAGATTTCCCGTTAAACGTGGCTCTTCCACCGTTCCGGTCAGCTCTGCATTCAGATCAATCAACGCATTATACTCAGAAGTATTTGCGGCTCTGAACTGATTACCGCGTATGCTCAACTGCAGGTTTCCGGGTGTTAAATTTTCCATCTCAACAGAACCGCTGGCTCGAATTTGCCCGGGGCCGCTTCGCATTCTAAACTGCTGCAACTCTATTCTTGATCCGCTGAAGTTTATGGCAGAGGTTATCTCAGACAGTGTAATACCGGCCGGAACTACCCTCAGATTCCCTCCTTCCAACTCCATGCGACCGGAAGTTTGAAGATCTGCCAGTTGTCCCCTCAATTCCACCTCTCCGTTCAGTGTACCGCGCAGCTGCCTGAACATCTCCCTATCCAGAAAGTCGTTGAAAATAGCCAGATTAAAATTCTCCGTTCTAAAGTTGATCGAAACCTCATCGTCTTCATCAGGCAACAGAACTTCTGCCGCTTCAAGGTCCACGATAAACGGGAGTTTCGCTTCCATATTCAAAACCGGGTTTCCAGCAGCCTCTACCACTCCGCCCAGCTCCACAAATTCTTCATCGTGAATATAGTTCAGGTCAAAACCGGCCCGATCGATATTGATACCTGAAAAGACACCATTCTGTATCAATAATTCTCCGGTCAGTTCCGGATTACCGGCAATACCGCTCAGGTCACCCCGCATGCTAACCCTTCCCGCGGTCTCTTCTATTTCAAAGTCGGGTACAAAAGAGAGCCAGTAGGTTAAATCTGAATCCATTAGCTCAAAATAACCGCTTACATCAAGATCGAAGAACTGATCATCAAACGTTGCCGGATCGCCCGGTAGAAACGGCACCTGAAGTTGTGAATCAAAAAGCGTATTGCCATTGTGATTGCCATCGAAAGCGAGCTGCAGCCATTCATCTTCAATATTTATCGAAAAATTAAATCGATCCATCACTCCGTTTCCGCTCTCTATGTTGTCTAACACCCCGTCTGCGGATATCGTTAACTCCTCTGTGTTGTTGCGAAAGCTCGCTTCGGCAGACAGATACCCCTCTATCAAAGGCTCCTCGAGCATCAGGCTCTGAATAGCACCCATGTTTAAATTTTCAGCCCTGAACCCCAGCTCCTGAACTTCAGCAGATGCTTCGGGAATCCAGAGAGACAGAAATGACTGATCGGACGCATCTCTCATTGTAAGAGTGTCCATCCTTGCCGTTTCACTTTCAAAAGTAAAATCAAAGTCAAAAGGTTGATCCAGCATAAGCGTTCTGAACTCTGTCGTAAATTCAAGAGCCGTGGTTCGCAAATTCACCATCTCCGGTGTAACCTGGTAATTACCCTCATGGTGAAGTGTGCAGACATCTTCATCAAAAATTTCAAAAACAAAATCACCCGTTGTCATGTCTTCTCCCTGCACAAGGCGTGTTGAAAACGTTATATCCTGAACACCAATTCCATTTACAAGAGGAGACTCTATTTGGATTTCCGCGTCAGCTTCTAAATCATCCAGAAGTCTGACAGTAGCATTTCCGGTAATTGCATCAGACGAAAAGAGTGTGTCCACATATACATTCTGCAGCTCCGCCTCACCGTTGAATTCCAGGTATCCCATTCCGCTCCTGTTTAGCGAACCGGTAACCACACCTTCAGACTCCAGTCTATCCAGTTCAAACAGCGGGGCAAGCGGCTGCAGATCTTTCAGTGCGGCGCTAAAGTTTAATCTATTATCTAAGTTTTCAAATTCCGTTAAATGCTGAAGCAGTGAAAATTCGGCATCAGCGATCGGGCTTTCCAGAATGGCATTTTCGACGGTTAAAAACTGGTCAGCAATTCGAAAATCTGCGCGTAATGTCTCAATTGACTCACGGTTCACCATGCTGGAATCGAGTTCGGCTGTTGCCTGAAGTTCCAGGTTTTCCGGGTCAAAACCCCGGCCCGATCCGCTTAGGGTTCCGTTCAGATAGGTCGGGAAATTTTCAAGGCCCGAGAGTTCTGCCAGATTAAACTCCTGCATAACTGCATTGAAAATGTAATCAGGATCTTCCTGCCAGTTATTCACGTTAACCTGAGCTGTAAAGTTACTCCGGTCCAGACGCCCGTTCAGGTTTCCGGATACTCTCTGCTGGTTGATATTTCCGCGAAAAGTAAGTCCGGAAAAAGCCTGATCTCCAACACGGCTCTCTTCAAGAACCAATGACGCTATTGCCCTGAAACGCTCCGATTCAATTCCCATTCCTGAAAATGAACTTTTTATATTCAATGAGGTCTCCAGTTCAGGATCTTCTAGCCAGACCGCCAAGTTCATACGATCAGATGCTACTGATCCACTCCATACCGGGCTATCACCCCATATTTGCTGAGCCGACAACCCTGTATTCACAACCTGGTCAAGCCTTCTAAACTGAGCTTCGATTTGAACTTCATCCCCTAATAGAGCGTATTCCGACTGAAACCGGTCAATTTGATACTGATCGTACTGCAGTCCGCCAAAATTGAACTCACCCGCCCATTCGCTCTCTTCAATTCGGTCGGGATGAATCGTTCCGCTACCCGATATTGAAAGGAAATCCAGGTCGGGCAGATCCTCCAAACCTGTGAGCAGGGTTGTATTCAGGTTCTGAACTTCTACATTCAAATGAGTTAAGGATAGTTCAGGCTCCAAAGACAAGCCTGCTGATATATCGAAACGCTCCATTCCGTTTGCGGTAGCTGCCAGACTAAACCTCAGAGCCTCCATGGTACCTTCTGCTCCAATTTCCATCTGCAGGTTTTGCCTCAACGGCAAATCATCTATATACGCAGCAATATCCCGCCAGTCCAGTGGATCCATTCGGAGCGAAGCCGAAACTTCGTCTGGCAACCGGTAATCCGATTCTGCATTCAGCATCGATCGGCCGGAGTTAATTAACAGGGATTCGAGCGTGATTCTTTCATGGTCGCCCTCAGCACTCATCGCAAATTGAATATTCTCGGGCAGACGTGCCTCTTCAAGTGAGAACTCCAGCGAGTTTAACTTTCCATAATATCCCCGATCCGAAACTCCGCCGGAAGCAACTAAACTCATCTCACGAATATTCACAAATCCATCCGGCAAAAGATGATCTGACCTCACATCCATATTTACACTATAAAGCTCCAGATTATTCACAGCCCATCGCAGTGGATCATCAGTTTCTTCTTCATCATCAAAGGGTGGAAGAAGCTCCATCACATTCCAAACGGAATCCCGGTTTTGTGTTATAAATACCTGAACACCACTTGCAGTAACCTGATCTACCGTGTGCGTCTGTCTGATTAGATCCATTAACCTGTAGGATATCTGAAGAGAATCGATCTCCGCTACCTGCTCCATCCGATCATCCCTCAGGTCAATTCCATAAATCGTAAAACCGTGCAGCAGATCACCACGAATCGACGCGATCTCCAGCGATCCGTTGATCTGTTTGTCAACCTGATTTTCAACAGTAGTTCGGAGATAGTCGAAGACCAGATCGCTTTTAAGTGCAAAACGGGTACCGAATACCAACACCAAAATAACAGCAATGGAAATGATCCATTTCAACCATTTTCGCTTCGGTTTGATATGTTCTTTCTTTTCTTCGCTCATTAAAATGCCTGACCTATACTAAAATGAATTCCAATGCGGCTCCATGCACTTCCAAAATCCTGCCCTTCAAAAATATTCAAATCTTCATCTGTTGGGTTTAATTTATAACCCACATCCACCCTAACCGGCCCAATAGGAGATTGATATCGAATACCGCCGCCCGCGCCAAACTGTATAGGCCGCTCTTCAAGGCTGTTAATATTATCCCATACCTGTCCGCCATCCAGGAATGCGGCCAGTCCCAGGTTTGGTATAATACCCCTTAACTGCTGCCTGAGCTCAATGTTGAATGTAAACAAGGCACGCCCTCCTACTGGCACGTACGTATCGAAATTTCCGTCGTCATCAAAACTTGCCCGGCTCGGCCCCAGCTCCTGCCTGTTCCAGCCGCGTACCGAGTTCGTACCTCCTGTAAACAGCCTGATATTTGACGGGAGCTGTTTATTCTGTTCATAAAAGATTGCGCCGGTATTTATTCTCTTCGCAAACGTTAATGAGTTTGTGATATTCGTAAATCTCCTCACATCCAGCAGCACCTTTTGGAACGAGAATGTAGACTCACCAAACGTACCTGAAATTTCCACAAATGGCTGGATGACCCACCCCCGAGGCTCCCGGGTTAAACCCTGGCTATAGTAACCCGACAGTGAGAGTGAAGAAACGTTATAGTTGATAACCGTATCGGGCAAGGCAGCATCTGTATTCCTGGAAAGCTCTTCGTTTATAGAAAACTCATATGAAGCAGAAGCCGTTTTGGTGCGATCAAGCTGATAAATTAAGCTGTTGTTGAAGCCGGCCTGAAACAGCTCGAAAGACGGCTCCAGTTTATGCATACCAAATACAGTAGTTACAAAACTGCTCCTTGTATTGAAAACGTATGGAAGCAGATAATCCGTGCTGAGTCTCTGTTCAATAAAAGATGCGCGGGCGTTTACACCATAACGATGGCCCGTACCGCTTATATTTCTGTTTTGCCAGCTCACCTGGCCGCGCAGTAACTCTTCCCGACCAAAACCGATCATCGCCTGAACCGACCTTTTCGGATTTTCACGAACTCTCAGCAGCACATTTAGTGTGGAATCCTGCGGTTGTTCAGGAACCGTTATTGTAGCAAACCGAAACAGATGGTGATTAAATACCTGTCGCTGGGCTTCCTGCAGTTTACTTCTGCTGTAACGTTCTCCTTCCCTGATTTCCGTTTCCCGAATTAAAATTCTCTCCGGGACTGAGATATCACCTTCAATTTTGACCTCCGAAAAATAGGTCCTTGTATTGGGCCTCGCCTTTATCGTAATATCTGCCCGGTTTGAAACCGAATCCACTTCTGCCAAAACTTCAACTTCAGGCCAAGCAAAGCCCAGCTCCTCCAGCAGATTTAAAAAACGTCCTTCTACATCTGCCCGTCTCAAGGTTTGATACCGGCTCCCCACTTGAAATTCGTGCCGTTCAGCGGCTCTTTCAAACTCGCGCGAAGATCTGATCTCATCCACTATTTCAGGATCCGCATCGATCTCAATTTCTGATGATCGAATCCTCACCGGCTCTCCTTCACTGATACGAAAAACAACCTCTTTCTGCCACTCTTTTCTCCTGTCAAGAATTTCGAAGTCCACTTCTACGTTTGGATAACCCCGGCGTTCATAATACCTCATGATTCGAATGCGGTCGCGGCGAACATCCATCTCATTTAACACAAAATTGCCGGTACGTCTGAAGGTTTTTTGCAGAAAATTTGGGCTTTCTGTTGCAATAATCTCCCGCAGAACCATGTCCCGGTAGTTTTCATTGCCCTCAAACGTAACCTTCCATACAATCGACTCCCTCTCGCTGTCTTGGGCAGACATTGAGATTGGCAGTAAAAATGTAATACAGGGTATAAATAAAAAAAGAAAAAGCCTGCAAGCAGCGTTATCTTGAATAGTTTTCAACAATAGAGTTTTTATATCTTTTATAAAACCGGGACTCACAGTATATGTAGTTTCCGGAACATAGAAAATTTCAATCAGAGAAAATCATCTTAAAAGCTATTATTTTAAATGTTCTGCAACCGTAAATCATTCCTATTCATATTATTAACATCAATTCTGTACCTGAACGGCTGCAAAACTTCTGAAGAGTTCTCCGGCTACTCCTACGACCCTGAAGGTGTAACCGAAACTTCAGACCGTGAAATTAACCATCAGAATAAACGCACCATCGGGTTTCTTGAAGATGGCGTATGGATCACAAATGAATTCCGGGGCTCTAGAGTAAATGATGTAATCCGAATTGATCCGTATCACTACCGGCTGCAGATCAATCCGGAAATCAGCCCTATCAACAACAGCCCCTGGTATGGATTTCAGGTTTGGGCTGACGATTCCACCAATGTAACCCTCGAACTCAACTATGCTGATGGCCGACATCGGTACAGGCCGGAAATCAGTTACGATGGAGGCCAAACCTGGCAAAATGCCGACTCAACCAACTACCATCGAGACCCCGACACACGTAACGGAATCATCTCCTTAAATATTGGCTCTGAGCCTGTATGGGTTTCAGCCCAGGTCCCTCAAACAACAAATGAATTTCAGATATGGTCTGACCTCCTTGCCCAAAACAGATTCATTCAGCGATCGGTTGTTGGAAGTTCACATCAGGGACGACCGGTATATCAGTTGAAGGTTTCCGAACAGTCTGATGAACCGGTTAAAGGTGTCATTCTGATTTACGGGCGGCAGCATCCACCGGAGATTCCCGGATATATTACCGGGCTCTATTTTATTGAGGAGCTGGTTTCAGACTCCGATTTAGCCAGACAATTCCGAAAGTATTTTGATGTGTGGGCCTATCCACTGATGAATCCGGATGGCGCCGACAACGGCCACTGGAGAACGAATGCGGCAGGCGTAGACCTGAACAGAGATTGGCAATTTTTCAACCAACCCGAAACCAGAGCTGTACAGCGCTCTCTTCTACCTCTGCTAAAACGTGATGATCGAAAAGTATTTTACGCCATCGATTTTCACTCAACCGGCCAGACGGTTTTCTATCCAATACTGGAAGAGATCGAAACCTTTCCACATCTGTTCACCTATCGGTGGGCAGACCGGATCAAAAACGAACTTTCCGATATTGATTTGAACGTTGAACCGTTTCCGACCGATTCACCCATTGCAAAAAACTGGTCGCATAAAACGTTCGGAATTGACGCCGTTACATATGAGGTATGGGACGGACTTCCTAAAGATCAGTTGGAGATATTGGGAACCGAATCAGCCCGGATTTTTATGGAGCTCATGATCTCAGAGTTTGAGAATGAGATGAAATAGATCAGTTGATGTTTCATCAAAGCTTCATAAGCCTGAAGTAGCTTGGTTTTTATTTATCAAATTTAAGTTTTACAAGATGAAATCATTTATCTATCCACTTATCGCCATCACCGCCCTTGCTATAGCTTTGTCTGCATGCAGCAGCCCAGCTCTTGATGATTACAGCGACGTCAGTTATGAGCTCACCGATCAAAACGGAGAAACCGTGATTTTTCCTGATGATTTTCAGGGATCACCGCTGGTAATTGGTTTTATTTATACTCACTGTCCCGATATCTGTTCATTTATTACAGCCAATGTGGGTAAAGTTTACGAAGAGATGGATAATCCGGGCGATACCCAATTTGTAATGGTTACGTTCGATCCTGAGCGAGATACACCCGAAGTTATGAAATCATATGCCCGGGCATTCGACATGGACCGCGAACCTTTTAAATTTTTAACGGGAGATCCCGATACAATTGACGAATTTATGAGAAGAGTGAGCGTACGAACTCAGGAGTCCTACTCGCGTGAAGTTGAGGATGGAGAACGTATGTACTTTTTAAATCACTCAGATAAAATTCTGCTGATCAATCAAAATTCCGAACTGATTTTTGACTACGGCGGAAGTATGACTCCGGTCAATATCATCATCGAAGACCTACAAAAACTACTTTAAACATACCATTATGAAATATTTTGCACTATTTGCTTTTACACTACTTTTTGCAATCAGCTGCGGCGGAGAGAGAGAATCGGTTCAGGAACAGGTAATAGATGGAGAAGGTGTTCAAATAGAAGGTGCGTGGGCAAGACCTGCAAGTGAAGGCCGCATGAGTGCAGCCTACTTTTTAATCACCAATTTTGAGGAAACCGAAGATGCATTAGTCGGTGTTGAATCAGACGTAGCCCAGCTGGTTGAGATTCACGAATCGTATGAACGCGAAGAAGAGGGAATGATGGGAATGCGTGAAGTTCCTGAAGTTGAGTTACCGTCCGAATCCACCATAAGATTCCAGCAAGGAGGCCTGCATATTATGCTCATTCAGGTAACCAGAACTCTTGCCGACGGTGATACTTTTGAGCTCACACTGCATTTTTCAAATTCAGAGTCGCAAACGATTGAGGTTCCGGTAAGGTTGTAGTAGCCTCGATTCGACTCTGAGACAATGAAATCAAGAGTCCCCTTTAGCAAAGGGGGATTGAGGGGTATGTTCATATGATTTATGAAAAACCCGATGGAAACCCATTTACATTTCGTTTCACGTGTCGCTAACGCTCGGAACCCCTTGTCAGGTGAGACTTCTTCACTGTTTTAATTAGAATTATCAATCGAACTCAGGTTAGTTGTAAAATATTCAACCCTTACCGCCATCAATACAAAAGCAAAAAAAACAGCGGAGTACTATAACAAGTTATCGACCAGGTACGATAAGTTGTACTCATCCTATCTGAAACATACCCACGAACATTTCCTAAGACATTTCGAGCCAACGCCCGGAGATCGTATTCTGGACGCCAGCGCGGGCACCGGGATTCTCGCAAAAAAACTTCTGGACAAGTTTGATTCGATCGAAGAGCTGGTGCTTAACGATCCGGCCTCAGAAATGCTGGAAAAAGCCAGAGATAAATTAGAGAACTATACAAATGTTCACTTTACCAGCTGCTACTGCGAGGAGCTCGATTTTGAGCATCACACCTTTGATAAAATCATCTGCCTGAACTCCTTTCACTACTATGTGGATCAATATACTGTTCTGAATCACTTCCGGAAGTTTCTAAAACCGAGCGGTGAACTCTATATGCTCGACTGGAACAGAAAAGGGTATTTTTTGATCTCTAACTTCCTGATAAACCTTCTCTCACCGGAGAACATCAACAGTCGCTCTCTGCAAGAGATGCACCCACTGACAAAAGAGGCCGGCTTTGTAATTCAACAACAAGAAGAGTGGAATTTCAGATGGTGGAAGT
>LFIK01001188.1_pt1 | contig 20308 bp, 37 predicted proteins | sample 643401 | NCBI WGS metagenome assembly LFIK01 (sample SAMN03777447, study PRJNA286221) | soda lake metagenome | biome: soda lake; feature: Kulunda steppe; material: water; isolation source: sample T5-Br brine of Lake Tanatar-5 | place: Russia: Kulunda steppe | collected 2010-07
GGGGGGAGGTGGTGCGCACGGAGGTGGCTGCCCCTGTGGTGGTGCAGCGCAAGGCCGACCCGCGCCTGGCTCGCCTAGCAGCCAGCAGGAATGAGGATGTTGAGGAGGTCAGGAACAGGCACCGGGAAATCAGGCAGGCAGAGATCGTGCGCAGGAGGGCGGAGGAGGAGGCGCAGGCTGGGGTACCCCAGGAGGTCAGCGAGGAGGAGGGAGACGATGTGGCCAAAGACCAGCGGCGGTCTGCTGCCGCCCAAGAGGAGGATGAGACAGAGGCAGCCAAGAGGCGACAAGCGGTCAGGGAGAGGTATGCGCAGGGGTTGGGCCTGCTGGTGAGAGAGCATGCATGCGCGCATGCAAGTGTGGGTGTGTGTGTGTGTGTGTGTGTGTGTGCGGGTTGGACGAAGCCCTGCCTTTGTCCTCTGTGTGCCAATTTACTGGCATGCACCTAGAGTCTGTGCGCGTGCGCCCCGACCAACTGCCAAACGCTTGCAAGCTCTTGCTGAAGCCTCACCTTGTTGAGTGTGGCCCAGAGTGCATTGCGGTTGATGATGTGCGGGGGCCGTTACCCAGCGGGCCTTCAACGAGTTCTGTCTAAAACTTACTTCATACAAGTTTGTTCACCAAGGTTGCAGTCTTAGCTGACATGCACTTGCAATTAAAAGGAGCCTTGCCTACTTGCACCGTTCAAGCAACTTGTTGCTTGGAACTGCGGCCTGTCCTTTCAAACTGCTATCGCACATTGTTACTTGTTGGCTGCCTTTGCCTGTCGAGCTGAATGCCATTGTCCATGGCGTCTCTTGGGTGCAGGTTGATACAGCAGCAAAAAGCAAACGAGGCAGCATTGCAGCAACAGGCAGAGGAGGAAGAAGAAGAGGAGGTAGGATGCTGTACGCAGTTGTTAAAATGGTGTGCCAGGTGTTTGATGTTGGTGCTATCACATGCCCCAATCGGCCGACCAGCCAATCAGCTTCATTCAGATTTCTCATCCGTACAAGGCTTGCACCTTGTGGGCTTCAGCAGCATGAGAGCTGCATACCTTATGCTCTGGCCAAGTATTTTTATAAGCCCACCTGCAAGTGCAAATCCTCTTCAAATTTTCAATGGTGGAGACTGCACAGGTCATCCTGATGCCTGGAATGTTTCATTCATGCACATCTAGCGGGCATCTGTGCCTAATCCATTTCTGCCCAAGAGTTCCGGGCCGCAAACAATCTTTCTGCTGGGAGGCCAATTCACCCAGGGTTCTTTGTGGCGCTCACAATCTGTACAGGAAGAGGAGTCCGAGTATGAGACGGAATCAGAGGATGAAGCCTATGCTGGGAGGAGACTGTTGAAGCCTGTGTTTGTGCCAAAAGAGTCACGAGAGGTGCGTGTGACTGCACAGACCAGGCTCTGCAGGAGTGCTGTGCATGTTATTTCCCCAGGCATGCCAGTGCATGTCCAACGCAGCACCCGTGCCTGACTCTGTGCCGGCTCCGCAGCGGCTTCCCCTCTTTCGGTGAAGTTTTTGGCAGGGCCTGCGTCAGTGCAGGACAGGCCCCTAGCATGCTTCTGTGGCCGACACAGCTGTGGCGGATGCTTCCTCTCGTGTTGCACACAAGTTGTGAAACCCACCTGCCCGTCGGCTTCAAACCTGCATTTGTGTGCAGACCATAGCAGAGCGAGAGCGCTTGGAGAGGGAGGAGCAGGAGGCTGAGCTGCGAGAGAAGCAGCGGAAGGAGGAGAGGAAGGTGAGTGCGCACGCAGGTTGGGATGCAGCCACCAGTAGTTTCAAGGTTGACTCAGACCTCTGACTGACTGACAACCAGATTGCAAGGAAAAAAGCAGCTCACCAGGCCTCCTACCAAAAAGATCAAATGACATTGGCACGCGAACAGTCCCAAGTGAATGGTGTGCCTGTCAGCTGTCATGATACATCGCCATGCCCTTCTTTGAGAGCAATGTCCTGCACCAGCAAGGGGATGCATGCAGGCTGCTTGGCGGGTTGCAGAAGCAAGCATGCACAAGGGGAGGGGGGGGTGACGGACGCGCTGCATGCAACCCAAACCGCAGGTAGAGACACGGCAGATCGTGGCCGAGCATATTGCCGCAGAGGCTCAAGCTGCACGACAAGGTGAGATTCGGGCAGCAACGCTGGCTTCAACTTGGTGTCCACTTCAGTTCAGGCCGGCTGTGCAAGTGCGCGCTGTAGTACCAGCTACCCGCCCTGTGTATGGATCAACTCCATGCTTGGAAACAACCCTCACACTGCACAGCGTCCCGCGTGCATCAAGTGCACCTGCCAACCCTGAGCAGCTTAGAGGGGGGCTGGGCAGCGACTGAGCAGCGGCTCTTGTCCCACTTGTCAACCTTGCATGATGTGCTCCCACAGTCCCTGGCGCATGATGTGCTCCCACAGTCCCTGCATGATGTGCTCCCACAGTCCCTGCATGATGTGCTCCCACAGTCCTTGCATGATGTGCCCCCACAGTCCCTGCATGATGTGCTCCCACAGTCCCTGCATGATGTGCTCCTACAGTCCCTGCATGATGTGCTCCCACAGTCCTTGCATGATGTGCTCCCACAGTCCCTGACGAGCTGCAACGCAACGGCGGCGAGCTGGAGGACGTCAACACGGATGATGAGGAGGACCAGGTAGGGTCATGAGAGCTTCCTTAGGGTGCTCAGGATAAAAGGTGCTCAGGCCGTGCAGCCTCCTCACTAACTCAACAGCTTGCCGTTTCCCGGGCCATCCCCACTGCTTCACGAGTTGGATGTGTAAGCGAGCTCTTGCAGCTGCCTTCGTGCTAGGCTTTTTGCGTGCATGTGTGTTTGTTTGTGCGCGCATGTGCGGAGGGTGCATGCCCTCTGTGGATTGGCTGGCTTGTGCTCCAAAGGACCGTGTTCATCAAGCGCCAGTGCTGTTCTGTGATGCACGCGTTCTGCGAAGTGCTTGTTCTGCAGAACTGCATGTGCCAGCCAACATGGAATTGCACTGCACTACCTGTGTCTAGGATCCACGTGTCACTGGCTTATAATTGTACATGTGATGCTTTATGTGTGATACATGCCACATGCAAAACAACCCGCGTGTCTGCCGCTTACCAGGGTTAAAGTGTCTGCTGCCTATGGTGATACATGTGATGCATGCCATACGTGCCGCAACGCCTGTTTCTGCATTCCTGTGTCTGACCCTAGACCTCAAAAGTTTACAAAGACAGGGTCGAATACCAGTTGAGGCAGTAGGCTGGTTGGCTCTTAGGCAATCTAGACCATGCTTGGCTGTGCTGCCCAATTTTCAGGTGGAGGCGTTCGAATCATGGAAAGTGAGGGAGCTGTCCCGCATTGGGCGCGATAGAGAGGAGAGAGAGAGACAGGTGAACCGCATTTTACCCATAACTTGCCTGACAGCCTGCTTGCTTCATGCTGCATGATGCAGCCCTGTGCATAGGGTGCTATAGGGCTGGCTTTGGTGCTGCTGTGCCTGTCACCGCAAATTGGGCGCATTGCCGCATGGCCAATCCAACTGCGTGGTTGTCTTGTGGACTGTAGCTAGTACCATCATTATGCAGCCCCTGGAAATCCACATGTTGCTGGTTGCATAAGGTCAAGTACGCACCGCCACAGGTTTCTTTGTACGCTGCTGTGCATTGACACCCCTGGTGCTAATCTTGATAGAAATTTCAGAGCCAGCAGGAACTCGCTTGCTTTATAAATGAATCCAAGTGGCTTTTTGCTCCCCGTTGCAGGCGGCTGCCGCACAAGAGCGAGAGCGGTTGAAGCATATGACGGAGGAGGAGCGCAGGGAGTGGGAGAGGGCGAACCCCAAGGTGTGTGCATCCCTTGACAGGGCTGTGCCTGCTTCAATGCAGTGCCCCGTGGCCCTTAGACATCCCCACAATTCTCTCTCTCTCTCTCTCTTTGTGTTCTCTCTCTGTGTGAAGATATCCAAGGTATCAGCCAGCGCCTGCAAGTGGTGGTGCCAGGAGCAATCAGCACAGTGCCTTGAGCAGCAAAGTAGCAGTAAAATGAATGCGCTATTCCTGCAGGTTTTTAATGGCTGCAGTGAAATGAATGCGCCATCCTTGCTCCGGCAAGCCCTGTTGCTTGTTGCGCAGTGGCAAAAGGGTCCGTCACTTCTTGATGATTGATGCTCACAGGTTGAGAAGCCCAAGCACAAAGAGAAATGGAGCTACTTGCAAAAGTACTGGCACAAGGGTGCTTTCTTCCAGGTGGGCCGGGTTGTAGCGGCAAAGTACATAGAAGTTTTTAGATGCTTGACATGGACAGGCTCTCTCTTGTAATGGCCGTTCAACTCAAGGTGCATTTTGCGATTTTCAGGCCCATCTCTGACTGCGAGGGTCAAGAGCATGTTGGCCTTGACTTGGCAGCGCCTCTTTCCGCCAGATAGCCTTGAGTTGATGTGAGGGCGGTGGATGCAGGCTCAATGGCTGCGGTGATAGCATGGCGGCCTTCACTACAGAGAGGCCCGACCAAACATTCACAAACGCGTTTGCCGGCAGGCTTTATGCATGGATGGCTGAGAGCTCATTTGCTGTGGTAAGGTGAAGCAGGTGCAGCAGTCCTGCCTAGGAGATCGGAACACTTCTTTTGCACAAGCCACCCTTAACACTCGAGGTGTGCTGGGCTCGTCATGCAGGAGAGTGATGACGATCCTCGTGGGACGACGCAGAGGGACTCCATCTTCGACCGTGACTTCAGCGCACCAACAGGCGAGGACAAGTTCAACAAGGAGATCCTGCCGAAAGTCATGCAGGTATGACTGCACATGCTGGGCCTGCGTGGTGTTTCTTGGCTGCTCTGCAAGAGTGCAGCTCCCTTATACCTTACTGCGACAGGATACAATGCATCATCTGGGCCTTCTGAGCTCGCCCGCCCCACTCCCATCCAACATAAGTGGACAATCTATTGCAAAGTATGTTCCATTCACGTGCCCACCTAAGTTTGCTGGGTCAGTCAGCCTGCCTGCAAGCTACCCAAGCCATTAGCATCTTCATGCCCTTTTGCACATGCCAGGTACGCAATTTTGGTCGCTCTGGCCGCACAAAGTGGACGCACCTGCTGGAAGAGGATACAACCAACTACGATGACCCAGCCATCAAGGCATTGGCGGAGAAGAGGCGCGCAGTTGCAGGTCCAGCTGGGGCCCAGGAGTTCAGCAAGCCTAAAAAGTTCCGGACCTGAACAAACTGTCAGCTCTTGAAATAAACTCTTTTACCCCTGCACGCCAATTCCTGCCATGCGGGTCTTGTTGCTCAGCGCTCCTTTTAGAGTGGCCTTGCACATGTCAGTGATGCAGGCAGCTAATCTTTCGCCGTGGGGGTGTATCAGTGTGTATGCCGATAGAACTTTCATGGAACCTCTATCAAGCAAGCCAATCTTGCACATCCCCACTGTTCTTTGTTCACCCTTGTGCCTTGAATTTCATCAAACCTCCTTCATGTCGTGTACACATTCTGATCTGGAAAGCATTCACCGTGTAAACTACAAATCTCTCTGTGCATGTCGACGAAAGGCATGCATGCTTGCGTGTGTGCGCACGTCTGCACGCGTGTGCACAAAACACGTCAGCATATACACCTTTCAAGTCGTTATGGGAATAAGAGTGATTATCAAGCGAGCCGGGTGCAAATATCAGTCAATGATTTGCAAACGGAGTGCAGCTTCCATTTTTTAAGAAGGATAAAGAATGCAGATAACGGAAAAATTTCAAGCAGGATCGCTCGGGGCGTTGGGTCAAAGGAGGTCTGCTGATAAGGCGCTCCCTCTCCCTGCAACTGTGAAAATCAGGCAGCCATGCTTGAGATGCACAGGATTGAGGCCTGTTAAGCCGAGTGTGACCAGCTGGAGGGAAGGAAACAGCCATGAGAGAGCCCAGCGAGGGATCTGTCAAGGACTTTCTCAGGTGCTTCTTGGCTGTGCGTGTGACTTAGCTTATGCCAAATGCATGTGGTTACTGCACTTCTTGAGATGCACATTTCATACATGCGCTGAGATGGTCTTTCTCATCTGTGAAATGCATCTCGACAACAGCTGTTGTATGCTTGGGTTGGTGCGTGAAGTTGGAGCACAAGTGTCAACTATGCTCCTTCAAAGTCAGCAATTGACCTTTTCCTTTTGAAAGAGTTTACAGAGAGTTGGTTGAATCTTATTATGGGTGAAAAAGCAAGTCATGCTTCCTCGTGTTTGCTGCTGCTGTCGCTGCTGCTGCTGCTACTGCTGTGTGTGTGTGTGTGTGTGTGTGTGTGTGTGTGTGCGCACGTGCGTACGCTTGTGCATGTGTTTGTATGTGCCTGTGTCTGTGTGCCTGGGTGTACGTTTGTTTGTGTGTGCGTGTATGTGCTTGTTTGTGTTTGTGAGCGCGTGTATGCCCCAGTGCGCATGTGTGTGCGCGCGAGCTTTTATGTCAATGTATGTGAATGCCCCCATGCACACATGCCTGTGTAAACATGTGCATGGTTACAAGCGCAAGGACATGGTATGTCCACCGCACATCATGCATGCTACCAGTGCCCCCCTGCTGCACAGCAAGGTCACGCACACCCTCGCACGATTCCTGCGCTTGCAGCCTGTCGTGGCCGTGGCCTCAGCTGAGCAGGCCACATCCACGTCTGCGTTTGAGGAGATCGCCGCGGGCACGGAGCGGAAGTACATCATGATCTCTGGCAAGGGCGGCGTGGGCAAGACCAGCCTGTCTGCCTCTCTGGCCATCAAGCTGGCAGCAGCCGGCCACACCACACTTGTTGTGTCCACTGACCCAGCGCACTCCCTCTCAGACTCTTTTAATCAGGTGCGTGTGTGCATGGCCGGGCTGGAAGGATTGGGACAAGGGCAGATGAGTGAAGGCGCAGGAGGGGAGGGTGCAGAAATCACATGAATGGGCTAATGTGTTAAAGTGTGCCTGCAACTCAGCCAGACACAAGGCTGCCCAAGGTACACGCACGCATTGCTCCCTGCGCACGAGCCGGGCCCACACCCACACCTGCGCGCACTTGTCCTGATCACTCTTGCCCCCACCCCTCCTCTCCCTGTGCACATGGCCGCAGGTACGAATGAAAGCTGTGCCTGCTGCAGCTGGCCTTGCACTGCTGGCCCTCTTTGCACAGCCAGCTGTTGCTTTGTTGATGCTTTTGACCTGCTTCACACTGCCTGTCCCCTCCCTAAGTTGCTGGCGCTGGCCCCTGAACATCTTGTTGGCCTTGCTGACCTGCTACCACTGGCCTCCTGAGCACCGTCGTATGCTCCATGCGATTGATGCTGGCCACTAACAAGTTCAAGCCCTGCCATCCTGCATGACCCTCGCAGCTGGCTTTTTACACAGACACTCCCACTGGTGCCTGCAGAAGTGGAGCAGCACTACCTACTTTATGCTACTTGTGCCGATGCCAAGCTCTTGCGCACAAAGTCCCTCAGCGGTCTTGACACAGGGAGCCTGCTCGGGCTGATTGATGGCTGCAGGATGTGAGTGGCGGAAAGCCTGTGCCGCTGGAGGGCACAGACCTGCCGCTGTGGGGCCTGGAGGTGGACCCTGAGGAGGCCACACAAGAGTTCAAGACCTACAGCAAGGAGGCCAACACAGGCAAGCACTGGTCCAATTTGCGCTCAGCAGCAACAGCAGCAGCACCTTGACCTTGTTCATCCCACCTGTCAGAGTGGGATGGAAACTTCACAGGCAGATAAACTAACTCCCTATATCAATTGAGGACCCATCATCTCATTTGTCAGCATCAGCATAAGCATACAACAGCAGGATCAGGAGCATGGCCAGCACAAGCAAGCATTGGTTCCAACTGCGATCATCATCGTCATCATCATCATCATCATCAGCAGCAGCAGCAGCAGCAGCAGCAGCAGCAGCAGCAGTAGGAGCAGCAGCATCTTATTCATTGTCATCAGCAGCACCAGCACCAGCACCAGCAGGAGCAGGAGCGTGCTACCGCGGCTGTGTTTGTTTTTGCGCACTGCTTTGCTTAGGAGATACTTGGCGTGTGCCTGCTCAGGCTTACAGGGGCGCGGCGCAATGCAGCGTCTGTGCACGCCTACTCAGGTCGAGTGTCGCAGTGCAACCCATCGTCTGTGCAAACACACACACATACACACAGACAGGCACGTGTTTCCTATCGGCAACGACATGCGCAGCTGGCTTGCGCACACCTGGCATGCGCATGCCCCCATGGCCTTGTATGCCTGCAGAGGGGAGCATTTGTGTCCTTGCGAGGCACTGTGTTGGAGCGTGTGCAGCGATTGGATGCGGCTGCTCATCCGCATGTCTGCAAGGAGGGGGGTGCTTTTGGACTTCATGGGGTGGTCCCGAACATTTAAGGGGTGCGCGCGTGTGCACACATGTGCGTCAGTGCCCCATCCGCACCTGCAGGCGGCCAGGTACAGGACTTCATGAAGGGCATCGGCATGGGCATGGTGGCCAACCAGCTGGCTGATCTGAAGCTGGGCGAGCTGCTAGACACGCCGCCCCCTGGACTTGATGAGGCTGTGGCCACGGCCAAGGTGCATCAGAGGCTATGATTGTGATGGATGAGGCTATGATCATGATGGATGAGGCTATGATTGTGATGGATGAAGCTATGATCGTGATGGATGAGGCTGTGATTGTGATGGATGAGGCTGTGATTGTGATGGATGAGGCTATGATTGTGATGGATGAGGCTATGATCGTGATGGATGAGGCTATGATCGTGATGGATGAGGCTATGATCGTGATGGACGAGGCTGTGATTGTGATGGATGAGGCTGTGATTGTGATGGATGAGGCCATGATTGTGATGGATGAGGCTGGGAGCCCTCAGATCTGCGAGGGCTGCCGAGGTTGGCTGCTGAGGATTACTGGGTTTGGTTGCTGATGAGCGGCATCACCATCACCCGCAGCTCTGGCTTTGGAGCAAGGGCCTGAGAGCCGCCGCGCGTGGGCGGCAGGCGCAGGGTGTCTGGGTGTTGGCAGGGAAGAGGGCTGCAGCTTGAATGAGTGCTGGGAAGTTCAAAGCTCAGAGGCTCTGCTCACAGGCCATTCATTGCATTAGGCAGGCTGCCAGCCATGGCAGGGCATAGGTCTGGCTGGTGGGCAGGGCTTGTTCTGTGCGCTTGGGCTCAATTGCATGCCGGGTGCTCTCCACACTGCGCTCGCACATTCCACGTCCTTGTAACCCCCTCAGCCTCTCCGCCACAGCTGTCTCTTGGATGGGTTCAGCCACTCCACAGCTGTCTCTGGATGGGTTCAGCCCCTCTCCACAGCTGTCTCTTGGATGGATCCAGCCTGTCCTGCATGGCCACCTCAATTCTCGGACCACTCCCTCCCACTTGCTTCTCAGGTGGTCCAATTCGCTGAGTCTGCAGAGTACGCGCGCTTCTCCCGCATCGTGTTTGACACCGCTCCCACCGGCCACACACTAAGGCTGCTGGGCCTGCCGGACTTTGTGGAGTCGTCGCTGGGCAAGATCATCAGGTGCGTGACTGGGCAAGATCATCAGGTGCATCGCTGGGCAAGAACATCAGGTGCGTGACTGGGCAAGAACACCAGGTGCGTGACTGGTGAAGAGGCCATGGCTGGTCAAAGATCATCGGGTGCGTGACTGGTGAAGAGGCCATGGCTGGTTAAAGGGTCCTGTCCATCCGCTGTTGCAGGCTCCGGCAACTTCCAGATGGCTTGCCACGCCTGTGTGCTTGATGGTTTATAGGGAAACTAAGCGCATGGCTAGCCGCTGCTCATGAGCCAGGGTGGGGGGAGGCACAGTGAAGTGCAGGTTGACTGAAGTGCAGGCACAGTGAAGTGCAGCCAAGTCAAGGCATGATCAGGCTCAAGCGTAGTTTGGTTTACAGGCTGCGCACAAAAAAAGCTTTGCTGTTGCAACCATTAGAAGCTGGTGTTGCACGCACACACCACAAACTGTTGCAAACTTCTGCTTGCAGATTGCGCAAGAAGCTTGCAGGCGCCACTGCAGTTGTGCGTTCGCTATTTGGGACCTCAGAAAAGCAGGTGCGGCTGGGGCCTTTCCTTAGAGGATGCTGGAAGTTGATTAGGGCCTCGATGATCCTTTCAAATCATTTCACCTCAAGGGGCTTGCCCCTTGATGTGATGGGTACAAAGGATGTGGCAATCGGCCTGGCATCAGGCATGATTTAAGCACACTTTGGTGAGGAAAGCCCATTGCTTTAGGTCAACTTTAGGTCCAGGCTGACAATTGCGATGGAAGCAAGGCTGTTGACGTGGCCCATCAGCAGGCTGTCCGCAAATATCCAGCCTGACGTAGGACAAGGTGTTACAAGGTGTCACAAGGTGTTACAACCCATTAGTCAAAAAAGTTCAACTGCTAGGCTGCTCATTGAGAAATCTGTAATTCGCATTGAAGATCATTGCGCAATAGCACTGTAAGAAGCTAAAAACGTATGAAAGGTTGTGAAAGCATAACAGTATTTGGCATCCTTGGTGTGCCTGTTTGGGGCATGTGCGCATGCATCCAGCTTGCTTTTGGCACAAAACTGTGTTTTTCTGCCTGGCTCTGGGCCAGGGCTCTGTGCGTAATGAACCTGCCCACCAGCATACAGGGTACGCCAGGATGAGATGAGCGAGTTTGCTGCGTGTGCAACACTTTGACATGCTGCAGCTTTGTGTGATATTTATTTCCCGCTGCTCGCAGGATGAAACCGTGGCCAAGTTGGAGGTGCTGCAGCAGCGCATCCGGATTGTGAAGACACTTTTCCGCAACAAGGAGGTGCGGGGCCTCTTCTGGACAGAGGCTTGCAGCGGTGAATAGGTCGGGCTGCGGTTTCAAAGGGGGACTCAGTGCAGGTCGGGGCGTTTGCACCAACGTGGGGTGCTCCTGCAGCATTATTCTCGCAGACAAGGCACCTTTGGCTGGCTGGGGACCTACTGTGTGCTGAGAAGATGCGGACCTTGCGCCAGGTCCTGAACTTGGTGCATGCCAGGCAAGGTTTGCTGCCAGCCTACCCTTGCATAACAGAGCAAGCAGTAAGGGTGCTGGTCCCATTGTCATCTGCGCGCCAGAGGTCTCTCTGCACCCCTGAGGTCTAGCCCACTCTCCTTTCTTCTTATTTCCTCCTTCACTTCAGCTGTCTGTGCACACAGGCCTCCCGTCTATCCTTGTCTTGCGGCTTGGTCCCCAGGCTGTGCTCCTTGGCAGGGGCCCTGGCACAATGCCTGTGATTGTAACCCCGCGCCATCGCTGCCCTGCCAATGTTGCTTGCTTCATTCAAAGAGGGAAGACCCTTGCATATGCACACCCCTGCGGTGCACTGCTTGCTGCGTTGCAGATGACCGAGTTTGTGATCGCCACCATCCCCACATACATGGCGGTTGACGAGAGCGCGCGTCTGCTGCAGGCCCTCCGCAAGGACAACATCCCCTGCAAACGCATCGTGGTCAACCAGGTACAGCATTGCATAAATGCTCAAGTAGTTGCCCAATGGCGCGCACACATGTGTGTGCAGGGTGAGGTGCTTTAATGGGCATGGGTGGTCTTGTGACAGCAAAAGGTAGAGCCCTGCCTGTGTGTGCCCACTATACTATGCCTCACTTTGTGCCCCCAGGTGGTGGGAGAGAAAGCAGGCGACGCATACGTTCGCATGAAGGTGAAGGACCAGCAGCAGTCCCTGACGTTCCTGCGGGAGGACCCGACCTTGAGCCAGCTCAAGAAGGTGCGCCAAAGCTGAGGCTGATGTGGCGCAGGGAAAGGTGGAGGAAGGAGTTGGACAGGCCACAATGAAGGCATAGCCATAATGTCTGAGGGTCGTGCCAGTTCCAGCACAAGAGGGCCGCAGTCTGGCCAAACAGAAGGATGGCGGAGGGGCGTGCCAGTTCCAGGACAAGAGGGCCGCAGTCTGGCCAAACAGAAGGCCTGGATTAAGGAGAGGGAGGCCCATGAAGGGATGAGGGACAAGGGGGCCGACCATTAGCATTAGCTTTTTGGCTCGAGGGAGGTGGAGGGCAGCCAGCCTGCTGCGCTGGTGCAAGGGTGTTGCGCAGGCACAGGCGCCAATTTTTAATGGGCTCCCTGGTCTCCCGATGCTGGGTCTCATCACAAGGGGAGGCCACAGTCCTAGCAGTGGCGGCGCGGGCATTAAGTTGGGAGCGTTGACTGTGCAGGGCCCTGCGTTGACTGTGCAGGGCCTTGCGTTGACTGTGCAGGGCCTTGTGTTGACTGTGCAGGGCCTTGTGTTGACTGTGCAGGGCCTTGTGTTGACTGTGCAGGGCCCTGCGTTGACTGTGCAGGGCCTTGTGTTGACTGTGCAGGGCCTTGCGTTGACTGTGCAGGGCCCTGTGTTGGCCTTACTGGTGCCCACAGTCCATGGACCAAAAGCATATCTGCGCCCACTTCAGGGCACACCAGAGGCTCCCAGCTGCTGCATACCTTGTAGATGCCAGCCAGCCTCCCGCTGCAGGAGGGCCTGTCCTGTGTGCACAGAGGTGCAAGGCCAGGCACTCAAGCAACCTCTGGCGCGCAAGAATACGGCTCATTGCCAGTGCCCGCGGTCATACAGTTGCACCCAAGCCCTGGGACCCTCCCTTGCGTGCATCAAGCATTGGCTCAAGCATTGCTTTAAAGCGTTGGCGTCCAACAACCTACGTTGGTGCCTGCGTGCTCACACATCGCAGATTCAAGCCCCTGTGATTGACCTGGAGGTCCGGGGCGTGCCCGCACTGACCTACTTTGGCAACATCGTCTGGCCGGAGGTTTACGACAGCATGAACGCAGGTGAATCCAGATCCAGGGGCTCCGGCTGGAGGGTTAGGGGTGCTGGGAGTAGAGTCCCAGAGCTGCTGTGCTGGCAAGCTCACCATGCGCCCTCTGGTAGCCACGTGCTCAGTGGGCTGCACAAGGCACCCCCCACTAACTGCTGCCATCGCTTCCAAGGCCTGGGCCCGTCGCTCGTCTCCCCCGCGCCCCCCCCCTTCCGCCCCCCGGGAGGAGCATGCACCCCTCTGGTGTCACCCACGTGTCTCGTTTTTTGCCTGCTACAGGGGCGGACCGCAAGTTCTTCCTGCTGGGCGGCAAGGGCGGCGTGGGCAAGACGAGCTGCGCAGCTTCCCTGGCCGTCAAGTTTGCCAACGACGGCTTCCCCACGCTAATAGTATCCACTGACCCGGCGCACTCCTTGAGTGACTCCCTGGACCAGGTCAGCTGCCCACCCAGCCATGTCTGCGCTCATGCGCGCGTGGATAGGGGAGGCAGGCTGTGACGGCGGGGGGTGCGGCTGTCAATGCCGGACCTTGCTCTTTACAGTCCACCAGCTGTGGGTGCTAGGGTGTGTGCGTGCGCGTTGACACTGCTCTGAGCAAAGAGTGTGTTGGGCGCTGCAGTTCAGGGCCTGTCGTCCTGTGTCCCGATCACTCCCAGTGCACCAGGGCCACCCACAGATTGTGTCAAAAGCATCCTGACCCACCGTGGTGTGCGCAGGACATGAGCGGCAGCATGCTGCCCCTCTCCTGTGCCAGTGCCCGCCTCCCATGTGCAGCATCCCTGAGAGACCACTGTGCCAGTGAGACTTTCGCTGCCCTGTTGCTGGTGTGTGCAGGACATCAGCGGCGGCAAGCCCGTGCCCGTGATCTCCACCCTGGGAGACCTGCCCCTCTCTGCCATGGAGACGGATCCTGAGCAGGTATGCAGGTGCACGCCCCATGCTTGCACAGTTTGAGCGCTGCAGGAGGGCGCTGCCAGCCTGGTATGCCCCGTCCCGTGCGAGATGCAAGCATGCAAGCTGACTTGCCCGGTATTTGGTTGCAGGTGTGCGTGCATCTGCTGCAACTGGGTCCCTGGCACATGCGTCCCTGGCACACGAGCGCAAGCTGCCACTGTGCGTGCCTCCCGTCTGTGTGACCCTGCAGGCCCGGGCCGAGCTGCGTCAAGTGATGGCAGACGACGGAGGCAAGAAGCTGAACGAGGTCAGTGCACCTGCCTGGTGCAGTCACACCTATGGAGATCGCATGCCTTCCAAGCTCCATCGCAGCTTTTGCGGCATAGCCTGCAGGACCTGTTGGCATGGGGGGCTCAGCATGGCGTCACCTCTCACCCTGCTGCTGATTATGTGCTGTCGTGACTAGGGTTTAGTCCCCAGGGCAAAGAAGCAGACTTCAGTACCCTGGCAGGGTGGGAGGTTCCCTGGCATAGTATTTTTGCCCTGAGGGACCGACTGCAAGTCTGCAAGTTAGGGACCGACTGAAGGTCAGGTCACTGTGACCGTGCACCGAGCCAGTGAGCGCCGTGATGCGCACGCTGTGCTTGCATGTCATGCTTGGTTGCTTGCTGTGCAACAAGCCTCGAACATCGTCATGTGCACGCTGTAATTGTATTTTGTGGTTGCATATCCCCTTTTCCTGTGCTGGTGACCCAGCATCAATGCCTTTGCACCCGTGTCTTAGCACCTGTATCTCTGCTCCGTGCCTTCGCACCCTGTTGCCTCTGCACCCAGTTGCCTTTGCACTAGTTATTTTGCGAAGCTCACCTCCAGCATCATCTCCCAGCCCGCTGTCCAAGCTGCTCTCTGCCCTGGCGAGGGGGAAGGGGTTGCTGGCAGTATGGAGGTTGCACATCGTAATGCTTGACCATGCACCACCAAGCCATTGCCAACTGCGGCTCGTTTGAAGCGCCGCATTTCTGGCTGTCTGTTAGTCTTGGTGGGGAGTCATGCTCACCGACGGATCTGTGGTGCAAGGACCTCCCAGCTTTGATTGTGACTGCCCAAACCGGCTCTACCACACAGGACGTCCCACACCGTGTTAGGAATCTTTTACTGGCCTTGGTTGGCTACCCTGAACCTGCTTGAACATCATAAAACGATATGGCGCAGTCGCATCAGATCTTGCAGTTCTTGTCTCATGTCTTCCAGCCTCATCACCTGCAAGCAGGTGCTGGATGCGCTGGGCATGGGCCAAGTCGCAGAGCAGCTCAAGGACCTGCAACTGGGTGACCTGCTGGATACCCCACCGCCTGGCGTGGATGAGGCCGTGGCTATATCAAAGGTGAGCGTGCGCTCTTAAGAGCTATAAAACAAGACTGGCCCTAAATTCACCTCCTGTGTTTGAGCACATGCTCGGGCACTTGCACGGTGCCCTATGCTTGAGCTTGGCAGCACTCCTTCTTGGCTGCCAAGACACTTAGGTGAGATTCTACAAGAACTATGGGATGCACGCAGCATGGCAGCTTGCAGGGCGCTTACCGAGCAGAGCTAGCCCACATGGTGGAATTCTTCCTTGCAAACCCGCCCCTCTTTGCAGGTGGTGCAGTTCTTAAAGGACCCGCAATACTCGCACTTTAAGCGCATCATTTTTGACACCGCGCCCACCGGTCACACACTGAGGCTGCTGACCCTGCCGGACTTCTTGGACGTCACCATCGGCAAGCTAGTAAGTACATAACGTCACCTCAGGCAAGCAAGTACAATGAACCCCAAAAATTCAGCCTTTTGGGGGGATTGAGCCGACTTGTGTGTGTGGACTGTGCAGTGTCTCTGAGTTATTTCGTAAGCGCTTAGTGGCTGAGTACAGCACCATTGCTGGTGAGCGCATGCTCGCTTGCGGATGTTCAAGCCAGCATGGCGTGTGGGGAGGTATCTGAGGTAGCAGGCTGCAGATGGATGGAAAAAAGGTACCACCAAAATGCACATCTTCAATCATTCCATCTGACAAAGGTATAACGCACATGTGCATCATCATCGTCATCATCATCATCATCATCATCATCATCATCATCATCATCATCATCAATGTCATGAGAAGCAGCAGCAGAAGCAGCAAGTATTTTATGTCACGGCTCACTTAAAGACCGGTCATGCTTACGGACGCCCTGCTGCCCTCTGCCCTTGCACCTCCTCTGCAGGTGCGTCTGCGCCAGAAGCTCTCCTTGAATGCGGTGAAGTCGTTCTTCACAGGAAAGGAAGAGAAGGACCCTGCTGTGGCCAAGCTGGAGGAGCTGAAGGTACGCGAGTGCGTGTGTGTGCGCATGTGCGTGTGCATTCGTGGTGTGGGTCAGGGGCAGCTGTTTGAGTGACTCGCGAGCCCCAGTGAAGGGGTATTGTGGCATCTATTCAGCATGCTTGCTATACAACCTCTGCGAGTCTTATGGTCCTAAGGAGGCTGCGTGGCAGCTATCCCACAAGCTTTGCTGACAAGCTTTCAAGAGCAGTGGGGAATGCCTGCAAGCTGTATAGCCACACAGCAAGAGGGTGTGATCAGCAGAGCGGCGTGTGACCACCTGCGCAACACTTATGAGCTGTGGCGCCTGGGCTGCGCCTGAAGTGACAGTGCACGAGAGTGCTTCAGACCCTTGAAATTGTAGCCAGATTGCTAGTCAAAGTTCTTGAAGTGATCCTGCGTGCTCATTGCTTGCTCAGAGCTTCTACGGTTCTTCGGCCGGGCTCTTGACTTATAGTGCCAGAGCGTCCCTGTGGCGTTGTGCCGTCCATCAGCTGTGCCGTTTTGGTCAGGGCTAGCTGCAATTCTCTTATCTTCATGAGGTGCTCTTTACTCCTCGCTTGTTCCTGTGCCAGGCACAAGTGGGGTGGCCTGCACTCCTTGCATGCAGCCCCGCGTGAGAGGCGCAAAACTTGCTGCGCAAGGATCTGAGCACCACACCGGCAACCGTCCCCATGCCTACCTTGCTTGCGTGCAGGCCCGCATGACTGAGGCCAGGGACCTGTTCCGCAATGAGCAGAGTACCGAGTTCGTGATTGTCACCATCCCCACCATGATGGCGGTATCAGAGAGCAGCCGGCTCGCTGCTGCCTTGAAAAAGGATGGCATCCCTGTCAACAAGGTCGTGGTCAATCAGGTGCGGAAGGGGTCAGAATGAGGCACGGGGGCCGCTGGGGCCTGTGTAGATTGTCTGTGCTTAGTCTACGAGCCACCGTCACTGCTTTGTGTATGAGCCAGTTCACTGGCATTCTTGTGATCACGGGCATTCTTATTTCGGGTCGTGGGCAAACCTGTAAGCGGGTGTGTGCTTGCAAGCAGCGCGATCGCAACAAGATCAGCATGTGTGCCCCCCACCGCATGCACGCATACACACAGACACACTTACGCGCATGCACATTTGTTCAAACACCAACCCACACCCACACGCGCACCCACTTAGAAGGATGGGGAGCCAATGCAATCCAGATTATTGGCACTCGCTCATGCACAAGCAGCATGAGCCCAGGGTTAGCAAACACAATGCGGATATGCTTGAACAGGTGCTGCAAGAGAGCGCCACTGAGCGCCTACTAGCAACGCGCCGGGCCGATCAACAGCGTGCCATGAGCCACATGAGGGAAGATGCTGGACTGAGAGAGCTGCAAGTAATTGAAGGTCCCCTAATCGATCTTGAGGTGAGCCTTCCTCCAGGCAGAGACAGCCATCTTGCTTGCTAGCACAATTGGACGAGCAGCATGGCTCCAGCTAGACGTGCAGTGGCCAACAGCCTCCCTTTTCCCTTCTCCTCTGCAGGTCCGGGGCGTGCCTGCGCTCAGGTACTATGGAGACCAAGTGTGGAAGTGAGCAGCCCATAGATTACACCGCGGCAACGGCAGGGCCATGCATTACATCGGCACCAGCAGAAGCAGCGGGATTGAGGGATGGCTTGACCAGGGTACGCAGGGATACGCAGGGAAGAGAGTGAGACACGGGACCATTGAGAAAATGCGCCAGCGCTCAAGAGGTTCGCTTAAGAGTTCCGCGACAACTTTATGGCAGCTAGCTTGCCACAGTTTTCACGAAGATTTACTTATTTATCATTTAAATTTATCGATTGTGCGTCAGCATGTCCGTCTCCACTCTAAAGCGGGCTCCCCTATGCCTGCACTCGAGTCGTACCTGTGTGCCGCGCCTGCCTCCGTTTCGACGTTCACCGCCACCCTCTCCATGGCACCACCACACGTACACGTCAAGTGCAAGACCTGTGACGTCTCGGTGTAAGCCTCCCGAGCAGGTACCAAGCGATGACGCACATGCTTGCTAGCTCGATTAAGACACCAGAAACATAAGAACGCGTGGTGACACATGATCGTATGCATTTAATTTTTCTCACGAAATTTAGGAGTGCGAATGCTCGGAGAGCTACTGCGAGCGCGAGGCTGAGCATTTCCCCCTCCCCTCGCCTGCATTCCCTCCTTCCTCTCAACGCAGTGTGGATGAGGAGGTAAGAATATTCTTACATTGTTAGCTTGCTCCTTTACAACACAAGTGCACCTGGAAATCCTCTGCGTGTTTTATCCCAAACCATGCACTAAGCCCAGACAGTGACAGGTCCTTCCTAGGTTTCCTTTCAAGTGTCATTTCAACTCCCTGCCAGATTGGCATTCATCCTGTCCAGATCAATGCTCGCTAATGCTTGCAGCTGTCAGATCTGGTTATCTAAACTGGAACACTCACAACACAGGTGCCCTTCCTGGAGCCTGTCCTGAGAGCCCTTGTCCTGGGGCTTGGGGCAGGCTTCTTGGCAGAGTTGATCCACGTGCTGGCCGTGGTGCGTGCCTTGCAAGCAAGCTTGCGGCTGCTGCAGGACAATGAGGTTTTCTGGCCTGGAGGCTGCTGACAGTGTTGTAGGCAGGCAGGATGTGTCGGCAGGCAGCCAGTGTTGGCGGGCAACTTTGCCTCGCAAAGGCAACATCACCAACAAGGCATGGTGGATGCTACCAAAAATATGCCAAAGCCTTGTGTTGGGTGCTATGCTCTGCAGGCGGGAGCAGCAGCTGTGAGGGGTGGCAGCCTGGCTGCCCTCCCTGCTATGCTGCATGCGGCAAGCGACACGCTCAGTCCAATGTGGGGCGCTGACCAGGCGGTGGCTTTCACGTTTTTTACTCTCGTGTACATGGTGTGTGATTTGGGTGTTGGCATCTGGGTGTGAATGCACCTTTGGTGCACACATCTGTGCATGTGCCTGTGCCTGTGTCTACGCAGACGTGAGCTTCTGCTCGTGAGCATGCAAGTGTGCGCGTGCATGTGCATGGGCAGGTGCCTAACATGCTGCACAAACCTGTTTGCTCAGGGCGAGTAGTTCACTTTACGTCAGGTTGACTTGTACGGGTCCGAGCAACCTCTCAGAATGGCTGAGCCAGCTTTGGCTCGAAACTCGCTTTGGCTAAAAACTCGTTGCAGCTCACCCTTCTCACTGCAGGGCAGCAGCATGCACATACCTTGTGCTTGCATTGCCTGTTGCCTGAAGTGCCTGATGCATGCACACACACGCACACACAGCTGGAGGCTCGCACCGTGTCTCGCATTCTGGACCAACACCCTGGGAGGCCACACCATGCGGTGCGTGAGAGCCCACATCATGCGCTTCATGCACGAGCACCGACCCTTCTACCAGCACATCTGGCCCTGCAAGTCTGACCTGCATTTTAACGCTTTGGCCAGGCAAACTTCCCCCGAGCTGCAGCGGCTCCCACTGCACCTGTGCAACATCCAATGCTTAAAAAGAATGGCATCATCAAGCGACCTAGCGAATGATTTGCAGAGGATAAGCACTGCTTGGCCCGTGGCGATGCACGACACTCGCACTGCACGAGCTCGCGCATATGTGTGTTTGCATCAAGGCTGTGTGTTATTCGGCTCCTTTGCATGGGCTCCTGTTCTGTGACCCTGAACGCAATTGATCTTGATCGTGCGCACGTGTATGCATGAGCACACAGTGAAGCGGCTTCGGCTGTGTGCAGGCAAAGGCCATCAGTAGCACTGCCACCCTGCCCAAGCTCCTCATGCCCCTCAGCCTCACCGGAGCCAAGCGTGCCCTGTATGGGCTAGTCAATGCGCGCCGCACCCCTGCCGCAGCCCATGCATCAGCTTCGCTGGGCAGCAGCGCAGGGGCTGGCGCAGACAGCAGGCAGCCACCGCAGCCGCAGCAGCCGCAGCAACAGCCTAGCCTGGGCAGCCATGCTGCTGTGAACGCTCTCGGCTTCCAGGGCGGTCGCTCTGGCTTACTTGAGCATCCCCACGAGACGGAAGCTGGCACGGTAGAGGGGGGGGAAGCTGGAAGGACAGAAAAATTGATGACCAAAGTGAGGAAGCCTAGATTGGGGAAAGGGGGGGGAGGCTTGCTAGGATGGGCAGATGGGGCAATGGAATGGTTGAAGGAGAAACATGAGGATAGCTTGATGGAGGGGAGTAAGGGCTTCTGACAGGGTGAAAGTGAGAGGAGGGTCATGGAGATTGAAGCTGTGGAAGGGTGCACTTGAAGCAGCGGGATGGGGGACCAAACACGGCCTAGCAGGACCAATAGAAGCCAATGGGTGCAAGGACACTGCTGTGAAGAGGGGAAAACTTTTGGATGTGCAGCTCATGGCAAGGTTTGGTGGAGGTGAT